>Ga0111539_10002605_pt1 | contig 23899 bp, 21 predicted proteins | sample RhiMethybrSRZTD1_FD_79667 | JGI IMG/M metagenome (GOLD analysis project Ga0111539, IMG submission 79667) | Populus rhizosphere microbial communities from Tennessee, USA - Rhizosphere MetaG P. TD hybrid SRZTD1 (version 2) (version 2) | ecosystem: Host-associated > Plants > Roots > Rhizosphere >...
CGTGAAATCGAAGGAACGCTGGCCGATTCACCGCCCGGCGCCGACCCTCGAAGAGCAGTCCACCGAACTGAAGATGTTCGAGACCGGCGTCAAGGTCATCGACCTGCTCGAGCCGTATCTGCAGGGCGGCAAGATCGGGCTCTTCGGCGGCGCCGGCGTCGGCAAGACCGTCATCATCATGGAGCTCATCCACAACATCGCCGTGAAACACGGCGGGGTGTCCGTGTTTGGCGGGGTGGGTGAACGCACCCGCGAGGGCAACGACCTCTGGCTCGAATTCCAGGAGGGCGGCGTCATCGACCCGAACGATCCCTCCAAGTCGCGCGCGGCGCTGGTCTACGGACAGATGACCGAGCCGCCGGGCGCGCGGCTGCGCGTCGCGCTCTCGGCGCTCACCGTCGCCGAGTACTTCCGCGACGGCGAGGGCAAGGACGTGCTCCTCTTCATCGACAACATCTTCCGGTTCACCCAGGCCGGATCGGAAGTGTCGGCGCTCCTCGGCCGCATGCCGTCGGCCGTCGGCTACCAGCCGACCCTGCTCACCGAGATGGGCGAGCTCCAGGAGCGCATCACCTCGACGCGGAAGGGCTCGATCACGTCGGTCCAGGCCATCTACGTGCCGGCCGACGACTACACCGACCCGGCTCCGGCGACGACGTTCGCGCACCTCGACGCGACGACCAACCTCTCGCGCGCGATTGCCGAGCTGGGCATCTACCCGGCGGTCGATCCGCTGGCGTCCACCTCCCGCATCCTGGATCCACGCGTCATCGGCCAGGAACATTACAATGTCGCCCGGCAGGTGAAGCAGATCCTCCAGCGCTACAAGGACCTGCAGGACATCATCGCCATCCTCGGGATCGACGAGCTCTCCGAGGACGACAAGGTGACGGTGACCCGGGCGCGCAAGATCCAGAAGTTCCTGTCGCAGCCGTTCTTCGTCGCCGAGCAGTTCACCGGGTACAAGGGCAAGTACGTGCCGATTGCCGAGACCGTCCGCGGGTTCAAGGAAATCGTCGCGGGACAGCACGACGAGATTCCCGAGCAGGCGTTCTACCTGGCCGGCACCATCGACGAGGTCGTCGAGCGAGCCAAGAAGCAGTAGTGGTCACCGCGAACGGACAGGAAGGGACAGGAACGACACCTCGGGGGTGCCGATCAAAATCTTTCGCGAGTTCGCGATCTTCGTGGTGAAATCTAGCGCGCATCCCTGACCTATGGCCATACCGAAACACCTTCGCCTCGAGTTCGTGACACCCGAGCGCGCCATCGCCCACGAGGACGTCGATGAAGTGGAGCTGCCGGGGCTGGAGGGCTATCTCGGTGTCCTGCCCGGGCACGCGCCGCTCCTCGCCGCGCTCAAGACCGGCGAGATGTGGTACCGCAGGGGCGGCGAGAAGAAGTTCGCGTTCGTCGCCGGCGGCTTCGCAGAAATCGTGTCCGATCGGGTCTCGATCCTCGCGCAGGTCGCCGAGCGCGCCGAGGACATCGATCAGGCGCGCGCCGAGGCAGCCAAGCGCCGCGCCGAAGAGCGGCTGGCCAGGCCCGGCGTGACCGAAATGGATTTCGAACGAGCGCGGATCGCACTCCTCCGGGCGATTACCCGGTTGCAGGTGTCGCGTCACCCCCGGATGCGTGGCTGACGCCCTCATGATAACCGTTGCCTCGGCCGTCGCCTCCCATCCGGGCCTGCGCCGGGAGGAGAACGAGGACGCTTACTGCACCCGCAAGGACCTCGGGCTGTACATGGTCGCCGATGGCATGGGCGGTCACGCGGCAGGCGAGGTCGCGTCGAAACTGGCCGTCGAAACCATCGAGTCGTTCATCAACGACACGCACGACGCCGACGTCAACACCACCTGGCCCTTTCCCTACGACACGACGCTGAGCCTCGACGGCAACCGCATCAAGGCCGCGTTCCGTCTGGCGAATCGCCGGCTCGCGGCGGCGATGGAAAACGACGATCACCTGCGCGGCATGGCGACGACGGCGGCGGCGGTCCTGCTCGGGAAGGGGTCGCCGGTCGTCGCACACGTCGGCGACAGCCGCGTCTACCTGTGGCGCGAGGGACTCCTGCACCAGGTCACCCAGGACCACTCATGGGTGAGCGAACAGGTCCGTGCCGGCGTGCTCACCGAGACCGACGCGCGGCGCCATCCCTGGCGTAACGTCGTCACGCGTGCGCTGGCCGGCGGCGACGATCCACAGGTCGAAGTCAGCGAGATCGAGGTGAAGGCCGGCGATCGCCTGCTCCTCTGTTCGGACGGACTCTCCGGGGTCGTGCCGCCGGAACGTCTGGAAGAGATCGTCGGACGGAGCACGTCTCTCCAGGAGTCGTGCCAGGCGCTCATCGACGCGGCCAACGAAGCCGGCGGGCCTGACAACATCACGGTGGCGATGTTGAAGGTCAATGTGGCGTAACCTCGCGCGGCTCGCGCGGTACCGCGGACTGATTCAGAGTCTCGTCGCCCGCGAGCTCAAAGCGCGTTACCGCGGATCGATCCTCGGGTTCTTCTGGTCCTTCGTCAACCCGCTGCTCCTCCTGAGCATTTACACGTTCGTCTTCGCCTACATCCTCCAGAACAACGACGAGAAGACCAAGCCGTATTCGGTGTTCATGTTCTGCGGGCTGCTGCCGTGGACGTGGTTCTCGGCGTCGCTGCTCGAGGCCTCCGGGTCGCTGATCTCCGGCGGCAATCTCATCAAGAAGGTGCTGTTTCCGGCCGAGGTGCTGCCGATCGTCAGCGTCCTGTCGAACATGGTGCACTTCTTCCTGGGCCTGCTGATTCTGGTCGGCTTCATGATCGGCACGGGCCACTATCCCGATCCGGGCGATCTGATCTTCTTTCCGCTCGTCGTGATCATCCAGCTCGTGTTCACGGTCGGGCTGGCGCTGATCCTCTCGTCGCTGACGGTCCATTTCCGCGACATCCGGGATCTGCTGGCGAACCTCCTGACGTTCTGGTTCTTCGCGACGCCGATCATCTATTTCTACCGGATGCCGAGCGTCGCGCACTTCCAGTGGCTGTTCAACCTCAACCCGTTCTTCCACCTCTCGGTGTCGTACCAGGAGATTCTGTTCTTCCACGATCCGTTCACCGGGGGACACCTCAAGTTGCTGCTCATCATGGGCGCCGCATCGGTGTTCCTGTTCCTGGCCGGCTACTGGCTGTTCGATCGGCTGCGTGATTCGTTTGCCGAGGCGGTATGAAACCTCCCGCGATCGAGCTGTCGCACGTCACGAAGATCTATCGCCGCTATGGCGGCCGGCATTTCGCGACGCTCAAGAGCGCGCTGCTGCAGCGGAGCCTCATGCGCGACCTGCAGCCGCGTGAGACGTTCCAGGCACTGGAAGACGTCTCGTTCGCCGTCACGCCGGGAAGCACGATCGGCGTCATCGGCCGCAACGGGTCCGGCAAGAGCACGGCGCTGAAGCTCGTCGCCGGCATCACGAAGCCGACGAGCGGGACCGTGAGCGTGCGCGGCCGGATCTCGGCGCTCATCGAGCTTGGCGCGGGGTTTCACCCCGAGATCTCCGGCCGCGAGAATGTCTTCATCAACGGCATCATGCTCGGGCTGTCGAAGCGCGAGATTCAAAAGCGCTTCGACGAGATCGTCGAGTTCGCCGAACTGACCGAGTTCATCGACGCGCCGGTCAAGACCTACTCCTCGGGGATGTACATGCGGCTGGGGTTCTCGGTCGCGATTCACGTCGATCCGGAGATTCTGCTCGTGGACGAGGTGCTCGCGGTGGGCGACGAGGGCTTCACGCACAAGTGCCTCGACAAGTTCGCGGAGTTCAAGCGTCGCGGCAAGACGATCCTGCTCGTGACCCACTCGCTCGGGCTGGTGGAGCGCTTCTGCGACGAAGCGATCTGGCTCGACAGCGGCAGGAAGCGCGGCGAAGGTGACCCGAAGCGCGTCGTCGGCGCCTACATGACGGACGTCGAGCGGCAGGAAGAGCAGTTCCTCGCGTCCGAGGACGCGAAGGCGCAGGCCGAATCGGGTCAGCCGGTGCCATCAGTCGAGGGGCCTCAGGCTGCCGGCGACGCGGCCGCCGACATGACCCGCGCGACCGAGGGCCGTTGGGGATCGGGCGGCGTGATGATCACGGACGTGGCGCTGATGAACGATCAGGGCCAGACCACGCACGTGTTCCATACTGGCGAGCCGATTCGCATCCGCCTGCGCGTCCACGCCGAGCGCCCGGTCGAGGACTTCGTCTTCGGCCTCGGCCTGTACAACGCCGAGGCCGTGTGCATCTACGGCACCAACACCGACATCGAGGAATTCGAAGCCGCGTCCCTCTCGGGCGACGCCGACGTGACCCTGGAAATCGACGCGCTCGATCTGGTCGAGGGCACCTACAAGCTCGACGTCGCCGTCCACACGCGCGACGGCGCGCCCTACGACTATCACCGGCTCCTCTACACGTTCCGCGTGAAATCCCGCCTCAAAGACGTGGGCATCTACCGGCCCCGGCACCGCTGGACGTTCGCGGGACAGGTCAAGTTCAAGAGCAAGATCTGAGAACAGGCACCGGGCACTGGGCACTAGGCACTCGGGAAGGGCTAAGCGCACCAAGTTCTGAGTTCTGATTCTTGCCTTCTGCCTTCCCGAGTGCCGAGTGCCTAGTGCCGAGTGCCTGCCGTTAAGCCCCGCCATGTATCACGTTCGCCAGGATCTGGACGACGTTGGGTTCGTTCACGGTGACGCTGAGCTCGAGGCTCGTGCGGTAGAGCAGCGGCGTGGGAAAGCCCACCGTGAACGTCTTGAGCACGTTCGAGTGCAGCACGGCCAGCCCGTACGGATTGTGTTGCGTGAGGCCCTGGTTGATCGCGCCCGCAAATGACAGGCTCGTGACGTTGCGGCCGTCGATCTCGAGGTTCACGAACGTCAGGTCGTTGGTGCCGCCCTGTTTGGAGACCTCGGCGGCGAGGAAGACGCCAGGACCTTTGAGCGAGATGAGCTTGTGCGTGCCGGTCGGCGCGGGCGCCCTGAGCCCCTGCGTTCGTTCCGGGCTGCACACGCCCGAGGCGCATCTGATGGCCGTCGGGGCTGGGGCGAGCTGTGGTTTCGACTTCGAGACGGTTCGTTTCTTGGCCATCGCGCTGTCCTTTCCGAGGGCGCGCGGAACGTGTCCACGCTGTTGTGGCCATGCTTTCGGGCACGGCCGATCCAATCCGGCCGAGGCGTCGGTCGGCACGCGCGGCGGGTGTCTGAGTGGGGAGAACGGCGATCCTAACAGGCCCAAGGCCCTGGGCCCAAGGCCCGGGCAGATCTGCCGATCCGCCGTCCGGACCTGACCCGTGGCCGTGGGCCATGGCCTTAGTGCGTGAGCCCGTAAATGACGTAGTTGACGCCCAGTTTGTAGGCCTCGTTCGTGTCCTGGACGGGACGGTACCCGGTGCCGGAGAACTCCCAGAAATTCGCGACGTCGGTGTTGAAGTTGATGACCGCGATGAGGCGCTTCGTGCGGTCGTTGTCCTCGTAGATGCCGCGGATGACGGGCCGGCCGAAGTCGTAGTCCTGGGGCACGATGTCGAGCGAGTTGATGTCGAAGAACACGTGGAAGATGGGATCGGACGGATCGAGATCGACGATCTGCGCCCGCGGGAGAATCCGGCGCATGTTTTCCTCGAACTGTTCCCATCCACCGCCGCCGCGTGGCGGCGCGCGGAAGTCGTCGAAGATCACGAACCCGCCCTTGCTGAGATACGACCGAAACGCCGTCGCCTCCCGATCGCTCAGCTCCCAGTAGCCGGCTTCGGTCATGTAGGCGACCGGATACATGAAGAAGTCCGGATCGTCGAGCGAGAACACGTTCGTGGCGTCGAGGCGAGGATGCACCGCGGTGATCGCGCCCAGAATCTGGACGAGGTTGGCCTCCGCGTGCGAATACCCGTGCGCCCACGCAGGAAGTCCCATGTAGTAGTAGCCGCCGGGTCCGACGGTGTAGCGCAGCCGGGCAAATGTGAACCGTCCGTCGTACCTGACGTTCTGAACGGCCGGCTCGTACGACATGGAGAATGTGCGCTGCGCGCTCGCCATCTCGGCAAGACCCACAGCCGCGGCGACCGTGAATAACAACCTGACGAGTCGGCGAAACCCCGCAGACCTCATGGCCCCCTTCGTGGAAGATACACCCAAAGACAGGCACTGGCACTCGGCACTGGGCACTGGGAAGGCAAAAGGGCAGAACTCAGAACCGCCAGTGCCGAGTGCCTAGTGCCGAGTGCCCAGTGCCGACGCGGTTCTTGAACATCCCCTTGTAGTGTCTGTACCACTCACTCTGAAACAGTTCGCCAGGGTCGAAGTCGCGCTTCGCGGCGAGGAAGGCCGGCATCTGTGGATAGCACCGGCGCACCTGATCCAGGCGCGCCCAGCGGTGATACGCGAGGTAGTAGGTGCCGCCGCGCGCGATCGCCAGGTCGATGAGCGCGCGGAAAGTGTCCGCCGCCAAGGCGATCGCCTCCGGCGTGTGGTCGACATGAAGGTTGAAGACGATGCAGGCGAAGCGGTCGCGCGCCCACGCCAGAAACGTCTCGTCGTCCCGCTCGATGAGGCGGATGGTGCCGTAGATCACATTCGCGCGATGGTGACGTAACACGACGCGCGCGTCTTCCATGAAGCCTGCAAGCCCGCGCCGCGGGACGTAGAGCTCGGTGATCATCTCGCTGCCCTTGACCGGCGAGCCCAGCGCGCTATCGACGTGCGCGTGGTAGTCGTCGAGGTACGGCGAGGAGAGCTGCGCGTCCGACCAGTAAATCTGGCCTGCGGTCTGCAGGTACCGGCCGGCGTACATTTCGAAGGCGCGGCGCTTGTCGCAATGCGCGAGCAGCGTCAATCGCGACCATTCGTCCGGGGAGAATCGCACCGGCGACTGGGTCGGCAGCGTGCCGTGCGGGACCCGCGCGTAAGACGAGAACACCCCGCGTCGCAGGAAGTCGTCATCGTCCGCGTCGATCGTGAACTGGAAGTCGCCGTAGAGATCTCCAGCGCCGATCCGGCGCTCGAACCGGTCGATGACATCGCTGGTGCGGACGATCGCGACCAGCCGTTGGAGCTTGACCCGTGGCTGGAGCCGCAGAGTGACGCGCGTGATCACTCCGAACAGGCCATATCCGCCGATCGCCAACCGGAAGAGATCGTCGTGCCGCGTCCGCGAGCAGGTGCGCACGGTGCCGGTGTGATCCATCAGATCGAACGACTCGACCTGTTGCACGATCGGACCGAGCGCCAGCCCGCGGCCGTGTGCATTGCACGAAAGCGCGCCGGCCAGGGTGAGACGATCGGCGCCGGTCTGTTTCTGCACGATGCCCCATTGGCGCCGCCGGCCAGGCTGGAGCTGCTCGAGCGCGCCGAGGAGCGCCGGCCACTGGATGCCGCCCTCGACCGTGACGTGTCCGCGAGCGCGATCGAAGTCGACGATGCGTGCGAGAGCGCGGGTGTCGACGAGGAGCGTGCCCTCACCAAACTGCTGACCGCCCATCGAGTGGCGGCCGCCGGCGATTGAGATCGGGAGGCCGGCTGCGCTTGCGAGACGCACCGCACGCTGAAGCTCGACGATGGTTCGCGGCGTGACGATCCCCCGCACCCTGGTCGCGTTGAGCTGAGCGTGGACGTCGTTGACGACGACCGCGGGCGCCGTTGCCGGAAGCGCAGATAGACGTGGTGGTGCGCCGGGAGGTCTTGCGGACGAGACGGCGGCAACGGACGAGGCAGGCGCCATGCGGTCTCCTGGACGCGATTGTCCGGCGCGGGGACGACGCAGGTCGTGAGGAAACCCTGAAGAAGGCTGAAAGGTTCGTGAGCAACGATTCGTCGCTGAGATCGCGTGCTATCGTCGAAGTGCCGTGAAGGACCCGACGATTTACAGCGTGTTCCTGTGGACGTTCACGGTCCTCCTCATCGCCCGCGTTGCCGGGCAACTCGTCGTCGCCACGTCCGCGCCGAGATGGCTTCCGCCAATGGAGCAGTGGCAATCCGGGCTGCTGCCGTATCCGGTCCTCGTCGCTGGTCAGGCGGTCGTGCTCACGTTGATGATCTGGATTTCGATCGACTTCGCCCACGGCACGGGATTCTGGCTGGCGCCGCATCCCGCGCTCGGCCGTGCCGCGCTCTGGTGGAGCTATCTCTATTTCGGCGCGATGGTGGCGCGCTACGTTCGCCGCATGGCGCGCCGGCCCGATCAGCGATGGCTCGGCGGCACCATTCCGATCGTCTTTCACGCGTTCGTCGCCGCGTTCCAGTGGACGTTCGCGACATTTCACGTCGCGTAAGCGGCTACGCCTTGGCCGCAGTCAGGCGTCGGGCGACGATCTGGCGCACGGCGAGGCGCGCGTCGCGGCCGATGTTCAACAGCCCGCCGCGCAGATCGTAATTGTGGCCGACGAAAAACAGCGAGGGATCATCGGCACTGGCCACCAGCCCGTGACGCATCGCGAAACCGCAGGCGTCGGTGTGCACGGCGGAACCGAGCAGGCCGAGCGCGGCGCGATAGCCCGTCGCGAGAATCACCGTTTCGAACGACTCCGTGATCCCGCCCGCGAACCGGACGCCGTCGGCGGTGAACGCCTCGACGCCGCGTTGGAGACGAATCGCACCCGAGCGAATCGCGTCCGGCAGGTGAAATCCGATCAGCGGGACCTGACGACAGCCGGTGCCGGCCGGCCGCGGCAGGACGGCCGGTCCGCGGACGAGCTCGGACAGCCGCCCGATCGTCGCGGCCATGAACGCCTGGAGTGGCTTCGGCAAGTGCGAGAGCGGAACGGCGAGGTACTGAATCGGTACGCCGGCGACATCGCGCGGCACCACGGTGGCGCCGCTGCGGACCGCCACCGTGACGGCGGCGCCGGCGTGGGCGAGCTCGGCGCTGATTTCACCGGCTGAGTTCCCCACGCCCACGACGAGGATGCGCTGGCCGGCGAAGCCCCCGGGCCGACGGTAGTCCACGCTGTGCATCACGCGCCCCGAGTACTCGCGCCGGTTCGGAATCTCCGGTTGCACGGGATTCGACACGATTCCCGTGGCGACCACCGCGAACGGCGCCGAGATCACCTGGCCTGTCTGTGTCGTCGCCGTCCAGGCTCCATTGGTCCGACGAAGGGCCGTCACCTCGGTCTCGGTCGAGATCGGCACGCGAAACGTCTCGGCGTAGCGATGGAGGTACTGGACGAAATCGTTGCGTCCTGGAAAGAGCGGCGTGGACGGCGGAAAGGCCAGGCCTGGAAGCGCCGACAGCCGGCGCGCCGTGTGGAGCACGAGGCTGTCGTACAGATTGGCCCACGTTTCGCCGGCGTGTTCGCCGCGTTCGAACACGACGTGCTCGACGCCGGCGCGCGTCAACTCGCGCGACGTCGCCAGGCCTGCGGGCCCAGCGCCGATGACCATCACAACGGGGGACATCTATAACGTCTTGAGATACTCCAGCAGCGCGAGGCGGTTCGCGTCGGTCCGGATGCGCGACCAGAAGTCGTGCCCCATGTTGCCACTTCCAGGCCGGCCCGTGAAAAACCAGTTCCGATCGGCCCGAAAGCGCCGGATGCGCTCGGCCTCCGTCAGGCTGGCCACCGCCGGGTCGGCGGCAATCGGCTGACCGACCTTCACGCGATCGAGTGTGCGCGCCGCCGTCACCTCAAAGATTAAGGGCCGCTCGGACGCGGGTCCCAGCAAATGCGCGAGGGTCGGCACGCTCCCGTTGTGCAGATACGGATAGTTCGCCCACACGCCCGTGAGCGGTGTGGCCGCGTACCCGCTACTCCTGCGGAGCCGGCCGCCCGACGCGAGCGGGCTGCGATCGAAGGCATCGATGAACTCGTCAGATACGACGTCGAGCCGCGACCGATCCGTGCCGACATCGGTATGGACGCCGGGCCAGTCCACGTTGCCCTGCCCGTCGTACGTGCCATGGCACCGCGCGCATCCGACCTCGCGCGAATTGAACAACTCACGCCCGCGCGCCGCGAGCGTGCGGTCGATCTCATAGGGATAGCGCGGCGGCCGGAGGTGGCGGACGACGGTCTCGAACTCGGTCCTGATCGTCGGGATCACGACCTGAACGAGGGCATCGAACGGCCGGTCCTTTTCGAGCTCCATCGACGACGCCATCAACGGGAAGGGCCCGTGGAAACTGCCGTCGGTGTACCACCGGCCGGCGGACATCTTCGCGGCCGTGTGCCAGAGCGGTGGTGTCTTCACGTCACCACGGCCAACCGATTCCACGTCGGGCATGGCGTTGTCGTGCGACCGCATGTAGAGCTCGACGTGGGAGGCCGCGAACGCCGTCGATCGTGCGCGGGTGAGCGAATCGATCTTGTCGTGATGATGGCTATTGAGAATGCGATTCGCGTCAGCGGCGAGCGCCCGATCGCCGGACGCGACGGGCACGCGCGCGCGCCACGGATCGCTCGTCAGCCGCTTCAGCGCCTCGCCGAGCCACAGCTCGTCGAACGTCTTCGTGCCCGCGCCAAAATACGCGACGCCGTCGATCTGGGCCATGTGACAGACGAGGCAGTTGACCGTCCACTTGAGCGAGGCGGGGTTCGTCACGGCTCCCGCCTCGACGTGGCCGGTATTTGGGGCCATGCCGAAGGCCGGCACGAGCGGGTTGTCGCGCCAGAGCACGAGGCCGACCTTCTCGCCGACGATCGTGTTGACGTCACCCAGCACCGCCTGGCTCACGACGTTGCTGTCGAAGAGCGACTGCGGAATCCAGGCGGACGCCTGGTAGGTCTGGTACATGAAGTCGAACAGCGCCTGGCGGCGCTCGGCCGCAGGTCGCGGATCCGCCCCGTCCCACTCGATCACGAGCCGCCGGATCCCGGCATCAAACGTCACGTCGAGTGCCTCGCGCGACACCGCCGGCGCCGACGCGCGCGAGAACAGCGTGAGGCCGAAGAGCGCGGCCGTCGTCACGAGCGCGAGCGCGGCGACGTGCAACGAGCGAGTACGGGACATGTGCGCCTTCTCTCATGGCGGGCCGAAGCCCGGCCCGCCCTAGTGCTGCCTGACTACGTACTCTTGCGTTTGACACTCTTAGCGAGCGCTCTCGCTTCATCGGCGCAGGCTGCGTCGTGATCCTGGCGGCAGAGCCGCTCAGCCAGCGCGAGCTCGTCGAGCGCCCGCGTGCCGTGGCCGGCGCTGTCGGCGAGCTTGCCGAGCTCTTTGTGAATTCGCCCGCGCACCCAATCGCGCGTCGCGCGGGCAAGGGCCGTGTTGAGCTCGCGCTCGGCCGAGGCGCTTTCCTTGAGGGCCGCCAGGACCGCGCCGTAGGTGTAGTGCCAGCGTGCCTCTTCCCCAGGAGCGCGCGGCCGATCGTCTTGCGCGAGCCGTGTCAGCCCGTCTTCGATCGAAAGCCGGGCAAGGGCGGGCCGGCCCGCCCGCAGCGCCGTGCCGCCCGCTTCGAGCCAGAGGAGACGGTTGCGCGGGAACCGGCGCTGCAAATCGCCAATCACACGCAACGCGTCGTCGTAGCGCTGTTCGCGGTTGTAGAGCAGCACGAGGGTGAAGAGCGCGTTCGGCTGCACGTCGCTCGGAAAGCGCGCCGCCTCTTCGACCATGCGCAAGCCGCGCTCCTTGCCGCTGCCCATGCCGGCGAGCATCGCCGCCAGCCGCAGCGGCAGGGCAAGCTCGGACACCGCGTAGCGATACATGCCGACGATCAGCCCGGCATCCTTCCGAGTGGGTGCGAGGGCGAGCGCCCGTTCGTGCTCACGATAGGCACGGCGTGCCGGGCTGAAGCTGCCGGAGAGCCGGCCCTCAACCGTCGCGGTATACGACGCGAGAAAGCCGTACGCGGCACCGGCCTGGTAGTGCGCGTCGGCGTCGTTGGGCTGCGCGCGCAGGCGCGCTTCGGCCAGGCTCGTCGCCTGGGTGATGGCGTCGTGGAACGTCTTCGCGAGCACGGGGTTCGGCGCATCGCGCTGGAGATTCGCGCGCGCTTCCCCGAGGTAGTCGTCCACGGTGATCGCGCCCTGCTCGAACAGCAGCGCGATCCACGCGTTGGCGGCCACCATGCGGTAGCCGCCGGGATCGGAAGGATCAGCGGCGATGGCTTTCTTGAAGACCGCGAGCGCTTCGGCGCGGTCGAGGTTGTAGCCGAGCGCGATGCCCTCGGCACGGAGGGCCGCCGCAGCAGACGCGCCGCCGGAGGCGGTCACCGCGGCCGCCGGCGCCGAGCGCGACACCTGGTCGGCGGATCCTGTCAGCGACAGGGCAACGACTGTGAGGCTGATGAACCCGGAGGCAGTGGTGCTGAAAGCCATGACCCTGTGTGGCAGGGTAGGCCGGCGGAGGCTGTGAAGTCGTGAAGGAGAGCTGAAGAAGTTGTGAAGGGTGCCTTGCTACCGCCACGATTCCTTGATCAAGTCCTGCGTGATCGCGAAAGCGGCTTCCGCTCCCTCCGCGGCGGCAATCACCACCCACTGCACGTCGCGCGACGCGTCACCGGCGACGTAGAGCCCGGGCACGTGCGTGCTTTCGTGGCGGCCGGTGTGGACCGTGCCCTTTTCGTTGAACTGACAACCGAGCGTTTTGGCCAGCTCGCAGGATTGATGCTGTCCGGTCGTGAAAAACAGCGCGCGACGCGCCAGCGGCGCGCCCGCGTCGAAGACGACGCGCTCGAGTGTGCCGTCCTGGCCTTCGAGCCGGACGACGCGTTCCTCGCGGAGCCGGATCCCGTTTCGTTCGAGCGTGGCGACGTCCGAGGCGTCGATTCCGGAGGGGCCGTCGGTGCAGAGCACGATGTCCTTCGACCAGCCGAGCAGCTCCATCGACAGCCCGAACCCGCGCTTCGCCCGGCCGTACACGCCAAGCGGCTGTCCGCGCAGCTCCCACCCGTCGCAGAACGGGCAGTGAAACACGCTATGGCCGTACAGGTCCTTCAGGCCCGGGATGTCGGGGACGTTGTCCACGACGCCGGTCCCGAGCAGGAGCTTGCGCGACGTGAACTCCCGGCCGTCCGTGAGCCTGACCCGGAAGCCGCCCTCCTGGCAGGCGACGCTGGTCACCGTGGCGTGTTCGAGCCGGACGTTGTCGTACTTGTCGAGCTCAGCATGCGCGATGCGCCGGAACTCACTTGGCGAGATTCCGTCACGCGTGAGAAACCCGTGCATGGCCCGGGTGGAAGAGTTGCGGGGCCTGCCGTGATCGAACATCAACACCGTCCGGCACGCACGGCCAAGCACGAGCGCCGCGCTCATGCCCGCGGGCCCGGCGCCCACGACGATCACGTCAGCGTCAAAGGGAGGGGGCATGGACGGGTACGACGGGTACGTGGGGTACGTAGGGTACGATGGGTACGACAGGTACGCTGGGTACAAACCCCATGGCGGCGCGCGTCATCATTCCAAGAAAGGATGACGAACGCCAGTGCGTTCCGCGTACCCGTCGAACCCCTGAATCTTGATTTTTGAATCCTGAATCGTGAATTCCTCTGCTGCGTCCCTTGCGTTCCGGTCCCTGCTCAAGTCGGGGGCACTTCGTGCCGGACTGGGGCGGTCCGCCTCGCGGGTGACCGGGCTCACGCCGGCCGCGACGGCGCTCCACGCGGCGGCGCTCGCCCAGGACACGCCGGTCTTCGTCGTTGTCCCGACCGACGCGGATGTCGAGCGGCTCACCGCCGACGTGCGGTTTTTCCTCGGCAGCCTGCAGGGACTCGGCGAGGTCGACGCCGGCCGGCGCGTGCTGCCGTTCCCGTCGCAGGAAGTGGATCCGTATCGTGGACTGGCGCCGCACCTCGAGGTCGCGTCAGCGCGGGCGCGCGCGCTGCATGCCCTGGCCAGCGGGACGGCCCGCGTCATTGTCGCGTCGGCGCGGGCGCTGCTGCCGCGGCTGTCCGATCCGGCGCGGTTGCGATCGAGCGGGATCACCATCACGCCGGGTCTCGAGATTTCGCCGCAGGAGCTGGGGGAACGGCTCGCGTTTGCCGGATTCTCGCGTGAGGATCCGGTGGACGAGCACGGCGAGTTCTGCGTCCGCGGCGGCGTCGTGGACTTCTATCCCGCCGCGGAAGCCCAGCCAATCCGGCTCGAGTTCATCGGCGACATCGTCGAGTCCGTGCGCCGCTACGACGCGGCGACCCAGCGATCGCTCACCGCGCTCGATCAGGTCCTGATCAGCCCGCAGCGCGAGCTGCTGCCGCCCGACGACATCGAGAACACGCCCGATCAGGAAAGCGATCGCACGGCCAGCATCGCCGATTACGTCCGGCAAGCCGGCGCCACGACCCTCGTCTACGAGATCGACGACGTCGCCGATCGCGGCCGGAAGCTCGAGGAGCAGTGGCGATCGAGCGAGGCGGACATGCGCCAGCGCGGCCGCATCATCCCCGCCTACGAGGCGATCGCGATGGGCTGGGAAGATCTGGAGCCATGGCTCGCCATCGGCCGCCGCGTCAGCGAACTGGCGATCGAAGGCGAGACCGACAGCGTGCATGTCTCCTCGACGCCTTCGTTCGAGTATCACGGCCGGATCGGCGACTGGATCGAGGAGGTACGCGTGGCGCGCGCGCGGGGAGACGACGTGGTGTTCGTCGCGGCCACTTCCGGACGCGCCGAGCGGACGATCGAGCTCCTCGCCGATTACGAGCTGCGCGGCGTGTCGGCTGAAGCCGACGATCTCCACAACGCCGCGGTGCTGGTGACGACCGGCCAGTTGTCGCGAGGATTCCATCTTCCGTCGGCGAACCTCCTGCTGTTCGCGGAGACGGATCTCTTCGAAGAAGAACGGCGCGTGCACGAGCGGCGGCGATCGGCGAGCCGCTCGTTCATGTCCGACTTCCGCGATTTGAAGATCGGCGATCTGGTCGTGCACGTGGACAACGGCGTCGGCCGGTTCGTCGGCCTGAAGAAGCTGGCCCCCGGGCCGGGGCTGCCGGCGCAGGAGTTCATGGAGCTCCGCTACGCCGGAGAAGACAAGCTCTTCGTTCCACTCGAAGGACTCGATCTCGTCCAGAAATACTCCGGCGGCGCGGCGCCCGCGCTCGACAAGCTGGGCGGGACGTCCTGGGAAAAGGCCAAGACGCGCGTCAAGAAAGCCATGCGCGACATGGCCGAGGAACTGCTGAAGCTCTACGCCGCGCGCAAAGCCGTCGCCGGCCATGCGTTCAGCGCGGATTCGCACTGGCAGCAGGAGTTTGCCGACGCGTTCGAGTACGAGCTCACCGCCGATCAGCAGACCGCGGTCACGGACATCACACGCGACCTCGAGGCGCCGATCCCGATGGATCGCCTGCTCTGCGGCGACGTCGGCTACGGCAAGACCGAGGTCGCCATGCGCGCGGCCTTCAAGGCCGTGATGGACGGCAAGCAGGTCGCGGTGCTCGCGCCGACGACCATCCTCACCTTCCAGCATGCGCGCACACTGCGCGAGCGGTTTGCCGGGTTTCCCGTCCGCATCGACATGATCAGCCGCTTCCGCAGCAAGCAGGAGCAGAAGGATCTGCTCGTTCAGCTCGGCACCGGTCAGGTGGACATCGTCGTCGGGACGCACCGGCTGCTGTCGAAGGACGTGCAGTTCCGCGACCTCGGACTGCTGGTCGTGGACGAGGAACAGCGGTTCGGCGTCGCGCACAAGGAGCGGCTGAAGCAGCTGCGCAAGAAAGTCGACGTCCTCACGATGACGGCGACGCCGATCCCGCGGACGCTGAACATGTCGCTCGTCGGGATCCGCGACATGTCGGTGATCGAGACGCCGCCGCGCGATCGCCTGGCGATTCAGACGCAGGTCGTGAAGTTCGAAGCGGACGTCATCGCGCGCGCGATCCGCACCGAGATCGAACGCGGCGGACAGGTGTACTTCGTCCACAATCGCGTCGAGTCGATCTATTCGATGGCCAACCTGATCGGCCGGCTCGTGCCCGAAGCGAAGATCGCGGTGGGCCATGGGCAGATGGGCGAGGACGAGCTCGAGCGCGTGATGGTGGATTTCGTCGCCCACAAGTTCGACGTGCTCCTCGCGACGACCATCGTCGAAAACGGCCTCGACATCCCGAACGCGAACACCATCGTCATCAACCGCGCGGATCGGTACGGGCTCGCGCAGTTGTACCAGTTGCGCGGCCGCGTCGGCCGATCCGATCGCCGCGCGTATGCTTATCTCCTGATCCCCGCGGAGCAGACGCTGTCGCCGATCGCGCGCAAGCGCCTGGCCGCGATTCGCGAGTTCAGCGATCTCGGCAGCGGATTCCGCATCGCCGCGCTCGATCTCGAGATTCGCGGCGCGGGCAATCTCCTGGGCGGCGAACAGAGCGGCCACATCGAGGCCGTCGGATTCGACATGTACATGAAGCTCCTCGAGGAGACGATCCGGGAGCTGAAGGGTGAAGACCTCGAGGACGATCGACGCGCGTCGGTCAACCTCCGGCTCGACCTCCGCATCGACGAGGCTTACATCCCGGACATGAACCAGCGCCTGTCGGCGTACCGCCGGCTCGCGAGCGCGCGCAGCCTCGACGAGGTCGGCAAGTTCCTCGACGAGCTCCGCGACCGCTACGGCGCGCCTCCCCCCTCGGTCACGCACCTCGCGCAATATGCGCGTATCAGGCTCATGTCCGACCGCATCGGCCTCGAAAGCCTCGATCGCGAGGGCGCGACCGTCGTGCTCAAGTTCCGGCAGGATGCGAAGCTGGACCCGGCGATGATCCTGCGTCTCGTCCAGAGCCGGGGCGACCTCACGCTCCTGCCGCCGGCGGTGATTCGAATGGACCTGTCAAAGGAAACGACATCGGGAGTCGTTTTCAAGGGAGGTCCACGCCGGAAAACGACTCCCGATGTCGTTTCCTCCTCCTGGTGGACGTCCCGCGCCACGTCCGAAACCGCCCCCGGCTTTACCAGGCAGGCGATTCTGGCCGAAAGGGCGCCGGATCCGTCGGCGCCGGGCGGCCTGTTCGAGCGTGTCGGACAGCTGCTCGACCAGTTGAGCCAGTCGCTCGTCGCAAGCTAAAATACTGATCCCACGGTACTTGCGGCCAGGTAGGCTGCGGAGTCGTCAGAATCATCATGAAGCGTGTTTTTTCCGCCGCTCTCGTCACGATTGCGTTTTTCGGCGCCGTCTCTCAGCCGGCCGCCCAGAGCGCGAACCCGCCGAGTTCGGCAACCCCAGCGCCCCCGGCCACGCCGCCCACACCCGGCAAGACCGTCGTCATCCAGAAGGTGATCGTGAAGGTGAACGGCGAGGTGTTCACGCTCACGGACCTGACGCAGCGCCAGATCCAGGTGCTCCGTGACCAGAATCAGAACCGTCAGGTGAGCGCCGAGGATCTCCAGACCGAACCTGGACTGCGCAAGGCGATCGGCGAGATCACCCCGAACCTGCTGGCCGAAGCCGTTGACGAGCTGCTGCTCGTCCAGCGCGGCCGCGAGCTGGGCATCAAGTTCAGCGACGAGCAGTTCAAGCAGGCGATCGAAAACATCAAGAAGGAAAACAAGTTCGACGACGCGACGTTAATGAAGGCCCTGCAGCAGGAAGGGCTGACGCTGCAGGAGCTCCGGCAGAACTTCGAGCGGTCGTACCTTCAGCAAGGCGTCCGGCAGCAGGAAATCATGCCGACGATGACGATCACCGAAGAGGAGAAGCGTCAGTACTACGCCGTGCACCAGAACGAGTTCATGACGCCGGCCACGGTGACGATTCGCGAGCTCTTCGTGTCGGTGCCAAGCACCACGCAAGGCGTGAGCGTCGGCGTGGACGAGGAAGTGAAAGCCAAGGCGACGGCGGCACGCGAGCGGGCGATGAAGGGCGAGGACTTTGCCAAGATCGTCGGCGAAGTCTCCGAGGCCGGATCGAAAGCCAACGGCGGGCTCATCACCGGTATCGTCATCAACGACCTCGCGCCGGCAATGGCCGATGTGCTCACCAAGCTCAAGCCGGGGGAAATCACCGAGCCGATTCGCGTGCAGAAAGGCTACACGCTATTCAAGCTCGAAGCGCGCGTCGACTCGGTGCCGGAGCCCTTCACCAAAGTGCGCGACCAGATCACGGCGAAGATCTACGAGTCGCGCATGGAAGGGGAAGTAAAGAAGTTCCTCGAGAAGCTGCGTGCGGCCGCCCTCATCGAGTGGAAAGACGACGGCTACAAGCAGATGTACGAGAAGGTGCGGAGTGCGAAAACTGACAAGCACTGATCAGGACCCTCTGCCCTTTGCCCTGACCTGTTTCCTATGAAGATCGCCTCTGTAACACTCCCACACCCGGTCGCCATGGCCCCGATGGCCGGCATGACGGACACCGCGTTTCGCCGGCTGGTAAAGCGCATGGGTGGGTGTGGGCTCGTCGTCACCGAGATGGTGAGCTCGGAAGGATTGGTGCGCGGGATCGATCGGACGCTCGAGTATGCCGAGTACACCGAGGAAGAGCGGCCGGTGTCGATTCAGATTTTCGGCGGCGATCCGCAGGTCATGGCTGATGCGGCGCAAGTGGTCGAAGGCATGGGCGCCGACATCGTTGACATCAACATGGGCTGTCCTGTGCCGAAAATCGCGAAGCACAACGCGGGCTGCAGCCTGATGCGCGAGCCGGCGCACGCGGCGAGTGTCGTGCGCGCGATGGCGAAGGCCGTGCGGATTCCGGTGACGGTGAAGATGCGCGCCGGTTGGAACGAGCGCGAGATCAACGCGCCGGAGCTGGCGCGGATGGTCGAGGATGCCGGTGCCGCCGCGATCGCGGTGCACGGCCGGACGGCGGCGCAGTCCTATACCGGTGAGTCGGACTGGAGCCTCATCGGCCGCATCGCTTCGTCGCTGCAGATTCCCGTGTTCGGGTCGGGCGATTGCGTCGAAGCCCCTCAGGTGGTGTCGCGGCTTCAGGCCGCCGGCGTCAGCGGCGTGCTCGTCGGGCGCGGCGCGCTTCGCAACCCGTGGATCTTCCGGCAGTCCGCGGAGGCGCTCGCCGGCCAGGCGCCGGCACAGGTGTCACTCGAAGACCGCGGGCGGTTCCTGCTCGACTACATCGACCTGCTTCTGAAGGAGCGCGTGGACGAGGCGGCCGGCTTCCGGCATTCCGCGCCCGGTCACGCCATGGGCACCGACGTGGAATCCACGCCCGGCACATCCGCGAGTGCCCGCCCTCCGGCGCGCGGCCGCGAGCGCTGGGTCATCAACAAGCTACGGGCGCTCAATTCCTGGTACACGAAGGGGCTGGACGGCGGCTCCCAGCTGCGCGTGTCGATCAATTCCTGCGACTCGATCGCTCAGCTTCGCGAGATCATTGCCAAGTTCTTCCTGGACGTGACCGTCGCGGTTTAGCGATGGCCGTTATCGGCTATTCGACCAAAAACTCGACAACTTCCGCCGATCTCCCATCCCGCATCTCGACTTCGATGACGATGGTGGATTCGCAGGTTTCCCAGAACAGGCGGCCAAGCTCTCGATGGAGAGGGTGCTGGAGGTATTGGATAAGAGCCTCCTCAGTCTCGAAGTCCAGGACGGCGGCATATTGATAGGTCTTTTCACCCAACACACGCGAATATCCAGCGTTTATATCCTTTGCGCGGCCAATTCTCGCTGCGGAGACGACGTCGATCGACCTGCAGGTCTCCCGAATAGCTAGGGCGAATGACCTTCGTTGGTCGGTCGTGACGTCGGGCTTGGGATTGAACAGGACGATGTGAGAGATCACGAGCCCTTGGGTTTCCGAGGTTTGCGGTTGAAGCCGCCGGGACGCGGACCAGGACGGGCTGATCCGTACGGCCGCTTCGGCGGTCGATCGTCGGATCGCCCGCGATCGTTCGAGCGTGGCCGGTCGTTCGAGCGTGGCCGGTCGTTCGAGCGCGGCTGGTCATCTGGGCGCCAGTCTCCGGACCGACCACGAGGCTCGGGGCGGCCGCGATTGTCTTGACGGCCCCAGCTCTTCGGCTTGTCGCGTCTGTCCTGATCCGATCGCGCGCGCCCGTCTCGTGGTTTCCATCCGCCCTCGGACCACGGGCGGGGCGGGCGGTTCTTGAACGGCGGTCGCCCACCCGACGGTTTCGGACGAGCCTCGGGCGTCCAACCGCCAAGCGGATTGCCGGGACCGCGCGTCGATTCCGGCGAGCTGCCCGGCGGCGTCGCCGGTCCGGTCTTGTTCTGATCTTCAGGCGCCGATCCGCCTGTGTCGGAGTCTTTGGACCAGGAGGATCGTCCCGGACCATGGGCCTTGGGCCATTCGCCGGATCTTCCTGGGCCTTGGGCCTTGGGCCCCGGGCTCGGTCTGCCCGCGCCGCCGCCGTACCGCTCCTTGAACCGCGCGCGCTTCACGTCGCGCGGCACCTTGAATCGGGCACGCGGATCCTTGTGTTCGCCGCCGGGGCGCCACTCGCGATTGCGCGCCGCGGTCGCGCGCCGGCGCGCCTGTTGTTCTTCCTCGGCCGCCTCGGGCGATTCCCACAGCCGCCCGCGTTCGAACCACTTCAGCACGGTGTCGGGTTGTGTCCGCTGCAACTGGCGCAGGGTCGGCAGCAGATCTTCCGCGCGGCGGGCGCGAAACGACGTCGGCGTGGTGCCCGAGACGATGATCCAGAAGGAATGATGCTGCGCCACTAGAGCCGCTCCAATCGCTTCAACTTTTCGATGAGCGTCGTGCGCTTCAGCCGCAGGAGCTCGGCCGCGCGGCGTTTGTTGCCGCCGGTCCGCTCGAGGGCGCGGCGGATCAGCGTGTGTTCAAAGCTCGAGACGATCTGTTCGAGCTCGATGCCTTCCTCCGGCAGCACGAATTCGCTCGGCTCGATCGCCGCGCGCGCCTGGCGCACCTCGTCCGGCAGGTCGGCCACCCCGATTTGCGCCCGGCCGGGCGACAAGGCGAAGGTGCGCTCGATCACGTTCTCGAGCTGGCGCACGTTGCCGGGCCAGTCGAACGCCATGAGCGCCTGCTGCGCGTCCTGCGCGAGCGTCACCCGGCCGCGGGTCGGCAAGGCATCCTTCGCGAGTCGATCGAGGAAGTGCTGTCCGAGGAGCGGGACGTCGGCGCGGCGTTCGCGCAGCGAGGGCACCCGGACCGGGATGACGTTCAGCCGGTAGTACAGGTCCTCGCGAAACTCGCCGTTGTCCACGAGCTTGCGGAGGTCCGAATTGGTCGCGGCGATGACGCGGACATCTACTTTGATGGTCTGCGAATCGCCGACGCGCTCGAACTCGCGCGCCTGGAGCACCCGCAGGAGCTTCGACTGGAGGGCGGCGCTCATCGTGCCCACTTCGTCCAGGAACAAGGTGCCGCGATGCGCCTGTTCGAGCCGGCCCTGCCGGTTGGCCACGGCGCCCGTGAACGCGCCGCGCACATGGCCGAACAGCTCGGCTTCGAGCAACGTCTCGGGAATGGCACTGCAGTTGATCGCGACGAACCGCTGACTGCGCCGCGGGCTGCCGTCGTGGATGGCGCGCGCGACCAGCTCCTTGCCGACGCCGGTATCGCCCGTGACGAGCACCGTACTCGAGGTCGCCGCCACCGTCCGAATCAGCTCGAACATCTGCAGCATGACCGGCGTGCGGCCAATCATGCCGTCCAGTCGGAACTTGTCCTGAAGCTGGGCGCGCAGGTAGGCGTTCTCGGCCTTCAGCCGCCGCTTTTCCATCGCGGTCTGGAGCTCGTGGAGCAGCTCTTCGAACTGAAACGGCTTGGTGATGAACCCCTCGGCGCCGAGCCGCGTCACCTCGACGGCTTCGCGGACCGTCCCGAAGCCGGTAATGACGATGGCGATGATTTCGGGGTAGCGGGAGAACGCTTCGTCGAGCACCTTCCGGCCGTCCACGCCCGGCAATCGGAGGTCGGTGACGAGGACGTCGAAGGCGAACTCGTTCAGCCGCTCGAGCGCCTCTTCCCCGCTCGCGGCCTGTTCGACCCGGAACCGATGCTCCCCCAGCCGATCGGCGATGGCCTCACGAAATCCCGTCTCGTCGTCTACGAGCAGGAGGTGTTGCAGTGGAGTTTCGGCCATTTTCCCGTCGGTGGCGGTATTTTGACACAGAGCGGTGCAGGGTGCACTGGCCGTGCAGGGTGCCGGTGCACAGTGCCGTGGTGCCTGGTGCGCCGCACCCAGCACCGCACTAAGCACGACCGCACCGAGCACGACCGCACTAAGCAAGACAGCACCGAGCACGACCGCACGGAGCACCCGCAGCCAGCACGATGGACTGTGCACTGTGCACCGGGTTTTAAAGTCCGACGGATCGCTTACCGATAGTGTTGGACGGACCACTTCAATGGAGCCCGGCGGGTCCGGCCGCCTGGAGGGCGGACCGCGGGACAACTGAATGATGACGCTGGAGCGCAAGACCGTCTCGATTCCTCGCGCCTGTGAGCTCGTCGGCGTCAGCCGACGGACGATCTATAACTGGATTGCGGGCGGCAAAGTGCAGTACGTGCGGACCGCCGGAGGATCCGTGAGGATCTTCGTGGACACGCTGTGGCGTGAACCGGCGGCACCTCTCGATCCAAGTGCGACCGAGTGGACCGAGCGGCTGAGTCGCGGCGCCTGACATGTCGCGCGCAACACTCAGTCAGATCGTGGACGATCCCACCTCGGAGGATTTGTTCCGGTTGTTTCACCGGTTGAACAACCAGCTCGGCGTGATTCTCGCGAATTCCGAGCTCCTGGAAAGCCGGCTCACCGACGAAACCCATCGAGCGCGCGCCGCCCAAGTCGTGTCGGGCGCGCTCGAAGCGATCGCCGCGGTCCAGCAGCTCCGCCACGCGATCACTGCGTCGGCCGGCCGACCCTCGGGGTCGTGACTCCGACAACGGGATGACAGTTCCGATAGGGCCGCCAAGAAATTGACGCGGCCTGTCACAGATCTTCCCGCCGCTTTACAGTCCATCATTTCAATGTAAGTACCACAAAAACATAGACTTACAGGATCGTCTCCGCGCAGGGGCCAACCCCGCCCCGCCCTCCGCACACGCTGGCATTGGTGTTGCCCTTCAGACCGTCCCCGGTTGACGTCCGGGCCTTGAAGGAGGGTGCGATGCAGCGAGTGCCATTGGCCGGACACCAGCAGGAACGGGTGGCCACGAGTCTTCCTTTTGTGGAGTCGCTGGCGCGCCGGATGGCCTCGACGATGCCCCATTCGATCGATCTGGGGGACCTCGTTCAGGACGGCGTGCTCGGCCTCATCGATGCCGCCCACCGCTTCGACGAGGACCGCGGCATCAAGTTCGAGACCTTCGCCGAACGCCGCGTCCGTGGCGCCATGATCGACGCCCTGCGCCGCGACGCCTGGCCGCGCGGCGTCCGCCGCGTCCGCCGCGAGCTCGAAGCCGCGCGTGAGGAACTGCGCCGCGAGCTCGGCGCCGAGCCGTCGATCGCCGACCTTGCCCGCCGCGTCGGCGCCGACGAGTCGCGCCTCGAGCGGACGATCGTCCGCATCAGCACGATCGAATCGACCTCGCCGCTCGCCAACTTCGACATGGTGGACAGCTCGACCCTGCCGGCCGTGCTCGTTCCGAGCGAGCCACCGTCGCCCGACCGTCTCTACGAGCAGCGCGAGGTGCGCGACCGGGTCCGCACCGCGCTCGCCCAGCTGCCCGCCCGCGAGCGCCGGATCATCAGCCTCTACTACTTTGGCGAAGCGACGATGAAGCAGATCGGCACGGCGATCGGCGTGAACGAATCGCGTGTCTCGCAGCTCCACGCGCGCGCGATTCAGCGGCTGAAGAAAGTGCTCGAAGTCGGCACGACGCCGGCCGCGCCCAAGCTCGTCGCCAAGACCAAACGCCCGCGCGTCCGCATCGTCCGCCCCGCGGCGAAGCGGCCGACCGCGGCGAAGGCGGCCTAATCGCTCATTGTTGTTAATGAGGCAATTGGGCAATGGGGCAATGAGGCAATACAAACGCGGGTCTCAGAGCCAAACCGCTTGTCTCGCTGGCCTCGTCAGATCAGAGACTGGGCCAGCAAAGACAAGCGCTTGTATTGCCCCATTGCCCCATTGCC
>Ga0111539_10002606_pt1 | contig 23897 bp, 18 predicted proteins | sample RhiMethybrSRZTD1_FD_79667 | JGI IMG/M metagenome (GOLD analysis project Ga0111539, IMG submission 79667) | Populus rhizosphere microbial communities from Tennessee, USA - Rhizosphere MetaG P. TD hybrid SRZTD1 (version 2) (version 2) | ecosystem: Host-associated > Plants > Roots > Rhizosphere >...
CTGCTTCGACTACTCGGACAACCCCAAGGCCTGGCAGCACTCGATGGAGCTGCTGGCCAAGGAGGTCATGCCGAAGTTCAAGGGGCTGGTGCCGAAGTAACGCTCAGCTGTTCCCCAGCGTCGTCCCCGCGGAGCGGAGATCCTCGCAGGCGGTGACGACCCTGGCGGTCATCCCGACCTCGGCGGCCTTGCCCCACGTCCGAGGGTCATACGCCTTCTTCACCCCGACCTCGCCGTCGACCTTCAGCACGCCGTCGTAGTTCTTCATCACGTGATCGACCAGCGGCCGCGTGAAGGCGTACTGCGTGTCGGTGTCGATGTTCATCTTCACCACGCCGTAGTCGAGCGTCTCGCGGATCTCTTCGAGCAGCGAGCCGCTCCCGCCATGGAAGACGAGATCGAAGGGCTTGGCCTTGCCCGCGCGTGCCGCGACGGTGTCCTGGATCTGCTTGAGGACCGCGGGGCGAAGCTTGACGTGGCCGGGCTGGTAGACGCCGTGCACGTTGCCGAAGGTGGCGGCGAGCAGATAGCGCCCCTGGGCACCGGTCCCCAGCACCTCGGCGGTGAGCTGCGCGTCCTCCGGGGTGGAGTAGAGCTTCTCGTTGATGGCGCCGACGATGCCATCTTCTTCGCCGCCTACCACGCCGATCTCCAGCTCCAGCACGATCTTGGCCTTGGCGCAGGCCGCCAGCAGCTCGCGCGCGATCTCGAGGTTCTCGCGTAGCGGCAGCGCCGAGCCGTCCCACATGTGGGACTGGAACAGCGGGCCCTGCCCGCGCGCCACACGCTCCTGGCTGAGCTTGATGAGCGGCCGCACGTAGCGGTCGAGCCGATCCTTGGGGCAGTGGTCCGTGTGCAGCGCGATCTGGACCGGGTACCTGGCGGCGACCACGTGGGCGTACTCGGCGAGCGCCGTCGCCCCGACCGCCATGTCGTCGACGCCGGAGAGATAGGACGCGCCTCCGGTGGACACCTGCACGATACCGTCGCTCTTGGCCTGGGCAAAGCCGCGCAGGGCGGCGTTCAGCGTCTGCGAGGAGCTGACGTTGATGGCCGGATAGGCGAACGCGCCGGCCTTGGCGCGATCGAGCATAGCCGCATAGATCTCGGGGGTGGCGATGGGCATGGGTGGCTCCGTGGTCAGGGCAAGAGGTCGGCGACGGTAATGGGGATCGCCGGTGCGATGAGTGGCGCGACACTCGCCGGGACCCGGAACGTTTGCATGCTGGCGTACCGCCATCCGGAGAGGGCGTCCGGCGATGCTTCAGGCTGCCGGTGTACCTCGAGACTCTGACCGGCGAGATCGACGATCCAGCATTCTTGAATACCCGCCCGTGCGTAGAGGCTCGCCTTGTACTCCCGGTCGATCCGGTACGAGCTGTCCGCCACCTCGACGATCAATACCGCGCGGGCTGGGTGCGCGTCGCGGTAGTGGCTCGGATCGCGCGGCACTACGGCGACGTCGGGCTCCAGCTGTGAGGCCTCGTCGAGCGCGATCGGCAGCTGCGAGTCGATCTGCCAGGTGTCGCCGAGCGCACGGTGCAGCGCCGCCAGCACGCGCCTGATCCCTGCCGCGTGGCGACTGCCCTGCGGCTCGCGGACCATCAGCACGCCGTCCAACAACTCCAGGCGCTCACTGGGCTCGAACATACCGAGGGCGATCAAACGGTCGTATTCGACCCGGCTCCAGCGGCGCGCCCGAGGCGTAGCGAGCGTTTCCATCGTTGTAGGGCGAGAGTACGAGGCGTGCCGCGATGGGTCAACCGTTCAAAGATGGATTCACCGGGGCTGCTGGGTCAGGCGGGGAAGCCAGTCGCGGCCGAGGGCGAGGCCGAGCAGGATGAGGACCGCGCCCGCGGCCAGTCGTGGTGAGAGCGGCTCGCCCAGCCCGACGACGGCGATGGCGCCGCCCACCAGCGGCACCAGCAGCACGTACGGCGCGATGGCGGCCACTCCGCGCGCGGCGAGGGCGGACGTCCACCACGTGTAGCTCAGGTACACGGAGACCACGACCGAGTAGAGCCAGATGGCCCAGCCCGACGGCGTGATCGCATCCCAGCGCTGCGACGGAGACTCCACAAGCCCCAGCGGGATCAAGGGCAGACTGCCGATCAGGAGCGAGCCCGCCAGCACGGTGGACGCGGGATACCGGTCGCCGAGCGGCCGGGTCACGATGCCGTAGAGGGCAAAGCTGGCAGCGGCCGCGAGGCTCAGCGCGTCGCCGAGCCGCGCGTCGGCAAGTCGGGGGCCCTCGCCCTTGGCCAGGACCAGGATCCCGACCCCGACGATGGCCAGGGCGACGCCCGCCCACTGGCGACTGCGTACGCGCTCGATGCCGCCGAGCCGGAGGAAGAACAGCGAGAAGAGAGGAATGGTGGCCAGCAGCAATGTCGAGGAGAGTGCCGACGTGCGATCGAGGCCGAGGACGAAGCCGAGCTGATAGATCGTGAACCCGAGGACGCCACCGAGCAGAAACCGGCCGCGGTCGGGACCCGCGAGCGCGGGCACGCGGCCCTGGACCGCCAGGACAGTCACCGCGATGAGCGCCATGGCGAGGAAGCGCGTGGCCGTGAACGCGAGCGGCCGCCACTCGGCGAGCGCCACCTTGGTGAGCCCGTAGCTGAGACCCCAGTTCACCACCGCCACGACGGCCAGCAGATCGGGCCGCAGGGCGCGCCACGATGTCGAAAGCGCCATGCCCCGGAATACTCCGGGCCGCCTGGCGTCTTCACTCCGGTTCTTGCGGCGAACTCCGGATCGGGCTCCGCACGGCCGGCCGGAGAGGTGAGCTCCAGCTCCGCAGATATGGTCTAATCCGGACCCGGGCCCGAGATGATCCGTCTGCCGAAACCGACCCGAATCAGGAGCACGCCATGCTGATCGTCGATGCGCAGGTCCACATCTGGAGCAGCGGCAAGCCCACGAACGCCAATCACCGTCAGGTCGCCGCCTTCACCAAGGACGATCTGCTGAAAGAGATGGACGAAGCCGGCGTGGACGCCGCGGTGATCCACCCGCCGGCGTCCTGGGATCCGAACTCCAACGAGCTGGCCGTCGAGGCGGCCCGCCAGCATCCCGACCGCCTGGCGATCCTCGGCAACTTCCCGCTCGACAAGCCCGAGAGCCGCGGGCTGATCGACGGCTGGAAGAAGCGGCCGGGGATGCTCGGGCTGCGCTTCGTCTTCATGCAGCCGCACCAGAAGACGTGGCCGACCGACGGCACGATCGACTGGCTGTGGCCGGCGGCCGAGCGCGCCGGGCTGCCCCTGGCGCTGCTCGCTGGCGGCTTCCTGCCCAAGATCGCGGAGGTGGCCCAGAAGCATCCGGGGCTCAAGCTGATCATCGATCACCTCGGCCGGCCCTCGGGGACGAAGGACGACGCGGCCTGGGCCAACCTGCCGGACATGCTCGCGCTGGCCAAGTATCCGAACGTGGCGATCAAGGCCACCGGCGCGCCGAGCTACTCCAGCGAGGCCTATCCGTACCGCAACATCCACGGCCATCTGAAGCGGATCTATGACGCCTTCGGTCCCGAGCGGATGTTCTGGGGCACCGACATCACGCGCATGCCGTGCTCGTGGCGGCAGTGCGTGACCATGTTCACCGAGGAGCTGCCCTGGCTCACCGGCCGTGATCGTGATCTGGTCATGGGCCAGGCCGTCTGCAACTGGCTCGGCTGGAAGATTCCCGCGCGATGAAGCAGGCGATTCTCGAGCGCTACGGCAAGCCGGAGGAGAGCGTGCGCTGCGCGGAGGCGCCCGATGTCGGGGCGCCGGCGGCCGGCGAGGTCGTGTTCGACGTGCTCGCGTTTCCGATCAATCCCGCCGACATCTCCATGTGCCGGGGGAGCTATCGCCTGCGGCCGACGTTGCCCGCGACTCCGGGTGCGGAGTGCCTGGGCCGGGTGACGGCCGTCGGCGCCGGCGTCATGCACGTCAGGCTCGGCGATCTCGTCATCAACCTGCAGCGGGAGAACTGGGCCCAGCGCCGGCGCGTGAAGGGCGACGACGTCATCCCCGTCCCGCCCACGATCGACGTGCTACAGGCGGCGATGCTCCGCATCAACCCGCCGACCGCGCTGCTGCTCCTCACCGACATCGTCCCGTTGAAGACGGGCGACTGGGTCATCCAGAACGTCGCCAACTCGGCGGTCGGCCGGCTCGTGATCCGGCTGGCGCAGGCGCGCGGCATCAAGACCATGAACGTGGTGCGCCGGGAATCGCTCTTCGCCGAGCTGAAGCCGCTGGGCGCCGATGCCTGTGTGGTCGACGGGCCCGACCTGGCCGAGCGCGTGAAGACACTGACCGGCGGCGCCTCGATTCGACTCGGCCTCGATGCGGTCTCGGGCCAGGCCACCGCGCGCCTCTCGGCGTGCATCGGCGAGGGCGGCGTAGTCTGCAACTACGGTTCGATGAGCGGCGAGGACCCGGTGATGTCCCGCGCCGCGCTGGTCGGCAACGGCCAGACGCTGGTCGGCTTCATCCTCGGCCGCGGCCTGGCTACCCGCTCGCTGGCGCAGATCCGGGCCATCTACGCCGACCTCGGCGAGCAGGTGCTGAAGGGGGTTCTCTCGGCGCCCGTGGAGAAGGTCTACCCGATCGAAGAGATCACCATGGCGCTGGCCCACGCGCAGCGCGGTGAGCGCAGCGGCAAGGTCCTGGTCGTCCCGAACGGGCGGTTCTGATCGCCACGAAGCACTCTTCCTCTTCGTCGCTACGCCGATCGATGCTTATAATCGTCGAAGGACATCGGTCAGCGGCTCGGCGAGAGGGGGTGAGCGCATGGCGAAGGGCAAGGGGATGCGGAAGGAAAAGAAGAAGCCGAAGAAGAAGTAGCGTCGGATGGCCCGCCCGCTCCTGCTGAGCTGTCAGGCGGTGAGCAAGGCCTTCGGGACCCGGTCGCTCTTCGACGATCTGTCGTTCGGATTGCTCGAAGGCGACCAGGCGGGTCTCGTCGGCCCCAACGGCTCCGGCAAGTCCACCCTCCTCAAGATTCTCGTCGGTCTCGAGACGCCCGACCGCGGTACCCGCTCGCTCCGCGGCGGCGTCCGCGTGGGTTACGTCCCCCAGGATCCCGTCTTTCCGGCCGCCCGGACCGTCGCCGACGTGGTGCTGGCGGCCCTGACCCACGTCGACGAGGACGACCGACCGAGCCGCCTGGCGCAGGCTCTTGGCCGGGCCGGCTTCGCCGACGGACGGGCGGAGATCGACACGCTGTCGGGAGGCTGGCGCAAGCGCCTGGCGATCGCGCGCGAGCTGGCGGCGGCGCCCGACATTCTGCTGATGGACGAGCCGACCAACCACCTCGACGTCGACGGCATCCTCTGGCTGGAGGGCCTGCTGGCCGAGCGAGCGCGGGCGTGCCTGGTCGTCAGCCACGATCGCTACTTCCTGGAGCACGTGGCCACTCGCATGCTCGAGCTGAACCGCGCCTACCCCGCCGGCCTGTTCGAGGCGCAGGGGCGCTACAGCGAGTTCCTGGTGCACCGCGACGAGTTCCTGCGCGGGCAGGCGGCCTATCAGGAGTCGCTGGCCAACACCGTGCGACGGGAGATCGAGTGGCTCCGCCGCGGGGCCAAGGCGCGCTCGACCAAGGCCAAGGGACGCATCCAGGAGGCGGAGCGGCTCATCGACGAGCTGGCGGACAGCCGCGCGCGCAGTCTGTCGGCCACCGCGGGGATCGACTTCGCGTCCTCGCAGCGCCGCACGCGCCGGCTGGTCGTCGCACGCGGAGTGACCAAGTCGCTCGGGGGCCGGCGACTGGTGAGCGGCCTCGATCTGATCATCACGCCGGGCACGCGCGTCGGCCTCATCGGGCCCAACGGCAGCGGCAAGACGACGCTGCTCAACGTGCTCGCGGGCCGGCTGCCGCCCGACGCCGGGGACGTCGAGCACGCCGAGGGATTGCGCATCGTGCGCTTCGAGCAGGAGCGCGGCGGCCTCGACCCGGCTCAGAGCCTGCGCCGCGCGCTGGCGCCCGAGGGCGACGCGGTCATCTGGCAGGGCCGGACCGTTCACGTCCACTCCTGGGCCAAGCGCTTCCTGTTTCGGCCCGAGCAGCTCGAGGTGCCCGTGGGCCGGCTCTCCGGTGGAGAGCAGGCGCGCATCCTGATCGCGCGCCTGATGCGCGAGCCGGCCGATCTGCTCGTGCTGGACGAACCCACCAACGATCTCGACATCCCCACGCTGGAGGTGCTGGAGGACAGCCTCGCCGAGTTCGACGGCGGACTGATCCTCGTCACGCACGACCGCTTCATGCTCGAGCGCGTCTCCACGCTGATCCTTGCCCTCGACGGGCAGGGTGGCACCGCGACGTTCGCCGACTACTCCCAGTGGGAGGCTGCCCGCGACGCGGCGGATTCGACGCCACGCAAGGCCTCCGAGCGCCCGCCCGAGCGGGAACGCCCGCGCACCCGGCGCCTCGGCTATCACGAGCAGCGTGAGTGGGACGGCATGGAGCAGGCGATCCTGGACGCCGAGGGCGCGCTGGAGGCGGCGCAGCGGGCGGCGGATGACCCGGCGATCGCGTCTGACTCGGCCGCGCTCCAGCAGCGGTACGCAGCGCTCGAGGCGGCGCGAGCCGACGTCGACCGCCTCTACGCGCGCTGGGCGGAGCTGGAGGCCAAGCAGGCCTGAGCAATTCCCGCCCGGCGCACACCCTCGAGCATCCGCCGAAAGACCATGCTGTGAAGCGGCCGCACGGCATACCAGTACGCCAGCCCGGCGAGCCCGCGGGGGCGGAAGCGCGCCGTCTGGACGAGCCGCGCGCCGCCGTCCTGGGCCGCGACCTCGAACTCCAGCATCGCGTCCCCCGGCAGTCGCATCTCTGCACGCAACGCCAGGCGCCGGCCCGGCTCGATGGCCGTCACCCGCCAGAAGTCGAGCGCGTCGCCGTACGCCAATCGTTCGGGATCGCGGCGCCCGCGGCGGAGGCCGGGGCCGCCGAGCAGGTGGTCGAGGACGCCGCGTAGTCGCCAGAGGCGATCGGCGTACCAGCCGTTCCGGCCGCCGAGCCGGCAGACTGCGCGCCACACCGCGGCGGGTGGGGCGTCGACGAACGTGTCGCGCCGGTCGGTGAACATCGTGCCGCCCGCCCAATCCGGATCCCCCGGCATCAGCCCGGCGTCGGTCCACGCGGTTTCGACCTCGCCGGCCCGCTCCTGATCGAAGGCTAGCCGGATCGCCTCGCGCGGCGTCAGCAGACGCTGCGGCATGCGCCGCTGTGCGGCGTCGTCGCGGCAGACGACCCGGTTGCGGAGCCCCTCGGCCAGCGGCCGGGCGATCCGGTGCGAGACCGGCGTGACGAGGTGAATCCAGAGGGACGATAGACGCGGAGTCAACACCGGCACCGGGATGACGAGGCGCCGGCGTAGTCCCGCCTCGTCTGCGAGGACGTCCATCAGCTGTCGATACGTGACGACATCGGGACCGCCGACGTCGAACGTGCGCCCGATCGTCCCGGGGGTATCCAGGCACGCGACGAGATACGCGACGACGTTGTCGACGGCGATCGGCTGGCACTCCGTGTGGACCCAGCGCGGCGTCACCATGATGGGCAGACGCTCGACGAGATAGCGCAAGATCTCGAACGACGCCGAGCCCGCGCCTACGATCATGGCCGCGCGCAGGACCGTGACCGGCACAGGCCCGGCGGCGAGGACACGCTCGACGTCGCGCCGCGAGGCCAGGTGCTCGCTCAGATCGGCGCCGGCCTCGCCGAGCCCGCCGAGGTAGACGATCCGCTCCAGCCCCGCCGCCGCGGCCGCACGCACGAACTGCTCGGCCATCCGCCGGTCCTCCGCCGCATATCGCGCGCCGGTGGCCATCATGGAGTGGACGAGGTAGAAGGCGGATCCGCAGCCGCGCATGGCCTCGGCCATCGCGCCCGCGTCACGTGCGTCGGCCTCGACGACCTCCACGCCGGCCCGTGCCGCCCAGGGCCGCGCGGCGAGCTTCCCCGGCGAGCGCGTGACGCACCGGACGTCATAGCCCGCGTCCAGCAGACGGCGGACAAGCCGGCCCCCCACGTAGCCGCTGGCACCGGTGACCAGCACGGGACGTGAGGCGCTACGAGATGGGGTGGACGTCGCTTCCAAGCCTCGAATGCCTCGTTCTGGAGCACGTCCCTTGCCAACGACCCGGCGCCACGGCGCGGCCTGGCGCTCGATCCGGTCGGCTCCCCGGCCGAGAGATCCGGGGTGCTATCATCGCCGCCACCCGGGGTCCCCCTGACATGGCACTCCTGAATGTCCGCGATCTCAGCGTGGCCTTCGAGACGCGCGACGGCGTCGTGCGCGCGGTGAACGACGTCACCTTCTCGCTCGACGCGGGCAAGGTGCTGGCCCTCCTCGGCGAATCGGGCTCGGGTAAGAGCGTCACGCTGCGCGCGATTCTCGGTCTCCACCCCGCCGGCCGCACCCGCGTCACCGGCGCGGTGCTCGTGAAGGGCCAGGACGTGAACCAGCTCGACGAGCGCGCCCGCGTGCGACTGCGCGGCGGGGTCGTCTCCCTCGTGTTCCAGGAGCCGATGACCGCGCTCGACCCCGTCTACACGCTCGGCGAGCAGATCGTCGAGACGCTCGTGCAGCACCGTGGTCTCGATCACCGCGCGGCGGCGCGGCGGGCGCGCGAGCTGCTCGACCTTGTCCAGGTGCCGTCGCCCGAGCGCTGCCTGGCCAGCTACCCGCACGAGATCTCCGGCGGCATGCGCCAGCGCGCGATGATCGCCATCGCGCTCGCCGGCGAGCCGGAGCTGCTCCTGGCCGACGAGCCGACCACGGCGCTGGACGTGACGGTGCAGGCGCAAATTCTATGGCTGCTGCGCGATCTGCAGCAGCGGCTCGGTCTGGCGGTCATCTTCGTCACGCACGACCTCGGGGTCGCCGCCGAGATCGCCGACGAGGCCGCCGTCATGTACGCCGGGCGGATCGTCGAGCAGGCGCCCATCCGCGAGCTGTTCCGGCGGCCCGCCCACCCCTACACCGAGGGGCTGATGCTGGCGACGGTCCGCCGCGGCCAGAAGGGCCGTCCGCTCGTTCCCATCGCGGGCGCGCCGCCGAACCTGGCGCTGCTGCCGCCGGGCTGCGCCTTCGCCCCGCGCTGCCCCATCGCGCGCGACGTCTGCCTGGCGACGGCACCCGTGTTCCAGCCCGTCACCCCCGGCCACGTCGCCCGCTGCCATCTCGTCGCCGAGCGCCTCGCGGAGACGCGCGAGGCGCAGGCCACTGTCGGTTCCCGGACAACCCAAGGAGGATCGTCATGAGACGCGTCGTCATTCTGCTGCTCGCCCTCGTGCTGTCGCCGTCCCTCGCCGGTGTCGCGCTCGCGCAAGGCACGCTGCGCATCGGAATGACGGCGAGCGACATTCCGTACACCGGCGGCCAGACCGATAACGGCTTCGAGGGCTTTCGGTTCGTTGGCTACCAGATCTACGAGCCCCTGATCGCGTGGGATCTCACACGGGGTGACCGGCTGGCTCCGCTCGTTCCCGGCCTGGCCGAATCGTGGGAAGCACGCAAGGATCAGCCGACGAAGTGGGTGTTCAAGCTGCGCAAGGGTGTGACGTTCCACGACGGCAGCCCGTTCAACGCCGACGCGGTCGTCTTCTCGTACGAGTCGATCAAGAAGAAGGACGCGCCGCACTTCGATCCCTACGGCTCGGGGCAGGTGAGCTTCCGGCTGGCCTCGCTCACCGGCATCACCAAGATCGACGACCACACCGTCGAGTTCGAGACCAACAAGCCCACCAGCTTCGTGCCCTACCAGGTCTGCTACATGCTGATCGTGTCGCCGACCCAGTGGCAGAAGTTCAAGGACTGGCGGAAGTTCGCCGAGCAGCCCTCCGGCACCGGCCCCTTCCGCGTGACCAGGTTCGTCCCGCGCGAGCGGCTCGAACTGGAAGCCAACAAGACGTACTGGGACGCCAAGCGGCGCCCGAAGATCGACAAGCTCGTGCTGCTGCCTCTGCCCGAGCCGACCACCCGCCTGGCCGCGCTGCGCAGCGGCCAGGTCGACTGGGTCGAGGTGCCACCGCCCGACGCGATTCCCCAGCTCAAGGGCGCCGGGTTCCAGATCGTCATGAATTCGTACCCGCACAACTGGACGCACACGCTGCGCCTGGACAAGGAGCCGTGGAGCAACAAGCTCGTTCGCAAGGCCGCCAACTACGCGATCGACCGCGTCGGCATCTGCAAGAGCCTGCTCAATGACACGTGCATCCCGGCCACGGGCGTCGTCTACAAGGGGCATCCGTGGTTCGGCAAGCCCAAGGAGATCTACGAGTACAACCCCGCCAAGGCCAAGGAGCTGCTCAAGCAGGCCGGCTTCGACGGCACCAGGCATCCGGCCAAGGCCGTCCAGCTGATCTCCACCTCGGGCTCGGGCCAGATGCTGCCGCTGGCCATGAACGAGCTGATCCAGAAGAACCTCAAGGAGGTCGGGATCGACGTCGACCTGCAGCCCGTCGAGTGGAACACGCTGCTGACCCGCTGGCGGGCCGGCTTCAAGACGCCGGAGAACGAGGGCCTCAACGCCTGGAACATCTCCTGGAACTTCCTGGAGCCGTGGAGCGGCTTCGGGCGCTTCTTCCACAGCAAGTCGGTGGTGCCGGTGTCGGTCAACACGATGCCGTACATCAATCCCGAGGCCGACAAGCTGATCGACGAAGCCGAGCGCACCTTCGACGTGGCCAAGCAGAACGAGATCCTGGCTCGCCTGCACGAGGTGGTCGTCGACGATGCGCCGTGGATCTTCGTCGTGCACGACCAGAATCCACGAGCGCTGTCCACCAAGGTGAAGGGGTTCGTGCAGCCCCAGAGCTGGTTCGTCGACCTGACGGCGGTCACGGTGCGGTAGCCTCCGCATCCCCGTGTGGACGTACGTCGGCCGGCGTCTGCTGCTGGCGATCCCGACGTTGCTCGGGGCCAGCATCATCGTGTTTGCGATGGTGCATCTGGCCCCGGGCGATCCGATCGCGGCGGTGATGCCGGCCGAGTCGAGCAAGGCCGAGATCGAGGCCACCAAGCGCGCCTATGGTTTCGACAAGCCTCTGCCGGTGCAGTATCTCGTGTGGCTCGGGCGGGTGGCCCAGGGCGATCTCGGCCGCTCGATCGCCACCCGGCGGGCGGTGATCCTCGACGTCCGCGACGCCCTGGCCAATAGCCTGGTCCTCGCGCTGTCCTCCTCGCTGTTGGCCTTCGCGGGCGGCGTGGGGCTCGGGCTGCTCGCCGCCTTCCGGCAGGGCCGAAGCCTCGACAAGGTCGCGAGCATGGTGGCGGTGGTGGGTGTGTCGATTCCGCACTACTGGGCCGGCATCATCCTGATCATCGTGTTCTCGGTCCAGCTCAACTGGCTGCCGGCCATGGGGGCGGCCGACGGCGGCGGTCCGATCGAATACCTGCGTCACATGGCGCTGCCCACGGTCGCTCTCGCGCTGATCCCCCTCGGCGTCATCACCCGGGTCGTCCGCTCGGCTGCGCTCGACATCCTGAGCCAGGAGTTCGTGCTCGCGCTCCGGGCCAAGGGCCTGGCCGGGCGGCGCGTGTTCACCCACGTGGTCAAGAACGCCGCGCCGCAGATCTTCACCGTGCTGGGCCTGCAGTTCGGCTTCCAGCTCGGCGGCTCGGTGCTGGTAGAGGCCGTGTTCTCGTGGCCGGGCACCGGCTATCTGCTGAACCTCGCCATCTTCCAGCGGGACATTCCCGTACTCCAGGGCGTGATCCTGGTCCTCGCCACGTTCTTCGTGCTCTTGAACCTGGTGGTCGACCTGCTGCAGACGCTGGTCGATCCGCGGATCGTGCGCCACTGATGGCGATCCGCGCGGTCGGCGGAGTCGGGCCGGGAGACTCGCCTGGCGTCGTCGACGCTGGGCGAGCGTCGTTGCCCCCCGACGTCGCCCCGATGTCCTACTGGCGGACCGTCGCGTGGCGGCTGGCCCGGGATCCGGCCACGCTGGTCGCCGGCGGCGTCCTGATCGTCATCGTGCTCTCGGCGATTCTCGCGCCGTGGCTGGCGCCGTACGATCCAAGCGCCGGATCGATCCGGCTCCGCCTGGCCCCGGTCGGCGCGCCCGGCCACGTGCTCGGGACCGACGAGCAGGGGCGCGACATGCTCAGCCGGCTGCTGTGGGGCGGCCGGATGACGCTCGTGGCCGGACTCACGCCGGTCGTGGTGGCCTTCCTGGTGGGCGCGGTGCTGGGCGTGCTGGCCGGCTACGTGGGCGGCCTCGCCAACACGCTCGTGATGCGCACCATGGACATCTTCTACGCGTTTCCCGCCGTCCTCCTGGCCATCGCCATCTCGGGCGCGCTCGGCCCCGGTCTGCCCAACACGCTGATCTCGCTCTCGATCGTGTTCATCCCGCGCGTGGTGCGCGTGGCCGAATCGGCCACCGTGCAGGTGAAGGGCCTGGAGTACATCGCGGCGGCCCGGGCGAGCGGCAGCGGCGTGGGGCCCATCGTGCGCCACCATCTGCTGGCCAACGTGCTCGGCCCGATCCTGGTCTTCGCCAGCACCCAGGTGTCGCTCTCCATCATCCTGGCCGCCGGCCTGTCCTTTCTTGGGCTCGGCGTCACGCCGCCGGCCGCCGAGTGGGGGCTGATGCTGAACACGCTGCGCCAGTCGATCTACGTCAACGCGGTCGTCCCGGCGCTGCCCGGCCTGGCCATCTTCGTGACGTCGATGACGTTCAACCTGCTCTCCGACGGTCTGCGCGACGCCATGGAAATCCGCGCGTGAGCACGGGCTACGAGCCGAGGCCGCTGCTGCAGGCGCGTGGGCTGCGCAAGCACTTCCCCCTGCGCGGCGGGATGTTGCAGCGCACGTATGCCTGGGTGCGCGCGGTCGACGACGTGTCGTTCGACGTCTATCCGGGCGAGACGCTCGGTATCGTCGGCGAGTCCGGCTGCGGGAAATCGACACTGGCCCGGCTGGTTCTCCGACTGATCGAGCCGGATGCGGGGACCCTGATCTTCGCCGGCGAGGACGTGCGGGCCGCCCGGCCGCCGCGCATGAAGCGCCTGCGCCGCGACATGCAGCTGGTCTTCCAGGATCCCTACGCGTCGCTCAACCCGCGCCTGACCATCGAGGACGCGGTGGCCTTCAGCCTCCTCGTGCACGGTCGCTCGCGCGCCGAGGCCCGCGAGCGCGCCCGCGCGCTGCTGGGGCGCGTGGGGCTCGATCCGCGTCTCTACGGTCGCCGGTACGCGCACGAGCTGAGCGGCGGCCAGCGCCAGCGCGTCAACATCGCCCGCGCCCTCGTGCTCGACCCCAAGCTCCTGGTGCTCGACGAGCCGGTCTCCGCGCTCGACAAGTCCGTGCAGGCCCAGGTGCTCAATCTCTTGCTCGAGCTGAAGCTGGAGCGCTCGCTCACCTACGTGTTCATCTCGCACGACCTGAACGTGATCGAGTACGTCAGCCGTCGCGTGTTGGTCATGTACCTGGGTGAGGTGGTGGAGATGGGCACCGCCGACGCGCTGGCGCAGTCGCCCAAGCATCCCTACACGCAGGCGCTGTTTGCCTCGGCGCCCACCATGGATCCCGACCGGCGCATGGATCGCCCGCCGATCACCGGCGATCCGCCCAACCCGATCGATCCGCCCTCCGGCTGCCGCTTCCGCACCCGCTGCACCTTCGCGATGCCGCACTGTGGCGATGCGCCGCCCCCGCTGCGTGCGGTGGGCCCGGATCACGCCGTCGCCTGCTATCTCTACGAGGCTGCGCCGGCGACTACAACGGCGGCTGGACGCTGATCGTCTTCGTCGCGACCCGCCCGTTGACGGCGGGTCCGTCGTTGCCTCCGAGCTCGGGGATCGTGTCGTCGGCGTCGGCCACGACGGACAGCGCGTAGACCCCGGGAGCCAGATCGTCCGGCACCGCCACCACCACCGTCGTGGCCAGGCTCGCCAGCGTGCCCAACGTGGCGATCGTCTTGAGGCCGACAGCGTCGCCGTCGCCGGGCGCGGGCGGGGGCGCGGCCGGCGCCAGGTAGGCGGTGACGTTGAACGTGCCTACCGGCGCGGTGCCGGCGTTCTTGACCGTGAACGAGACGGTCATGTTCTGGCCCGCACGCACGGTGGCGAGCCCGGCCACCGCGGTGATCTGGAGATCCGCGAAGTCACCGATCTCGATCGCCCGCGCGGTGACGTTGTTGCCTTCCTGGGCCTCGATGACCTGATCGAGCGCGTCGGCGCGCGCCAGGATGAACTTGTCGCCCGTGGTCACGGAGGGCGGAATCGTCAGCGTCGTGACCGCGGTCGAGACGCCGCCCGCAGCGAGAACGGGGACCGTCCGCGCCGGTGACAGCTCCACGTCCGCGCCGTCGAGCGTCTGATCGTCGGAGAGATAGAACTTGAGTGACGAGGCGGGCGCGATCGCGGGCGAGGCCGCCAGGTTCTTGACCGTCGCAGTCACTGCCACGGTGCCCCCGCGCGCCGCTCGGATCGGCCCGGTGAGGGCGCTCACCACGAGGTCCGGCCGGATGACGGTGATCGTCTCGGCCGCGTCGCGGCCGTTGAGCGCGACGCCGTCGCTGCCGCCCGTCTCGGGGATGGCGTTGCCGGCGTCGGCGACGGCGGACAGGAAGTAGCTCCCCGCCGTGAAGCTGGCCGGCAGATCGACGACGAGCGTCGAGGCGAGGCTGGCGCCGGCCGCGAGGCCGGGGAAGTCCTTGAAGCCGACGCCGGTGCCGTCGCCGGGCGCCGGCGCCGGATTCGGCGCGGGAGCCAGGAACAGATTCACGCGGAACGGCCCGACCGGCGCGACGCCGGCGTTGCGCGTGGTGAACGACACGATCATCGGGCGCCCGGTCCCCGCCGCGACGGGGCCGGCGACCGCGGTGATCTGCAGGTCGGCGAAGTCGCCGATCTCAATCGCCCGCGGGGTGACGTTGTTGCCCTCCTGAGCTTCCGTGATCTCGTCGAGCGCCTCCGCGCGCGCCAAGAGGAACTTGTTGCCCGTCGTCACCGAGGCGGGAATGGCCAGGGTCGTGACCGCGGTCGAGACAGCGCCGGGGCCGAGGACCGGGACGGCGCGGACCGGCGACAGCTCCACGTCCGTGCCGTCGAGCGTCTGATCATCCGAGAGGTAGAACTTGAGCGACGAGGCCGGTGCCCTCGCGGGCGAGGCCGCGAGGTTCTTGACGGTCGCGGTAACCGCGACGGTGCCACCCCGCGCGGCGCGGATCGGCCCGCTGAGCGCGCTCACCACCAGGTCCGGTCGGATGACGGCGATCGTCTTGGCGGCGACGCGGCCGTTGAGCACGAAACCGTCGCTGCCGCCGGTCTCGGGGATCGCGTTGCCCGCGTCGGCGACGGCGGACAAGAAGTAGCTGCCGGCCGCGAAGCCTTCCGGCAGGTTGACGACCAGCGTCGAGGCAAGGCCGGCGCCGGCAGCGAGCCCGGGGAAGTCCTTGAAGCCCACGCCGGCGCCGTCGCCCGGCGCCGGCGCTGGATTCGGCCCGGCGGCCATGAACAGGCTCACGCGGAACGGCCCGACCGGCGAGACGCCGGCGTTGCGCGTGGTGAACGACACGGTCATCGGGAGGCCGGTCCCGACCGTGGCCGGCCCGGCCACCGCGGTGATCTGCAGATCGGCGAAGTCGCCCACGTCCACCGCCACGGCGGCCGTGTTGTTGGAGGTGTTGAACTCCGGGAGGGTGCCGAGCGCGTTGGCGCGCGCGACGATGAACTTCGTCCCGATCGTGACCGAGGCCGGGATCGACAGCGTCGGGGCCGCGAGGAAGCTGGCGCCGGGCGCCAAGGCCGGGACCGGGACGGCCGGGGTGAGCTCGACGTCGCCGGCGCCCTGCGTCTGGTCGTCCGAGAGGTAGAACTTGAGCGCCGAAGGGGGCGCGTAGCCGGGCGTTGTCGCGGCATTCTTCACCGTGACGTTGCGCAGGACGAGCGTGCCGCCGCGTGCTGCCTTGGCCACCGCCGGGCTCGCGGTGGTCTCGAGTCGCACCACCTGCACGTCGGGACGGACGAGCACGGTCGGCGTGAGCGCCGTTCGGCCATTCGCGATCACGCCCTCGACGATCTCCACGATCTGGCCATCCGCGTCGGCGACCGCTGACACGAAGTAGCTGGGCGCACCGGCACTGCTGACGACGCTGAGATTGGCGGGGACTGTGACCGAGATGCTCGTCGGCAGGCTTGCGCCGGCGGCCAGGCTGGTGAATGCCCGGACCCCGATTTCGACGCCGTCGCCCGGGTTCCGCAGCGGCGCGTCGGGCGCCAGGTAGAACCGCACGCGGAACGCACCAGCCGGGGTGAGCCCTGAGTTGCGAACGGTGAAGGGAACCGTCATCGGCCGGCCGAGCCCCATCGTCAGGGGGGCGGATATTGCGGAGATCTCCAGATCCGGCAAGAGCGAGACCACTTGTAGCAACGCCGCCGCCAACGCGGCATTGTTGGCGCCGTTGGCCCCGTTGGCGGCGTCGCCGGTCTCCAGCACGACCTGCGCGTCATCGGCGACGGCGGAGAGGAAGTAGGGGCCGGGCGTCGTTCCCGGCGGGATGTTCGCGCTGGTCGCGGCGGTGGTGGTGGCGCCCGGAGCCAGGCTCGCGACGCTGCGGGTGGCGATGCGGGTGCCCGAGCCCGGCGTGCTCGTCGGCGACAGGTAAATTCCGATCGTGAACGCACCGGCGGCGAGCGCGCCGACGTTCTGCACCGACGTGCTGACGTTGATTGGCTGGCCGACCGCCCCGCGCAGCGGGCCCGACACCGCCACCATCACCAGGTCCGGGCGAATGATTTCAACGCGCGAGGCGGCGGTGAGCCCGTTGTCGTCCTCGTCGGACTCGTCGACGGTCTCGTCGATGTCGACGACGGCGGACACGAAGTAGAGCCCGGGAGCGGTCCCGGGCGGCACGGTGACCACGGTGGTGGCGGGGGACTCGAGGCCCCCCGGCAGCGACGTCACCGTCCGCGAGCCAAGGAAGGTTCCGGCGCCGGGCGTGCCATTGCCGGCGGAGAGATAGAGGCCGACCCGGAAGGGGCCCACCGCGGTCACGCCGCCGGCATTGCGGATCCGGTTCGTGACGCTGATCGTCCCGCCCGCGACCCCGGTGGCCGGCACGGTCACCGTCGTCACGCGGAGGTTCGGCGGGTCCTGCGGCAGGATGCGGTAGATCGTGCCGCCGTAGTCGAGCGCGAACAGCTCGCCGTCGGCGTCCACGCCGAACGAGCCGACGCCGCCCACGGCGCCGAACTCGGCGGTGTGCTCGCGCAGATCCGACGCCGTCGCCTCGTGCGTGGCGGGGTTCACGGTGAGGGCCAGCGACCATTGGCGGCCCAGCACGAAGTCGGCGAAGAAGTAGCGGCCGACGAACTCAGGGCCGAGCGCCGAGCCGCGGTAGACGTAGCCGCCGGTGATCGAGGCGCTGCCGCCGTTGTGCGAGTACTCGAAGATGGGGTCGGTCAGCTGCGGGTAGGCGGGTCCGGGCATCGTGGGCACGCCTGGTGTGGCGTGCTTGCCCTCGCGGTTGCGCCAGCCGTAGTTGCGTCCGCCCTGACCGGCCGGCTCGTAGTTGATCTCTTCCCAGGCGTTCTGGCCCACGTCGCCGATGACGAGCGCGCCGGTGCCGCCGCGCAAGACGTCGTCGAACGTGAAGCGCCACGGGTTGCGCATGCCGAAGGCCCAGATCTCGGTGAGCGCCGTGATCGGCAGGTGGTCCACGAACGGGTTGGAGGGAGGCACCACGTAGCCGTTGGCGTTGGCGTCGGGGACGTTGACGTCGATGCGGAGGATCTTGCCGAGCAGCGTGTCCGGATCCTGGGCGCGATGGTCGGGATCGTTGCCCGACCCGCCGTCGCCCAGGCCGATATAGAGGAAGCCGTCGGGCCCGAACGCCATGTGGCCGCCGTTGTGGTTGGCGAACGGCTGGTCGATGAACGGCTGCCTGGAGCCCGGCTGGTCGCTCGGCCACAACAGGTCGAGCCGTGAGGTGGGATCCGCGACGAGCGGATCGCCCGAGCGGAGGAAGCGCGCCACCACCGTGGCGCCATCGGGCTTGCGCGTGAAGTTGACCCAGAAGCGATCGTTGGTGGCGGCGTCGGGCGGGAAGACCAGCGAAAACAGGCCCTGCTCGTCGCAGCAGAGCACGGCGCTGGTGATGTTGAGGAAGTCGTTGTTCTGTAAGATTCCGTTCTTCACCACGCGGATACGGCCGCCCTGCTGGACGACGAAGTGCACGGTGCTGTCGCGCGGATCCGGCACGATCGCCAGCGGCATCGAGAGCCCGGTGACAAACGGCTGAGCGCGTAGCTGCGCCTCGGCGACGCCCGCGGTGGCCAGGAGCAGGAGGCAGGCGCCGACCAGTCGGGCGAGCATCTCAGCCATCATTGCCGATTGGCCCCACCGGGCTCAAGGGGACCGGGCCAAGAGGAGGGCGGCTGGCGAGCGCCCGGAATTGTGGTACATCTCCTGGACGAGGTGACCCCCATGGCGACGCAGGTGATCGAGCCCCGGATGGAGCTGGAGCAGAACCTTCACATGTACCGCCAGATGGCCAAGATCCGCGCCTTCGAGGAGCAGGTGAACGAGCTCTACAAGGGTGCCAAGATGCCGGGCCTGGCCCACCTGTACGTGGGCGAAGAGGGGGTGGCGGTGGGCGTGTGCGAGGCGCTGCGTCGCGACGACTTCATCACCAGCACGCACCGGGGCCACGGACACTGCCTGGCCAAGGGCGCGTCGGTCAACCGGATGTTCGCCGAGCTGCTGGGCAAGGAGCCGGGCTACTGCCGCGGCAAGGGCGGCTCGATGCACATCGCCGATCCCGAGACGGGCAACCTCGGCGCCAACGCCATCGTGGGCGGCTCGGCCGGTATCGCCACCGGAGCGGCGCTGTCCGCGAAGATGCGAGGCAGCGGCCAGGTGGCGGTGTGCTTCTTCGGAGACGGCGCGCTCGGACAGGGGCTGCTCTACGAGTCGATGAACATGGCGGCCCTGTGGAAGCTGCCCGTCATCTACGTGTGCGAGAACAACCTCTACGGCGAGTACACCCCGTGCAGCGAGACGGTGGCCGGCGAGATCCTGGGGCGGGCCAAGGCGTTCGGCATCCACGCCGAGAGCGTGGACGGTCAGGACGTGCAGGCGGTCAACACGACGATGCGCCGGCTCGTGGAGCGCGCGCGCCGCGGCGAGGGCCCGGCCTTCGTCGAGTGCAAGACCTACCGCTACTACGGTCACCACGTGGGTGACGTGAACCGGGACTACCGCACCCGGGAGGAAGAGCGGGAGTGGATGACCAACCACGACCCGCTCCTGACCCTCTCCGGTCGGCTCACCGCCCAGCGGCTCGTCGACGAGAGCGTCTTCGAGCGCATCCAGAGCGACGTGAAGACGGAGATCGACAACGGCGTGCAGTACGCGCTGGCCGCGCCGTACCCGGCGCTGACCCAGGTCGATGAAGACGTCTATGCGTGAGGCGGTGGCCCGCTGAGCCTCACCGCTTCTTGAGTCGCACCTCTTCGAGCGGGGCCGACCACGGGTAGGGATTGATCAGCATCAGCGCGGGCTCGTCGACCCGCGGTCCGACTCCGCTCGGCCAGATGTACTCCCAGATCGGTCCGAACCGCGCCCGTTCGTGGACGAGCTGCTGGATCTGGTGCAGCATCGCTTCCCGCTTGCGCGGATCGCTGACGAGCGCCTGCTCCTTGAACAACACATCGATGTCGGGATAGCCGCCGTAGGCGTAGGCCCCCGTGCTCGGAACGTGCTCGGACATTCGCGACGCGGCGTTGCCGTAGATCGCATTCGCGCACACGCAGACGCCACGCAGCTTCTTGGCCAGCAACGCCGAGAGGTAGGCGGCGCGCTCCATCGGCCGCATCTTCAGCTTGATCCCCACCGCCCCGAGGTCGTTCATGATCGTCTCGCCCATCGAGAAGTAGGGCGGCGCTTGATGCAGCTCGCCGGCATCGAACCCGTTGGGATAGCCCGCCTCGGCGAGCAGCTGTCTGGCCTTCGCCGGGTCATGGGGATAGGGCTGGATGGGCAGCGCGAACTCGAAGGTGCGCGGGACGAGGCTTCCCGCGGGACGGGAGGCCCCGACCGTCTCCGCCTCGGACAGCGTTCGACGGTCGATCGCGTAGTTCGCGGCCAGCCGCACCCGACGGTCGGCCCAGGGCGATTTCGGGTCCCACTGGTCGAGGAAATCCAGGAAGAAGGTGGCGATGCCCCCGGAGAAGGCCAGGCGCAGCGCGGGATCCCGCTTCACCTCGTTCGCCTGGGGAGCGTCGAGCAGGTACGCGATGTCGACGTCGCCTCGCTTCAGCATGGCCAGTCGAGTGGTGGACTCCAGCACGCTCTTGAAGACGAGCCGTTTCACCGAGGGCGTCTTGCGCCAGTAGCTCTCGTTGGCTTCCATGATCAGCTCGACGCCGGGCGCGTGGCTGACGAACTTGTAGGGACCGAGGCCGATGGGGTGCTTTTTGAAGCCATCGTCGCCAACACGTTCGACGTACTTCTTGGGGACCACCCAGCTCGCGCCGCTGACGAGCGTGCCGTAGAAGGTCATGAAGTCCGGCCAGGGATCGCGCAGCTGAAAACGGACACGGTACGGATCGACGATCACGATGTCCCGCACCTTGTCGTGAAGGATCTTGGATCCCTTGGCGCGGTGAAAGCTGAACTTCACGTCCTCGGCCGTGAACGGATCGCCGTTGTGGAACTTGAGTCCCTCGCGCAGCTTGAACTCGTAGGCCAGCTGATCCGTGCTCACCGTCCACGACTCGGCCAGGCTGGGCGTCATCAAGTTGCCCGGCATCGGTTTCACGAGCGCATCGTGGATCGCGTAGAGCACCCAGAACGGCGTGAGGCCCTGGAACTCTCCCGGATCGAACCAGACCGGCGAGAGCGTCACGTACAACGCCCACCGCATTTCGCCGTCCGGCCTGGATTGGGCAGAGGCGGGGCCAGGGAGGCCGCCTCCCGGCAGCAGGCACATCAGCAGGACACAGCCCAGAGCGAGAGGTCGGGTGAGGTTCACGTTCGCCTCCCTCGTCGTCGGTCCGGTCGTGGGATAGGCGCGCATGATAGCGAAGGGCATTCCACAGGGCAAATCGTCCTGGTACCCTAGTCGGCGAATGCTCGATTACAAATGGCTCGTGCAGGACGACCGGATCCACGCCTCGCTCTACACCGACCCTCAGATCTTCGCCGACGAGCTGGAGCGCGTCTTTCAGCGCGGCTGGGTGTTCGTCGGGCACGACAGCGAAGTGCCGCGGCCCGGGGATTTCGTGACCCGCCACCTGGGCACCGAGCCGGTCGTCATGGCGCGGGGCAAGGACGAAACGATCGCGGTCCTGGTCAATCGTTGCGCGCATCGCGGCACCATGGTGTGCAACGCCGAGCGCGGCAACACCCGGACCTTCACGTGTCCCTACCACGGCTGGACCTACGACCTGGGCGGCGAGCTCCTGGGCGCGCCCTATCCCGGCGGCTACGCCGCGTTCGACAAGAGCCGCCATGGGCTCACGCGCGCGCCGCGCGTGTCGAGCTACCGCGGCTTCGTCTTCGCCAGCCTCTCGCCCACCGGCATCCCCCTGGCCGAGCATCTCGGCCCCGCCACCCGGCTGATCGATCGCTCGTGCGATCTGTCGCCCGAGGGAGCGGTCGAGCTGTCGGCCGGCTGGGTGAAGCACCGCTGCGCCGGCAACTGGAAGATGCTGCCGGAGAACGACAGCGACGGCTACCATCTCGGCTTCGTGCACCGCTCGATGTTCATGTCGATCCGCTCGCAGTACCAGCGCGTGGTGGGTGACGAGCGGAGCATCGAGGCGGTCGTGCGGGACTGGGGCCACGGCCACATCGAGATCGACTGGTCGCCCGGCTACCAGGCGCCCTTCGAGTGGTTCGGCGGGGCATCGGGGCCGGTCGTCGCCGACTTCGTGGCAGCGCTGGAGCGGCGGGACGGGCCGGAGGTGGCCCAGCGGCGCATCATGCAGGGACCGGCCCACGCACTCATCTTTCCCAACCTGTTCCTCGGCGAGACCAACATCGCCATCGTGCAGCCGGTGAGCGTGGAGGAGTGCGTGCACTGGCACACGCCGATGTTCCTCAAGGGCGTGCCGGAGTTCAACGGCCGCCTGCTTCGCATGGCCGAGGCCGGCATGGGGCCCGCCTCGTTCCTCATGCCGGAGGATCTGACCGTGGCGGGTCGCAACCAGCTCGGCCTGCAGGCGCGTACCGCGCCCTGGCTGCTGCTCGGGCGCGGTCTGAACCGCGAGTTCGTCGATGACGGCCGCACAGTCTCTCACGTGACCGACGAGACGACGAACCGCGGGTTCTGGCGCCACTACCGCGCCGTGATGGCGGAGGCGTAGCGGCCTGCTCCCGATGCTCTCCGACACCGAGTCCCGCAGCGCCGTCGAGTTTCTCTACCGGGAAGCGCGGCTGGCCGACGAGGCCCGCTATGCGGAGTGGCTGGCCCTGTGGACCGACGACGGTGTCTACTGGGTCCCGGGCACCACCGATCCCGCCGCCGACCCGCAAAAGCATCTCTCGCACGTCTACGACAACCGCGCCCGCCTGGAGACGCGGGTCAAGCTGCTGCAGACCGGCCATCGGTACAGCCAGGAGCCCGCCTCGCTCATGCGCCGGCTCATCTCGAACATCGAGGTGCAGGCGGCGGACGACGGTGAGCTGATCGCCGAGTCCAACTTCGTCCTGGCCGAGCTGGCCATCCAGGCCAAGCACGAGATGCACTGGTGGGTGGGCCGCACCACCCACCGGCTGCGCCGCGTCGGAGGCGATCTCCGGATGAGCCACAAGAAGGTCGTGCTGATCAATGCCGCCGAGCCGCTCCCCAATCTCTCGTTTCTGATCTGAGGTGACCATGATCAAGGTCTACGCGCTCTGCACCGGCTACATCGAGCTGGACCGCGCCAGCATGGTCTCCGATCTGGCCCCGGGCCAGCCCTGGACCGTGCCCGTGATGAGCTTTCTCGTCGATCACCCGCGCGGCCGGCTGCTCTTCGACACCGGCGTGCACTGCCAGGCGCGCATCGATCCGGTGGGACGACTGGGCGCCGAGCGCGTCAAGCGGCTCACCGTGAAGAGCGGGGAGGGCGACGACGTGGTGCCGCAACTGGCGCGTCTCGGGCTTCAGCCCGACGACGTGCGCTACGTGGCCAACTCGCACCTGCACTTCGATCACTGCGGCGGCAACGAGTTCTTCCCGCGGGCGACGTTCCTGGTGCAGCGCCCCGAGCTCGAGGCGGCCCGGCGCCCCGGCTTCCTGCCGCGCTACAGCCCGAGCCCGATCGACTTCGAGCATCCGCTCGACTACCAGATGATCGACGGCGAGCACGACGTGTTCGGCGACGGCGCGGTGATCCTGCTCCCCACCTACGGCCACACGCCCGGGCACCAGTCGCTGCAGGTGCGCGCCGGCAAGGACGCGCACGTCGTCTGCGCCTCCGACGCCTGCTACACGCGCGAGAACATGGACCGGGACGTGCTGCCCAACATCCTGTGGGATCCGGCGGTCATGCGGGAGTCGCTGGCCACGCTGCGCAAGCTGCGCGACCGGAACGGGGCCACGATGTTCTACGGACATGACCCCGTGCAATGGGAGACGATCCCGCGCGCGCCCGCGCCGGTGCTCTGAGCCGACTCCAACTCCCCACCCAACGGGTCACGATACGAGCGGCCGGGGCGCGGCAGTGCTCACCGCGCCCCGGCCCGACCGAGGAATGACTAGAGCGAACGCAGGAAGTTCATCAGATCCTGCTGATCGCTTTCGCCCAGCCGGTTGTACCGGTCGATCACGGCATTCGCCTCCGACGCGCCGAACTTGCTGTTGGCGCTACTCCGGTGGGCCTGGATGGCCTCGTCGAGGTCCTTCGTGCGGCCGTCGTGCAGGAAGAAGATGCGCTTGCCGAGACCCCACAGCGGCGC
>Ga0111539_10002610_pt1 | contig 23884 bp, 22 predicted proteins | sample RhiMethybrSRZTD1_FD_79667 | JGI IMG/M metagenome (GOLD analysis project Ga0111539, IMG submission 79667) | Populus rhizosphere microbial communities from Tennessee, USA - Rhizosphere MetaG P. TD hybrid SRZTD1 (version 2) (version 2) | ecosystem: Host-associated > Plants > Roots > Rhizosphere >...
AGAAGTCCGTGGTCGACGGCCCGTTCGCGGAGGCCAAGGAGCTGGTGGCCGGGTTCTACATCATCCAGGTCAGCTCCAAGGAGGAGGCGATCGAGTGGGCGAAGCGCTGCCCGGTGGAGGTCGCCGTGCGAGGCACCGACATGGAGGCCGTCATCGAGGTGCGGCAGGTCCACGAGATGGCGGACCTCGCCACCGCCACCGATGAGCAGCGGGCGGCCGAGGCGCGCCTGAGGGAGCAGCTTCCCAACCAGTAGCTTCCGTCAGATCTGAAGTCCGGTGGTAGCTCTGGCTACCACCGGACCCCAAGATCTCGCCGCCGCGGCGGTTTCCGGCCGGGAGTCCCGCCGCCGGCGGGCGTCGGGCGCGCTGGCGTCCGGTTCGTACCCTGCGTGGTGTGTCGATCACTCGTGCTCGCCGGAGGCGCCGTTCGGTATGGCGGCGGGTGCGCCGGACGCACCCGTTGCTGCTGATCCTCGGGCTGGTGGGGCTGATCCTGCTGGTCCGGGAGGCGTGGTTGTACGCGTCGGCGCACCCGGTGATCGTGGGTGTGGGCGCGCTCGCCGCCACCGGCGTCGGCGTGTTCGTGCTGAGCCGCCGTCATCGGATGCGCCGGACGATCGCGGCCACCGACGGCATGACCGGCGCGCAGTTCGAGCACTATGTCGCCGGCCTGATGCGCCGCTCCGGGTTCCGCGCGGTGCGGGTCACCGGCCGCACGGCCGACCTCGGCGCCGACATCGTCGCGTCCACATCGGACGGCCGGCGGGTCGTGGTGCAGTGCAAGCGCTACGCCGGCAACGTCGGCAGCCCGCACGTCCAGCGCCTGAACGGCACGGCCTGGACGATCCACGGCGCCCAGGTCACCATGCTCGTCACCACGGGCCGCATCACGGCGAACGCGCGGGAGTTGGCCGGCCGCTGCGGCATCGTGCTCGTCGACCGCGACGCGCTCGCCACCTGGGCCTCCACCGGCAATCTCGGACGTCTGCTGTCGCCCCGGCGATAGCAGACGTTCAAGATCGCGGAAAAGGGCGTTGCCGAATCCCCTGCTCAGCCATAGGTTTACTGGGTATGAGCGTTACCGACGAACTCCTCGCCAATGCGGCCCGGTACGCCGCCTCCTTCGACAAGGGTGACCTGCCCCTGCCGCCCGCGCGCAAGGTCGCCGTGGTCGCCTGCATGGACGCCCGGCTCAACCCCTACGGGGTGCTCGGCCTCACGGAGGGCGACGCCCACGTCATCCGCAACGCCGGCGGCGTGATCACCGCCGACCAGCTGCGCAGCCTCGCGATCAGCCAGCGCCTCCTCGGCACCGAGGAGATCATCCTCATCCACCACACCGACTGCGGGATGCTCACCTTCACCGACGACCAGTTCAAGAACGACATCCAGGCCGACACGGGCCTGCGCCCGCCATGGGCGGCCGAGGCGTTCGGTGACATCGACGAGGATGTGCGACAGTCGATCAGGCGCATCAAGGCCGATCCATTCATTCCCCGCAAGGACTCGGTGCGCGGGTTCGTCTACGACGTCGCCACGGGCGGGCTGCGCGAAGTGAAGGAGTAGCTCATGGTGCTCTGGAAGCCCGACCCCACGTTCTATCCGTCGCCCCGGCAGGCGGTCGAGGCGCCCCCGGAGACGCTCGCCTACGTCGCGGCCTTCGACCGCAGCGAGGCTCAGCCCGACGCGATCGCGGTGCTCGACACCGACCCCGCCTCCGGCGACTACGGCCGCGTCGTCGGCTGGACCGACCTGCCGAACACGGGCGACGAGCTGCACCACTTCGGCTGGAACGCGTGCAGCAGCGCGCTGTGCCCGTACGCGCCGCACCCGCACGTGGAGCGGCGTTACCTCGTCGTTCCGGGGCTCAGGTCGTCGCGGATCTATGTTCTCGATGCGTTGGAGAACCCGCGGCAGCCGGAGATCGTGAAGATCATCGAACCCGACGAGCTGAGCAAGCGGGCCGGGTACTCCCGGCCGCACACCGTCCACTGTGGACCCGAGGGGATCTATGTGGCGTGCCTCGGCGGCGCCGACGGCAACGACGGCCCGGGCGGCGTGGCGCTGCTCGACCACACGTCGTTCGAGGTGCTCGGGCAGTGGGAGATCGACCGCGGCCCGCAGTACCTCGGGTACGACGTCTGGTGGCATCTCGGCCACGACGTCGTGGTCACCAGCGAGTGGGGCACACCGTCGATGATCGAGGACGGGCTCGTCGGCGAACTGCTGCTCGGCCGCCGCTACGGGCACGCCCTGCACTTCTGGGACCTGCGCAAGCGCCGCCACCGGCAGGTCGCCGAGCTGCCCGACCAGTACCAGATGTCGCTCGAACTGCGCCCGGCGCACGACCCGACGAAGGACTACGGCTTCGTCAACGCGGTGGTCAGCGTCGAGGACCTCTCGGCGTCGATCTGGCTCTGGCATCGCGACAACGACAGGGCCGACTTCCAGATCAGCAAGGTCATCGACATCCCGGCCGAGCCGGCCGCCGCCGATGAGCTGCCGCCGATCCTGCAACCGTTCGGCGCGGTGCCGCCGCTGGTCACCGACATCGACCTGACCGTCGACGACAAGACCCTCTACGTCAGCGCGTGGGGAACCGGGCAGTTGCACCGCTACGACGTCACCGACCCGTTCAAGCCGGCGCACTCCGGCACGGTCGATCTCGGCGGCATCGCCCGGCGGGCGGCCCACCCGGCCAGCCCCGACGAGCGGCTCGCCGGCGGACCGCAGATGGTCGAGGTGAGCCGCGACGGCAAGCGGGTCTACGTGACGAACTCGCTCTACGGATCCTGGGACGACCAGTTCTACCCGAACGGCGTCGGTGCGTGGGCGGCCCGGCTGGACGCCACCGGCGACCTGACGATCGACGAGAGGTTCTTCCCGCACGGCGACGACTTCCGCGGCCGTCGGGTGCACCAGGTGAGACTGCAGGGTGGCGACGCGTCGTCGGACTCGTACTGCTACCCGTGAGCGAGCGCAGCGAGCGAGCCATCAGCAGGGGACGTGACCGGCTCGCGGAGCGAGGCGGTCACGTCGAAGGCGGCGCCTCGCGGAGCGAGGCGCCGCCGTGAGCTGGGGTGCCGTAGCGGCGTTGATCGGGTTGGGCGCGTTCCACGGTCTCAACCCCGGCATGGGCTGGCTGTTCGCGGTGGCGATCGGGCTGCAGGAGCGTTCGCGGCGGGCGGTGCTGCGCGCGCTCGGTCCGATTGCGGCCGGACACGCGGCGTCGGTGCTGGTGGTGGCGCTCGTCGTGAGCGCGGCCCGCTCGGTGGCGGCGGGCCGCGTCGTGGCGATCGCCGGCGGCGCCGTGCTCGTCGCGTTCGGGCTGTGGCGGACGCTGTCCAAGCGGCACTTCCGGTGGGCGGGCATGCGGTTGACGGCCGGGCAGCTCACCGCCTGGTCGTTCCTGATGTCCTCGCTGCACGGGGCGGGGCTCATGCTGGTGCCGGTGCTCGTCGCGGGATCCGGCGCCGCTTCCGGCGCTCATCACGCGGTGAGCGGTGCAGCGTCGTGGTGGGTCGGCCTGCTGGCGACGGCCGTGCACACGCTCGCGACCGCCACCGTCACCGGTGTGGTCGCGGTCCTCGTGTACGAGGTCATCGGGCTGCGCATCCTGCGCGTCGCGTGGATCAACCTGGACCGGGTCTGGGCGCTCGCCCTGGTCGGCGCCGGCCTGGCGACGCTCGCCCTAAACGTGTAGCGGCGTCGCCGCCCACAGCCCGGCCAGCTTCTCCGGCGGCTGCGGGCGGTGGTACAGAAAGCCCTGCGCGCGGCGGTAACCCAGCCGGCGCAGCAGCGCCGCCTGCTCCGGCGTCTCGATGCCCTCCGCGACGACGTCGAGGTCCAGGGCCTGCGCGATCTGGATCACCGCGGTGGCGACCGCCGCCTGACGCGTCACGGTGGTGATGCTCTCGACGAACGAGCGGTCGAGCTTCAGCGACGTGACGGGGCAGGTGAGGAGCAGGCCGAGCGACGACGCGGCGGTGCCGAAGTCGTCGAGGGCCAGCCGCACGCCGAGGGCGCGCAGCTCGTGCAGGGTGGCGAGGACCTCGCGACCGTTGAGCGCGGCGGTCTCGGTGACCTCGATGACCAGTCGCTCGGCGGGCAGCCCGGCGTCGGTGAGCGCCGCGGCCACCTCGTCGACGAATCCCGGCTCCTGCAACTGGCGCCCGGCCACGTTGACGTTCATCGAGACCGGCGCGGCGGCGCCGTGCTCGTCGGCCCAGGCCGCCGCCTGGCGGCACGCCTCGCGGAGCACCCACCGGCCCAGCGGCACCACCAGACCGGTGCGCTCGGCGACGGGGATGAACTGGGCCGGCGACACCATCGTGCCGTCGGGGAGGAACCAGCGCACCAGCGCCTCGGTGCCCACGATCCGCCCGTCGTCCATGCCGACGATGGGCTGGTAGACAAGGCGCAGCTCGCCGGCGCCGATGCCGTCGCGCAGCCGGGCGCCGAGTTCGGCGGTCTCCACCAGGCGGGTGCGCATCTCCGGCGCGTACCAGACCACGGTGCCCTTGCCGCGGTCCTTGCCCTCGTAGAGCGCTATGTCCGCGTCCCGCAGCAGGGCGTCCAGGTCGTCGCCGGGGCCGGCCCGGGTCGCCCCGACGCTGGCGTGCACGAGCAATGTCTGCGCACCCACGACGATCGGGGTGGACAGGTCGTCGAGGATCCGGCGGGCCGTCGCTTCCGGGTCCGCGCTGGTGAGGACGGCGAACTCGTCGCCACCGAAGCGGGCCACCAGGCCGCCTGCGGGCACGGCCGCGCGCATCCGCGCGGCGACCGCCACGAGCAGCTCGTCGCCGACGCCGTGACCGAGCGTGTCGTTGACGTTCTTGAAGTCGTCGAGGTCGACGAGCAGCAGGGCGGTGTCGCCGTCCGCTGGAGGCACTGGTGCCGCCAGTGCGGCCGCGACCTGCTCGCCGAAACCGGCGCGGTTGAGCAGTCGCGTGAGCGAGTCGTGCGTCGCCTGCTCGACCAGCCGGCCCTCGTGCTCGCGCAGTTCGCGCAGGGCGACCAGCTGCCGCCCGACGACAAGGCTGATCGTGCCCACCGCACCGGCCACCACGCCCCAGATCCGGATGCCCGCGTCGGCCGGCAGGCTGGCCAGCAGTGCGACCGACGTGAGCGTCGCTGCGATGTACGGCATGAGGCTGTAGCGCTTGTCCGGCCGCCGGGCGAACACACCGGGGTCGGCGCTGGCCTGCCGGTACTGGATCGCCGGCCCGGCCACCGCGACGATCGTCGGCAGCAGGCGGATCAGGAACGCGACAGGCCCGATCGGCTCGCCCGGCTGGAGCGGCGCGACGAACACCGGCACGCACTGCAGCAGCAGCGCGACGAGCATCGGGCCGGCCGCGAGCTGGGTGAGCGGCGCCGACCGGCTGAGCATCGTCCGGACACCGGCGAACAGGGTAAGCAGTACCACCGCCGATCCGGTGAGCACAGTCGTCAACCGGCCGCCGGACCCGGAGCCCAGCGAGTCCTGCCCCGAGACCGACGGGTCGAAGGCCAGGTACCAGGCGATCACCGCGCCACCGACGAGCACGGTGACCGAGTCCAGCCACCACCGCAGCCGCTCGCGGCCCGGTCCGGCGCCCGGGGAGTAGGTGAACATCACCACGGTGATCGCCGCGATCGCCACGCCGAAGCAACCGACCTGCACGGTGCTGCCGTCGAGCGCCTCCGGTCGGGGGTCGCGGACCGTGAGGACCGTGTGGACGATGTCGCCGAGGAAGATGAGCGCGGCGCCCAGGCTCACGGTCGTCCAGAACCGGCGGGCCGACCGGGTGATGCCGGCGACGCCGGCCACCCGCCAGGAGAGCACGGACAGCGCGAGGTCCGCGGGGACCTGGAGCACCCAGAGCAGCTCGACGCGGACCGCGAAGCCACCGACGTCGGAGAGGTAGAACAGGCAGCCGACCAGCGCGTAGCCGACGACGGCGAGCAGCACCGGATCGCGCCACGGCGACCGCGTAACGACTGCCCGTTCCACCCCGCCCCCCTCCGGTCGCCTGCGGTGGCGGATCGGCGCCGGGGTGGTTCACCTGAGGGTTACGCGGGGATGCGCACCGGCATCAGCATCGAGAACGTGGCGCTTTCGGGCCCGGCCGGGCGGAGCACCAGCGGGGTGATCGGACCGTCCAGTTCGAGGACCAGCTGGGGCTGGCCGGCCGCCGCGAGGGCCTGCAGCAGGAACTCGGGGTTCACGCCGACCCGCACGGCGCCGGGCGCCGGCCCGCCCGTCTCCACTCCCACCGTGTCGTCGGCGCCGATGGTGAGCACGGCGACCGGAACCGATCCGGCCGCGGTCAGGCCGCCGCGCAGGCCGGCGACATCGACGGGGATGCGGCGGCCGGTGCTGCCGGGCAGCAGCCGGCGGTAGTCAGGAAAGTCGTACGGCAGCGCGGCGGCGGAGACCTCCCGCCCGCCGGCGCCGACCCGGACCCGCTCACCGTCGACGGCGACGGTTGCGGTCGCGGTGCCGGAAAGGAGCGGGCGTGCGTCGTCGAGAAGGGTGGCCGGGACGACCGCGCCGGCCTCCAGCGCGGCGCCGGCCTCGCACGCGGCCTCACCGTCGCCGGAAGCCGCCGGCGCGGCGGCGAACGCGAGGCGGAAGCGGTCGGTCGCGACCAGGCGCACCTGGTGCCGGCCGACCTCCACGAGCACGCCAGCCAGCGCGGGCAGCGCGGGATCGGTGCTGGTGGCGAACCGGACGGCATCGATGGCAGCGGCAAGTGCGGCGGACGGGACTGTCAGCGTGGTCATGCGGGGCTCCTCGAGCTCGATCAGGGCACGGACCCGGGAGAGCTCGCGACGGGCGTCGGCGACGCCGCGTTCCAGCCGGCGCAAGTGGGCGTCGAGCACCGCCGGCGCGTCGCCGGGGCGCGCGAGTACCCGGCAGATCTCCGCCAACGGCATGGACACCCGGCGCAGGCCGGCCACGATCCGGGCCGGCCGGACCTGATCGGCGGAGTACCAGCGGTAGCCGGTCTCCGGGTCGACGTACGCGGGCGGCAGGACGCCGGCCCGGTCGTAGAACCGCAGCGCGCTGATCGTCAGGCCGCTGGCCCGAGCGAGGTCGCCGATCGTGAACAGCTCACTCTCCACGATCGCGGATCCTGGGACCTGAACCCTGTCGAGGGTCAAGCCACTCGCGCCGCAGGACGGCGTACAGCTCGTCGTTGGTCCACTCGCCCTTCGCCCAGGTGCTCTCCACCAGCAGGCCCTCGCGGCGCATGCCGACCCGGCGCAACAGCGCGGCCGAGCGGACGTTGCGATCGTCGCAGTTCGCGCTGACCCGGTGCTTGTCGCGCTCGCGGAACAGGTACTCCAACAGTCGGCGGACGGCCTCGGTGGCGTAGCCGCGGCCCTGGCTGGCCGGCGCGAAGGTGAAGCCGATCTCGGCCTGGCGCGGATCGTCGGCCAGCGGGTGGGCGGCACAGTCGCCGATCAGCTCGCCCGACTCCCGCAGCGCCACGGCGAACTGGTACCACTCGCCGGGGGTGTCCGGGTGGATCTCCGCGAGCTCGGTGAGCATGACTTCGGCCTTCGCGAGCGGGAACGGCGGCTCCCAGCTCTGGTAGCGCGCGATCTCGGGGTCGCTGCGGTAGGCGGCGAACGCGGGCAGGTCGGCGGCCGTGAAGCGGCGCAGCACGACGCGCTCGGCGGCCAACTCGGTGAACTCCGCGTCTGTCATGCCGCGTCCCCGCTCCGCGGTGTCGCGCCCCGACCGGGTGGCCGGAGCTTGATCATGCCCTCGCTTCGCTCGGTCATGCGGCGCGCACGATGCGGGCCGTCGCCGTGGCGGTGGCGAGCAGGTTGCCGCCGGCGTCGCTGAGGTCGCCGGCCAGGAACGCGACGGTGCCGCCGCGGTGCACGACCCGGCCGGTACCGATCAGCCGGCCCGGCCGCGCGGGGCGCAGGAAGTTGACCTTCAACTCCAGCGTGGGTGCGAACTCGCCCGGCTCGAGCGTGGCGACGAGGGCTGGGCCCATCGTGTCGTCGAGCATCGCCGCGAGGAAGCCGCCCTGGATGTTGCCCATCGGGTTGCGGAACGCGGGCCTGGCGTCGAAGGAGACCCGGATCGTGCCGGCGGCCGGATCGATCTCCTCGATCGCCCAGCCGAGCGTCTCGGCCGCCGGCGGCCCCGGGACGCGCCCGGCTATCGCGTCCCAGAACGGGCCGGTGCGGCCGGCGGCGACGGTGTCCATGTCCATGCGAATGTCCTAGCACGGGCCTGCGACAGTTCTGCGCCACCCGCTCATGGGAGCGCTCCCAAAGGCTGGGACCCGCTTGGTGGGGGTCGCCATCTTAGTTACGGTCATCAATCAATTCAGCCGTTGCGGATGTCACCGGACCTCACCCCGCCCCCGCCCACGCCGGACCGCCCACAGCCGGCGTGGGCGGGCCCCTTCTGCCCGGCCCGGGCCGCGGAGAGTGACGCTACGAGCGGGGCGGCTCGGGATCCCGCGCAAGTACGGAGCGGCCGCCGTCTACCGGCAGGGTGGCGCCGGTGATGAAGCCGGCGTCGTCGCCCAGCAGCAGGGCCACCGCCCCCGCTACCTCGTCGGCGCGGGCCACCCGGCCCAGCGGATGCAGCTGCGCCATCTCCGCCTCCACGGCCGCGGCACCGCTTGCGCCCAGCCCGGCGAGGTACTCGGTGTACCGCTGCGTGGCCACCGAGCCCGGGGCGACCGCGTTCACCCGGATGCCGTGCGGACCGTACTCGACGGCCAGCGCCCGGGTCAGCCCCTCGATCGCCGCCTTCGCGGTCACGTAGGGCAGGCAACCCGGGACGGCCCGCCGCGCCTGGTGCGACGAGACGTTGACGATCGCGCCCGGCGTTCCGGCGGCGAGGAACCGGCGCACCGCGACCGCGCACCCGACCACTGCGAGGCTCAGGTTCACCGCGATCAGGTCCAGCACCGTGCTCGTGGGTGCGGAGTGGACCGACGCGTCCCGGAACACCGCCGCGTTGTTCACCCAACCGCGCAGCGGAGCGGCGGCCTCGGCCCGGTCGGCCGCCTCCTCCACGAGGGACTCGTCGGCCGCGTCGCCGACCACCCCGGCGAGGGACGGGCCGGACAACCAGGACAGCGCTTCCCCGTCGCGTTCGATGACCACGACGGTGCCGCCCCCGCGCACCAGGCGCTCGACGATGGCCCGGCCGATGCCCCGGCCACCGCCCGTGACCACGTACGAGTTCATGCGTCCTGACGCCCCGGTGCGACCCCGGTGACGAGGTAGACCACCTGCTGCGCCGCGCTCACCGCGTGATCGGCGTACCGCTCGTAGAAGCGGGCCAGCAGTGCGGCGTCGACGGCGGCCCTGACCTCGTGCTGCCAGTTGCCGAAGAGGACCTCGAACGTCTGCCGGTGCAGCTCGTCCATCTCGTCGTCGTCGGACTCCAGCTGTGCGGCGAGCGCGGCATCGCCGGTCTCCAGGACACCGGTGACCTTCCAGGCCAGCCGCTCCGCGACGTCGGCCATCCGGCGCGCGACCTGGGCGACCTCCGGCGGCACGGCGTTGACCGGGTGGCGCATCAGCATGATCTTCGCCACGTGCTCGGCGAGGGCGCCCATCCGTTCGAAGTCGGCGGCGACGTGCAGGCTGGCGAGCGCGAGGCGCAGGTCGGAGGCGACGGGCTGCTGCCGGACGAGCAGTTGGACGACGGTCTCCTCGATCTCTTCGCGGCGGCGGCGCAGGGAGTCGGCCACCTCGAGGGTCGTCGACGCCGCCGACAGGTCACCTTCCAGGAGGCTCGCGGTGGCCCAGCGCATCGCCGACGTCACGTCGGCGCCCATGACGACGAGCGAGCCGCGAAGGCCGTCGAGTTGTTCCCGGAACGATGCCCGCATCCAACACCCCCGGCGAGTGAGGTTACGCCCAGCGGCTGACGGGATTGAGCCACCTGCGTAGATGCGCCCTCTACGGCAGCCGATGTTCACCTTCCGTTCACGTCGGGCCGAGGCTGCGGCCATTTGCCGCTGCCAGCGTCGGACCGACAGCAGCTGAACAGAGAGGCAACCCTGAGGTGAACGGCACCCTACTGCGTAGGCGGTTTCTTGCTGGTGTGGCGGTCGCGGCGCTGGCCCTGGCCGGCTGCGGCGGCGGTGACGACGACTCCGGAAGCGGAAGCACCGGGGCCGACGACAAGTACTCCGGCCTCTCCGGATCTCTGAAGGCCACCGGCGCGAGTTTCCCGGACGCGTACTACCAGGAAGTGATCTCGGCGTTCAAGGATCTCGCGCCGGACCTGACGATCACCTACAACGCCACCGGATCGGGCACCGGCAAGAAGGACTTCGGGTCGAACCTGAACGACTTCGCCGGCACCGACAGCCTGGTCAAGGACACCGACGGCCCGGCCGCCGGCTCGTTCCTCTACGTGCCGACGGTCGCGGCGCCGATCACCGTGTCGTACAACCTGAGCGGCGTCGACAAGCTGCAGCTCAGCCCGGAGACGCTGGCGAAGATCTTCCAGCGGGACATCAAGACGTGGAACGACCCGGCCATCGCGGCCGACAACTCCGGCGTCACCCTGCCGAACAAGCCGATCACGGTGGCGCACCGGTCGGACGGCTCCGGTACGACGAGCAACTTCACCAAGTACCTGAACGCCGCGGCGAAGGACGTCTGGAAGCTCGGCAGCGGCGACACCGTGAAGTGGCCGACCGACACCCAGGGCGGCGAGAAGAACACCGGTGTGGCGACGCTGATCAAGAACGGTGACGGCACGATCGGCTACGTCGACCTGAGCGACGCCAAGGCCAGCGGCCTGAAGTTCGCGTCGATCAAGAACAAGGAGGGCAGGTTCGTCGCCCCGACGCTCGACGGGGCGAAGGCGGCCCTGGCCGGCGCCACGGTCAAGGACGACGTGTCCTACGACCCGCTGAACGCGGCCGGCGCCGACTCGTACCCGATCACCTCGCCGACCTACCTCATCGTGCGCACCAAGTACGACGACGCGAAGAAGGCCGAGGCGGTCAAGGGCTTCATCACCTACCTGCTGGGCGACGGCACGAAGCTGGCCGAGGAGGTCAACTTCGCTCCGCTGCCGGACACGCTGAAGACCAGGGCGCTGGCCCAGCTGGACAAGATCACGAGCTGACGACCAGCGTGCGCCGGCCGGGGTGGGGTCCCGCGGATCCCACTCCGGCCGCGCCGGCGAAGGAGTCCCGTTGACAGACACCGCTACCAGGCGACGGCCGCCCCGCGTCACCGACCGGACCGCGTTCACCTTCCGGGGCGGCGGCGTACGGGCCGACCGCCTGTTCCAGGCGATCTGCGTCGCGGCCGGCCTGATGGTGCTGGCGATCCTCGCGCTCATCCTGATCAGCACCGCCAACCAGGCCTGGCCGGCCTTCCGCGACGAGGGCCTGAGCTTCATCGGCACCGACGACTGGGCCCCCAACAACGGCAAGTTCGGTGCGCTCGCGCTGATCTACGGCACCGTCGTCGTCTCGATCATCGCGTTGGTCCTCGCGGTTCCGGTGTCGATCGGGATCGCGCTGTTCCTCACCGAGGTCGCCCACCCGCGGCTGCGGGTCTGGGTCGTCACCGTCATCGACCTGCTGGCCGCGACGCCGTCGGTGGTGTTCGGTCTGTGGGGGATCATCTGGCTCGCGCCGAAGCTGGTGCCGATCTACCAATGGTTCCACGACGTGTTCGGGGGCATCCCGGTGCTGGGCAGCCTGTTCGGCCAGCCGGTCAGCAACGGATACACGTTCATGACGGCGGGCCTCATCGTCGCCATCATGATCATGCCGATCATCACGTCGATCACCCGCGAGGTGTACGGCACCGTTCCGAGCCTGGACAAGCAGGCCGCGTACGCGCTCGGCGCGACCCGCTGGGAAATGATCAAGGGTGCGGTCTTCCCGCACAGCTTCGGCGGCATGGTCGGCGCGGCGATGCTCGGGCTCGGCCGGGCGATGGGCGAGACCATCGCGATCGCCCTGGTGATCGGCGCGGCCGTGCAGATCACCCCGAACCTGTACGCGTCCGGCGAGGCGATGCCGTCGATCATCGTCCGGCAGTGGGGCGAATCGAGCGGCGTGCACACGTCGGCGCTCGTCGGCCTCGGCGTGGTGCTGTTCGCGATCACGGTACTCGTCAACTACGTCGCGCGCTTCGTGGTGCGCCGCGCCGAGCAGCGGATGAGGGGAGCCACGGCATGACCGTTGAAAAGCTCGACCTGACGAGGTCAGCGCTGCCGCTTCGCCGCCGGCTCACCGATCGCGTGGCGAGCGGGCTGATCGTCGGCGCGGTCCTGCTCGCGCTCCTGCCGCTGGCTCTGGTCACCTACCAGGTGGTCAAGGCCGGCGCCGGCGCGCTGAGCTGGGACTTCCTCACCGACGACATTCCGAACTCGTTCCGCCGCAGGGGCGGTGGCATGGCGCCCGCGATCGTCGGCACGCTCGTCATCACGGGTGCGGCCGCCCTGATGGCCATCCCGCTCGGCGTGCTCGGCGCGATCTACCTGAACGAGTACGGCAAGACCAAGCCGCTGGCCCGGTTCATCCGGACGATGGCCGACGTGATGACCGGTGTGCCGTCGATCGTCATGGGCCTGTTCATCTACGTCGTCTGGGTGCTGACGTTCGAGGAGCGGTCGGGCTTCGCCGGCGCCCTCGCGCTGGCCTGCCTCATGCTGCCCGTGGTCATCCGGAGCACGGAGGAGATCCTGCGCCTGGTGCCCGACGAGTTGCGGGCCGCGAGCCTCGCGCTCGGCGCCCGGCGGTGGCGTACCACGCTGACAGTCGTGCTGCCGGCGGCCATCTCCGGCATCACCAGCGGCGCGCTGCTGGCCATCGCCCGCGCCGCCGGCGAGACCGCGCCGCTGATCGTGACGGCGGGCGTCACGTACGCGGTCAACCCGAACCTGTTCGACGGGGAGAACACGGCGCTGCCGGCGCAGATCTACCGCAACGCCACCCAGCCGTTCGAGGCCGCGCAGGAGCGGGCCTGGGGCGCGGCGCTGACCCTCGTCGTCATCGTGCTGCTGTTCACGATCATCGCCCGGGCCATCTCCGCCCGGTTCGCCATCAAGGAGCACTGAGCATGAGTAACGTCAGCGAACGGCCGGGCGTCCAGATCGCGTACACACCGCCAGAGGTGCAGTCGGACATCGCGGCGGCGGAACCCGTTGCCGAGGCGCCCGCGCTGATCGACCTCGAGAACGTCAGCGTGTTCTACGGCAGCTTCGAGGCCGTGCGGGGCACCACCATGGCGGTTCGGCACAACAAGATCACCGCGATGATCGGGCCGTCGGGCTGCGGCAAGAGCACGGTGCTGCGCTGCCTGAACCGCATGAACGACCTCGTGCCCGGCGCGCGGGTGGCCGGCCGGATCACCTACCAGGGCCAGGACCTGTACGCGGCCGACGTCGACGCCATCCAGGTGCGCCGCCGGATCGGCATGGTGTTCCAGAAGCCGAACCCGTTCCCGAAGTCCATCTTCGACAACGTGGCCTACGGCATCCGGATCAACAAGATCAAGGGCAACGTCGGCGACATGGTGGAGCAGGCCCTGCGCGACGCCGCGCTCTGGGACGAGGTCAAGGACAAGCTCAAGATGAGCGGGCTGGCCCTGTCCGGCGGCCAGCAGCAGCGGCTGTGCATCGCCCGCACGATCGCCGTGCGGCCCGACGTGATCCTGATGGACGAGCCGTGCTCCGCGCTGGACCCGATCGCCACCGCGAAGATCGAGGACCTGATGCACGAACTGGCGAAGCAGTACACCATCGTGATCGTCACGCACAACATGCAGCAGGCGGCCCGGGTCAGCGACTACACGGCGTTCTTCACCGCCGAGGTCGACGCCCAAGGGGTGCGCCACGGCCGCCTGGTCGAGTTCGACGCGACGAACACGCTGTTCACCAGCCCCAGCGACAAGCGCACCGAGGACTACATCACCGGCCGGTTCGGCTGAGCGGTGACCACCTCCACTCCGGCCCGCCTGCTGCTGCTCGTGGTCGGACCACCCGCCGAGGCGGCGGGGCTGGCCGAGCGCCTGCCGCACGAGTCGGTCGACATCCTGTTGTGTGCCGACGCGGGCGAGGCCCTGCGCGCGCTGCGGACGGTGCGCTCCGGCCCGCCGACGCCACAGCGTCCGGTGCGGGCCGGGGCGCTGCGGCTGATCCCGGCCGCGTTGGAGGCGGAACTGCACGGGCGGCGCGTCACGTTGCCGCCGCGGGAGTTCCGCCTGCTGTACCTGCTGACCACCCACGCGGGTCAGGTGGTGAGCCGCGACCGGATCCGGGAATCGGTGTGGGGCGAGGGGGAGCGTGACGCGTCGAACACCATCACCGTCCACATTCAACGGTTGCGGACGCGGCTGGGCGACGCCACCCACGAGCCGGCCATCATCCAGACGGTGCGCCGGCTGGGTTACCGGTTGGTGCCGCCGCCCCGCCGGTCGAAGCTCACGTGACGAGCGGCCGAACCTCGCGCCCGACGAAGCGCACGAAGCCCTCCAGGTCCGGGTCGTCCGGCGTCGGTTGCAGGACAACCGTGTCGGCGCCGGCGTCGGCCCATTTCTGGACGGCCCGGGCCACCGCCTCCGCGTCGCCGATCACCGATCTGTCCACAGTGGACTCGTAGCCCCAGCGCTCGTGTTCGGCCGCCATCCGGTCGGCCGCCGTCGGACCGGTGGCGGCGTGCGCATACATCACGACCGGCAACGGATCGCGGCCGGCGGCGGCGCTCCCCGCGTCGACCATCGCCTTGGCCTCGCGCAGCGCGGACGGTGACGTCCCCCCGACGATGATGGCGCCGTCGGCGACCTCGCCGACCGCCCGGAGCGTGCGCGGCCCGATGCCGCCCGCCAGAATCGGCCCCGGTTCGGCCGGCGGCCAGCCGAGCTTCACGTCGCGGAGCCGGACATAGCGGCCCTCGGTGGTGACGGATCCGCCGCCCAGCAACGCGCGCAGCGCCTCGATGTACTCGCGCAGCAGCGTCACCGGCGACTCGACGCGGGCGCCCACCTGTTCCATCCAGTCCTGCACGCCGTGCCCGACGCCGATCCGCGCCCGGCCGGGGAACATGCGCAGCAGCGTCGCCATCTCCATCGCGGTGATCGCGACGTTGCGGAACGGCACCGGAATCAGCCCGACGCCGACGCGCAGCCGCTCGCTCCACGCCAGCGCGGCGGCAGCGGTGGCGATGCCGCCCTCGAGGAAGCTGTCCTCCCAGAGCCACAGTTCTTCCAGGCCCGCCTCCTCGGCGGCGTGGACGACGGGACGCAGCCGCTCGGGCGGAAGTTGTGGCAGGAACACGATTCCGAGTGTGGTCACGTCGTGAGGTTATCGGGTTGGCGGACGGCGTAGGCGGCGGCGATCGTGGCGCGGTCGAAGACCCGCCAGGTGGTCGCGGTGACCACAGCGGCCACCACGAAGCCGATCCAGTACGGCGCGGTCAGGCCGAACCGGGCGCCGACGGCGCCGCCGAGCACCGCCCCGAACGCGTTGCCGGCGTTGGCGAGAAACAGGTACGTGCTCGACGCGCGGCCGATCATCGCGGGCGGCGTGAGGCGTTGCAGCAGCGAACCGGTGACGATCGTCCACAGTGCGGCGTGCACGCCGAACACGGCGAAGCCGACGCCGACCACGTACGGGTTCGGCGAGACCGCGAGCGTCAGGTGGAACGCGGTCTCGATGACGAGCCCGACGCGCAGCGTCACGCTCGCACCGACGGTGCGCACCAGCCACTCGCCGCACAGCGATCCGGCGAGCGCGCCGACGGCGAGCGCGGTGAACAGCGCGCCGTAGCCGATCTCGCCGAGACCGAGGCGCTCGCGGGCCAGCAGCACGAGGATCGCCAGGGCCGCCGTGAGGGTCACGTTGAGCAGGCCGATGAGCAGCCCGAAGGTGCGCAGCAGCCGGTTGGCGAGCAGCCAGCGCAGGCCCGCGCGGATCTCGGCGACGAGGTGCGGCCGCGAATCCTGTTCAGGCGCCCGGAACCGGCCGCGCAGGAACATGAGCAGGATCGCGGCGACGACGAACGTGGCGGCGTCGGCCGCGAACGGCACGGCGGGCGCGACGACGAACAGGAACCCGCCGAGCGGGCCGGCCACCATGTCGCGGGCGACGGTGCGGGCGGCCATGAACCGCCCGTTGGCCCGCTCCAGCAGATCGGTCGCCACCACCGTGGCGATCATCGACGACTCGGCGGTGCGGTGCAGCGTGGCGCCGGTGCTGATGAGGAACGCCACCGCGTACAGCAGCGGGACGCTGGGCCGCCCGGTGGCGACGGCGAGCGCGAGGCAGCCCATCACAGCGCCGCACGTCCAGTCGACGACCACCATCACCACACGGCGGTCCCACCTGTCGACGAGGCCGCCACTGAGGAGGCTGAACAACAGGAACGGCAGCATGGCCGCGAACAGCGCGCCCGAGACCACGAGCGGATCGCCGGACATCGACGCGAGCAGCAGCGGCACCGCGACGTTGCTGATGCCGCTGCCGAGCGCCGAGATGCTGCCGGCGGACCACAGCAGGGTGAACCGGTGGCCGAGGCGGTCGGTGGACATGCGCTGACGCTAGCTGTGCGCGGCCGGACGTGGTGACTGCCGGGGGCCTTACAGTGCCTGTCGTGCGGATCGCGACGCTCAACGTCTGCTTCGGATGGCGCAGCCGCCTCGCGCCGTCGGCCGTGCGGGCCGCCGAGTACAGCCGGCGCCTCGACGAACTCGACCTCGACGTGCTGAACCTGCAGGAGGTGTGGTCGCCGCGGCTGCTCGCCCGGATCCGGGGCGGCCTGCCGTCACTGCCGCACGTCGCCTGGCGGCGGGGGATCGCCGGCCAGGTGGCGGGCGGCCTCGCGACGCTGACCCGGTTACCGGTCGCCGAGGTGCGCTACCACGGCTTCCGGCAAGCCCGGGTGCGCGCCGGGGGCGTGCGGTTCCGGGCGCGGCAGCGCGTCGAGGCCGCGTTCCACGGCGTGCTGGTGGTGCGCCTGGCCGGATTGCCTGTCGTAGTGGGCAATGTCCACCTGACCGCGAACCGGGACGGTGACTGGTCGGTCGGCAACCGGCACCACCGTTTGCAGCGGGCACAGCTCGACCTGCTCCGGGCCGCTCTCCGCACGACCGACCGCGCCGTGCTCACCGGCGACTTCAACGTCACCAGCGGCAGCAAGCTGTATCCGTCCATTGTGGAGGGGTGGCGGGATCCGTTCGCTGCCAGCAATCCGCCGACCTTCCAGCAGGCGATGCTGCCGCCCGACCGGCCGGCGAGCCGCATCGACTACATCCTCGTGCGCGGTGTCGGCGAGCCGGTCGAGACGGCGGTGCTGTTCGCCGAGCCGGCACAGTTCGGCCTGCTGTCGGACCACGTCGGCCTGCTCGCCGAGGTTGCGATCCGCGCGTGACCGACCTCGCGCTGGCGGCGCTCGCCTCGTTCGGGCTGGCGTGGCTGTCGGCCGTCGCCGGGTTCGGCGGCGGCGTCCTGCTGCTGCCGGTGTTCACCGCGCTGTTCGGCCTGCGCACCGCCGTCCCCGCGTTGACGCTGACCCAACTCGCCAGCAACGGCAGCCGGGTGTGGCTCAACCGGAAGCACCTGCAGTGGCCGATCATCGGCAGGTTCGCGCTCGGCGCGGTCCCGTTCGCGCTCGCGGGCGGGCTGCTGCTCGCGGTCGCGCCGCTCGCGCCGCTGGGGCGCGTCCTCGGCGTGTTCCTGCTCGCCGTGGTGGTGTGGAGGCGGCTGCGGCCGGAACCCCCGAAGCCCTCGCCGCGGGCGTTCGTCGCGGTGGGTGCGGCGTCCGGCCTCGGCTCCGCGCTGCTCGGCTCCGTGGGGCCGCTCACCGCGCCGTTCTTTCTCGCCTACGGACTGGTGCGCGACGCCTACATCGGCACCGAGGCCGCGTGCGCGCTGGTCATGCACCTCACGAAGCTGGTGGCGTACGGTGCGGGCAGCCTGCTGAGCCCCCATGTGCTGCTGCTCGGCCTGGTGCTGAGCCCGGCGACGCTGGCCGGCGCCTGGGTGGGCAAGCGCACCGTCGACCGGATCAGCGACCGGGTGTTCGTGCTGCTCGTCGAGGCCGGCCTCGTGGTGGCCGGATTGTTGTTCTTGTTCTGGCGGTAGGTTGGCGCGGGAGGACGCATGACTGATGTCACATTTCCGGCCCGGGTGGACAACCCGGAACGGGCCCGGGCCAAGCCGCCCGCCGGTGGGCTGCCCCGGTGGCTGCTGGCGCACCGGGTGCAGCCCGTGGTCGGCCCCGCCGCCGACGAGTCGCACTCCCACCCGCAGGCATGGTGGAAGGTCATGTGCCTCACCGGCGTCGACTACTTCTCCACGCTCGCCTACCTGCCCGCGATCGCGGCGCTCGCCGCCGGCGCGCTCTCGCCGCTGGCCACGCTGCTGATCGTCGCGTTGACGCTGCTCGGGATGCTGCCCATGTACCGGCGGGTGGCCAAGGAGAGCCCGCACGGGCAGGGCTCGGTGGCGATGCTCGAAGACCTGCTGCCGTTCTGGTGGGGCAAGCTGTTCGTGCTGGCGCTGCTCGGCTTCGTCGCGACGTCATGGATCATCACGATCACGCTGTCGGCGGCCGACGCGACGGTGCACGCACTGGAGAACCCGTACGCGCCCCAGTTCGCGGAGGGCTGGGCCGTTCCCGTCACCGTGGTGCTGCTGCTGATCCTCGGCGGCGTGTTCCTGATGGGCTTCAACGAGGCCGTCGGCGTCGCGATCCCGCTCGTGGCGGTGTTCCTCGCGCTCAACGCCGTGGTGGTCGTCGTCGGCCTCGTCGACGTGTTCGGCACCGCGGGGGCGCTGTCGACGTGGACCGACGCGCTGGCCTCGACCGGCGGCGGGTTCGGCGGGCTCATCGGGCCGGCGATCCTCGCGTTCCCGTTGCTCGTGCTCGGCCTGTCCGGGTTCGAGACCGGCGTGAGCATGATGCCGCTGATCGCGGCCGACGGCGAGAACGCCGAACAGCGGCTGCAGGGCCGGATCCGCAACACCCGCAAGCTGCTCACCACGGCGGCGGTCATCATGAGCGCCTACCTCATCACGACGAGCTTCGTGACGACGGTGCTGATCCCGGCCGAGGAGTTCGAGGCGGGCGGCGCGGCAAACGGCCGCGCGCTGGCATACCTGGCCCACGAGAAGTTGGGGGAGGTGTTCGGCACCGTCTACGACGTCTCGACGATCCTGATCCTGTGGTTCGCTGGCGCGTCGGCGATGGCCGGGCTCATCAACATCGTGCCGCGGTACCTGCCGCGCTACGGGATGGCGCCGGAATGGGGACGCGCGATCCGGCCGGTCGTGCTGGTGTACACCGCGATCAGCATCGCCCTCACGATCGCCTTCGGCGCCGACGTCAACGCCCAGGCCGGCGCGTACGCGACGGGAATCCTGGCGATGATGGTCTCCGGCGCGTTCGCCGTCACGGTGTCGGCGGTGCGGCACCGGCAGCGCCTCGCGACCGTCGGCTTCGCGGTGCTGACGCTGATCCTGCTGTACGCGCTGGGCGACAACATCTTCGAAAAGCCCGACGGCATCGCCATTTCGGCGCTGTTCATCGCCGGGATCGTCGCGGTGTCGCTGATCTCGCGCGTCACCCGCACCACCGAACTGCGCGCCGACCACATCGAGTTCGACGACGAGGCGCGCCGGATCATCACGGAGTCGATCGCCCGCAACGGCCGGCTCGACATCGTCGCCAACCGGCGGGACACCGGCGACGAGGCCGAGTACGACGCGAAGGAGCAGGAAAAGCGCCGCGTGAACCCGCTACCGGGCGCGGCCGACGTCATCTTCCTGGAGATCGACGTGGTCGACCCGTCGGACTTCAGCGAGGTGCTACGGGTGCGCGGCGTGCGGGTCGGCGAGCACCGGGTGCTGCGGGCGGAGAGCCCCGCCGCGCCGAACGCGATCGCCACGCTGCTCCTCGCGTTGCGCGACGCCACGGCGGTGAACCCGCGCTGCCATTTCGCCTGGTCGGAGGGCAGCCCGGTGGCGCACCTGCTGCGTTACCTGCTCCTCGGACGGGGAGACACCGCCCCGGTCGTCCGCGAGATCATCCGCCAGCAGGAGCCCGACCCCACCCACCGCCCGAGCATCCACGTGGGCGGCTGACCGCCCGGTCGCGCCAGATCGTGGATTCCTGTGGTAGCCAGGGCTACCACAGGAATCCACGATCGCGGACGGGCCGGCGCGCGGGTCAGTAGCGGTAGTGGTCGGGCTTGTAGGGACCCTCGACCGGGATGCCCAGGTACTCGGCCTGCTTCTTGGTGAGCTCGGTGAGCCTCACGCCCAGCGCGTCAAGGTGCAGCCGGGCCACCTTCTCGTCGAGGTGCTTGGGCAGCACGTACACCTGGTTGTCGTACTCGCCGGGCTTGGTGAACAGCTCGATCTGGGCGATCACCTGGTTGGTGAACGAGTTGGACATCACGAAGCTCGGGTGCCCCGTCGCGTTGCCCAGGTTCATCAGCCGGCCCTCGGACAGCACGATCACCGAGTGGCCGTCCGGGAAGCGCCACTCGTGCACCTGCGGCTTGATCTCCACCTTCTCGATGCCCGGCACGGCGGCCAGGCCGGCCATGTCGATCTCGGTGTCGAAGTGGCCGATGTTGCCGACGATCGCGTTGTGCTTCATCCGCGCCATGTCCTCGGCCAGGATGATGTCCTCGCCGCCGGTGGTGGTGATGAAGAGGTCGGCCTCGTGCACCACGTCCTCGAGCCGCACCACCTGCAGGCCCTCCATCGCGGCCTGCAGCGCGCAGATCGGGTCGATCTCGGTGACCACGACGCGCGCGCCCTGGCCGCGCAGCGACTCCACGGCGCCCTTGCCCACGTCGCCGAAGCCGCAGACGACGGCGAGCTTGCCGCCGAGCATCACGTCGGTGGCGCGGTTGAGGCCATCGGCGAGCGAGTGCCGGATGCCGTACTTGTTGTCGAACTTCGACTTGGTGACCGAGTCGTTGACGTTGAACGCCGGGAAGAGCAGTTCGCCGGCCCGCGCCAGCTTGTAGAGCCGGGAGACACCCGCTGTGGTCTCCTCGGTGACGCCGCGCATGCCGGCCGCGATCCGGGTGAACCGCTGGTTGTCGGCGGCCAGGCTCTCCGCCAGCGTCGACAGGATCAGCCGGTACTCGGGGTGGTCGGTCTCGGCGGGCTCGGGAACCGCCCCGGCGGCCTCGAACTCGACGCCCTTGTGCACGAGCAGGGTGGCGTCGCCGCCGTCGTCGACGATCGTGTTCGGGCCGAGCCCGTCGCCGAAGTCGAACAGCTGGTTGGTGCACCACCAGTACTCCGCCAGCGTCTCGCCCTTCCAGGCGAACACGGGGGTACCTTCGGGCGCCTCCGGCGTCCCGTCCGGGCCGACGACGACCGCGGCGGCCGCCTCGTCCTGCGTCGAGAAGATGTTGCACGACACCCAGCGCACCTGCGCACCGAGCGCAACCAGCGTCTCGATGAGCACGGCGGTCTGCACCGTCATGTGCAGCGAGCCGGCGACGCGCGCGCCGCGCAGCGGCTGGGCGGCCGCGTACTCGCGCCGGACCGCCATCAGGCCGGGCATCTCGTGCTCGGCGAGCCGGATCTGGTGCCGGCCGGCCGCGGCGAGCGAGAGGTCCGCCACCGCGAAGTCGACATCGTTGATTTTCCGCAGCTTCACGGCTGCCTCCTTGAGTCGGAGGCGCCCTTGGAAGGTCTCGGGGCCGAGCGTGGCGGATGAAGATCCGTCGCAGCGCCTCTCGGCCCGGCAACAAGGGTAGCGGCCCGTCACGCGGGGTGGGGCGGAGATGAGACGACCGTCACGGGTCGCACAGCCGACTCGCCGTGGTCTAGGATCTCGAGGTTTGTCGATCTCAAAGGGGGAAGATCAAGTGCGGAAGAAGACGCTCGCCCGGCTCGCGGCGGTGCTCACCGTGCCGATCGTGGCGCTCGGTGCCGGCATCGTGCTCGCCACGAACGCCAACGCGATCGCGAACGGCGAGGTCGTTCCCGAGGGCAAGTTCCGGTTCTCGGTCAAGCTGACGATGACGGGCATCCCCACCGCCGACGGCGGGCGGCGCAACAGCGCCTGCTCGGGTGCGCTCATCGCGCCGCAGTGGGTGGTCACCGCGGGGCACTGCTTCCGGGACTTCAACGGGGTGCGCCAGGACCGCCCCGTCGCCGACCTCACGACCGCGACCGTCGGCCGCGCCGACCTCAACGGGACCGGCGGCCAGGTGGCCACCGTGGTCGCCGTGCGCCAGTCGCCGACGAACGACCTGTCGATCGCCAAGCTCGACGTGCCGATCCGGGGCATCAAGCCGATCCAGTTGGCCCGCTCGGCCCCCGACGTCGGCGACATCGTGCGCCTCACCGGCTACGGCTCGACCACCAGCACCAACCCGACGCCGTCGCAGTTGCTGCGCACGGGCCAGTTCACCGTCGCGTCGGTCACCGATTCGACGATCCTGGTGACGGGGTTCGCGCCGCAGCCCGACACCACACCCTGCCCGTACGACTCGGGTGCGCCGTACTTCGTCGAGAGCCGGTGGTCGCCGCCCAGGCTCGTCGCGGTGGAGAGCAACGGGCCCAGTTGCCCGCACACCCAGCAGGAGACGACCTCGCGCGTCGACAACATCCGCGGGTGGATCTACCGGACGATGTCGAGCGTCTGACGGTTGCGGTCCCGGACCGCTCAGGTTTCCCGGTGATCGTCCGACGCTAACCGTGTGAAGCCTGAGCGGCTCGGGACGCTCGACCGGCGCCTGCCCGCCGGGTACGACGTCGTCGCCGAGCTGGGTCAAGGCGCGGCGGCGACGGTCCTGCACGTGCGCCGCGCCGCCGACGGTGCCGCGTACGCGCTGAAGCTCCTGGACGCCGTCGGCACAGACCCGGACGCCCCGGACGCCCCGGGCGCCGCCGGCGCCGCGCTGACGGCGTTCCGGCGGGAGGCGGCGCTGCTCGCGTGCGTCGACCATCCGGGGCTGGTGCGCATCCACGAGGTGGGTGAGGTCGGCGGCCGGCCGTACCTGGTGATGGACCTTGTCGAGGGGGAGTCGCTGGGGCAGCTGCTCGGTCGCGGGCCGCTGCCGCCCGAGCGCGTCGTCGCGCTGGCACTGGACCTGGTCGAGCCGCTGACCGCCGTTCACGACGGCGGGCTCGTCCACCGCGACCTCAAGCCCGAGAACATCATGATCAGACCCGACGGACGCGCACGGCTGATCGACTTCGGCCTGGCCGCCCGGGAGGCGCCGGCGGCCGGCGGCACCGACGACCGCGCGGACGTCGCCGTGGGGACGCTCATCTACGCGCCGCCCGAGCAGACGGGCATGCTGCGCCGACCCGTGGACGGCCGGTCCGACCTGTACTCGCTGGGCGTCGTGCTGTTCGAGTGCCTCACCGGCGCGCCGCCGTTCACCAGCCCCGACGTCGGTGAGCTGCTGCGGATGCACTCCGTCACCCCGGCGCCCGACCTGGCCGAGCTGGTGCCGGGCATCCCGCCCGCCCTCGCCGCAGCGGTGGCCGCGTTGCTGGCCAAGGACCCCGACGACCGCTACCAGCACGGCGCGGAACTGGCTGCGGACCTGCACCGGATCGCCGCCGATCCGGTCGGGGCCGCCATCACCAGCCGCGGCACGCTGGGGCCCGAGCACGCCGGCCGGGCGCCGATGGTCGGCCGCGCCGGAGAACTGGCACTGCTCACGCGCCGCTGGGCGGCCGCCCGCGGCGCCGGCGCCGCACGCGAAGGCGCCGCTCGCGAAGGCGCCGGGCGCGAAGGCGCCGGGCGCGAAGGCGCCGTCCGCGACGGTTGTGAGCCCTCGGGTGGGGTGTGCGTGATCCGGGGCGGCGGCGGGGTCGGCAAGACCCGGCTGGCATCCGAGCTGGCCGCGCTTGCGGAAGCCGGCGGCGCCATCGTGCTGCACGCCACCACGATGG
>Ga0111539_10002615_pt1 | contig 23869 bp, 14 predicted proteins | sample RhiMethybrSRZTD1_FD_79667 | JGI IMG/M metagenome (GOLD analysis project Ga0111539, IMG submission 79667) | Populus rhizosphere microbial communities from Tennessee, USA - Rhizosphere MetaG P. TD hybrid SRZTD1 (version 2) (version 2) | ecosystem: Host-associated > Plants > Roots > Rhizosphere >...
GACGCCGTCATGCGGATGCTGCGGAAAGATCCGTCGGCTCGTTGGCCGAGCATGGAAGATGCGGTGGCGGCGGCCGGTGCGCGTCCCTTCACGCACGATGATCCGTCGCGCGATCAGTTGATCGCGCTGGCGAAGACCGGGCTCACGCACCGCATTGTGGCGCAGGCGCAGACGCCGCGCAGTCCCGTCCCGCGCGCCACGCGCGCCGGCCCGATCGCCAGGGTGACCCGGAACCCGGTGGGGCTCGGCCTCGCGTCGCTTGGACTCGTGGGTCTCGGGTTCGTGGCCGCGAAGATGATCACGGACTCGCGCACATCGGCGGCTCCGGAGACGGGCACGCCGCCGCAGGTCGTCGCGGAATCAGCGACGACACCGGTCACACTGCCCGCGCCTCCCGCGAGCCGGCCCGAAACGGCGCAGACGAAATCGGTACAGACACCGCCGCCGCCTAACCAGCGTCGCGTCGAGAATCCGACAGGCGCCAGATCCACGGTGCCCTCGGCCACCGCCAACGCGCCAGTGCGAGATTCGAACCAGGGCAAGGTTGTGCAACGCGCTGAATCGTCAGGCACGCCACTGGTCCAGAAAGCAGAAACGACGAGGACCCTGCCGCCGATTGCGCCGCCGTCGGTGACGTCCAATGCGCCGATCAACCAGCCCGCTCCGGTTACGAAGCCAACCCCGAATCCAGCCGACGAAGTCGCAGCCGTGATTCAGTCGTACGCGAGAGCCCTCGGCGCCCGCGACATGGCCGCGGCCATGCGTCTCTATCCCGGGATGCCGAAAGAGCAGCACGAGGGACTCGAGGTCATGTGGCGCGACGGCGGCAAGATGACGCCGAATTGGTCCGTCACGAACATCGCGATCGACGGCGACGTGGCGACGGCTCGTGTTCAGGGGAACAACGTCGTCACGACGAATCGTGGCGCGACGTCCACGATCCCGGTTTCGCTCAGGGCGCGCCTCGAGCGACGAAACGGCGAATGGCGGCTTGTGGCCTTGGTGAACTGAGTTGAGAGTTGCGAGTTGAGAGTTGAGAGCCCCTCAACCCTTCTCACAACTCTCAACTCCCAACTCTCAACTCGGAGTCTTCAGATGCGTCGGTCCCTGCTCGGGTTGTGTCTTGTCGCGACGATCGGAAGCACCGCCAACGCTCAGGGGATGCGCGACCGGCTCCGCGAGTTGTTCAGCTTCGGTGAATGCGGCCGCCCGCTCTGCCTCGACAACTCGGTCAACGCGACCAACGGTCACGGCGACCACTTCATCCCGGACCTCATCGCCCGGAACGGCGCGATCCTCGGCTTCCTCGCCGATGCGATAGCCGCCAATGCGTCCAACTTTCCGCTCTCTGCGTCCGCGAGCGGCGAGACCTATCGATTCGTCGGTGGCCTGCCGGTCAAGACGTCAGGGTCGTTAGGCCCGATTTTTGGGGAACGATACCAGACCCTTGGCAAGAATCGGTGGGTGGTCGGTACCAACATGACCGGAGTGAACTTCACGTCGCTGCGCGGCGTGCCGATGAACGACATCATCCTCAACTTCACGCACGATGACGTCCCGCCGGCGGGCTTGGGCGCGCCGGTTCGCGAGAACGACGTGTTGCAGGTGACGCTCGACCTGAACGTGAACCTCCTGGTGACCACGTTTTTCGCAACGTGGGGTGCGACAGATAAGCTGGACCTGGGGCTGGCCGTGCCGATCGTGCACACCGGGCTCACGGGCCGCAGCACCGGCCAGTTTTTCCCGTTCGGGATCCCGACGTCGCACTTCTTCGCCGGCGACTCGGCGCATCCGGTGCTCTCGGCAAACGCGACGACCTACGGATTCGAGACGGGGCTTGGCGACATCGCCATGCGCGCCAAGTGGCAGGCCTGGTCCAACGACAAGGCCGGGGTCTCGGTCATGGGCGACATGCGGCTGCCGACCGGGTCCACGGAAGACCTGACGGGAGCCGGGAAGATCGCGATTCGCGGGCTGGTGATCGCGTCCGGGCAGTTCGGCGATTTCTCGCCACACGTGAACGCCGGCTACTTCATGCGGGGCGGATACAACGACTACCTGTTAGGCACCCTGGGGTTCGACCAGCCCGTGTCGAGTTGGGCGACGCTGGCGATCGACGTGATCTCGGAGTGGCAGGTGGGGGAGAGTTCGCTCGAACTGCCGGGCGACGTGACGTACCTCTTTCCCGTGGAGCGACACGTGACGCCCACGAACATCCCGAACATCGACGACCACCGCGTGAACGGCTCGTTCGGGATGAAGTTCAAGACGCCCGGCGGCCCGATCATCGTCGGGAACGCGCTCATTCCCTTGCGGCGTGGTGGGCTCGAGTCGCGTTTCACCTGGACGGTGGGGATCGACGCAAATTTCTAGAGGCGTGCTCTGACAGCGTGCTCCGACTGCGTGCACTGACTGCGTGCACTGACTGCGTGCACTGACTGCGTGCACTTGACTGCGTGCTCTGACAGTCGCTACTGAGGACGCCGTTCGAGGACGTTCCCGGAGAACGCTCCTCGAGAACGCGCCTCGAGAACGCGCCTGGAGAACGCTTTTAAAGCTTTCGCCTCTACAGGGCTGGACCTCTGTGGCCTCGATGGGTTAATCGTTTGCCGACATCGGCGGACCTGGGCCCATGAAGCGTCGTCTCGACACGCTCACCGTAGTCGCCTGTTTTCTCCTCGCGATTTCGCCGCGAGTAAATGAAGCACAGGACGTCTTTGGCACCGTTCGCGACAGCATAACCGGTGCGAACGTCCGTGGCGCTGTCGTCATGGTTCTCGCGCCCAACCGCGAGCCGATAGCGCGCGGACTCTCCTCTTCCAACGGAGCGTTCCGGCTCTCAATTGGCTCAGGAACGATCGTGCGGGTCATCCGGATCGGGTTCCTGCCCTTCGAGCGACCGATCAACCAGCTCGCGAGTCCGCTCGTGATCAACCTCGAACCCGCCGGTCGGATGATCGAGCGCGTGGCGATTCGTTCAAACCGCGTCTGTCCGAGACGCAGCGACCAGCGCCAGGCACTCTCACTCTGGTCCTCGGCGACGGACGCATTGCTCGCCATGGTCGTGGCGACCGCCGATTCGCAGCACTCGGGTCTCATGACCCTGATCCTGTACGATCGACTGATGTATCCCGACGGCACGACGATTCGCCGGCAGAGCACTCGCCGCACCGTCACCGGCAACGTCCTGCCGATTCGTGCTGATCGTGACCCGGACGAGTTCGTCCGGGTTGGCTATGCGGTGACGCGCGCGACGGGCACGACCTGGTACGCGCCTGATCCGGAGGTCCTGCTCGATTCGAGCTTTGCCGCGACCCATTGCCTGTCGATGCGTGGCGCACCGCGCGGCGACACGACGCGCATCGGCGTGGCGTTTGCGCCGCCGAGTGATCGCGGATCGATTCCCGACATCGAAGGTGTGCTCTGGTTGAACCGCAATCCGTTGTCGCTGCACTCGCTCGAGTTCGAGTATCGCGGTGTTCCGCTGGCCGTGATGAACATGAGAGCCGGCGGCCGATTGGAGTTCGAAACACTCGCCGACGGCGTTCCGATCATCAGTTCGTGGAAGGTGCGATCTCCGCGACTCGCCTATGTGCGGACCGGTCGCGCCGTTGTCGCCGAAATTCACGAGAACGGCGGACTGATTGCCGATGGTGTGCATACCGACGGGACGTCGTGGACAGCGCCGTTGGCCACCGTACGTGGAACGATCTCGAACATCGTCAGCAGACAGCCGGTAAATGGAGCAACCGTCACGCTCGATTCGACCGACCAGAAAACAGTCACCGATAGTTCGGGGCGATTCCTGTTCGGCGAGTTGTTGCCAGGTCCGTACGTCCTGCGCGTCATCGACTCGATGCCGGTCCATCCTCTGCGCGTCGATAGCTCAGGCGAGCTTGTCACGGACACCACGACGATCATGCAGCTCGTCACCCGCACGGCCACGGTGGATCTCAACGTCCAGCTTGGGTACACGCCGCTCGTCGAGACGCACCTGCCCTGGCGAGAACCCTTCATTGGATGTGGCAACCTGTCCGACCCACGGCGATTTACCGTGACGGTCGAGGTGTTCACGACCGACATTATCCCCGTGCCTAACGTTCCAGTGCGGTTGAGCTGGGCCGATACGTCACGGAACGTGGTGCTCGAAACCACCGTGGATGCGAGCACGCGGGCAGACGGCCTGCTCGTTGTCTGCGGAATACCTTCCGACCGGACGCTCGGAACCAGGGTGGTGGGTCCGAACGGCATCGTCCATACCGGCACGTCGCGGATCACGCGTGAGCAGCCCGATGTCAAAAAGAGCCAACAGGCGGCTTCGCTCCGCGCGATAACCATCAAGATCCCGAAATCGTGAATCGGGCGCGCGTCAGGCGCTGAGGTTGGCTCCAGTGGGGCGGAATCGTGACCTCGGGTGGCCTGAACCGTAGCACGACCCCTTGCGCCCGGCCTCTGCTTTGGGTCAGGCTCAGAGAACGGTTGGTGGGGTAGGTCCATCCCCCATCCCACATCTCACATCCCACATCCGTCCTATGCCCGTCAAATCAACCGGCACCGCGACGATTTCTTTCGGACTCGTTTCCGTCCCGGTGCACATCTACTCGTCCGCTGAATCGAGAGCGAACGTCTCGTTCAACATGCTCCACAAGAAGTGTGGCACGCGCGTGAAGCAACAGTACGTCTGCCCGAAGGACGACAACGAAGTCGTGCCGCGCGAGGACATGGTGAAGGGGTACGAGTTCGCCAAGGACCAGTACGTCACCTTCACCGCTGAGGAGCTCAAGGCGCTCGACGAGAAGGCGACCGGCACGATCGACATCAACGAGTTCGTTCCGCTGGCTGAAGTCGATCGCGAGTACCTGGAGAAGATCTACTACCTCGGTCCCGACAAGGGCGGCGACCGGGCCTACCGACTGCTCGCCAAGGCGCTCAAGGAGACCGGCCGGGCCGCGTTAGGCCAGTTCGCGTCGCGCGGGCAGCAGTACCTCGTGCTGCTTCGCCCCAAGAACGGCGTGATCGTGATGGAACAGCTGCATTACGCCGACGAGATGAAGATGCCGAGCGAGGTGCCGATTCCTGAAGGCGACGTCAAGGACACGGAGCTCAAGCTCGCCAAGCAGCTCATCGACCAGGGCACGAACGACTCCTTCCAGCCGGAGAAGTACAAGGACACGGTGCGCGAGCGGGTGCTCGAGGCGATCCAGGGGAAGGTCGATGGCCAGGAAATCACCGCCGAACCGGCCGAGAAGGGCGGCACGAAGATCATCGACCTGATGGAAGCGCTGAAGGCAAGCCTGGCGAGTGGTGCCGAAGCGGCCGACGAGGAAGAAGAGGAAGAAGCCGCTCCGAAGAAGAAGGCAAAGCGGAAAGCGTCGTAAGGCGTCTTCGTGCAAGTCCTGGCCGGCACCAGCGGCTACGCGTTCAAGGAGTGGAAGGGCTCATTCTATCCCGACGGCGTGAAGGACGACGGGATGCTGGGCTACTACGCCACGCGTTTCCCCACCGTGGAGATCAACAACACGTTCTATCGCATGCCACGCGAGAACGTGCTCGAGGACTGGGCATCGCAGGTTCCGGAGACCTTCACGTTCGCGATCAAGGCGAGCCAGCGGATCACGCACCACGCGCGGCTCAAGCCGGAGTCGAAGGACCTGCTCGAGTACCTGCTGCGGAACACGAACTTGTTAGGTGCCAAGCTGGGACCGGTGCTGTTCCAGTTGCCGCCGAACATGAAGAAGGACATCGACCGGCTGCGCACGTTCCTCGACTTCCTCCCGCCTCGGCGGCGGTTTGCCTTCGAGTTCCGGCACTCGAGCTGGTTCGAGGAGGATGTGGTCGAGGCGCTCAAGGCGAAGGACGTCGCGATGACGATCATCGACCAGGATGATTTTGCGACGCCGCCCATCGCGAGCGCATCGTGGGGATACGTTCGCCTTCACCGGCTCGATTACGACGAACAGGCCTTGAGGCAGTGGGCCGAGCGTGTAAAGGAGCCGGAGTGGTCCGAGGTGTATGTGTACTTCAAGCATGACGAAGGCATCGGGTCCGGGCCGCCCGCCGTCGATGCGTTTCTCAAGCTTCTCGAACCGCCGAAAACAGCTTAAAACACTTTGAACGCAGAGGCCGCAGAGGAAGCGCAAAGGATTCCGTTCGATCCTCGCTGCGAGCTTCGTGTTTCAATTGTTTTCAGATCAGACCTTCCGGACTCGCAACGGAACTCCAGGCAATATTGATCTCCTCTGCGAAACCTCTGCGTTCTCTGCGTTCAAAATGTTTTCATCAGCTCAAAGAGGCCGAGAAGCATGGGATTAGCGAGCGCCGCTCGCCCGTTAGGGTTTCTATTCATCGTCGGTTGCAGCAACGCCGAGACCTCAGTAGCGACGGTTTCAAGAGACTCGGCCGGCGTACGCATCACCGAGGTGCTCACTCAGCCGGAATCGCTGGCACAATGGTCGCTCGACTCGGTCCCAACCCGCGCGCTTACCGGCATGGAGACCGGCGACGAGGCCGCGTTTGCGTTTGTCGGGCCAGTGAGATTCCTGAAGGACGGTGGGCTCGTCGTTGCCGATGTAGCATCGAGCCGGCTGCTGATCTACAGCTCCGACGGTCGTTATGCACGGGCGCTTGGCAGGCGAGGCGATGGGCCGGGCGAATTGCGACGCATTGAGTCGATCGCCGTTGATTCGAGTGGCGTGATCGCGACCTTTGATCCTTCATTGCGTCGATTGTCGTACTGGAATCCTGAAACCGGATTCCTGAAAGGTGTCACGATCGCCGAGAGCGGCTCTCTTGAATCATGGCCGGCCGATGCGACGCCATGGCGGGATTCACTGCTGATCGTCTTTCAGCTCGCCATCACGCCGCAGGATTCCGTCCCGGCGGGTTCAGGAATCCGACGCTGGCCGATGCGCGCGCACCTGACGCTGCGGGACAGCTCGGGACGAGTCCTGAAGACCTCACCAACCTTCGATGGGATGTACACGGGCCTCTATGAGCGAGGGGACACGCGTCTCCCGTTCTCGAATCGCCCGTTCTTTGCGCCAACGAAGGACCGCGTGTACTTCGGCTCGGGTGACTCGTTCCGGATCGATTACCTCGACGACGACTTCAAAACCATTGGACAGATCCGATGGCCGGCGCGGACTGAACGCCTGACGAGTGAGGAGGTCGAACGAGTTCGAGCGGAGGCGATCGCGCTAATCTCGCGCCGACCGCTGCCACCGGACCCCTTCGCCAGGAGTTTCGCGACGGAGATCCTGCCTGAAAACCGTCCCTCGATCGGCCGTGTCTTCGTCGACGACCAGGGCATGATCTGGGTCGAGCGATTCGAGGCAACTCGGCTGGGCACCGCGGTCCAGATGCCCGGCGATCAATGGAGCATCCTGCGTGATGAGGGGCGGCCGGTCGCCATCCTGAAACTTCCGCCCAAAACGCGGCTCGAAGACGTTCGTGGGGACCAGGCGGTCCTGGTCCGTCGCGACAGCATCGACGTTCAGACCGTTGTCATTCTCCAGATCAAGCGCTGACATCGAAGAACACTTTGACCGCAGAGGTCGCGGAGGCCTCGCGGTGGAATCCGAATTTGCTTCGATCTCCTCTGCGATACCTCTGCGTTCTCTGCGTTCAAAATGTCTTCAAGAAGCTCGAAAGAGCCGACGTGGCCTTGGAATCAGGGAATCCGCTTCACGGTCGAAGGCAGTCCCTTGTCCATCGTGGGACGTTCGCGACGCTCGGCCAGCATCCATGCGCTGGCGAAGATCCACCGGGCGACGCGCCGCATCCGGCCAACATCCAGCTTGGACGACTCATCCCCCAGGCCGTGGTAGTCGGCGTGCTCGCCATTCAGAACGTCCACGGTCAATACGCCGCGCTCCATGAACGGTCCAGCATCCGTCCGTGGGTAGAAAAACTCATGCTCTGCCCGGTCGAATGCGTGATTCAATGACAAGCCGGTGAGCTCACGGTTCGTTCCCTCGAGCACTGAATCGAGCGACGCGCTCGTCACGTGTGGGCCGATCACGTATATCTCATCGGGGCCGGCGAGATTCTCTTCACCTTCGACGCTGGAACCGGGCTGCTTGCTCCGTCCGATCATGTCCACGTTGAAGTGCGTCACGATTTTCGCGAGCGGGACCGGCGGATTGGCCGCAAAGTATTGGGATCCCCACAGCCCGGTCTCCTCACCCGTATCCCACATGAAGATCACCGAACGCCTTGGGCGCGGACCCCGCATCATCGCCTCGGCGATCGACAGCAGTGCGGCGCTTCCAGACGCGTTGTCGTCCGCTGCGTTGAAGATGGTGTCGCCAGGCGTGCCGGCAGCTTCCACGGCGCCATCCAGGTGCGCGCCGATCATCACGTATTCGCCGCGGAGCGATCGGTCGCGTCCCTCGATCACCGCGACCACGTTGTACGGCCTGACTTCGGTGGTCGTAGCGCCAATGTGAATCGTCGGCATCAGTGTCGCCGACAAGTCGAACGACGGAACGAAGTCGAGCCGCTCCGCCGCGGCCATGATCGGCGCAGTCCCCTGGGGAGCGCTCGAGAGCAGCGCTGCCGCCATATCCGGCTTGATCCATAGCACCGGGAGTCCTGTGCCCGCGAAGAATCCCGGCACCTCGACCGACAGCCTACGTGCCTGGGCCCCTATCTCACGCCAGAATGGTCGCGTCCAGAGTCGGAGCATCCGCGGCGGGTTGATCAGCAGCAGTCCCGCCGCGCCACCGTTCCGGGCAACGACCTGCGAGGGTTCCCATGCGGTCCCGATCGTGCCCATCGAACCAAACGTCTCACCCTTGGGAAGGATGCTCGGTCCGTGCGCAATCAACACACGACCCTTGACCGTCACGCCGGTGAACGGATCGATCCCCTTTGCGGTCGCGCGGATGCCGTGGCCAACGTACGCCATCGGCGCTGTCACGGTGGTCGAATCGCCGATATTGACGACCACGAAGTCCACGCCCTCACGGAAACGGCGGCCGGCAAGCTCGACCCAGGTATCGGAGGTATCGCGCCGTATTTCGCGCACGCCATAGTGCTGCAGGAACGTGCCGCTATCGCCGGCTGGCGAGAGCCCGAGCGCCGTGAGCCGCCTAACGACGTATGACGCAGCGCTGTCGAGTCCCGGCGAGGGCGTTCTGCGTCCCGCGAGGTCATCGGACGCCAGGTACGCCACGTCCGCGGCCAGGCGCGCGGAGTCGATCGCTTCAGCCGCAGTGCCCACCTTTGCGGGCAAGGTGGTCGGATCTGGCCTCGCGCAGCTCGCGAGCACGGCGACGGCGACAAGACTGCGGATCGTTCCTGTCATGGCGTACCTCTTCCCAGCGGTGAACCATTGTTGCCTGTCGGAGACTCTATGACTCCGATCAGGGTTGAATGGAGCACATAAGGTGCGCGCTGGATAGCCACGTCGAGACTCATTCGAAAAGCACAGAGGTCACGAGGAATGAATCCCCGTGACCCCTGTGTTCCCTGTGGATGAAGCTCTTACTGCTTCTGCGTCGGTGAACTCGTCGCTGCTGCCGACTTCCCGTCCAGCAGGAAGTGACCGAACCACTGCCGCAGGCGGCCAAGGCGATCCACCAGCAGCCACGGCTCGCCCGTGCGCGACAGGTCGTGGTTCGAGCGCGGATACCTCACAAACTCCGCCTGGACCCCCTGCAACCGCAGCGCCTGGAACCACATCTCCGCGGTCGCAATCGGTGTCCGGTGATCCTCCTCTGACTGCACGATAAGCGTCGGCGTCTTCACATTCTTCACGAAGCGAATCGGCGAGAGCGTGTCGTACATGACCTGGTTCTCCCACGGCGCACCGAAGAACTCGTTGTTCGTCAGGCCCTGCACGTCGGTCGTGCCCCACCACGCGGTCCAGTCGCTGATCATGCGATCTGCTTCTGCTGCCTTGAACCGGTTCGTCTTTGTCGTGACCCACGCCGTCATGAATCCGCCATACGAACCGCCCGTGACGCCCATCTTCGTCGAATCCACGTCCGCGCGCTTGGCGACGATGTCGACCGCCTTCATCAGGTCGATGTAGTCCTTCCCGCCCCAGTCACCTCGGCTCGCGTTGGTGAAGTCGGCGTTCGTGCCGCTCGAGCCACGCGGATTCGTGAAGAGCACGAACATCCCCGTCGCGGCCAGGTTCTGGAACTCGTCGAACCAACCTTCGCCGTACGCCGAGTGCGGTCCACCGTGGATGTACAGAACTACCGGATACTTCTTGCCGGCCGCGTAGCCATACGGCTTCATCAGCCAGGCCTCGATGTCGAGGTTGTCGACGGACTTGTACGTGAACCGCTCCGACGCCTGCCACGCGACTTCCGAGTTCAGCTTGTCATTGAAGCCGGTCAGCTTGCGCTCGTTGGTGCCATCAATGTTGGACGTGTACAGCTCCGTCGGATGCGTTTCGTCGGTGACGATGTAGACGATCTTCGTCTGCGCGCGATCGTACGCAACGTTCTGAACCTGCCGGCGGCCGCCGAGGATCGGCGTCACCTGCTTCGTGGCTGGGTTCACCTGCCACAAGCCACTGGAGCCTCCGGTGCTCGTCTCCATGCGGATGGTGCCGTCTTTCCACCAGGTGATGCTGCCGGGCTCGTACTGCCAGGCGCCTAACACGTCCACCGGCTTGCCGCCTTCGACGGGAGCTACCATGAGTCGGGCGCTGCGGAGGCGTGTTGGCCGCGCGATGAATGCGATCTGCTTGCTGTCCGCGGACCAGGTGACGTCCGCCTCGAGGCCCGTGTACGCGATTCGCGTCACCTTGCATTCGGGAGTCTTCGCCTCGCAGGCGGCGACCGGCATGATGAAGATGTCCGACTCGTCGCGCACGGCTTCATCGCGCGCGCGGCTGAACGGCAGCGCGATCAGCGAGTCGCGCTCGCGCCTGACGAGTGAATCGTTGCGGAGCTTTGCGTCTGCCTGGAAGGCCACCCACTTCCCGTCCGGCGACACACTCGGCGCCACATGCGAGTAGGCTGCATTCGTCAGGGCGACGCGTTCGGCGCCACGGCGCTGGATGAAGAGCTGCACGGGAGGCGTGACGCTGTCGCCTATCGCGCCGAAGCCCTGCCCACGCGTGACACTGCCCGCGCGGCCCGTGCTCGGGAGGAAGCCGGTACCGTTCGACTTGTAACTCGCATCGATGATGTGCCTGCCGTCAAAGCGTTCCGGGACGGCCGGCTTGGTGATCGAAGCTGCCGGCGGACGCGCCATCGGCCCCATGTTGGCGTAGGGACCACCGCGTCCCGCCGAGTCAGCGGCACCACCGCGACCGCCGCGACCGGCACCGCCACCGGGAGTTCCGTCTCCGGCAGTGATCGTGAAGCTGCTGTCTGCCGGACGAGATCCGGCATTGGCGCCACCGCCTCCTCCGCCACGACCGCCGCGGCCACCACCGAACGCGTTTCCACCACCACCGCCACCCTGTCCGGGCTCGGGCTGGAACGCTTCACCACCTTCGTCCATGCGAACGGCCCATTCAGTGCCGCGCCCGCCTGGACGTTCGGAGTTGAAGAAGAGCGTCTTGCCGTCGGGCGACCAGCGCGGGTTCTGGCTCTCGAAGTTCGACGACGTCATGCGCCTGGCCTGACCGCCGGCGACCGACTGGATCCAGACCTCGTTGTGGCGCTTGTTCTCCGCTTCGCGGACGGTCGTGACGGTGAACGCCACCGTGTTGCCGTCTGGTGAGAGGGTCGCGCCGGCGAGTCGCGTGACGCGATACCAGTCTTTGAGTTCGAACGCGCGTCCCTGCGCGTTGGCTGCCAGCGGCATTGCCAGCAGTAAGATCGTCAGTTTGCGCCAGTGGCTGAGCATGTGATGCGGCGAAGAGGGTGAAACGGGGTGTTCAGGGTGGCTCTACGCTACGCATTGGACGCGCAATCCGTTATGCCCCGTCGGATCCTCCCCCACGCTTCGACCCGGCTCCGAGAAGGTTCATGATTCTGAAAAAACTTGAACCACGGAGGACGCAGAGGTCACGGAGGAAACCCGCGTTTCACGGGACCTCCTTTGCGACTTCCGCGTTCTCCGCGGTTCAAATGCTTTTTCGAGACCAGAACTAACCCAGCGGTCAGTCGACGAACGCCCAGAGCAACGCACGACTCTTCTTGTCCAGCGTCGCCGGATCCGGCAAGCGATACAAGTCACCCGCGACGTCGCGAATCAACAGACCGCCTGACGGCAGCACCCGCGGCCAGTCGTCCAGGTGCGTCTGGAACGACCGGTTCCCCTGCTTCGTCTCCACCTTCCACTGCCGGATCTCGATCTCCTCATCGATGTCGAGGACACGCGTCACCTCGAGCACGAAGCCGGCCTCCGCGAGCGCCAGCTCCAGCGCCTGACGAGACTCGTTGTCGAGCGTTGAAGGATTGTCGACAATCGCAACTTCCTTGTCGTCCGAGTCACGCAATGAGATGTAGCGCGTCGGCTCCGACCACGGGAAACACTGCCGTAGCTTCACCGCTACCCTGCGCCCATCGATCCCGGCGACCAGCCTGCCGTCACTCTGATGCCGGAGCTCGAGCGGTTCGGTTTCCCGATCGCGATACGCCGGCATTGCTCGTTCAAGTGTGTTCATGTCGTATACCTCCTTGGACTTGGACTCGAACTTCTACGCTAATTGCAATTGCATCTCGTACAACCGCCGATAGATCCCATCCGGAATCGCAAGCAATTCCCGGTGCGTTCCCGACTCCGCCAGCTTCCCCTGCTCCAGCACGAACAATCGCGACGCGCGACGGAGCGTCGATAACCGGTGCGCGATCGCGAACACCGTCCGACCAGCGATCAACCGCTCCAGCGCTTCCTGTATCTCCCGCTCGGTCTCGGTATCGACGCTGCTCGTCGCCTCGTCGAGAATGAGGATTCGCGGGTTGTGCAGGATCGCCCGGGCGATCGACACCCGCTGGCGCTCACCGCCCGACAGCGTGTGCCCCCGCTCGCCCACCACCGTGTCATAACCCTGCCCAAGCTTGCAGATGAAGTCGTGCGCATTGGCCGCCTTCGCCGCCGCGATGACTTCACCTAACGACGCCTCGTGATGCCCGTACCGGATGTTCTCCAGCACCGTGCCGTGGAACAGGTACGGATCCTGGAGCACCATGCCGAGCTGCCGGCGATAGTGGCCGGAGTCGAGCTTCCGGACGTCAACGCCGTCGATCGACACCGCCCCCCCGCTCGCGTCATAGAAGCGCGCGATCAGGTTGACGACCGTCGACTTCCCGCCACCCGATGGACCCACCAGCCCGATCAACTCACCGGGCTTCACTTCGAACGAGATGCCGCGGAGCACCTGGCGCACGCCGTCGTAGGCGAACGTCACGTTCTCGAACGACACCGCGCCCTTCACCGGCTCGAGCTTCACCGGCTCGTGCGCATCCCGCACCTCCGGTTCACTGTCCAGCACCTCGAACACGCGATGCGCCGAGCTGGTGGCGCGGTTCATCGTGCGCGCCATCTGCCCGATCACCTCGATCGGCGCGACGAACATGGTCGTGTACAGCAGAAACGACACGAACACGCCCGCCGAAAGCGCCGCGCCGTCGCCTAACAACCTCGGCAACGCGAAGAACCATACCGAGACGGTCATCGTGTGCACGGCCAGCATCAGCAACGGCCAGAAGGTCGTCCACATCGCATGGATGCGGTTGAACTCGTCCGTCACCGATTCGTTGCGCTCGTCGAACCGACCGATCTCGCGTTGCTCCTGGTTGAACGCCTTCACCACCTTGATGCCGGGGATGGTATCGGACAGCACGTCCGTCACGCGCGACCATTTCCGCCACGCGCGCAGGAAGACGCGATTCATCCGCTCGCCGTGCCGGTAGATCATCCAGCACAGGAGCGGCACCGGCAGCACCATGACGAGGCCCAGCCTCCAGTCGAGCAACAGCAGGACCGTGCTCAAGCCGATGAGCATGATCATTGACAGCGACACGTCCACGATGCCGAATGCCACGAAGTCCCAGAGACGGTCGGTATCCGACGTGACGCGCGTGATCAGGCTCCCCGTCTTCTTCCTCGAGAAGAACGACAGGCTCAACCTCTGGATGTGCTCGTACAGCTCGGCCCTCAGGTCACGCGCCACCAGCTCGCCTAAAACCGACATCAGCCGGAGTCGCAGGTGCGCCGCAGTCTGCCGAATGGCGTAGACCCCAACCATCGTCGCGATGGCCAGCCACGCGATCGGGAGCGCCGCTGCGCGCGACATCGTCCCCGCCTGCACCGGCCGGATGACGCGATCGAGCACGTAGCCGGCCAGGTACGGCGGCACGAGGCTGACGATCGTGATGACGGCGGCCGCGCCCAAGCCGAACATGACCTGGCGCTTGTACGGCGCCAGGTACTTGAGCAGCCGGAGCGTCACCGTCGCTCTCCGGCGCGCGACCAGTGCCTGCGCGTCACGAATCGGGCGCGCCACGGCGTCCGAGTAGACGCGGTCCGCATCGTCGGACGTGACCGTGCGGCCGTTTATCGCTTCGTCGAGCACGAACCGGATGTTCTCGAACGCGCCGCGCTGCCGCTGGGTGTAGCGCGCCACGGCCAGCGGAGGCTCGTCAGGAGCACCCGCCAACATCAGCGTGTTGGCGCTGAGTCCCGGCGACTCGTGCACGGCCTGAATGTCGAGCCGGTCGATGGACCGGACGTCCCAGCTTCCGTTGTGCGGGCGCGCAATCGCCAGGCGGCGTGGACCTAACGCCACCCACGACTCGACCAGCCGCAGGCCGGCGTCGAGGTCCGACATCGCGTAGAGCTGCACGGGCTCGTTGCCCCACTCGCGCTCGATCTGGTCGCGCAGCGCAGGCGGAAGCTGGCCGGGTTGTCCGATGTACCGGCCGATGATTTCGCGATCTATGACTGAGTGTTGCATGTCGTGATCCGGAGGGAGTGAAACGAAAAAGCCTTTCGGGTTGCTGGGCACCCGAAAGGCGGATCACGACTGGCTATCCGGCTCTTCTAGGGTGCTCGACCTCGCGTAACGAAAACGTCCACCTGCGACGTTCCAGGGCACACGTCGCCCCACAGCGCGAGCAGAACTCGCGGCTGGACGCGGTACCGGTGGTTGGTCAAGGTGGACGATGACATTCGGATCGTGACTAAAGCTGGTGAACTGAACTTTTTGCCGTACGACGCCTGTTGTTGTGCTGTTTCAGAATGAGGGAAGGCGGTTCCGGCGCGCAACCCCCGGTTTATGATCGACCCCGGCAGAGTCGGTCCCGTCACAACGAGTGTCGTGGTCGGTTCTGTCACGGACTGTTGCCGGAGCGCTATCGCAAAGTCAAAGAGTGACTTACAGCGATGAAAAACACTTTGAACGCAGAGAACGCAGAGTATCCGCAGAGGGGATCAATAGCATTCGGTGGCGCCTCCGCGGCTCCGCGGCTCCGCGGCTCCGCGTGAAAGTTGTTTCCACGGCCTGGATTGCTTACGAAATCGTCCGAAGTCGCTTGCTAGCGTTCGATTGGCTCCGGCTTCAGGCCCATCTCAGCCAGGAACTGGATCCCGCCGGTCGGCAGGTCACCGCGCTTGGCCACGCGCGTGAGCACGAGGCGCTCCTTCGTGCGAGTCATCCCGACATACAAAAGACGCCGGCCTTCTTCGATGTCCAGCCGCGCCGCTGGTTTGTGCTGCGTGCTCCCCGGCAGCTCCGAGTCCTCGACGCCCACGACGTACACGCGCGAGAACTCGAGCCCTTTCGTCGAGTGCAACGTCAACAGGCTCACCCGATCCTGGTGCACGTCCGTGCCGTCATGCTTTGAAAGCGCGATGAGCTCGAGGAACTGCTCGATCTGGCCCTCGATGAGCGGCGCGTCGCAGCGCGACATCAACCGCCGCAGCCGCACCATGGCCTGGGGATACCGATCGTCGGCGGTCTTCTCGGCACGCAAGCGCGCCATCAGCTCCGGTCCGCCGAGCAGGTGGATGACATCGTCCACCGTTGGGAGCGAAGGATCGTCGGCCAGTTCGCGCTGGATCCGGTACTGCTCGAGCGCGTCGCTGTATCGGCCTAACGTGTAATACCTGGTCGCCTCGCGCAGCTCGTTGAACTCACGCGATGACGATCCACCACGCGAGGGATCGAGCGCCAGCGCGATGCCGAGGTGATCGAGCAGATTTGCCAGCGCCGTCTTGCGCGACCTGACGAGCCGCTCGGCGTCGAGCTTGAGGAAGACCCTGGCCAGCGCGCGGGAATCATCCAGCGCCCGGTGGGAATGGCCGGTATCGACGCTGAAGCGAAGTGCCAGGTCGCTGAGCTTCCGACTCCCGGGCTCGATCTCTCGTGCCAGGATCAGCGTGTCGTACGTGACGAACGAATGGCCGCCGAACGGTTCGGCCATCCGCTCGAGGATCGGGAAGTCGAACCGGTACCCATTGTGGGCGATCAGGACATCGGTACCGCAGAACTCACGAAAGGCCGACCACACGTCCGCGAAACGAGGTGCATCGGCGACGTCTGCTTCGGAGATACCGGTGAGCGCCGTGACCGCGGCGTGAATGGGAACGCCCGGCTTCACGAGCGATGACCATTCCGCGACCCTTTCGCCTCCGCGGTACCGAACAGCCGCCAGGTCGATGATTTCGGCCTTGGCGACGTTCTTATCCGTAGTCTCGATGTCGATCGCGGTGAAATCAGCGAGTGCAGTGTCGCCCTTTCGTGTCGCGACGATCTGCAAGGCCTTGAATACGCCAAGGGCAATCCCGATGACCGGGCAGTCACTCGCCTCAACGGGTTCCGCATCCTCCGGACAGGCGCGCCCCAGGCCCAGGCGGGTGAAGCCGACACCCCGAAGAAGCGCGCGCAGCGGGATTTCCAGCCCGTTCATCGGCGCGACCCATACCATCCTTCCCTCGTCGAGCGCGCGACCGATCCGCCCGGCCAGCTGCGTGACTTCAGTGTGCGACAACGGATCACTCAAGTCCTGGTGCCGCTCCTCGAGCATCGTGCGATACACGCCGACGCGTTGCGAGAGGAGTTCCTCGATGAGCGTGGTGAGCTCTTCGTGCTTGCGGCCGAGCGATTCGAGGTTCCTCAACGCGAACAGCGCTCGCCAGAGCTTGGAAGCGTTAGGGTCGCGCTTGCCCAGCGTGCGGGCGTGCGCTTCCATGAGCCCGCGCAGCCCCTCGGCTCCCTGCTCGACCTTCGTTCGCAACAGGTCGAGGAGGCTGGGCGGCAGCACCACCCGCAGGAATTCCTCCTGGTTCACGTCGTCCAGCGGGTCGGCGATGACTTTGAGCGCTGCCACCACGTAGCCGATCACGGGGTCGTCGGCCACCGCCCGTCCCTGGGCAAGCCGGCACGGTATACCGGCTGCGATGAGCGTCGCTTCGAGCAGGTCGCCGATCTCGTGCCGGCGGTATAGCATCGCGTAATCGCCCCAACGCAAGTCGCCCGCATCGCGATCGGCGCGCATGTCATCGAGCAGCCATTCGGCTTCCAGCATCTCGTCGCCGAAATTGAGCGCGCGAACGGGGAACGCCGATTCGTGCGTCGCGACGATCTCATCTTTCTGCCAGAGCTGCGGCGCGTTGCGCCTGACGAGTGACCGGGCCAGCGCGAAGGCCTGTTTCGGACACCGGTGGTTGTCCTTCAGGGTGATGGGCCGCACGATGCCAAAGTCGTTCTGGAGGACGCTGAAGAGCGTGTTGTCGGCACCGGTCCACGAAAAAATCGACTGTTCGTCGTCACCGACGGCGAAGACGTTCCGGTGCGAGCACGCCAGCGCGCGCACGACCTCGTATTGTCGCGCGTTCAGATCCTGAAACTCGTCGACGAGGATGTAGTCCCAGTGACCGCGTGCCTCATTGGCGACCTCGGGATTGGTCTCGAGCAGGTGCGCCGCCTTCACGACCAGCATGTCGAAGTCGGCCATGTTCCATCGCGCCAGCCGCTTCACGTAGTCGGCGTACGTGCGCGCGTCGCGATCGCTCAGCTCGAATCCCTTGAGCCGGTGCAGCGTGAACGAGCCGAGTATCGCGGTATGAAACCGCGCCGGCTGTCCGAGTCGGGCCAGGACGGCACGTTGATAGTTGTCGTCCGCGATACCGAAGCCGCGCTCGAGCCCTTCATGATGACCGTGTGCGCGGAGGAACTCAGCGCAAAACGCGTGGATCGTACCGCGCTTCACAAGCTGGGCGGACACGCCCAGGTCATCCAGCCGCGAGCCTATCTCCTCAGCGGCCTTGTTGGTGAACGTAAAGGCGTTGATTCGCGCCGGGTTGATTCCCTGATGCTCGATGAGGAACCGGACGCGCTCGATGAGGCAATACGTCTTGCCGGCACCCGGACCGGCGAGGACGAGCGCGGGACCGAGGGGAGCCTCGATCGCCGCGCGTTGTGATGCTGTTGGAGTGAAAGCGTTTACTCCCAATTCGCCTACCGTCGAGTCCACCATGAGTTTATCGAGCGCTCGGCACGTTTGCGTCACCAGTTTTTGCCGGAACTTCGCGCCGTCTGCGCTTATTGGTGTGCTAACGGATTATTTGCGAACTCAGGGGTGTGAAGCGGCCTGCTTGACCTCATTGCCCTTGGGGTCGAGTTTCGATGACCTGAACGGATCGGACATAAAAGGAGGGTAGGACTGTGACACTCGCATTGGGCGACATCGCCCCTGACTTCGAGGCGAAGACCACCGAAGGCACCATCCGCTTCCACCAATGGCTCGGGGATTCCTGGGGCGTGCTGTTCTCGCATCCGAAAGACTTTACGCCCGTCTGCACGACCGAACTCGGATACATGGCGAAGATCAAGCCGGAGTTCGACAAGCGGAACGTGAAGATCATCGGCCTTTCGGTCGATCCGCTCGACCGTCACTCGAAGTGGGCCGACGACATCCGCGAGACGCAGGGCACCGCGCCGAACTACCCAATCATCGGTGATGACGACTTCAAAGTCTCGAAGCTTTACGGCATGCTCAACGCCGACGTGACCGGCGATCCCTTGGTCCGGACGCCCGCGGACAACCAGACCGTCCGGAACGTTTTCGTGGTCGGTCCGGACAAGAAGGTCAAGCTCATCCTGGTGTACCCGATGAGCACCGGGCGAAACTTCGACGAGGTGCTGCGCGTGATCGACTCGATGCAGCTCACCGCGAAGCACAAGGTGGCGACGCCGGTGAACTGGAAGCACGGTGAGGAAGTCATCATCCTCGCGTCGGTGTCCGACGACGATGCGAAGAAGACGTTCCCCGACGGATGGAAGGCGCCGAAGCCCTATATAAGGATCGTGCCCCAGCCCAGGACGTAGTCCAAGTCGAGTATTCGGACGAAGGCCGGGCTAATCGCCCGGCCTTTTGCTTTCCTCGCGTTGCCGCGGCCTCAACTGGCCACGAAACCCTTTTTTCGGGGCGGTTGTCGGAGCATATAGGCACTTCGCCTATAGCCCCAACGCCACCATGCCTGACCGCGCACAGGACTTCCTCCCGCTCCGTCCCGTAGACTTCCTGGTGCTCCTGATGCTGGCTCCGAAGGAACGGCACGGATACGGCATCATGCAGGACGTATTCGACCACACCGACGGCCATCTCGAGCTCGAAGCCGGATCGTTGTACCGGACCATCCGCCGGCTCGGAGACCAGGGGCTGCTCGAGGAAACGGGCCGGCGTCCCGCCGCCGAAGCGGATGACGAACGACGACGCTACTACCGACTGACCTCTTTCGGAAGGAAAGTCGTTACTGCGGAAGCGACGCGACTGCGTTCACTCGTGCGCCTGGCCGAGTCGGCGCGAGTGCTCGAACCGAGTCGTTCCCGTGCCTGAATACGTACGCACGGTGCCGCGCACGCACTCGGAACGCGTGTATCGCGCTTTGCTCCGGTTGTACCCGCGCGATTTCCGCGACGAGTTCGGCGACGCGATGGTGGAATTCTTTCGCGATCGCGTGGCCGGCATGCGACGCGACCCACACCTGTCGGCCCTTGACCTGTGGCGAATGGTGCTGGTGGACCTGGCGCGCAATGCGCTCCCCGCTCGCCTCGAGTCGGTATCCCGGCGCTTCCGCCGGTGGCATACCCAACGTAACGCGCCGGAATTCGCTCCGTCGTTAGGCCATCTTCGCCAGGAGGACCGCATGTCTGCCACGATACTTCAGGACCTGCGTTTTGCGTGGCGCGGCATGCGTCGCGCCCCCGGTTTTACGTTGACCGTGTTGGCCACGCTCGCCATCGGTATCGGCGCCAGCGTCACGATTTTTTCCGTCGTCAACGGCGTCCTGCTCAAGCCGCTGCCTTTCCCCGAGCCGGAGCACCTGGTCCGGGTTGAACACATGGTCCCGTACCAGTCGGTGTCCGAGCCGGAATTCGTCGATTACAAGCGGGAGGCGGGCGCATTCAAGCTGCTCGCCGCCTATATCGCGCAAGACGTCACCCTGGACGGAGGCGAGGGTGAGCCCGAGCGCGTCAAAGGCGGTTGGGTGTCGGAAGACTTCTTTTCCGTCCTCTCCACACCGTTGCTGCTTGGCCGCCCGTTCGAGGGCGCTGAGAATCGGCGCGGTGGACCATTCGCGGTCGTCCTCAGCTACGGCCTCTGGCAGCGGCGGTTCGGCGGCGATTCGTCGATCATCGGCAAGCAGGTGACGATCAGTGAGCGCGCACGCACGGTCGTCGGCGTTGCACGGCCTCGCACCGAATTCCCCGACGCGGATGTCTCGTTGTGGGCGCCGCTGCGCCTCAACTACGACACGCTCTGGACCCGCAACAATCATTACCTCCAGTTGATCGGGCGACTGCGGTCTGACGCTACGCTGGAACAGGCGAACCTCCAGATCTCGAACCTGGCACGACGCTTCGTTCGCGATTTCCCGGACATGTACGATCCGAAGAAACCACTCATCGGTCGCGTGTCGCCCCTGTCGAACGTGATCGTGGCCGACGCGCGTCCGTACATCCTGGCGCTCTTCGGGGCGGTGACGTTCGTCCTGCTCATCGCCTGTGTGAACGTGGCGAACCTGATGCTCGCGCGCGGCGAGGGACGAAGGAAAGAGATCGCGATCCGGTCGGCCATGGGCGCGTCGCGAACCCGAGTGACTCGTCAGGCACTCACGGAGTCCCTGCTGTTTGCCGTCGCCGGGGGAGCGCTCGGTCTTCTCACGGCGGTGGGTGGTGTGGCAGCGCTCCGTGCGCTGGCTCCTTCCAGCGTCCCGCGTGTCGACGAAGTGTCGGTCGACCCCATGGTGGTGCTGTTCGCGATGGCAATCACGTTGTTGACCGGGGTGCTTTTCGGGACCGGCCCGGCACTCCGCGCTGTTCGTGATGACGCCGCCGAGTCGCTGAAGGAGGGTGGCAAGACTTCATCCGGAAACGCGCGTGGCCTGGGTCGCGCGAGGCGCACGCTCGCGATCAGCGAAATCGCGCTCGCGGTCGTCGCGCTCAGCGGCGCAGGACTGATGATGCGTTCCCTCTGGCACCTCCGTGCAATCGACCTGGGCTTCCGCCCGGATCATGTGCTCGCGGTGCGGATCTCCCCTCCGCAGCGTGATACGGGCCAGGTGGCGGCCGTCCTCTATCAACGGATTCTCGAACGCGTTCGCGCGCTGCCTGACGTGGTGAAGGCAGCGGCGGTCGAGGACCTGCCTATCACGGACGGGAATTCCATGTGGTCGATGCTGGTCGATGGCGCACCGCAAACGACCGTCGCGAATGCGCCGGCAGCGATGCCACAAAAGGTGACGCCCGATTACTTCGAGACCATGGGCGTGCGACTGCTGCGCGGACGGACGTTCACGGAGGCCGATCGCGTGGACGCCCCGCTGGTTGCCATCGTCAACGAGACGATGGAGAAGAAACTCTGGCCCGGAAAAAGTGCGATCGGCGGGACGCTGAAGTTGCTGGCCGAGGAGTCGCCTTGGGCGACCGTGGTGGGCGTCGTGCGTGACGTCCGCTCGCGGGGCTTCCTGAACGAAGTGCCACCGACCATGTACTTCCCGCAGGCACAGGCCGGGCGCAGCGCGTGGTACGTACCTTCGCAGATGTGGATCGTCGCGCGGACACGCGCCGAGCCGTCAGCGATCGCATCCAGTGTGCGCGCCATCATTCGCGAACTGGAGCCGAACGCGCCCATCGCGACGGTGCAGACGATGGACCAGGCAGTCGCGGCATCGGTGGCGTCACGCCGTTTCACGACGTCGCTGATCGCGGGTTTCGCGCTCATCGCCGTCCTGCTGGCGGGACTCGGGGTGTACGGCGTCATCACCTATTCGGTGAACCAGCGCCAGTTCGAGATGGGCATCCGGCTCGCGTTAGGCGCGACGCGGTCTCGCGTCGTGAACCAGGTCCTGGGCGAAGGACTGCGGACCGGAGTGATCGGCGCGGCAATCGGGCTCGTGCTGGCGTGGGGAGCGACGCGAGTGCTCTCGTCCACGCTCGTGAACGTGAAGCCTGGCGACCCGCTCACGCTGTCAGCCGTTACGCTGGTCCTGCTGGCGGTGGCGCTGCTGGCGGCGTGGATTCCGGCGCGCCGGGCCAGTTCCGTCGATCCGGCCAGGACAATTCGCGCGGAATAAGGAGGACGCCAGGTCGGACCAACCTCGGGGTTCACCTATAAACCTTAGGTGAGATCCGTGTGTCTCAGGGTGAAACCGGGAGGCACATGGCGGACGACAACCTCGAGCTGCTGCGCGGTACCTTCGACCTCCTCATCCTCAGGACACTGAGCTGGGGCCCAATGCACGGGCTCGGTGTCCTGCGCTGGATCGAACGCGTTACGGAAGACCGGCTCCAGATCGAAGAAGGCGCGCTGTATCCGGCGCTCCACCGCCTCGAACAACGCGGCTGGATCGATGCCGAGTGGGGATGGTCTGAGTCGAATCGAAAGGCAAAGTATTACCGCCTAACAGCACGCGGCCGGCGACAGCTTACCGTCGAAATCTCCAAGTGGTCGCGGTACACCGAAGCTGTGGGGATGCTGCTCGCCGCGCGCGGAGGAACAGCCTGATGCCGCGCGACGACCAGCCCAGGAAGCGCGACGTCCGCCTGCCCGCTTCGCGCGATCGGCTCGAGCGCGAAGTTCGCGACGAGATCGAGTTCCACATTGCCGAGCGCATCGAACAGTTCGTGGCGTCGGGGATGTCGCGCGCCGACGCGGAAGAAGAAGTGCGCCGCCGCTTTGGCGACCAGGATGCCTATCGCGACATGACTCGGCAGATCGACGAGGAGACCATGCGACAAACCCGGCGCTTCGACCTGATCGATACAGTCCGCACCGAGTCGCAGCGCGCGGTCCGTGCGCTCGCTCGCCAGCCGGGCTTTACGCTGATCGCCGTGCTGACACTGGCCCTCGGCATCGGCGCGGCCACGGCCATCTTCACGGTCCTCGACGCCGTCGTGCTCCGTCCGTTGCCATATCACGATTCACAGGAACTGGTCTCGGTGCTTCACCCCGCGACGGTCCCGGGAAGTGGTGAACGCCGATGGGGACTCTCGAGCGGCGGCTACTTCCACTTCAAGGAAAACACGAAGACGCTGCAGTCGTTCGGGATGTACCGTACGAATTCCGTCACGGTGACGGGCGACGGACCGGCTGAAGTGGCGCAGGCAGGCGTCATAACGCCGTCGATGTTCGACGTGTTCGGCGCGCGCGCGGCACATGGACGGCTGTTCACCGAGCAGGATGGGATTCCCGGTGGGCCGCTGATCGTCGTCCTCGGGTATGAATACTGGCAGCGACGCTTTGGTGGCGATCGCTCCGTGATCGGTTCCACGCTCACCACCAGCGACGGATCTCGCGAGATCGTGGGCATCGCGCAACCTGGCCTGACGCTTCCGATGCCGGGGCCGTTCGCGAATACACGGGCGATGAGCGGCGAAGCGCTGGACCTGTGGCTGCCGGTGCGGCTCAACCGCGCCGGGCCGCACTGGAACAGCCACCCGAACGTCGGC
>Ga0111539_10002617_pt1 | contig 23868 bp, 19 predicted proteins | sample RhiMethybrSRZTD1_FD_79667 | JGI IMG/M metagenome (GOLD analysis project Ga0111539, IMG submission 79667) | Populus rhizosphere microbial communities from Tennessee, USA - Rhizosphere MetaG P. TD hybrid SRZTD1 (version 2) (version 2) | ecosystem: Host-associated > Plants > Roots > Rhizosphere >...
GCGGTGAATCTGCTGGGCGTGGGCGGGCCGATCCGCACGTCGGTCGGCCTGGGCGCGCTGGACTCGACCGGCTCGCGATGATCCCGTTTCTCGATCTCACGCGTCAGCACCGGATCCTCCAGCGCGAGCTGATGGACGCGGTCGAGCGCGTGCTGGCCTCGAGCCGGTTCGTCCTGGGCCCCGAGGGTGAGGCGCTGGAGACCGAGCTGGCCGCGCTGGCCCGGGTCCGGCACGGGATCGGCCTCGGATCGGGGACCGACGCGCTGCGCCTGGCGCTGACCGCCGTCGGCGTGGGGCCCGGCGACGAGGTGATCACCCCGGCGTTCTCCTTCGTCGCCTCCGCCTCCACGATCGTGATGGCCGGCGCCCAGCCGGTGTTCGTGGACATCGACCCCGTGACCTACGCGCTCGACCCCGACGCGCTCGAATCCACACTCACCCGCCGCACGCGGGCGATCGTCGTCGTCCATCTCTACGGTCACCCGGCCCCCATCGATCGCATCGCCGAGGTCGCCCGGCGCCGCGGCGTGCCGCTGGTGGAGGACGCCGCGCAGGCGATCGGGGCGACCTGGGACGATCGTCCGATCGGCGGCTGGGGCGACGTCGCCTGCCTGTCGTTCTATCCGACCAAGAATCTCGGCGCGTGCGGCGACGCCGGCCTGCTGCTCACCGGACGCGACGATGTGGCCGAGCACGTCCGGCGGCTCCGCCACCACGGCGACACCGGCCGCTATCACCACGTGGAGCTCGGCTATTGCAGTCGGCTGGACGAGATCCAGGCGGCGATGCTGCGGGTCAAGCTGCGCCACCTCGAGGCCTGGAACGTGGCGCGTCGTCAGCTCGCCGCCCGCTATCGCAAGCTGCTGGTCGGGCTGCCCCTGGGCTTGCCGTACGAGCATCCGCGCGCTCAGCCGATCTACCACCAGTTCGTCGTCCGTCATCCCCGGCGCGACGCGTTCGCCAAGGCGCTGGCCGATCTCGGCGTCGGCACGATGGTCCACTATCCACTGCCCGTGCCGGGCCAGCCGCTCTTCGGCCTCGACGGCGAGAAGCGCTGGCCGCACTCCTGGCGTGCCGCCAAGGAAGTCCTCTCGCTGCCCTGTTACCCGGAGATGACCGACGAGGAAGTGGAGGGCGTGGCCGCCGCCGTCCGCACCGCGCTGGAGCGCGTGTGATCTGTGCTCCTCTGCGCTTGAGGTGAAGCGTGGTGTCGCCCCGGGTGGCGTTCGAGGGCCGCGGCGGGAGCGGGTGGGCCACCGGCGCGTGCGATCATGGCGAGCCGTCGTCGCCGTTGCGAGCGCAGGGCCCGGCGAACGAGTCGCCGACGCCTCGGTAGGCCGCCAGCCGAGCCCCTTGGGGATGGGGGGCGAGTGAGCCGGGCCCGGAGCGAGTTACGGCGACAGGCGAGCCATGCAGGCGCGCGCCTGTGGCCCACCCGCTCCCGCCGGGGCCCTCGCGGCCACCGCGCGGCGGCATCAGGCTCTGCTCGGGACGCTAGCCCCGCATGGTGACGGGTCTCGTCGCCTCGCTCCGCCCCCGTCAGTGGGTCAAGAACCTGTTCCTCTTCGCCGGCCTGGTCTTCGGCCAGAAGCTGTTCACGCCGGCCGTGTGGACGGCCGGCGCGGCGTTCCTGATCTTCTGCGGCCTGTCCGGCGCGGTCTACCTGCTGAACGACGTCGCCGATCGCGGGCGCGACCGCCTGCATCCCGACAAGCGTCACCGCCCGGTGGCGGCCGGACACCTCTCGGTGTCAACAGCAGTGACCGCGGCCATCGTGCTCATCGTCGCGGGGCTGGTGGCGAGCGTCTGGCTGTCGCGGGGGTTCGCGCTGGCGGCCCTCAGCTACGTGGCCCTGCTGACCGCCTACTCGGCCTGGCTCAAGCACCTCGTCATCGTGGATGTCCTGGTCGTGGCGATCGGCTTCGTGCTGCGCGCGGTGGCCGGAGCGCTGGCGGTGCAGGTGGCGATCTCCGGATGGCTCTTGATCTGCACGTTCCTGATCGCGCTGTTCCTGGCACTCGGCAAGCGGCGGCACGAGGTGCTGACCCTGGAGGGCGCGGCCCCCCAGCACCGCGCGATCCTGGCCGAGTACTCGGCGGCCCTGCTCGATCAGATGATCGCCGTGGTCACCGCCTCCACGGTGACCGCCTACGCCCTGTACACGATGTCGCCGGAGACCGTGGCGAAGTTCCACACCGCGCTGCTGCCGGCTACGCTGCCCTTCGTGCTCTACGGGATCTTCCGCTACCTCTACCTGCTCTATCAGCGCCACCTGGGCGGCAATCCCGCCGATGCAGTGCTGCGGGACCGGGCCCTGCTGCTCAACACGCTGCTCTGGACGGGTTCCGTCTTATTGATCATCTACGGGACGCGGGCCCAGTAGACGTAGAATGACTCGGATGGCCAGTCAGGTTGCGGTGCTCGCCACGCGTCCCGAGACGGTGGTCGAGGACTACGGGCGGCTGATGCGTCTGGTGAAGTACGACCAGGTCCTGCCCCGCGATCAGGATCTGATCCTCAAGCTCAACCTCTCGTGGACGAAGTACTTCCCGGCGTGCTCGAGCCAGCCGTGGCAGGTGGACGGCGTGCTGAAGACGCTGGTCGACGACGGCTACGACCGGGCGCGCCTCTTCCCGGTCGAGAACAAGACCGTCGTGACCAATCCGATCAAGGGCTGCCGCAACAACAAGTGGGAACCGGTGCTGCGACGCCACGGCGTGCCGTTCATCCCGCTCCCCGACGTCGAGTGGATCGTCTATCGGTTCAAGTCACCGCTGCTCAAGCTGAACCGGATCTTCCCCGAGGGCATCGAGATCCCGAAGATGTACGTGGGGAAGAACGTCCTGCACATGCCGAGCGTTAAAACCCATGGACACTCCCGCACCACCGGCGCCATCAAGAACGCGTTCGGCGGGCTCCTGAAAGAAGTCCGTCACTACGCTCACGAGTTCATCCACGAGGTGCTGGTCGACCTCATGTACATGCAGCGCGAGCTGCATCCCGGGGTGTTCGCGGTGATGGACGGCACGGTCATGGGCGATGGCGCCGGGCCGCGCACGATGGTGCCACGCGTCGGCAACCTCATCCTGGCCTCGGCCGATCAGGTCGCCATCGACGCCATCGCCGCCAAGATCATGGGCTTCGATCCTCTCGGCATTCCGTATCTGCGCATGTGCCACGAGCGCGGCCTCGGGGTGGCGGATCCGCGCGAGATCGAGATCGTCGGCGACCCGGACGCGGCCAAGCTCGACATGGGATTCAAGACCTCCCGCAGCCTCGTGATCTGGGGCGATCAGCTGATCCGGCGCGGGCCGCTGCGGCCGCTCAAGCATCTGCTGCTGCACTCGCCGCTGGTGGTGTGGGCGCCCTTCGCGTCGAACGTCTACCACGATCTGCTCTGGTATCCGACCATCGGCCGCGCGCGCATCCGCGCGTTCGCCGCCACCGAGTGGGGGCGGCTCTTCGAGCGCTACTGAGCGGCCCGCTGCCGACCGGGTTCCAGGTGCGGGGGTACAATACATCGTTGTGACGGAGACGAGCGACAGCGTTCGCGTGCGTTTCGCCCCCAGCCCGACCGGGCACTTGCACGTGGGCGGCGCCCGGACCGCGCTCTTCAACTGGCTCTACGCGCGCCACCACGGCGGCACGTTCATCCTGCGCATCGAGGACACCGACCAGTCGCGCTCCACCGACGAGAACATCGATCTGATCATCGACGCGCTGCGCTGGCTCGGCCTGGACTGGGACGAGGGGCCGCCCACGCCGGGCTACCGCCAGACCGAGCGCTACGACCTCTACCGCGAGCACGCCGCCCGGCTGGTGGCCGCCGGTCGCGCCTATTACTGCGACTGCGCACCGGCGCAGCTCGAGGCCGAGCGCAAGGCGGCCGAGGCCCGCAAGGAGACGTTCCGCTATTCCGGGCGCTGCCGCGACCGCGGCCTCACCGCCGGCGCGCTGCGCCTGCGCATTCCCCAGACGGGCAGCACGGTCGTGCACGATCTGATCAACGGGCCGGTGGAGTTCGACCACCGCCAGCTCGACGACTGGATCCTGCTGCGCACCGACGGCAGCCCGACCTACAACTTCTGCGTGGTGGTCGACGACGTCACCATGCGGATCAGCCACGTCATCCGCGGCAACGACCACCTGTCGAACACGCCCAAGCAGGTCCTGTGCTACGAGGCGCTCGACTATCCGGTGCCGGCCTTCGCCCACGTCTCGCTGATCCTGGGCGCCGACCGCGCGCGCCTGTCCAAGCGACACGGCGCCACGTCCGTGCAGGCGTACCGCGAGCAGGGGATCCTGCCCGAGGCCCTGGTGAACGATCTCGTGCGCCTGGGCTGGTCGCACGGCGATCAGGAGATCTTCACGCGCGCCCAGCTGATCGAGCGCTTCGACATCAAGGACGTCTCGGCCTCCGCCGCGATCTTCGATCAGGCCAAGCTCGAGTGGCTGTCGCAGGAGTATCTGAAGGCCACCGACGGCGTCCGTCTGGCTACGCTGGTGCGGCCCTTCCTGGCCGAGGCCGCCCTGTCGGCGTCCGACGAGGCGAAGCTGCCGGCGATGCTGGAGACGCTGCGGGAGCGGGCCAAGACGCTGCGCGAGCTGGTGGAGGTCGGCCGGTTCTACTTCGAGCGGCCCAGCAGCTACGAGGACAAGGCGCGGGCGAAGCTCTTCACGCCCGAGGGGGCATCGCGTCTGAGCATGCTGATCGAGCGGCTGGCGACGCTGGAGCCGTTCACGGCTCCGGCGATCGAGGGACTCTATCGCGAGCTCGTCGCCGCGATGGAGCTCAAGCTCGTGGACCTGGCTCAGCTCACGCGCCTGGCGGTGACGGGCCGGACCGCCTCGCCGCCCCTCTTCGACGTCCTGGCCCTGCTCGGACGCGAGGAAGTGCTGGCGCGACTGCGGACGGCGCGGTTCGCGATCCCGTCGTGAGACTGCTGCTCGCCCGCCACGGCGAGTCGGTGTGGAACGCCGAGCGTCGCTTCCAGGGCCGGACCGACATCCCGCTGTCCGCCCGTGGCCGCGCCCAGGCCGAGGCCCTGGCCCAGGGGCTGCGGGGCTATCGCGTGCGCGCGGCCTACGTGAGCCCGTACCGCCGTGCGGTGGAGACGGCGGAGCTGGCCCTGCGCGGCTCCGATGTGCCAATGACCGTCCTGCCCGAGCTGCGCGAGCTCTCGCTCGGCCAGTGGGAGGGCTGCACGGTCGACGATGTCCGCGCCCGGGACGGGGACCCGTACCGGGCCTGGCTGCGCGCGCCCCACGATTGCCCGCCGCCGGACGGCGAGCCGCTCCCGGACGTGCACACGCGTGTGCAGGCCGCCGTGGACCGCATCGCCGCCGCCCATCCGAACGGCGACGACGTGCTGATCGTCGCCCACGGCGGCGTGATCAGCGTCTACGCGTGCTACTTGCTCGGCGCCAGCTTCAACGACCTGTGGCGCCTGCGGGTCGACAACGCCTCGCTCACCGTGGTGCGGCCGCCGCGCCTGGTCAGCCTGAACGACACCGGCCACCTCACCGGTGACCTCACGCCCGCCCAGCTGATGCGCGGCAGCATCGCGGCGACCGGCCGGCCGACGCCATGATGATCCTCCTCGCGATGTTCGGCGGCACCGCCCTGCTGCTCTACGGCATCCGGCTGAGCGGCGACAGCCTGCAGCGCGCCGTCGGCGGCCGGCTCCGCCAGCTCCTGACCGGACTCTCGCGCAATCGGATCGTCGCGGTCGCCTCCGGCGCCACCGTGACCGCCATCATCCAGTCCTCGGCGGCCACCACGCTGATGCTGATCGGATTCGTCTCGGCCGGCATCATGACGTTCCGCCAGACGCTCGGCATCATCCTGGGCGCCGACATCGGCACGACCCTGACCGTCCAGCTGATCGCCTTCAGGATCACCGACTGGTCGCTGCTCATCGTCGGGGTCGGGTTCGTCATCACCTTCGTGGCCCGCCGGGCCAGCGCGCGCGACTTCGGCCAGGCCGTGCTCGGGCTGGGGCTCATGTTCCTCGGCCTCAAGCTCATCCTGGACGGCGTGGCGCCCCTGCGTGAGAACCAGCTCGCGCGGGACGTGCTGGCGGTGATGACGGCCACCCCGATCGTCGCGGTCCTGGCGGCCGCGTTCTTCAGCGCGCTGGTGACCTCGTCGGCGGCCACCATCGGCCTGGCCCTGGCGCTGGCCAGCCACGACCTCATCGCGCTGCCCGGCGCGATCGCCATCGTGCTGGGCGCCAACATCGGCACGTGCGCCACCGCGCTCGCGTCGTCCATCGGCGCCACCGCCGAGGCCAAACGGGTGGCCGTCGCCCACATCGCGTTCAAGGTGCTCGGCGCCGCGCTGGTGTTTCCGTTCATCGGGCCGTTCACCGCCGCGGTGGCTGCGACCGCCGCCGATCCGGCACGGCAGGTGGCCAACGCCCACAGCCTGTTCAACCTCGGCATCAGCCTGGTGTTCCTGCCGTTCACGCCGCTGGCCGCGCGCGCCATCGAGGCGTTGGTGCCCGAGGACGCCAACGAGGAGACGCCGTTCCGTGCGAAGTATCTCGACGAGCGGGCGCTCGAGCAGCCCTCGCTGGCGCTGGGGCAGGCCCATCGCGAAGCCCTGCGCATGGCCGACGTGGCCCAGGGGATGCTGCGCGACGCGCTGACGGCGTTCCGCACCGACAACGTCGCCCTTATCGAGGAGATCGAGAAGCGCGACGACCAGCTCGACTTCATGGAGCGCGAGATCAAGCTCTTCCTGGCCCGCCTGGGCCGCGAGGCGATGGGCTCCGAGCTCTCGCGCAAGGAGATCGGCATGATCTCCTTCATCGGCAATCTCGAGAACATCGGCGACATCATCGACAAGAACCTGATGGAGCTGGCGCGGAAGAAGTACTATCAGGGCCGCCGTTTCTCGGAGGCCGGCTGGGCCGAGATCCAGGAGTTCCACGGCCTGGTGGGCAAGAATCTGGAGCGGGCGATCGCGGCGTTCGCCACCAACGACCGGGCGCTGGCCCGCGAGGTGCTGGACCAGCGGCCGTTCATGCGGGCCCGCGAGCGTGACCTGCGTGAGTCGCACCTGGGCCGGCTGCGGGCCGGGATGGCCGAATCGCTGGAGACGTCGGAGATCCACCTGGATATCCTGACGAACCTCAAGCGCGTCAGCTCCCACGTCTCGGCGCTGATGTTCCCCATTCTGGACGAGGTGTGAGCAGATGAAGAAGATCGAGGCGATCATCAAGCCCTTCAAGCTCGACGACGTCAAGGAGGCGCTGACCGAGATCGGCGTGGTCGGGATGACGGTGACCGAGGTCCGCGGCTTCGGCCGCCAGAAGGGCCACACCGAGCTCTACCGCGGCTCGGAGTACACCGTCGACTTCCTGCCCAAGGTGAAGATCGAGGTGGTGGTCGCCGACCACATCGTCGACAAGGTCGTGGCCGTCATCGTCGGCGCCGCCAAGACCGGGTCGATCGGCGACGGCAAGGTGTTCGTGCTACCGATCGGCGAGAGTATCAGGATCCGGACGGGCGAAAAGGGCGAGGCGGCGGTTTAGATTCGGGGGGAGCGTACGGCTCCCCCCGAACCCCCCAGTGCGGATCCTCAGGTGATTGCTGACGAGCTGTTGACCGGTTCTCCCACGGCTCGGGCGCGCGCGCTCAAGCGTCTGGGATTTTCGAATCCGACGGTGGCGGGGGCGAATCTGGAGGCGCTGACGCCGACGCCGCGGGATGCGGAGCTGCTGGCGCCGGCGCTGCCGCGGTTGCTGGCCGAGCTGAGCGCGGCGGCGGATCCCGACATGGCGCTCAACAACCTCGAGCGCTACGCCGAGGTCGTCGATCGGACCGTGCTGTTCCGTACGCTGGCCGCCCACCCGGGTGCCGCCCATCTGCTGGCGCGGCTCGGCGGCAGCAGCCAGTTTCTCGCCGACGCGCTGCGACGCCGTCCGGTCGCCCTGGCCTGGCTGCTCGAGCCGAGCACGATGCGGGTGTGGTTCGCCGAGGACTTCGCGACGGACCTCGCCCATTCGCTGGCGGCCTTTCCCGGCCGCGAGGCGCGCATGAACGCGCTGCGGCGATTCAAGTATCGCCACCTGCTGCGCATCGGCGCTCGCGACCTGCTGGGCGACGCTGATCTCGGCGTGACGACCGAGGAGCTGGCTCGCCTGGCCGACACCTGCCTCGGCGAGGCCTGGCGCATGGCGGACGCCGAGGCGCGGGTCCGCTTTGGCGCCCCGCGCGATGACGCGGGCGCCGAGACGGGTCTGGCCGTCATCGGCATGGGCAAGCTCGGCGGCCAGGAGCTGAACTACTCGTCCGACATCGACCTCATGTTCGTCTACGGCGCGGAGGGCGAGACGGCTGGCGGGCGCGAGGGCCGGCTGTCCAACGGCGAGTACTTCGGGCGTGTGGGCCGCGAGATCATCGAGATCATCGAGTCGGTGACCGACGAGGGCAACATCTTCCGGGTCGACATGCGACTGCGGCCCGAGGGACGCGTGGGCGCGATCGCGCTCTCGCTGGAGGGCTACCACGCCTACCACCGCGAGCGCGCGGCGCCGTGGGAGCGTCAAGCGCTGCTCAAGGCGCGCGTGTCGGCCGGCGACGAGCGCGTAGGCGCGCAGTTCATGGATCTGGCGCGCGGGGTCGTCTATCGCCAGGGGCTGGACGAACGCGTGGTGCCGGCGATTCGCGGCATGAAGCGCGAGATCGATCGGGAGCTGACCCGGCGCGGTGACGGTGACGGGCGCGCCAGCAACGTCAAGCTCGGCCGCGGCGGCATCCGCGAGGTCGAGTTCATCGTGCAGGCGCTGCAGCTCCTCTACGGCGGCGACGATTCCTGGCTGCGCGAGCGCAACTCGCTCAAGGCGCTGTTCCGGCTCACCGAGCGCGGCTACCTGGCGCCCGAGCTCGGGCGCACCCTCTCGCACGCGCTCGTGCATCTGCGCACCGTCGAGCACCGGCTGCAGCTGCTCCACGAGCTGCAGACCCACACGCTGCCGAGCGAGCCGGTGGCGCTGGGGCTCATGGCGCGGCGCCTCGGCATCGGCGGCCGGCCGGCCGCTGCCGCCCGGACCTTTCGCACCCGTCACCGCGCGATCACCAACGCCGTCCATCACGCGTTCACCGCGTTCTTCGCCGAGCGGCCGGCGCCGCGCCGCCACGGACCGAAGCTGCCGAGCCTGGTCTCGCTGGGCGCCACCGGCTTCGCCGATCCCGAGCGCGCGCGGCAGAATCTCCGGCTCATCCTCGAGGGGCGGCCGCTGGTGCCGTACGCCGGTGCGCTCCGGGCGGCGCTGGAGCGGCTTTATCCCGTCCTGCTCGATGCGCTCTGGAAGAGTCCCGATCCCGACGAGGCGCTGAACCAATTCGAGCGCTTCCTGTCGGCGGCGGGACCGCGCGCCGGCTACGTCGAGCTGCTGGCCGATAACCCCCAGCTGCTGGACGGCCTGGTGCGACTCTGCGCCGGCGGCGATCTGCTCACCCAGCTCCTGATCGCGCAGCCCGAGCTGCTGGCCTCGCTGGCCGATCCTTCCGCGCTGAGTCGGCGGCGGACGCGGGCGTCGGTGCGAGCGGCGCTGGCCCGGGTGTGGGCGCCCGAGACGGAGCCGGGCGAGCGGCGGGACCGGCTGCGGCAGATCAAGCAAGCCGAGGAGCTGACGATCGTGTGGCGCTACCTGCTCGGCGTGACCTCGATCGAGCGCTACGCGCGTGAGATGACACTCCTGGCCGAGGTGACGCTCGAGGCGGGCTGGGGCATGGCGCTGGGGGCGCAGATCGAGCGGCGCGGCGTCCCGCGCGCGGCCGATGGCCGCTTCGTGCCCGCCGTGATCGTCGGGGTCGGCAAGCTTGGCGGCCGCGAGCTGACGACCGGATCCGATCTCGACCTGTTCGTCGTCTTCGACGATCCGGGCCCGGGGGAGGGGACGACCGACGGCGCCGATCCCGTCGACGTCCACACGTTCTACAGCGACGCGGTCGAGCGGCTGGCCGGCGCGCTCGGGGACATCACCGCGGCCGGCACGGCGTTCGCGGTGGATCTGCGCCTGCGACCGGGGAGCAAGGGCAGCGGCTTCGCGGCGTCGCTCGACGCGCTGGGACGGTACTATGAGGACCACGGTGACCTCTGGGAGCGCCAGACGCTGACGCGGGCCCGGCTCGTCCTCGGCGACCGGCGACTCGGCCGCCGGGTACGGGTGACGCTCCGGCGGCTGGTCTACGGCGCCCCCCTGCCGGAACGCGCGCTCAAGGAGATCGGGGAGGTGCGCACGCGCATGGAAGTCGAGCTGGGCAAGGAGACGCCCGGCCGCTGGCACGTGAAGCTCGGCCGCGGCGGTCTGGTGGACGTCGAGTTCCTGGCCCAGGCCCTGCAACTCGTCCACGGCGCCGAGCATCCTGACGTACGACGGACATCCACACCGGCGGCTCTGGCCGGCCTCGCGCGCGTCGGCGCGCTGGCCCCCGCGACGGCCACGGCGCTGGCCGCGCACTATCGCTTCCTCCGGCGAGTCTCGACCGCGCTCCGCCTGCTCGGCGCCCGCCCCACCGACACGGTGGAGCTCGCCGGCCCGATGCCGTCGCGCGTGGCGACGTCGCTGGGCCTGGCGTCGCGCGACGCGTTCCTGGCCGCCTATCGCGAGCGCACCGCGGCCGTGCGGGCCGCCTACCGCGAGGTGTTTTCGTGAAGAGTCTCTACATCGTCGACGGCCACTCCCACATCTTCCGCGCCTACCACGCGGTCGGCTATCTCTCGACTTCCAAGGGCGTGCCGAGCCACGCGGTGCTGATTCTCAGCAGCATGCTGTGGAAGCTGATCCGGGAAGAAAAGCCCGACTACCTCGGCATCACCCTCGATCCGCCCGGCCCCACGTTCCGCGATGCCATGTTCGCCGACTACAAGGCCACGCGGACCTCGATGCCCGACGACCTCGCCCGGCAGCTGCCCTACGTGCGGCGGTTGTTCGAGGCGCTGCGCACGCCGGTGGTCGAGATCCCCGGCTTCGAGGCCGACGACGTGCTGGCCACGCTGGTCGAGCAGGCGCTGAAGCTGCCGGATCTCGAGATCGTGGTGGTCAGCGGCGACAAGGACCTGCTGCAGCTGGTGGGGCCGCGGGTGCGCGTGCTGTCGGTGCTGGGCCGCACCGGAGAGCGCGTGATGTACGACGAGGCGAAGGTGCGCGAGCGCTGGGGCGTGGAGCCCTCGCAGATCGCCGACGTGCTGGCGCTGATGGGCGACTCGATCGACAACATTCCCGGCGTCAAGGGTGTGGGCGAGAAGACCGCGGTCAAGCTGGTCAGCCAGTTCGGCTCGGTCGACCGTCTGTACGAGAACCTCACGCTGGTGGGCGGCAAGCTGCGCGAGACTCTCGCCGGCGCCCGCAAGCAGGCGCTGCTGTCGCGCGAGCTGGCGGTGCTGGCGCGCTCGGCGCCGGTCACGCTCGACATCGAGGCGTTCCGTCTGGGGGAGCCGGACTGGCCGCGGCTGCGCGGGCTCTGGATGGAGATGGAGTTCACGCGGCTGATCAAGGAGCTGCCGGCCACGACGGTCGCGGTCAGCGCCGAGCCCGTCGCACATCTTGATAGTCCTCAGGCGCTGGCCGACTACCTGGCCCGGGTGCCGGCGGGCGCGCCGCTGGCCGTCGACTGGGCCGGGGACGCGCGTCCACCATCGCCGCGCATCGAGGCGCTCGGCCTCTTCCATGAAGCGGCGGGAGCGGCCTGGACGGCCTCGGTGCCGGCGGCGGGCTTCGGCGACCGCTCGCTGATCGTCCACGACGCCAAGCCCTTGCTCGAGGCGCTTGTCGACGCGGGGACCGCGCTGCCGCTCGTCGAGGACACCGCGCTCGCCGCTTATCTGCTGAACCCCGCGCGCGCGACCTACAAGCTGGACGAGGTGTGCATGGAGTCGTTCATGGAGTGTCCGCCCGCGCTGCCGGCGCCGCCCGCGGCCGGCAAGACCGACGCGCCGCCGGCGACGAGTGGCGACGCGCTGGGGGCGATCGTCGGCGATCGCGCGCGCTGGCTCGCGCGGTTCTGGAACCACGCCGCCGCCGAGCTCGACACACGTGAGCTGCGGCGGATCTACGACGACATCGAGCGGCCACTGGTGCCGGTGCTGGCCACGATGGAGCGGCACGGCATCCGCGTGGAGCCGGCCCGGCTCGAGGAGTTCGCCAAGGAGCTGGAGCGCGATCTCGACAACCTCACCCGCGAGATCTACGCGCTGGCCGGTGAGAACTTCACGATCTCCTCGCCCAAGCAGCTGGCCCAGATCCTGTTCGAGAAGCTGAAGCTGCCGGCGCTGCGGCGCACCAAGACCGGTTACTCGACCGACGCCGACGTCCTCACCGAGCTGGCGGTCGGCCATCCGCTGCCCGGCAAGGTGCTCGAACACCGCACGCTGTCCAAGCTCAAGGGCACCTACGCCGACGCCCTGCCGCTGCTGGTAAACCCGGCCACCGGTCGCATCCACACCACCTTCAACCAGCTGGTGGCGGCCACCGGACGGCTCAGCAGCCAGGATCCGAATCTCATGAACATCCCCATCCGCACCGAGCTGGGGCGGCGGATCCGGGCGGCCTTCGTGCCGGCGGAAGGGTGGCAGTTCGTGGCCGCCGACTATTCACAGATCGAGCTACGCATCCTCGCCCACCTCTCCGGCGAGCCGGCCATCATCGAATCGTTCAAGCGAGGGGAGGACATCCACACCCGGACCGCGTGCGAGGTGTTCCGGGTGGCGCCCGGCGAGGTCACCTCGCTGCAGCGCACGATCGCCAAGAGCGCCAACTACGCGATCCTCTACGGCGTGTCGGCGTTCGGCCTGTCGCAGGCCACCAAGATCGATCAGAAGGAAGCGCAGCGCTACATCGAGGCGTACTTCGCGACGCACCCGCTGGTGCGCGCCTTCATCGACCGCACGCTGGCCGACGGGCGTGAGCGCGGCTACGTGATGACCCTGCTGGGCCGCCGACGCTACCTGCCCGATCTGCGCTCCAACAACCCGGTCGCCCGCAACGCCGCCGAGCGGATGGCGATGAACGCACCGGTGCAGGGGACCGCCAGCGACATGATCAAGATCGCCATGGTGCGGATGGACGCGGCCATGCGGGTGCTGCATCTCCAGAGCCGCATGCTGCTGCAGGTGCACGACGAGCTGCTATTCGAATCGCCGCCCGACGAGGTGGAGACGGTCTCGGCGCTGGCCCGCGAGATCATGGAGGCGGCGCTGCCGCTCGACGTCCCGATCGTCGTCGATCTCAAGGCTGGGCTCGACTGGTCGCACACGTGAGTCGTCGCTTCCTGCTGGTCGGCCTCACCGGCGGCATCGCGACCGGCAAGAGCACCGTGTCCGACATCCTCCGCGGTCTCGGCGGCGTGATCATCGACGCGGATCTCCTGGCCCGCGAGGTCGTGGCCCCCGGTCAGCCGGCGCTGGCGGCGATCGTCCGGGAATTCGGCCCGGACGTGCTAAACGCGGACGGCACGCTGGATCGCAAGCGCCTGGCTGCCCTCGCGTTCATCGACCCCGAGCGACGCCGCCGGCTGGAGGCGATCACGCACCCGGCCATTCGCGATGCGTTCGCGGCGCGCCTGACCGATCTGGAGGCGCAGGGCTTCGCCGGCCTCGTCTTCTGGGACGCAGCGGTCCTGATCGAGTCGGGCGGCCACACGGCCATGGACTGCCTGGTCGTGGTCATCACCGATGCGTCGATCCAGCACGCGCGGGCGGTCGCACGCGATGGTGACCGCGCCGACGTCGAGCGTCGCATCGCCAACCAGATGCCGCTCAGCGAGAAGGTCAAGCTCGCCGACTACGTGATCGACAACTCGAGCGATCGCGCCGCCACCGAGGCGCGCACGCGCGAGGTCTATCGCGCGCTCATCGCCGATCTGCAGACGCGTGCCGTCCGGTAAGCGCCGGGCTCTCGGGCAGCACTTTCTCCGCGACCCCGGCATCGCCCGCGCCATCGTGGATCTGGTGGCGCCCACGCTGCGTGACCTCGTCGTGGAGATCGGCCCCGGTGAAGGCGCCCTGACCCAGGAGCTGGCCCAGCGCTGCGGCCGCCTCATCGCCCTCGAGGTGGACACCCAGCTGATCGCACGGCTGTGGCGCCGGTTTCCTCAGGTCGAAGTGCAGCACGCGGATGCCCGGGAATGGGACTACGGCGCGCTGGCCCGCCCGCCCGAGGGACGGGTGCTCGTCGTCGGTAACCTTCCCTACAGCGTCAGCAAGCCGATCGTCACCGCGCTGCAGGCGGCGCGTCAGTCGATCGACGTGATGGCGTTGATGCTCCAGCGCGAGGTCGCCGAGCGGCTGGCGGCGGGGCCCGGCGGCAAGGTGTACGGCGCGCTCTCGGTCCTGACCCAGGCCGGTTGCGACGTCGAGCTGGCCCTGCGCGTGCCGCCCGAGGCCTTCCGCCCGCCGCCGCAGGTCGATTCCGCCGTCGTTCGGCTCACCCCGCGGGCCGAGTCCCGGGTGCCGGCGGAGCTGGAGGCCCGCTTCCGCGAGGTCGTGCGGGCGGCGTTCGGCCGCCGCCGCAAGACCTTGCCCAACGCGCTGAACGAGGGCCTCGGCATACCGCTGGGGCAGGCCCGCGAGGCCACCACGAGGTCTGGGGTCGATCCCGGCCGGCGCGCCGAAACCCTGTCGATAGAAGAGTTTGTCACGCTGACCGCTCGGCTATCATGAAGGCGATGTCTCGCCGTGGCGTCCTGCTGATCCTGCTGGGTCTCGTCACGCTGGCCGGAACGTGGCTGGGCGTCTTCACGCCGCCCCGGTCGGCGAGCGTCGCGACGGCGCCCCCGGCACCTTCTCCATCCCCGGCAGCGCCGGAGTCGTCCACCGAGCCGGAGGCGGCCGAGCCCGCACCCACCGTCAAGACGAGCACCGTCACGCTGCGCCGCGGCGACACGCTGCTGGTCGCGCTGGGCCGGGGCGGGCTGGATCGCCGGGCGTCCACCGGCATCGCCGACGCGCTGCGCGCCAACGGTGCCGACCTGCGCCGCCTCAAGCCCCGGGACGAGCTGGAGATCACCTGGACGCTCGAGGGCGATCCGATCGCCGTGCGATGGGAGCCCAGCCCGTGGCTCGGCTTCGCGGCGGTGGCGACCGACACGGGGTGGGAGGTCCGACGCGCGGAGACGCAGCCCGACGTCCGCGTCGAGGCGGTGAGCGGCGAGGTCCGGCGCTCGCTGTTCGAGTCGGTCGACGCCCTGGGCGAATCCGCCCAGCTGGTGCTCGAGCTGGTGGAGATGTTCTCCTCCGAGTTCGATTTCACCGCGGACACGCGTCCCGGCGATCGCTTCCGGCTGCTGGTCGAGAAGCGCTACGCCGGCGACGAGTTCGTCGACTACGGCCAGGTCCTGGTCGCGCAGTACGTGAGTGATGGTAAGGTGCTCACCGGTATCGGCTTCGAGCCGACGGGGGGCCGGTCGGGGTACTACGATCTCGGCGGGCGCTCGCTCAAGAAGACGTTCCTCAAGTCACCGCTCGAGTTCACCCGCGTCACGTCGGGCTTCACCTACGCACGGCCGCATCCGATCCTGGGCGGCGTGCGTCCGCACCTCGCGGTGGACTACGCCGCACCCGTCGGCACACCGGTGCGAGCCGTGGCCGACGGCAGCGTGCTCGTCGCCGGCTGGAATGGCGGCAACGGCATCCAGGTACACCTGCGTCACCGCTCGGGCTACGAGACCGTGTACAACCACCTCTCGAAGCTGGCACCCGGGGTCCGCGCGGGAGGCAAGGTGACGCAGCGGCAGGTCATCGGCTACGTCGGGTCCACCGGATTGTCGACCGGTCCGCACCTCGACTATCGCGTGGCCAAGGACGGCCGCTTCGTCAATCCGCTAGGGGAGAAGTTCATTCCCGGCCAGCCCCTCGACGGCGCCGAGCGCAATCGCTTCCTGCGCGACGCCCGTGAGCTGACCCGTCGTCTCGAGGACACCGCGCCCCTCTAGCTGTTCCCTGAGCGCGTTCGCTTCGACGCCCGCCCGTAGAGAAGTCCCTGCTGGAACTTCCGGTGGCAGAGAAAGAGCGTGTACTCGATGGCGCGAGCGGTCGTGCGAAGGCGGCGCGCGTGCGAGCGGAGGGCGTCGAGGTACTGCTCCCACTGGGCGATGGTGAAGCCCTGGCCGCGCTGGTTGGCGCCGACCGAGTGGATCGCGAAGAGGAGTTGCCAGGCGCGGATGTCCAGCACGCCGTAGCGGCGCGGGTCGAGCAGGGTCAGGATCGCCGAGGCCATGGGCACGCCCACGCCGCGGAGCCCCGTGAGGAGCTCCATCCGGCGACGCTCGCTGCGCGTGGTCAGCACTTGCCTCGAGACGGCGCGAATGCGCGCCGCCGAGTTCGCCTCCCACAGGTGACGGGCGCGGGGGCTCTTCCAGCGACACATCTTTGAAAATTCAGCACGGGTGAAGCTGCCCCGTGCGCGCGCGCCGGCCAGCTCACGGATCAGCGCGGCAGTGGGCGGATGCTCCTGCCGCGTGAGCTCGCGGGAGAGGAGCGCGACCAGGCTGGCGTGAGGCAGTCGGCGCAGGGGCACTCGCCGACTATCGCACGCTCAGGACCGGGTCGCGCTCCAGCCGCGCTGCCGCATGCAGCGCTCGTAGCGTAGCTGCTCGTCGAATCGCGCGAATCCGGCCTCGCGTGGCGAGCGGGCCCACAGCTTGGGCGGCGGCTCGGTCGGTGGCAGCAGGCGGCCGCCCCTGGGACCGGGGTCCCCAGCAGCGGGAAATGCCGATGGGTATTCGCCTTCGACGGCTTGGACCGCCGCCACATAGCAGGCTCGCGACTCGTCGGCGACCTCCTGCAGCGAGGCCCCGGGACGGGTCCAGTAGGTGTTGTAGGTGTTGGTCAAGTTCAGGGTGGTCAAGTTCGCGGCGGTGCTACAGCCACTGAGCACCAGGACGACCGCGGTCAGGGCCAGCACGGAGAGCATGAGCACTCGCATAGTTGACCTCTGCCCTGAACACCATCCAAGAATCGTGCCGGGCAAAACTTCGGGGTCCGGAGACCCGGTGCTACGATGATGGCCGGCATTCGAAAGGAGTTTGTGTGGACCCCGCAACAACCACCACCGAGCCCGTCGTTCGCCTGATTCCGCTCGGCGGCCTCGGGGAGATCGGGCTCAACATGATGCTTCTCGAGTCTGGCGAAGACCTCGTGGCGGTGGACTGCGGCCTCATGTTCCCGGACGACGAGCTGCTCGGCATCGACTACGTGATCCCGGACTTCACGTACGTCTTGGCCAAGGGCGAGGGCTTCCGCGCCGTCCTGCTGACTCACGGGCACGAGGACCATATCGGCGCGATCCCGTATCTGCTGCGCGCCGTGAACGTGCCGGTGTACGGCACCCCGATGACCCTGGCGCTCGTGGCCGAGAAGCTGCGCGAGCATGGCCTCCTGGAGGGCGCCGATCTGCGGCCGATGCGGCCGCGGTCGGCGTTCGAGGTAGGGTCGTTCCGCGTGGAGCCGATTCGCGTCACCCACTCGATCGTGGACGGCATCGGCCTGGCGATCGACACGCCCGTGGGGACCGTCGTCCTCACCGGCGACTTCAAGCTCGATCCGAGTCCGCTGGACGGCGAGCCGTCCGACTACCGGCGCTTCGCCGAGCTCGGCGAGCAGGGCGTGGTCCTGCTCTGCTCGGACTCCACCAACGTGGACCGCCCCGGCCACACGCGCTCGGAAGTCGACGTGGGCGCCGCGCTGGCCGAGCGGTTCGCCCGCGCGCAGGGCCGGATCATCCTCGCGACGTTCGCGTCCCACATCCACCGCATCCAGCACGTCCTGACCCTGGCCGAGCGCTTCGGTCGGCGGGTGGCGCTGCTCGGACGCTCGATGGAGAAGAACGTCACGATCGCCGCCGAGCTCGGCTACCTGCGCATACCCCGGGGCCTCGTGCAGCCGCTGGAGGACGTGGTCGAGCTGCCGCCGCACCAGCAGGTGATCCTCTCCACCGGGAGCCAGGGCGAGCCGCACTCCGCACTGAGCTTGATGGCCGCCGGCGAGCACAAGTACGTGGGGATCGCTCGGGGCGACCTGGTCATCATCTCGGCTCGCGTCATTCCCGGCCACGAGCGCACCGTGGGCCGCGTGATCAACGCCCTCTATCGCCGCGGCGCCGAGGTCCTGTACGAGGACAACGCCTTCGTCCACGTCTCCGGGCACGCCAGCCAGGAGGATCTCAAGCTGATGCTGAGCCTCACCCGGCCGCGGTACTTCGTGCCGGTGCATGGCGAGTACCGCCACCTCCTGGGCCACGCGCGCCTGGCCGAGAGCGTGGGCATCGCGCCCGAGCGGATCTTCCTGATCGAGGACGGCGCGGCGGTGGAGATCGGCCCGAGCGGCGCGCGCGTTCTCTCTGGGTTCCCGGCCGGCCGCGTCCTGGTCGATGGCAAGGGCATCGGCGATGTCGGCGCCGTCGTGCTACGCGATCGCGAGATCCTGTCCGAGGACGGCGTGATCGCGGTCTCCCTGGCCGTGGATGCCAAGGGTGCCGTGGTGACCGGACCGGAGTTCGCCTCGCGCGGTGTGTTCTACGTCAAGGAGAGCGAGATCCTGCTCGACGAGCTGCGGATCGCCGTGATGACCGCGCTCGGCGAGCGGGGGCCGGACGACCCGTGGGATCGCGAGGCGATCGGCGTCCGCGTCCGCACCGCCGTCCGCCAGTTCGTCAACCAGCGCTTCCAGCGCAAGCCATTCGTGCTCCCGATGATCCTGGAGGTCTGATGCCCGCGACCGTATCCGCCGACGTCGACAAGCCGATCCCCGCCAGACCCGCGGCCCCGCGTCCGCGCCGCGCGCGCCGTCCGCGCGACCACGGCCGGTGGCTGCGCGAGGCGCGCGGCATCGTCGCGATGGCCGTGGCGGGCTTCGCGGTCGTCTCGCTGGCGGTCTTCGATCCGGCGCTACACCCGACCGAGCAGGGGACCAGTGTCGGTCCGGTCGGCGCCTGGCTGGGCTGGGCCCTCTTCCGCTCGCTCGGCTACGCCGGCTTTCTGCTCCCGTTGCTGGTGGCCGCCTGGGGGCTGTCGGCGTTCACGCGGCCGCGCCTGGCCCGCGGCTGGGTGCCGCTGGCCGGCATCGCCGTGCTGATGCTCGCCGCGGCGGGCCTGATGCAGCAGTCAGCGGAGACGTTCGTCGCCCAGCGCGTGACACGCGGCGGGATCCTGGCGACCGGTGGCTGGGTGGGCTGGGCGCTGACCAGTGGCCTGTCGAGCACGCTCGGCCAGGTCGGGACATGGCTGCTGCTGCTGGCGGCGGTGCCGGTCGGCGTGCTCCTGGTCACCCAGGCGTCGTACCTGGCCATCGCCCGACTCGCCACGGCGCGCCTGGCCCGGCTGCGCAAGCAGCGCGTGGCCAGGGCCGCGCCGCCGCGTCTGGAGCCCGTCGTCGCGGCGCCGGCGATCGTGGCCGAGCCGGACACCGAGGTCGAGCTGGCCCTGCCGCACGTCGTGGAGCCGAGCCTGCCGCGCGGCCGGCTGATGGAGCAGGGCCTGGCCTGGCAGGAGACGTTCGATTTCGGCAAGGGGGGCGAGCAGTCGTTCCAGTTGCCGCCGGTGGGACTGCTGAAGCCGCCGCCGATCGAGGAGCTGCGGCGCACGCGCGAGGAGCTGCAGGACAACGCCGAAGTCTTGCGCAAGAAGCTGCAGGACTTCGAGGTCGACGGCCGCATCGTGCAGGTGAGCCCCGGCCCGATCATCACCTCGTACGAGTTCGAGCCGGCGGCCGGCGTGAAGGTGAGCCAGGTCGTGAACCTCTCCGACGACCTGGCTCTCGCCCTCAAGGCCGCCTCCGTGCGCATCGTGGGCCCGATCCCGGGGCGCGGCACGGTCGCGATCGAGGTTCCCAACGACGCGCAGTCCACGGTGTACCTGCGCGAGATCTTCGTCTCGGCGGAGTTCGCCGAATCCAAGGGCAAGCTCCCGCTGGCCCTGGGCAAGGACGTGCAGGGGCAGCCGGTGGTCGCCGATCTGACGGCGATGCCGCACCTGCTCATCGCCGGCGCCACCGGTAGCGGCAAGTCGGTCGGCCTCAACGGCATGATCTGCTCGATCCTCTACAAGGCCACGCCGGCCGACGTGCGCTTCCTGATGATCGATCCCAAGCGTCTGGAGCTGTCCGTCTACGAGGGCATCCCGCACCTGCTGGCCCCGGTGGTGACCGATTCGAAGGAGGCGGCCGCCCGCCTGCGCTGGATCGTCGGCAAGATGGACGAGCGCTACAAGACGCTGCAGGCCAAGCAAGTGCGCAACATCGACGGCTACAACCGTGCGGTCAACCCCGAGGACCGGCTGCCGTACTGGGTGGTCGTGGTCGACGAGCTGGCCGACCTCATGATGGTCTCGGCCGGCGAGGTACAGAACTCGCTGGTGCGGCTGGCCCAGATCGCGCGCGCGGTCGGCATCCACCTGATCATCGCCACGCAGCGGCCGTCGGTCGACGTCGTCACCGGATTGATCAAGGCCAACTTCCCGACGCGCATCGCCTTCCAGGTCGCCTCCAAGGTCGACTCACGTACGGTGCTCGACGGCAACGGTGCCGAGCAGCTGCTGGGGCGGGGCGACATGATCTACGTGCCGCCGGGGGCCAACAAGCAGATGCGCGTGCACGGCGCCTGGGTCGCCGACGACGAGGTCAAGGGCGTCACCGAATTCCTGCGCAAGCAGGGCAAGGCGGTCTACGAGGAGGTCGTGCTGCCGTCCGACCCCGAGGGCGGCGAAGGCGACGACGGGGCCGACCGCGACGATCTCTACTGGGACTGCGTGCGGCTGGTCATCGGCCAGCGCCAGGGGTCCATCTCGTTCCTGCAGCGCCGGATGAGTCTCGGCTACCCGAAGGCCGCGCGCTTCATCGACATGATGGAGCAGGACCGGATCATCGGTCCCGGACAGGGCGCCAAGCCGCGCGAGATCCTGGTCGGTCCGGAGTTCCTGGCGAAGGCTGGACGGTAGGCGGGCGCGCCCCCCGCCCAGGGGGTGTCAGCGCGTCCGGGTGAGGACGGTCGTGGTTTCCGCGGCCAGGATCTCGCCGTTCCACGGCATGGCCGCCGCGAGCCGGGCCAGGGCGATCCGCTCCCACGTCTGCCACAGCTGCGCACGCGTCGAGGTCAAGAGCTCCGACAGTGCGTCGTCGTCCGGCGCCGTCTGCACGCTGCGCGTCAGTCCGGCCACCGCGCGGTTCAGGATCGTCACGCGGCGCTCCAGGTCCTTCTCGGTGTTGGCGCGCTCGAGCAGCACGCGCGCGATCTCGAGCGGCGACGGCGGCGCCGCCACCGAGGCGGGCTGCGGCGCCATCCGGGCGGATCCCGCGGCCATCGGCGCGGGTCGCCTCGTCGATGGCGCGGACGGTGCGAGCGGCGTCGCCGCCGGTGCGGACCGCACGGCCATCGGTGCTCGTGCGGAGCGTGTGACGACTGACGCGGGACGCGGCGACGACGATCGCGACGAGGGGGCGTGGCCGCGACGCGATGCGGAGGGCCACATGAGCTCCAGGACACCGAGGATGAGGAAGCCGCACGCGGTGAGCGTTCCGAGCAGGAGGGCCACTTCTTCGCGCGGCAACTCCACGGCCATCATTGTGTGGCCGCCGTGCCCTCACACCAAGAAAATCAGATGATCGAGCTGTCCTCCGGCGGGGCGGGGGGAAGCTCCAGGCGGAAGATGGCGCCCGCGCGGCGGCGATTGTCGGCGGTGAGCTTGCCGCCGAACGCCTCGACGATGCCCGCGGAGATGGCGAGGCCGAGTCCGGCGCCGCCCGGCTTGGTCGTGTAGAACGGCTCGAACAGGCGGCCCAGTGCAGCCGGCGCGATGCCGGGGCCGCTGTCGTGCACCTCGAGCACGGCATGGCCGGCTTCGGCCGTTCCGAGAATCGCGATCTCGCGGCGACCCGGCCGTCCACGCAGCTCGTCCTGGGCGTTGACCACCAGGTTCAGCACGACCTGCTCGAGCTGGAACGCGGCGCCGCGTACCAGCGGCAACGTCTCCGGCACGTCCACCCGCAGCGTGATGCCGTCGCGGCGCAGGTCGAAGCTCTTGACCTCGGCCACGTGCCGCGCGACCTCGGCGAGGACCACCGGCTGACGGTCGGGCTCCGGCCGCGGCGCCAGATCGAGCGTGTTCCTCAAGATCCGCATCGCGTCCTCGCAGGCCCCCTCGACCTGCTTGAGGTGCTCGAGGGCCTCGGGCGGCATGCCGGGCTTGCGGCTGGCCAGCCACAGATGACCGAAGGCGCCCTGCAGCGCGTTGCGGACTTCGTGCGTGACGCCGGCGACGACCTCGCCCAGCACGTACCGCCGAGCGGCCCGCTGGATCTGGGAGTTCATCCGGAGCGACTCGTCGTGGGCCCGCTCGAGCTCGACGTTGAGCGCGGTGAGCCGATGGCGTCCCGCCCGGTAGGCCTCGGCCAGCAGCGCCGCCAGCCAGCCGACGATGTTCAGCACGAGCAGGTTGAAGGCCGCGACGACGGCGGCGTCGCCCGCGGGCGGATGCGTGAATCCCAGCAGGCCGGCGGTCTGGAGCACGACGATGGTGAGGTAGCTGACCGTCGCGAACATGGTCGCGACCGCGGAGGCGCGGCTCGAGAACACGAACGCCGCGTAGACCGGCACCACCATGTAGACCGCGATGTACTGGGCTGCGGCCAGGCCGCCCGCGCCGTAGAGGCCGGCGGTGAGCAGCGCGACGTCCACGAGCATCCGGATGTAGGCCTGCCCGCGCATCCAGCGTCCAGTGCGCAGGGCAAGGTAGTAGGGACCGTTGAGCACGAGAGCGATTAGTCCCGTGAGCCGGATGATCGATGCGGTTTCGAGGTTCGGGATCACCAGCTCGTTGAAGAGCAGGATGAGGATGGCCACCGTGATCCGGGCGGCGAACTCCTGGCGCTGGCGCCGTCGCCGTCGCCGTGCGGCTTGCGACATCGGCGGGACAGGCGTCTTCGCCGGCGTGGCCTCGGACTGAAGCGAGGGCTCCGCCGAACGGAGCAACGCTGCGGACCCGGACGACAGGCTATCTAGCATGGGCCGCAGGCCGATAGTGCAAGCGCGGCACCAGAGCCCGACGGGTCGTAACCCTTTGATATCTCGATCTCGCCTCCAGTGTCCGACGGCGCGTACGGTCACTTTTCATCCACTGTGACTGGCTAGGAACGCGCCAGGCTTCGGCGTCCGTAGTAAGGTGCCGGCATGAGCGATGGGGCGCCGAAGACGATCCTGATCGTGGACGACGAGTACGCGGTCCGCGAGGTCCTCACGACCTTCTTCGAGCAGGCGTACGGACCGCGCGGCTACACCGTGGAGACCGCCAACGACGGCGCCGCCGCCCTCGCCGCCGTGCGCCGCCGGCGCCCCGCCCTCGTGCTCCTCGACATCGAGATGCCCGGCATGAACGGCGTCGAAGCCCTCCGCAGCATCCGCGCCATCGATTCCCGAATCCCCGTCATCATGGTCACCGGCACCGAGAGCACCCGCCTCGCCGGCGACGCCATCAAAGGCGGCGCCTACTCCTACCTCCCCAAACCCGTCCGCCTCCAATACCTCGAACACATCGTCGCCACCGTCCTTCACCAATAGCCGCTCCTCGTCCAGCCGCTGCCGATGCCGGCCGTAGGCGGTGGACGTGGCCGAGCGGCCGCGTGGGTCGGGGCGCGCGTGTGGGCTCGGTCGCGCGGGTGGGCCTCGTGCGCGCCATCATGGCGAGCTGTCGGCGCCGTTAGGAGCGCAGGGCCCGGCGAACGAGCCGCCGACGCTTCGACTGGCCGCCGACCGAGCCCCTCCGGGGATGGGGGCCGAGTGAGCCGGGCCCGGAGCGACTTACGGCGACAGGCGAGCCATGCGGGCGCGCACGAGGCCCACACATGCGCGCCCCGACCCACGCGTCGAGCCC
>Ga0111539_10002619_pt1 | contig 23861 bp, 22 predicted proteins | sample RhiMethybrSRZTD1_FD_79667 | JGI IMG/M metagenome (GOLD analysis project Ga0111539, IMG submission 79667) | Populus rhizosphere microbial communities from Tennessee, USA - Rhizosphere MetaG P. TD hybrid SRZTD1 (version 2) (version 2) | ecosystem: Host-associated > Plants > Roots > Rhizosphere >...
ACGTCCTCGACGCCGACGCCGTCCACCTCCAGCACCTCGACCTCGTCGACGTCCAGCACCTCCTCGACGTCGAGCTCCACGTCGACCTCGAGCAGCACCACCGTACCCGCGGCGACGAGCACGTCGTCCTCGACCACGACGTCCTCGACGTCCAGCACCTCGACCTCGTCGACGAGTACTTCGTCGACATCGATGCCGGGTGCTACGTCCACCTCCACGAGCACCACGGCGCCCTCGAGCACGTCCTCGTCCACCTCGACGTCGTCGGTCTCGAGCACCTCGACCTCGAGCACCTCGACCTCGTCGACCATCGCGATGCCCTCGACGACCTCGTCGAGCAGCACCTCGTCGTCGAGCGCGACCTCGACGTCGACGTCGACGAGCAGCACGACCACGCTCGTCGATCAGGGTGCAGCCCTCTGCCCGCCGGCGCCCATGGAGCCCTGTCGCGCGAGCGCGTCGCAGCGCTCGCTGCTGCGGCTCCGGCTCGACCCCGCGGGTAAGAAGAATCTCCTCAAGTGGAAGATAGTTCGCGGCGGGAACGGATCGCGCGCCGACATCCGCAACCCGGTGGACGGGAATTCGTCGCTCGCCGTATGTCTGTACGACGCCTCCGCCGCTCCGCAGCCGCTGCTCGCCTCCGGGCTGGTGCCCGGCGGCACGTGCGACGCGAAGCCGTGCTGGAAGCGCCTCGCGGGCGACGGCGGCTATCGCTACCGGAATCGCGCCGCGACGCCGGACGGCCTCACCAACCTGAAGCTGCGCCTGACCGGCGGTGGCGAGGTGCAGCTCGTGGTGAAGGGGAAGGGCGGCAGGCTACCGCTCGCGTCCCTCGGCCTCCTCATGCCGGTGCGCATGCAGCTCCTCGTCGGGGATGCCGTCGGCACGACGTGCTGGGGCTCGTCGTTCACGAGCGCGATCCGGAACGACGCAGGCATGTTCAGGGCGAACGGCTCCTGAGCTTCGTCACGCGCCGGCTACCATGTGCCGGAACGTGAGGTTCACGCGCGGCCCCGCGGGCCGGGTCGTCTTCGGAACCCGATGCCACCAGCGCGCGATCGCCTCGCCGGACATGAGGAGCACGCTGCCCGACTCGAGGTCGGCCGCGGCCCGCTCCCGACCGCTCTGATCGCGCACCTCGAAGCGACGCGTCGCCCCGAAGCTGGCCGATGCGATGTCCGGCTGGCCGCCGTGGTCGTAGTCGCTGTCGCGATGCCACCCCACGGAGTCGCGGCCGTCGCGGTAGAGGTTCGCGAGGACCGAGTTGAACGGGCGGCCGGCGACGTCCTCGACGCGCGCGCGGATCGCCTCGAGTCGTGGCGTCAGCCGACGCGGCGGGTGCACCACGCCCGAGTAGCGGTAGCCGACGGGGCCGTACATCGCGATGAGCCGCGGCATCGGCATGCTGCGGCCGTAGATCGTGAAGTGCTGCTCCTCCCATGCGAGCTCACTCACGAGCTGTCGCAGATGCTCCATGCTCGATGCGAGGTCGAAGACCTGGGGCACGAGCCGAAAGCCCTCCGGCAGGCGCATGTGCGAATCATGCACGAGTCGCACGGACTTTCCACGGCGACCGGATGTTTCCACACACTCGCGGGCCGAGCCGTGGTACACGCCCCCCGATGCGGCGCGATCACCGAGCCGTATGGGTCGTCGCCTTCCTCGTCGCGGCGCTCGGCACGTCCGCGATGTCAGGCGTCGCCGAGCCTCCGAGCGCCTCCCCGCGCCCTTACCTCTGGCGCGTCGAGCGCTACGGGCGCACATCCTACCTTTTCGGTACGATCCACGTCGGCCTCGATGCCGAGGCGGCGCTCGGCCCCGCCGGGCGCGAGGCGCTCGACGGGGCGCGGCGCGTGTTCGTCGAGATGGACATGACGTCGCTCGATACCGTGGACGAGTTCACCATGGGCGCGATCCGCCGCGCCGAGATGCCGCCCGATCGATCGCTGCGCGTGCTCCTCCGCGGTGATTCCTGGCGCCGCCTCGCCGCGCTGCACGCCGGCCGCCTCACGCCGGAAGAGCTCGAGCGCCTGGAGCCCTGGTTCGTGAGCCAGTGGACGTTGCCGCGCATGCTCGCGCCGCGAAGGACCGTGCTGCCGGGCGTGCGGCGGGACGCCCCGCCGCTCGACGCCGCGATCACTCTCCGTGCGGAGGCGCTGGGGACGAAGGTGGCCCCCCTCGAGTCGCCGGCCGAGCATCTGGGCAGCTTCACGGCAGTCGGGCGCGCGCAGAGCGTCGCGATGCTCGAGGAGGCGGTCTCCAATCCGGAGGCGATGCGCGATGAGACGGATCGCCTGGTCGCCGCGTACGCGCGCGCCGACGATCGCGCCATCCGGAAGATCGTGGGCCGGCTCGCGCGCCGGCGGCCAACGGTCGCGGAGTACGTGCTCTTCCGGCGCAACGAGCGCTGGCGCGACAAGCTGGAGCTCTGGCTGCCGGAAGGGCGGATCTTCGTCGCCGTCGGTGTGGGGCACATGTTCGGGGAGCGCGGGCTCGTCTCGCTGCTGCGGCAGCGCGGCTATCGCGTCGAGCGGGTGCGCCCGGTCGAGCTCGCCGGTGCGCCGAGGGGGTAGGGGAGCCCGTCAGCGGCCGCCGAGGACGGAGCCCGCCATCCAGCACCCGAGCCCGATCGTCACCATCCCGAGTGCTCCTTCGACCATTCGCCACGCCCGACCCGCGTATCCGGACGCCAGGCGTACCGGCACCGAGATCGCGAGCGAGAGCGCGGCCATCCCGACCACCGACCCGAGGCCGAACGCGGCGAGATAGAGGATCGCCCGCGCCGTCGACTGCGCCAGCTGGAGCGACAGCAGGACGAGCGCGGCCGACCCGGCCAGTCCATGCACGCCCCCGACGAGCAGCGCGCGGGAAAGGAGACCGTGCCGATGCTCGTGCCCGTCGCCGGACGACGACGGGTCGTGCGCGTGGGCGTGAAGGTGCTCGCGTCCGTCGCCGTGGCGATGGCGGTGGAAGTGGATGCCGCGTGTCCGGAGGCGTCCGAGCACGTGGAGCCCGAGGACGATGAGCATGAGTCCCGCCGCGCCCTCGAACGCGCGGGCGAGGCGCTCCGGCAGCGAGAGGCCGAGGGCGAGCACGCTGCCGCCGAAGAGGAAGAGCGTTCCTGCATGACCGAGGCCCCACATGCTCGCCACCTTGACGCGCTCCGAGAGCGACGCCGAGCGCGTGGCGAGCGTCGCCACGGCGGCCACGTGATCGGCTTCGACCGCGTGCCTCATCCCGACGAGGAGTCCGAGGAGAAGGATTCGGATCATGCGTGCGCCTGGTGGCGGCGGAATGCCTAGCACGTATCGGTACCGCATCGGAGTGCGACCGGCTTGACGCGGCGGAGGCGCTCCGGCTAGCGCGATCGCGTGCGGCACTCGCACGAGAAGGGACGGCACGCGGGTGTGGCCGCGGCCCTGGCCGCTGCCGCGCTTTTCGGAGCGGGAACGCCGATCGCGAAGCTCCTCCTGCCCGGCACGGGCGCGGTGGTGCTGGCTGCGCTTCTCTACACGGGCGCCGGACTGGGCCTCGTGGCGCTCGGCCTCGCGCGCCGGATCATCGGGCGCCCCTCCCGCGAGGCGGCGCTTCGCCGTCACGATCTGCCCCTGGTTGCGGGCGTGGTGCTCAGCGGAGGCGTCGTCGCGCCGGTCCTCCTGCTGCTCGGCCTCGAACGCCTGCCCGCGGCCGACACATCGCTGCTGCTGAATCTCGAGGTGCCCTTCACCGTGCTCCTCGCCGTCCTGCTGTTCGGCGAGCACATCGGCGCGCGCGCCGTGATCGCGACCGCGCTGGTCGTCCTGGGTGCCGGAGCCCTCGGGGCAGGCGCGGCACCTCTCGGCGGTCGATGGAGCGGCACGGTGCTGGTGGCCGCGGCGTGCCTCGGCTGGGCGTTCGACAACAACCTGACGCAACGACTGTCTCTCCGCGATCCGGTCGCGATCGCGCGCGTGAAGACGATCGCCGCCGGAGCTCTCAACCTGGCGGTGGCGCTCGTCGCCGGGCAGGCGCTGCCGCCGGCGCCGCGGGTCGCGGGCGCACTGGCGCTCGGAAGCGTGAGCTTCGGCCTGAGCATCGCGCTCGCGGTCCGTGCGATGGCCCTCCTCGGTGCCGCGCGGCAGGCGGCGCTCTTCGCCGTCGCGCCCTTCATGGGTGCCGTGACGTCGAGCGTACTCCTCGGTGACGACGTGAACCTCGTGGGGGGAGCCGTCATGGGGGTCGGTGTGGCGCTACTGGTGCGCGAGCGGCACGGGCACGCGCATGTCCACGAGGCGCTCGAGCACGACCACCTCCACGTCCACGATGAGCATCACGACCACGAGCACGCGGGCGACGTGGAGCCCGGCGAGCCGCATTCACATCTCCATCGCCACGTCCGGCTGACGCACGCGCATCCGCACGTTTCGGATGTGCATCATCGCCACCGTCACTGACCGGCGCTGCTGGTACAGGGATTGCTCCCGGTCAGGACATGCACAGAACGATATCGATGGGCATGATGCTCGCGCTGCTGCTCGCGCCACTCTCGATGGGCTGCTCGCAGCCCCATAACACGCGCACGGAGCAGGCCACGATGCGCGCGGAGGAGGCTGCTCGCCGGGCCGAGACCGCGGCCACCCGGACGGAGGCCGCCGCACAGCGTGCGGATCAGGCCGCCGAGCGGGCGGAACGAATCTTCGCGAAACAGTACGAGCGCTAGCCGATTCCGTCACGCGCCGTTGTACGGTCTTCAAGACGGCGGACCGCCTCTACCGAGCGGGTCTGCCGGTGTGCAGGAACGCGCTTGGTGCCGTCCCGGGACGCGGCCCCGGGACGGCTCACGATCACAGACTCGCCTGGACGTCGGCGTCGGTGCCGGTGCCGAAGCGATCCCCGTACATAATGCCGCGCGCCCGATACTTCGCTTCGGTGCGCTCGGTGATGAGCCCGAGCCGCGCGAGGTTCGGGATCACCGTGTGCATGAAGATGTCGCTGTTGAACTTCGGCCACTCGGGCGACTGCAGCACCATCTGCGCGACGGTCTCGGGGTCGAGGCCGTACTTCGGGCCGAGCTCGCGCAGCATGTCGAGCTGCTGATTCGCGTTCAGCGTCTCGAGGATGTCGAACGCGAAGTCCTCCATCTCCCGCATCTCTTCGGGCGTCGCCTCCTTCACCGTGCGGCGCATGGTGAGGATGCCGAAGGCGGCGTGGCGGGCCTCGTCCTGCTTCACCCGCCGGATGATGTCGCTCACGAGCGGGTTGGTGGAGCCCTTCTGGAGCATGTCGAAGATGCCGACGGCCATGCCCTCGAAGAGCGTCTGCATGCCGAGCGTCTTGGTCTTCCACGTCGGCGCGGCGAGGAGCTTGTCGAGGAGGACCTTCAGCACGCCCCCGATCGGGTAGACGGTGCCGACTTTTCGCTCGATCAGTTTGGCGATCACCTCGACGTGCCGGGCCTCGTCGGCCACCTGCGAGGCGGCATAGAACTTCGCGTCCATCGTCGGACACGCGTTCGTGAGCTGGCCGCAGAGCTGGAGCGCCGCCTGCTCGCCGTGGAGCAGCTGCGACATGGTGTAGCCGAACTCGTCGAAGGCCGCCGCGCAGCACGTCGCGTCGTCGGCGCCGCCCGCCTTGAGAATCGTCGGGAGCAGCTCCAGCCCCTCCTTCGGGAGGAACCACTGGTCCCGCGGCAGCGGCGTCGACCAGTCGATGTCCGTCTCGGCGTTCCACTGTCCGCGCTTGCCGCGCTCGTACAGGCTTCGGAGCTCCTCCACCTCGCTGCCGTAGTTCCACGTCCAATGGAGGTCGATCGGCACGTCGACGTCGAGCTCGCGCCGTAGGCTCGCGATGCGGTTCTCGTCGATGTCGACCACCTCGAAGTCGCCGAGGTTCCGCCGGTACTCCGCCAGGATCTTTTCCATCGTCCGCTCCTCGAAAGTGTTTTAGCGAATCGGGTGCACGGCCAGCCCGAGGCGCAGGAGGTCACGGACCTCCCGTTTTCGTCGCCGGACCTCGCCGGGATCGAAGATGTCCCTCCCCAGTACCTCCCGCCCGAAGTCGCCGGAGGCGAACGGGAAGAGCGTCGCTCCGATCAGCGTCAGGAGGAGATGGGGAACGTTCGCCATCCGCAGCTGGCCGGTGCTGACGCCCTCGCGCAAGAGGCCGGTCGCCGTGCCGACGATGCGGTCGATCGTCGCGCGGCCCTCGAGCTCCTCCGGGGTGTCGCCGGGCAGGTCGTCGTCCTCGAACAGCGACCGCAGGAGGAGGCGAGCCCAGGACGGGTTCTCCGCCAAGAGGTCGATGAGCGCGTCGAGCCAGCGCTCGAGCCGGGCCATCGGGTCGCCGCCGGCCGCGAGCGTGCGCATCAGGCGCTCCTCGATGCGGGTCAGGATGCGCGTCGCGACGGCGGCGTAGAGCTGAGGCTTGTTCCGGAAGTGGTGAAACAGGCTCGACTTCCCGAGCCCGACGACCTCCGCTACCTCGCGCAGCCCGATGCCCGCGTAGCCGCGCTTGGCGAACAGCGCCTCGGCGGCGTCGAGGATCTTGTCCCGAGAGCTGATCTCGGCGGCTGCGCCAGCGTTGGCCATGCGGGTTGCCGACCGATCGGTCGGTCACCTGCAGTATTCCGATCGGTCGGGTCCGTTGTCAAGACGGGTAGACTGGATTGACGCGTCCGGCCAAGGCTCCATGCTAGGGGACGGAGTGGCGACGGACCCGATCCTGGTGGTGGACGACAATCCGGACACGCGCGATGCGCTCAGGCGCGTCCTGCAGATTCGGGGTCATCCGGTCGTCACGGCGCGTGACGGGCGGGATGCGCTCAAGTACCTGCGGGGTGGGGGACCGGCGGCGCTGATCGTCCTCGATCTCTACATGCCCGGGATCGACGGCCGGCTCTTTCGGGCCGCCCAGCTCAGCGATCCCGAGCTGGCGCGCATCCCGGTCATCGTGTTCTCGGTCGCCGTCGGCGAGACGCTTCCGGACGTGGTCGGCTTCGTCCGCAAGAACGACCCGCTCGCGCTCCTGAGTCACATCGATCAGGTGCTCCAGGCGGCGTAGCTCGGACCGTCAGCGCAGCCGGCCCCCGCACTCCTCCGCCGCGCGGACGATCTCCAATGGAGGCTTGTTCTCGCGGACGCTCTTGGCCTCGAGGGCGGTGAACTCCTCGAGGGAATAGCGAGCCTGGAGGTGGTTCGCGGTGCACTCGCAGTAGGCGACGAGCTCCTCCTCGGACGCCGTGGGCTTGGTCTTGCGGGCCGTCGCGAGGCACGAGCGCGTGAACGCCTCCCTGTTCTCCTCCGGCCAGCGTGCGCCGCATGCCGCCAGGAGGCAGAGCGCCAGCACGGCGGAGGTTCTCACGCGCCCGCTGCTACTGCATCCGGCGGCAGCACGCCACCGGATGTCAACGCTGGAGGACCCGCTCCAGGTTGTTCCGCCTGAGATTGAGCTCCTGGTCCTCGGCGTCCTGGAAGCGCTTCTTCGCCTTCTCGGCCTGCTCGTCGGTCTCGGCCTCCTGGTAGTCGCGGATCGCGTCCATGTGCTCGTCGAGGAGCTCGTCCTCGCTGGGCTCGTCACGCAGCTTCTCTTTGCTCGGCTGCTCGGCCGTCGCTCGCGCTTTCGGCGCCCGCTCTCTGGTCGGTTGCAGCGTGTCGCCAGGCTGCACGTCGGTAGGCTGCACGCCAATGGGCCGTTCTTCGGCGTCAGGCTGCTCCTCGACGTCGGCCGCTGGGGCCGGCCAGGGCATCGCGAGAAGGGCTGCCAGGGCGACCAGGATCGTCAATTGGCGCATGGATCCAGGCTACACCCGGCCCGCCGCAGGTGCACGTCGTGGTGGCCTGGGGCGAGCGATCTGTACTATAGGATGCGCCGTGTCACGGGATTGGCGACGGCGCCGTCCCGCCCCCATCTCAGCACGGAGGTAACCCCAGTGGCGACGACGAGCGAGGAAGAATCCCGAAAAGTCGCGGAGGAGTCCCGCGAGCAGGAGTGGGCAGGGCGGACGTTCCTGCGTGAGCTCTTCCTCGGCAACTTCCTCCTGGAGCACATCCACCCCTTCCCGATGCAGCGCGAGTGGCGCCCGGAGTTCCGGGCGTTCTACGAGCAGCTCGAGAAGTTCCTCAAGGAGAACGTCGACCCGGTCGCCATCGACGAGACGGGCGAGTATCCCGAGGACGTCGTCGACGGGCTCCGCAAGCTCGGCGCCTTCGGCCTCAAGATCCCCAAGGAGTACGGCGGCCTCGGCTTCACCGTCAGCGAATACGTGACGGTCATGCAGATGGTGGGGAGCCTCGACGGCAACATCGGCGCGCTCCTCTCCGCGCACCAGTCGATCGGCGTACCGCAGCCCCTGAAGCTCTTCGGCACCCCCGAGCAGAAGAAGAAGTACCTGCCGCGCTGTGCCGCGGGCGCCATTTCCGCCTTCGCGCTCACCGAGCCGCACGTCGGCTCCGACCCGGCCAGCCTGTCGACGACGGCCGAGCTCAAGGGCGACACGTACGTGATCAACGGCGAGAAGCTCTGGTGCACCAACGGCACCATGGCGGAGCTGCTGGTGGTCATGGCACGCGACCCGAAGACCAAGAAGATCAGCTGCTTCATCGTCGAGGCGGACTGGCCCGGCGTGAAGGTGGAGCACCGCTGCCGCTTCATGGGCCTGAAGGCCCTCGCCAACGGCATCATCAGCTTCGACAACGTCCAGGTGCCGCGTGAGAACCTCGTCGGTGAGGAGGGGAAGGGCCTCAAGATCGCGCTCATCACGCTCAACACGGGGCGGCTCACGTTGCCCGCGACGTGTGCGGGGATCGCCAAGCGCTGCATCGAGATCGTCCGCGGCTGGTCGAACGAGCGCAAGCAGTGGGGCGTGCCGATCGGCAAGCACGAGGCCATCGCGCACAAGATCGCGAACATTGCGGCCACGACCTTCGCGATGGAGTCGGTGGCCCGGCTGGCGGCCGCGATGGCCGACCGCGGCGGCTACGACATCCGGCTCGAGGCGGCGGCGGCGAAGGAATGGAACACCGTCCGCGCGTGGGAGATCATCGACGAGACGCTCCAGATCCGCGGCGGCCGCGGCTACGAGACCGAGAAATCGCTCGAGCAGCGCGGCGAGTTCCCGATCCCCGTCGAGCGCGTGATGCGCGACGCGCGCATCAACCTCATCTTCGAGGGGTCGAGCGAGATCATGCACCTCTTCATGGCGCGCGAGGCCGTCGACAAGCACCTCGAGGTGGCGGGCGCCATGATCGACCCGAAGAAGACGAGCGGCGAGCGCATGGGCGCGATGCCGAAGATCCTCGGCTTCTACGCCGGCTGGTACCCGCCCCTGTGGCTCCGGGGCCTCGGCGGGCCGTTCCGCTACGGCGAGTTCGGGAAGCTGGCGACGCACCTGCGCTTCATCGAGCGGAGCGCCCGGAAGCTCGCCCGCGAGAGCTTCCACGGCATGGCCGTCTACCAGGCCAAGATGGAGCGGAAGCAGGGCTTCCTCTTCCGCTGCGTCGACGTCGTGATGGAGCTCTTCGCGATGGCCGCGACCGTCTCGCGCGCGCGGAAGATGGCCGACGAGCGGGATCCGGAGGCCGTGCATGCGGCCGACCTCGCCGACCTCTTCTGCCGCCTCTCGCGCCGGAAGGTGCGGCGCCTGTTCGCCGAGCTCTGGAGCAACGAGGACGCGAAGCTGAATCGCATGGCGTCGCGCGTGCTGGCCGGCGAGGAGGCCTGGCTCGAGAAGGGCATCCTCGACATCGGGCTCACGCCCGAGGCGTTCAAGACGCGGTCTATCCTCGAGCAACGACGGGGAGCGGAGACGCGCGAGCGGGTGACCGCCTAGCCGATCGGGCTCGCGCTTCCATCCTGGACCCACCGGGCCGAAGGTCGCGCATCTTCGGCCCCGGCCGCCGTCGCGTCCCGTGCGGGCGCGCGGCGGCATTCGGCGGCGCACGGGACGCAGCTGCGCGGTTGCCCGCGTGATGCCTCGCCGTTCCTGCAGATGGCTCCGGCGTAGCCGCGGTATGCCGTTTGCTCCTCTCCGCTGACGTGCGATCCGCGCTCTGATCCTTGCCCTCCAGTTGCGGCGACGGGCGGTCCCCCCCTCCCCCCGCCCGTTGCCCTGGAGGGTCGGCGACGTCAGGCGGCGCGGGCCGCGGGGATGCCGATCAGCGAGAGGGTCGTGATCTCGGCCGGCACGCCGAGCCGCACCGGCTGACCGCTCGTTCCGAGGCCGCGGTTGACGTGCAGCCAGCCGCCGGGCCGCGTGAACGTGCCGGCGTCGAAGCGGCTGATGAGGAGCCGCGCGATGTTCGCGTGCGGAAGCCCCGGCGGCGCGATCTGCCCGCCGTGCGTGTGGCCCGCGAGCGTCAGCGGCACACCGGCCGCGAGCGCGTCCGGAAACGCATCCGGGTGGTGCGCGAGGAGCAGCCTCGCGGCGCCGGACGGGACCTGCGCGCAGAGCGCGGCGATCCGCGGCGCGACGGGATCGTCGCGGTCCTCGAGCCCGAGGATGTGGAGGTCACCGCCGGCGACGCGGACCACCGCGACCTCGTCGCGCAGGACCCGCCAGCTGGTCCAACGGCGCAGCGCCGCGGCCACGCGCTCGGCGCCGGTGAAGCGGTCGTGGTTTCCGAGGATGGCGAAGACGCCGTGGCGCGCCGTGAGGCGCGTCAGCTCGGGCATCCAGGCGTCGAGGTCGGTCGCCGGGGAGTCGACGATGTCCCCGGTGATGCAGACGACGTCGGGCTCGATCGCGAGCACGCGGTCGATCGCCGCGCGGAGCCCGGCGCGGTCCGCGCGCGGACCGAGGTGCAGATCGCTCACGTGGACGACGCGGACGCCGGCCGCGTCGGGCGGAAGCCCCGGCAGCTCGACCGTGAGCCGCGTGATCTCCAGGCGGCGGTGTCCGTGCACGTAGCCGTACACGAGCGTGCCCGCGGTCAAGAGGAGCACGCCTTCCGCGAAGACGCGGAACTCGGGTCCGTAGATGACCTCGCGCGTGATGCCGGCGGCGACCACGGCCTCGGCGCGGAGCGCGCCCGGAATCCGCCCGAGGGCCCAGAGCGCCGCCGCGACCGCGAGCGCCACGGCGCATGCGAGGGCGACGAACGCGGTCGCGAGAATGACGTTGCCCGCGCGCTCTGCGTGGCGGCTGCTCGCCGGCCGCCGCTCGGCCCGTCGTGCGGGTCCCCAGATCAGCAGGCCGAACAGCACCGGCGCCAGCAGATGCAGCACCGGCGACACCTGCGAGACAACGGGCGCCGCGAGCCAGGACAGGAGGGCCCAGGCGGCGAGCGCGCCGCTGACGGTCAGGATCTCGAAGAAATGAGGGAAAATCAGGCGTTCGAGCATGGCGGGGCCGGCCGGGCCAGAATACGCAGCGGGCGCGCCAGCCTCAAACGGAATGTGCGCGCCGGCTGCGCGGCCACGCGGCCACCACGAAGAGCGGGAGGAACAGCACCAACTCGTACGCCATCACGTAGAACCCGCGACGCGAGAGAATCCCCCAGGCCAGCGGCGAGACCGGAACGGGCCGCCAGGGCGCGAAGAACCGCCGGTTGTCGAAGGGCCAGAGGAGCGCGACGCCGCGCCCGCCGTCCGTGAAGGTGTCCAGGATCCCGTGCGTCGCCATGACCAGGCCCACGGCCAGGGCGACGCGCAACGCCGAGACATCCCACGTGCGCGCGATCACACCGGCGGCGCACCCGGTCACACCGGCGAAGGCCAGGGAGTGCATCGCGCCCCGGTGCCCGAGCGCCGCGTAGTGCGGGATGCCGAGTGGGAACGCCAGGACGTCGACGTCGGGCGCGAACGACGCGGCCGCGAGCAAGAGGGGCCAGCGCCACGACTCCAGTCCCGCGGGCGGCCGCATGACGCGGGCGACGGCGAGCCCGACGGCGAGGTGGCCGATGCCCGGCATTCACCAGATGCGGCCACGCGCGAGCACGCGCAGCGGCGTCCTCATTCGGATTCCGTCATGCGTCTGCACGGAACCGCGAAGTCCACGTGATAGTGCTCGTCGTGCCGGATCCAGGGCTCCTCCTGCATGAACGGAATGGCCTGCTTCACGAAACCTCCACCCTTCGCGGCGTACAGCTTCGGGATGAACCCGCGCTCGAAGATCACACGGGATATCCGGATGCCGTTCTGCGCCGCCGCCTCGTGCAGCGCATGCAGATGCTCGGCGATCGCCTCGAAGTCGATGGCCAGGTCTCCGTATCGCGCCGCGGCGTCGAACTCGATGCCGTAGCCGAACTTGTTGAAGGGACCGGTCGGCAGTGGCACCGACCGTCCTCCCGCATCGAGCACCGGGACCATGAAATCGACCGCGAGTCCGTTCTGATGCGTGCGATGCGTCCGAATGCGGCCGCCTCTCGCCCAACCCGACTCGCCGTACACGAAGGTCTTCCCGGGATGCGACGCGGCCAGCGCGGCATACGCGGCCGCGATGACCGTCTCCACCTTCGAATGGACGTACGTCCGCCCGAGCGCGACGCCGACCGAGCTGTAAGCCGCGAAGTTCGGCCCGGACCTGGGAATCCGGACGCCGCCCTCGAGGCGGCCATTGCTTGCCGTTCCGTAGCAGACGCTCTCCGCCGCGCCGGTACGGAGCGCCGGGACGGCGACGAGCGCCGCGGCGACGAGTATCGTCAGACGGGAGCGGCGGTGGCGGCCAGCAGCCATTGCCCCTCGAGGCCAGACGCCCGGTGCGCGCCGATCTCCTGCACGTAGGGATCCGTTGCGATCTCGACGAACGCCTTCCGGGACGGGTACTCGACGAGCCCCACCATGTGGAAGAACTCGCCGCCGTCGCCGATCACCTGCGAATCGATCCGCCCGGACCAGATCACGCGGCCGCCCTTCGACTCGACGAATGCCACCATCTTCTCGGCGTAGCGTCGATAGCTCTCCTCGCCCGAGAGCGTCTCGCCCGGCGCGTCGGCCGTCGGCTTGAAGCGGAGCAGGTTCACCATCACGACCGGGCCGTCGGCGGGTCCGGAGAGCAGGGCCTGAATCTGGTCAGGCGTCGGGTAGAGCGCGATTGTGGTCTTCACGGTCAGCACCTCCATGGTCGGTTGGTGAGCCCACGTCCGCCAGGCCATCGATGTGGTTCGGCACGGCCCAGTGCAGCCCGTCGCGGGAATCGAAGAACACCTCAACGCAGACGTCGTTGGTGTTTGGCCCGCCGCTGCGCATCCGAATCTTGTACAGGTATTTCCAGCCGAGAAAGGGCGCGTCCGCTGCCTTTCCATGCAACGTCGTCGCGGTATCGGGTGGCCCGAGCGCGGCGCGGACGGCTTCTCGACTCTGGCCGACCTTCAGTGTCCGAAATCCGGCGATGATCCGAGCCTCCCGGTCGGCGGGGGCGACATATTCGTAAGCGATGCCAGCGATGGTCGTCGGGCCGGTGCCGACGGGAGCGACGTACGCGGGGCCGACGTCGCTCGGCAGGCCGGCGCACGCGAGCGTCGCGGCGATTGCGAGGCACCGCCCGAGCGCGGTGAGGTGTTTATGGCGAGACTCAGGCTCGCTCATATCCTCACCAACTTCTGTAGCCTGGCAGTCGCCGCTCTGCATTCCTCGATCGGGGCGCTCGGAGTGTAGTCGGGAATGCGTGCGCGTCGCCGGGTCCGCGTCGCACGACGCCTTCGTCCGCCGTTTGCGGCGGCGTTCCGAGTTACGCGAACAACTCGCGATCGAGAATCTTTCTGGGGTTCGTGTAGTCCTCCTGCCACCACGCCCGCTCCCCGTTGCGCGGCGGCTTCGCGAGCTGGAGCTTCTTCCTGGCCTTCTTGGCGTCCGTCTGCGCCACGCGGAAGTCGTAGTGATCGAAGATGCGGACCGCCTCGACGACGTATGAGACCGCTATCCGGCGGTCGCGGATCAGGAGCAGATTCTCGCCATTTGTGACGTCGGCCGCCGACGAGAAGTTGTACGACCCCATGTACACACGAGCCGTCGGCTTGTCGAAGTCGATGACGACGAACTTGTGGTGCATGCGGGTTCCGCCGCCGCCGGTTGGTTCTCCCTTGAACGGCTCCGGAGCGTTCGTCAGCTCTTTGGGGTGGATGACCGTGACCTTCCCCCCGGGTTTCTTCAGAGCGACCGTGACCGGTCCGTCGGCTCCATCGTTCGACAGCCCCTTCACCGCATGGTCGGAGATGCCGTACGAGAACACGGCGGCGTCTTTCTGAATCTTCTTCACCGCATCCCGGATCACCCCAGGCGTCTGGTACAGGAACGCGAGAGAGAAAAAGAGGCTCGAGGTGGTGTGGTTCGCGATATCGTCCGCGATCGTCTTCAGGACCGCATTGTGCGGGGAGCGGGGAGAGAACCCGATCTGTGCGTCGATGCCGTTGAGCTTCAGGTCGTTCCAGACGGCCGAGCCCGTGCCGCCGAATCCGGCGACGCTGCCCTTCGTCTCGTAGGCGTCATAGGCGTCCATGAATATCTTCACCGGGGTCGCCCCGCGCAGGATGATGGCGTTGTTGTTCTGAACGAAGAACCCGCGCCACGAGTGGTTCGTCGAGCCGCATACGCAGGCCTGCACCTTGCCGTCCACCACGATCGTCTTGTTGTGCTGCAGCTTGCCGACGTGCTGTCGCGTGACGAGCGCTGCCGTCTTCGCCAGGCGCTTGGCGGCCGCGGTCTCGGCCGACGTCGCCTCGCCGTGCGCTCCGTCGTCGTCGATGATGATTTTCAGGCGCTTGCCGAGCTTCTCGAGGCGGCTGACCATTCCCGGCTCGTTCAGGTCGTAGACGACGGCCCGGACCTCCGCGGTGCTGTCGGCGATGGCCTCGTCGAGCACTTCGAGGATGGCGCTGCGGGCCTCGAATCCCATCCACTCGAGCGCCTCCTGCGCCTTGGGGTGCTTGGTCTTGAACGTCAGTCCGTCCGCCGCCTTCCCCGGCAGGAGCGTCGCAATGACGGCGTTCGGCTTCTGTCCCTTCGCCACGTACTTGTCGACGAACGCCTGCGACGAGACGAAGCCCCGCGTGAAGGTGACGTTCAGCAGGTCCGGATAGGTTTCCCGGCGGAGCTCGATCTCGACCTGCTGCGGCTCGCCGTAGCTGAGCTCGTCCTTGTCGTTCATGAAGACCGGCTTCACCTTGTAGGTGAACGCGCCGGGGAGCTCCGCGTTCCGCGGGAAGTGAACCCACCGAAACTTCTGGATCGGCGAGAGCAGCGTGGACTTCTTCGCGTCGTCCACCTTGCCGCCGACTCCAGGGAACGCCAGGCGGTTCTTCAGCGCGAAGAATCTGTCCCCGTTCGGCTCCTTGTACTCGATGGCGAAGCCGACGAACTCCTTCGGCGGAGTTCCCTTCTTCCAGTTCATGGCGAGGAGGCACATGCCGTCGCCGCGATGCACCTTGAGCGTGAAGAGCGCGGCGGCATTGGTTCCACTCACCTGAAAGTCGCTCATTGCCACCCTCCGTTGGTAGGCGAGATCGGCGACTGTTTGAGCTCGGATCCTTTCGTGGCGGCAAGTAACATTCGGTGTAACTGGTGTGACAAATCGTGGTCCCGGTCCGCGCCGTCGTGCTGCTCGGCCGAACCGCGGGTCGCGTTTCCCTCCGCTCCACCGTCTGCTATTCGACTCCCCCGCATGCCGGAGTTCCGTCCCATCGATCCCGCCGCGCTTCCGAAGCACTTCGACTCCACCGCCGCGGAAGCGCGCTGGACGGCCGAGTGGGAGCGGACCGGCGTACACACGTGGGATCCGGCTCACCCCCGCGACGAGACCTTCGTCATCGACACGCCGCCGCCCACCGTCTCCGGCTCCCTCCACGTCGGCCACGTCTTCAGCTACACGCAGACCGACGTCATCGCGCGCTACCAGCGCATGCGCGGCCGGAGCGTCTTCTACCCAATGGGCTGGGACGACAACGGACTCCCGACCGAGCGCCGCGTCCAGAACTACTTCCACGTCCGTTGCGACGCCCGCGCGCCGTACGAGCCGAACCTGAAGCTCGAGCCGGCGGACAAGGCGCGCGAGAAGGAGCCGCCGCGCGTCGTGTCGCGGCCGAACTTCATCGAGCTCTGCCTCGAGGTGACGCGCCAGGACGAGGAGGCGTTCAAGGCGCTCTGGCGGCGGATCGGCTTGTCCGTGGATTGGCAGGAAGAGTACTCGACCATCGACGACCGCTGCCGCCATCTGGCGCAGGCGAGCTTCCTCGACCTCTTCGCCAAGGGCCACGTCTACAGCGTCGAGGCGCCGACGATGTGGGACGTCGACTTCCAGACCGCCGTCGCGCAGGCGGAGGTGGAGGACCGCCCGACGCGGGGCGCCTTCCACGACATCGCGTTCGGCGTCGAGGGCGGCGGCGAGTTCGTCATCGCCACGACGCGGCCGGAGCTCCTGGCTGCGTGCGTCGGGGTGACGGCGCATCCGAACGACGCCCGCTACAAGGCGCTCTTCGGGAAGCGCGCCGTCACGCCGCTCTTCCGCGCGCCGGTGCCGATCTTCCCGAGCGACGTCGTCGATCCCGAGAAGGGCACCGGGATTCTCATGGTCTGCACCTTCGGCGACGCGACCGACGTGCAGTGGTGGCGCGAGCAGAAGCTGCCGCTCCGCCAGGTGCTCGGCCGGAACGGCCGGTTCGTCCCCGTGACGTTCGGGACGCCCGGCTGGGAGAGCCTCGACCCTGACGCTGCGAACCGCGCGTACGCCGGCCTCGCAGGCAAGGCGGTGAACGGTGCGCGCACGGTGATCGTCGAGCTGCTGAAGGCGGACGCCGCGCTCCGGAACGAGCCCAAGCCCATCGAGCACTCGGTCAAGTTCTACGAGAAGGGCGATCGGCCGCTCGAGTTCATGTCGACACGGCAGTGGTTCGTCCGCCTCCTCGACAAGAAGGATGCGCTCCTCGCGAAGGGCGACGAGATCCGCTGGCACCCGGACTTCATGCGCCTCCGCTACCGGAACTGGACGGAGAACCTGAACGTCGACTGGTGCGTCAGCCGCCAGCGTTACTTCGGCGTCCCGTTCCCCGTGTGGTACCCGCTCGACGCGAGCGGCAATCCCGACTACGCGCACCCGATCGTCGCCAGGGCGGAGACGCTGCCCGTCGACCCGATGCGCGACGCGCCGCCGGGACGCAACGAGAAGGAGCGCGACCAGCCGGGCGGCTTCACCGGCGAGCCGGACGTCTTCGATACCTGGTTCACGAGCTCCCTCACGCCGCAGGTGAGCTCGCGCTGGGTGCTCGATCCCGAGCGACACCACCGATTGTTCCCTGCCGACATTCGTCCGCAGAGCCACGAGATCATCCGCACGTGGGCCTTCTACACGATCGCCAAGGCGCTCCTGCACGAGAACGCGGTGCCGTGGCGAAACGTCGTCGTGTCCGGCTGGATCCTCGATCCCGACCGGAAGAAGATGTCGAAGAGCCGCGGCAACGTCGTGACGCCCATGCACCTCGTCGACGAGTACGGCGCGGATGCGGTCCGCTACTGGGCGGCGAGCGCGCGCCTCGGTACGGACACGGCGTTCGACGAGAAGGTCATGAAGGTGGGGAAGCGCCTCGTGACGAAGCTCTTCAACGCCGGGAAGTTCGTGCTAGCGCAGGGCGCGCCGGAGGCGCCCATCGCGGCGGAGCTGGATCGGGCGTTCGTCGAGCGGCTGCGCCAGCTCGTCGCACGCGTGACGGCGAACTTCGACGAGTTCGAGTACGCGCACGCGCTGCAGGAGACCGAGACGTTCTTCTGGCGCGATTTCACCGACACGTACCTCGAGCTGGTGAAGGCGCGGGCGCGGGGAGGGGATGCGGCGGCGGGATCGGCGGTGGCGACGCTGCGGCTCGGGCTCCGGACGCTGCTCCGGATGTTCGCGCCGGTGCTGCCCTACGTGACGGAGGAGGTCTGGTCGTGGGCGTTCGCCGCGGAGGCGAGCGCGCCGAGCATTCATCGTGCAGCGTGGCCGGCGGCGCGCGACTTCGCGGCCGTGCCGGCGCCTGCCGACGGGGCGAGCTTCGATGTCGCAGTCGCGTGCCTGGCGGCTGTCAACAAGCACAAATCCGAGGCCGGCGTCTCCGTGGGCCGCGGCATTCGGACGCTCACCGTGGCCGCCAAACCCACGACGGGTGCGCGGCTCGAGCCAGTGGCGTCCGACGTCATGGCCGCTGCGCGGGCAGAGCGCTGGGACGTCGAGGCCGACGCCGCGGCCACAGAGGGCGCGTTCCGTATCGCGGCGATCGAATTCGCCGAGCCGGAGGCTTCCACGTCCTGAGCACGCGTTTGCGCTGGGCGGCCGCCGGGAGGGCGTGTTACGGGCAGCCCGATGCGCGCGTGGGCCGCCGCCGGCGTCCTCGGCTCGATACTGTCGTTGGTGCCGGCGACCAGCGCCGCGAGACGCGCTCCGTGCACGGGTCGCTTCTGCGTTGCCGGCACCGTCGTTCCCAGCGGTAGCACCGCCGTCGACGCCATCGAAGTCCGCGACCGTACCGTTTCGATCGCGAGCGGTTGTCCTGCGGTGCGCGCGCGCGTCGTGGGTGGCAGGCGTTTCACCAAAGTCGTCGCACGATGGAAGGATTCGTGCACGGGGGTGCCGGGTAAGGCGATCCTGAAGGCACGGCTCGATTCGGAAGCATGCGAGACGCTGACCGGCCGCCTACGCGGCAAGAGTGCCGGCGTCGCCGTGGACGTCGCCGCTACGCGGAGCGCCTGCTACGGCCGCCTCGACGGCCGGGTGATCGTCTCGCAGTCGTCGTTCGCGGACGTCGACACGGCCGATCCCGAGATGGTGGGCGACAACGACTCGATCGCGACGGCGCAGGAGGCGCCGCTCGGAGGCACGATCGGGGGGGCGGCCTTCGCCGTCAGCGGCGGCGATAGTGACGTGGATTTCTTCCGGATCGAGCTGAACGGCCGGCCGCTCGACATCTCGCTGTCGATCGCCGATCCACGGGCCACGGACCTCAACCTGTTCCTGGTCGACGCGAACGGCGTGGACATCGTGCCGCCCTCGAGGCGTCGTGGAGCGTTCGAGCACGTCTCGACGACGACGGAGACCGGCACCGCCTTCGTCGTCATCCAGCCCGCTCCGACGAGAGCGCCCGCGACGCCGCTTCCGTGGACCAACTACGTGCTGGCGCTCGGACAGGGGCGCCTCGCGACCGGCATGCGGATCGCCCCGGAGGCCGACCTCGTTCCGGGAGAGCTGGTGGTACGTCTCCGCGAGACGACGCCGCTTCCGGCGACCGGACGCCTCCAGCTCGCCGCGAGCGATGCGGAGCTTGTCGCCGGCGATCCGCGCAGCACGACCGGCGGGCTAGTCCGGCTGGCCGAGATCGCCACGCTCGGTGCCGCGAGCGCCCCCGACCTGCGCGCTCGGACGCTCGCCGCCGTGAATGCCATGAGGCGTCGCGCGGACGTCGAATGGGCGGAGCCGAACTACATCTACCAGCCGCTCTTCGTGCCGGACGACGAGTTCTTCGCGTTCCAGTGGCACTACCCCCTCATCTCGCTCCCCGACGCTTGGGACATCACCAGGGGATCGAGCGCCGTGACCGTCGCGGTCGTCGACACGGGTCTCCTGGCCAACCACCCGGACATCGATCGCGCGCGCGTGGTTCCCGGGTTCGACTTCATCTCGGACGCCAGACGCGCCCGTGACGGCAACGGGATCGACGACAACCCGCTCGACAACGGCGACCGTGGCGCCGGTGACAGCTCGACGTTCCACGGGACGCACGTCGCAGGCACAATCGGCGCCGCGACGAACAATGGGACGGGCGTGGCGGGTGTGGACTCGGCGGCGAAGATCATGCCGATACGCGTGCTCGGCGTCGGCGGCGGGACGGAATTCGACATCGCAGAGGGCATTCGCTTCGCGGCCGGCCTTTCCAACGGCTCCGGCACGGTGCCCGAGCAACGCGCCGACATCATCAGCATGAGCCTCGGCGGCCCGGGCGCGTCCGAGGCCCTGCGCGCAGCCGTCCAAGCCGCGCGCGCCGCAGGCGTCACGATCGTCGTTGCGGCGGGGAACGCCAACGAGGATGCAGCCGGCTTCAGCCCTGCAGGCTTCCCGGAGGTGGTCACCGTCAGCGCGACGGATCTGCGGCGTCTGAAGGCACCCTACTCCAACTTCGGCGCCGTCGTTGACGTCGCGGCGCCGGGCGGTGACACGAGCGTCGATCGCAACGGCGACGGCTTCGCGGATGGCGTGCTCTCGACGGTGGGTGACGACAGCAACGGGCTGCGGTACGTGTTCAAGTTCTTCCAGGGGACGTCTATGGCCGCGCCGCACGTGGCCGGGGTCGCGGCGCTCATGCAGGCCGCATTCATGGCGTCGCACGGCGGAACGCGCTTCACACCCGACGAGTTCGATACGCTGCTCGCCGCCGGCGCGCTCACGGACGTCATCGGCCCCGACGATTTCTCCGGCCACGGGCTCATCAACGCGCGGAAGGCCGTCGAGGCCGCCGGCGGAACGACGAGCAATGCGCCGCCGAGCCTCGTCGCCGTACCGGCGTCCGTCAGCTTCGGCGTCGACCTGACTGCCGTGAATGTACTGCTCCGAAACGCCGGCGGCGGCACGCTGTCGATCACCGGCGTGACGAAGAGCGACGATGCCGACTGGCTCGCCGTGACGCCTGCGGCGACGCTCCCGGCCGACGCACCTGTCACGCTCGCGCTCACCGTCGATCGCAGTCCGTTCGCACCGGGAACGCGGCTGAGCGCGTTCATCACGGTGACGAGCACGGCCGGTGAGGTGAGCGTACCGATCATCGCCGCCGTGCCGGCGGCGGGGGCGGGCGCCGGCGGCGATGTCGGGCCCGTGTATGCCGTCCTGGTAGATACCGAGACCTTCGAGCCCGTAGCCGGGAGCACCGCGCGGGCGGTCGACGGATATGCGTTGCGCTTCGAGGCCGTCCCGCCGGGCTCATACACGTTGGTCGCGGGCACGGACCGCAACCAGGACGGCTTTGTCGGCGACGCGGGGGAGGCCTTTGGGATCTTTCCCACTACGACGGACCCCTCCGCCGTGGTGGTTCCAGACGGCGGTGTCGCGAACGTCACGATCCCCGTCGTCGAGGAGGTGTCTCTGCTCGCGGGAGCCGGCGGGGACCGGGGCATCGGTCGCGCACCGCGCCCGATCGTACGCCGCCGCTGACCACGGCGGCGGGGGGAAGGACCGACCCGGTCACGGTGCAAGTGGGTACGGCATGCCTCGCTTGGGCCCTACAGCCCCGCGAATGCGTGTGGTCTCTTCTCCGCGAGGAGAGCCAGGCCTGCTGGTGTCGCCCGTACGATGGTGCGGCCATCGTGGGAAGTAGCTTCTACGAGTCCTCGCTCGGTCGCGTCCTCCCAGACGGGGAGCCGCGGACAGGACGTGCGCCACGCATCCATCGTCTCCTCGTACGTGCGCTCTCGCCGTCCTACCCACTCGACCAGATCGAGGATGAGATTCTCGACGGTGTCGCTCATGGCGCGATCACGAGCGTGTCTCCACGAGCTCGAGCCGGTTGCCGAACGGATCGCTGACGTACGCGTGCAGCCGATCGTCGCGAACCTCCTCGACCTCGTATCCGGCATCCCGTAGCCGCCGAACGAGGACGGGAAGCTCGCGTACGAGGAGTCCTGCGTGCGCCTTTCGGGCGGGACGGAAGTCGGGATCGACGCCGACATGGAGTTTGAGACCCCCGGTCTCGAACCACGCGCCGCCGCGGCTGGCGAGCGAGGGGGGCTTCCGAACCTCGGGAATTCCGAGGACCCGCGCATAGAACTCGCGCGCCGCGTCCTCACCGCCCGCAGGCATCGCGAGCTGAACGTGGTCTATGCCGATCACCTCCACGACGTCGAACCATAGTTTCGTCGCTCGCGCGACACAACGACTCTGTTCATTCTCCGTACGCGCTGTTCGCGTCTGAACGGCGACCGCGACCGGCAACGGATCGCCGCCCGGAAAAAAACGCTTGATTCCTGCAATCGGGCTCCCCGCGGCGCCCGCCGTAGCGACGGAACAGCACTTGCTCTGCATCCGACGGCATGGGGATCGCGCGAGTTACGACAATCCGTCGACGCCGCAACAGATCGCTCGCCGCGCTCGCCGCTTTCACTCCAACTCTGGCCGTAGGCGTCATCGGCACGGCGGTGTGGGGAATGCGGGCTGGCCTGGCGATGCTTCTCATTGGAATCGCCGTCCAATCGGCTCTCGCGCGTATCCGCCGCAGCGGTCGTCCGATCGCGGCCGTCGGCGACGGCCAGGCGGAGACCGCCGAAACGCTGGTCAAGCTGGCAGACGCGAACACGCGGGCCGCGCTCGCGCAGCTTCCGCCCGGCTTCACGGTGCTCACCAATCTCAATTTCCCGACGGTCAACGTCGATCACGTGGTGGTCGGCCCGAGCGGCGTGTGGGCCATGGAGACGCAGGCGGACCCGGGCTTCGTGGAGGAGCGGGCGGGCTCCGTGTGGCTGAACGGCCGCCCGATGTACCGCGACCCCCGCCGGCAGGCGCGAGCGGCCGCCGCCGCCGTGGCCGACCTGCTCGAGCGCGAGACCGGCGCGCGTTGGTGGGTCGAAGGCCTCGTCTACTTCCCCAACGCCACCATCGGCCGTAACCAGCCTGCTTCGCGCGTCGTGGGCTCGCCACAGCTGCTCTCGCGCCTGCACCTCGCAGCCGCCCCGCTCGACACGGATGAGCAGTCGCGCCTCCTGCGGGCGCTCAGTGAAGCCCAGGGGCCGACCGCCGCTCGCCGAGGGGCCGAGCTCCGCGCGCGCAGCGCGGCCTGACTGCTGCGGACCCCGGTCCGCCGGTCGCCGTCGCGGCCGCTACCCGGCCACGACCTCGCCGCCATGCGGGCGAGGTTGCGTGGTCACCGTATGGCCACTTCAGCCGCCACAATCACTGGCAGATTGAGCGGAAGCTGCGCCATGCCGATCGCCGTCCGCGCGTGCGCCCCGACGTCGGAGCCGAACGCCTCCAGGAGAAGTCGGAGCAGCCGTTGATCACATTGGTCGTTTCGGTGAAGCCCGGCGCCACGTTCACCATGCCAGAAACCACCAGCCACGCCGTGATTCGGTCGATATCCCCGAGGGACAACCTGAGGCTCGACAGCATCGACAGCGTTGCGAGGCGTGCCGCGGTGTAGGCTTGAGCCGCCGACACCTCCGCGCCGACGCGCCCGAAAGGTCCTGCCGGAGTCCCATCGGGCGTGATCGGGCCGTGGCCAGACAGGTAGGCCCGGTCGCGGTGTACGCGAACCCATGCGAACGGGATCTTCACGCCGGGTGGAACTCTGGGGGCCGCGGGAAGGACGAGGCCGAGTTCCTGGAGCTTCCGTTCGACTCGCATCGTCATGCCGCAGCCTGCACGATTGCCCTCCTCGGACGATACCACCGTCGCGTTTCCCTCCGGAATCCCGTCTGCTATCTGTTCGTCCCGCATGGCGCGAGACCCGGTGTTCGATGCCCCGCTCGTCGACGCCCTGATCGAGCTCGCCCTCGCCGAGGATCTCGGCGAAGGCGATCGCACGTCCCAGGCGCTCGTGCCGTCGACCGCCCGTGCGCGCGGCCGCCTCGCCGCCAAGGAGCCGCTCGTCGTGTGCGGCCTGCCGCTCCTCGAGCTGGTGTTCGACCACCTCGGCGAGGTCGCCGTCACGCTCCGCGCGGAGGACGGCCATCGCGCCGTGCCGGGCGAGATCCTCGCCACCCTGGAGGGCGAGGCCCGCGCCCTCCTCGCCGGCGAGCGCCTCGTCCTGAACCTCATCCAGCATCTCTCGGGCATCGCGACGCGCACGCGCCACTGCGTCGACGGGACGAAGGGCTCCCGCCTAGTCGTCCGCGACACGCGGAAGACCGTCCCCGGCATGCGGCTCCTCGCGAAGTACGCCGTCCGCGTCGGCGGCGGCACGAACCATCGCATGGCGCTCGACGACGCCATCCTCATCAAGGACAAC
>Ga0111539_10002622_pt1 | contig 23843 bp, 20 predicted proteins | sample RhiMethybrSRZTD1_FD_79667 | JGI IMG/M metagenome (GOLD analysis project Ga0111539, IMG submission 79667) | Populus rhizosphere microbial communities from Tennessee, USA - Rhizosphere MetaG P. TD hybrid SRZTD1 (version 2) (version 2) | ecosystem: Host-associated > Plants > Roots > Rhizosphere >...
CCGCCCGCCACGTGGATGGCGAGCGTCGGCTGGAGACGCGCCGGCGGTCCGTTGCGGCTCGAGGAGCATCCCGCCTCGGCGCCGCGACCTCACCCAACTTGAATCCGCGGATGTTGGGCCCGGCGCCTCGGCGCCGCGACCTCACCCAACTTGAATCCGCGGATGTTGGGCCCGGCGACCAGGGCCGCGACCTCCCCAACTTGAATCCGCGGATGTTGGGCCCGGCGACCGGGGCGCGACAGGGATCCGCGCAGTTTGCCTCCCGAAGGTGCGACGAATGACGAGAGCTAGGGCCGCGCGCCCTGCGCGATCCATCGGCGCACCAGCTCGATCTCGGCCTGAGCGACCCACTGGAGATCGTCCTTCAGGCGCCCCTGGTAGAACAGGATGAGGCAGCTCCTGTCCGGATCCCCCGGGATCACGCGGACCGTCCCACCGCCCGCCGCGCACAGGCTGGTCGTCGACGGAACGTTGACGAGGGCGTTGTAGGCCGTGTTGACGTCGCGCATGTCGAGCCGGGCGCCGGGGCTGGTGGCGCTGTGGCACGGACTGGTGGCGGTCGTGCAGCCGGTGTACGTGCCCATCCCGCGATAGACGAAGGGCGGGTTGCGGACCTCGCTGATCACCGGCCAGATGTCAGCCGCGAAGCTGAGCGCGGCCGCGCCCGCGCCCCCGCCGGTTCCCCCTCTCCCTCCCGCGGATGACGCGCCGGCAGCGCCGCCCGTGCCCTGCACGCCGCCCGTGCCCGCCGCGCCGCCCGTGCCCGCCGCGCCGCCCGTGCCCGCCGCGCCGCCCGTGCCCGCCGCGCCGCCCGTGCCCGCCGCGCCGCCCGTGCCCGCCGCGGAATCCCCACCGCCGCCTCCGGTCCCGGAGCCGATGGGTGTCGATCCATCGGGCGTCGAGACGGTGCCGTCACTGCACGCCGCGAAAAAAACGACGCACAGCCCGCCGAGCGTTTGTAGCGCCCCCGACCTCACGCCCGAATGCTACACCCGAACCGCGGCGGCGAGCGCGTGCACCCGGCGCGGCCTCAGTCGCCGCGCGTGAGACGGAGGGCGTAGTTTCCTCCGGCGATGAAGATGCTTCCATCCGCCTTCGCCCCGTCGAACGCGATGTCGGTCGTGTAGGTCGGATCGTCGCCGGGCGTCATCTGGGCGACCGTCGCGCAGTGGGTCGCATCGCACATGCACATGCCGGAGGTGAACACCTGTCCGCAGTCGATCTCCTGCGTGGCGTCCGGCATCGGGCCCGCGTAGCAGTGGCCTTCGCCGTCGCCCCACACGTCCTGCGTGAAGCACCCGTAGTAGGGCGGGTCGCCGGCGATCGGCCAGTAATGAGGGGTCTGCATCGCGCACCAGGGCTCATACGGCTCGTCGATCAGGACCCCGAGCTTGAGACGTCGTGCCTGCCAGACGATGTCGCGCGCGGCGTAGGCGAACCCGGAGATGAATGCCTGACCCTCCCCCAAGGGGGCGCCGGGCGGCCAGCCGACGGTCGGATCGGTCACAGGAGGCGGGGGCGGGTCATCGCCGAACGTCACCTGCCCCGACAGCGTTCCATCGCCGGCGGCCTGGATCGCGATGCGAATCGTGTCCTCGGGCTGAAAGAAGTTCTCGATGTACCCCGTCCAGACCCCTTGCACGCTCGCCGACAGCGCCGCCGTCGCGGCACCACACGAGGCCGTGTCCGCCGCGCACACGCCTGACTCGCAGCAGATATTTCCCTGTGAGCACGGACAGGGGTTGATCGCCGTGCTGACCTGGTCGACGCAGGCCGAGGAGAGCGCCGCCGCGATCGCGCAGCCCAGCATCGATGTCTTCAGTTCGAGTCTCATTGAATGACCTCCGACGATGAAACGGTGGCGAGCGGTGTTTTGGACGAACGTGGAATCAAAAATGCCAGCGGGCGCTGATGCCGGCCCGCGACGGCAGGGCGGCGACGTCCACGTCGACGCCGCTTCCGGTGCGCGATGGCCAGAGCAGCAGGACGGCGCCGGTGGTCAGCGCCGCGGCGGCGCCGATGCCGAGGCCGATCGCCGCCGCGTTGCGGGCGTCGATCGCGTCGTTGCGCTCGGCCGCCAGTTGCTGCGTCTCGAACGGCCTCGCCCCTTGCTGGAGTCGATAGGCCGACAGCTCGCAGAGGCCCGCTGCGATCGCCGCGACCGCTCCCACGCCGACGGCGCTCCAGCCGCCCACGCGACGACGGGCCTCCTGGCGGCGCGCGGCGTCGTTTTCCCGCTGGGCGTGCTCGGCCCTGAGCGTCGCCTCGGCGTCGTCGTGTGCCCAGCTCGCGACGGCCGCGCCGTCGAAGCCGAGCGAGAACAGCTTGCCGAACGCATCGTTGGCGGCGCCGCGCGGCTGCGCGTGGGCGGCCACGACCGGTAGATCGTCGACGCGGACCGGTCCGTCCGTCCGGGGCACGACGCGCTCCGTTCCGTCGGCGACCCGACGCAAGTAGAGCGGACCCTGACCGGCGGACCGGGCGAGGTGCAGCGGCGTCGAGCCGCTGCCGTGGAAATCCAGGAGCCGAACACCCTGGGCGTCCTCGAGCAGATAGTGCGCGGCCCTCTCCGGTCCCTCGAACCGCAGCTCCGTCTCGCGTCTGGGGCGAAGATCCAGCAGGACGTCGCCGCCGGCGGGTGGTCGCGCCAGCACCTTGGGACGAAAACGCTCGTTGGCGATCTCTTCGCTGGCGCGATGAACGAAGGCGGCGATCTCGGCGTACCTGACCTGGTGATCCCCGTCGGCGTCGGCCGCGCCGTAGAGGCCGGAACGGACCGCGTGACTGAATACCCCGGCCTCGAACCCCGCCCACTCGTGCGTCTCGCCGGAAGCGGACGTCGAGAGCAGGAACCCGATCCGGCCGGCGCGCGACGCCGCCTCGAGGGCGACGAACCCTGTGAGCGGTCGCCGGGTCTCGCCGCGCCCGCGCGGGCGCGCCAGCAGGTAGGCGTGACACGCGTCGATGATGACGTGGCTCTGATCGGCGCCCGCGCGCTCGACGACGTTTGACAGCAGCTCGGCCTCGCCGAGCGCGCCGTCCTCCAGGGTCAGGTACCAGGAGGAATCGCGCGCATCGCCGTGACCGGCGTAGACGACATAGAGGGTCGACTTCACCCCGCGGGCCCTGGCCTGGGCGATGTCGCGCGCCAGGGCATCGACCGCCCGCCGGAGCGACTCGACCTGCGGCGGCAAGGCCTCGGCGGCGGCTTGAGGGTGGAGGGCCCGCGTCGCCGAATCCAGCCGCGCCAGGACATAGGCCCGCGCCCCCAACGCTCGGAACAGATCGAGGTAGCGGGCAGCGTCGTCGTCGGCGTACCGCAGCGGCGGGCGGTCGGGGGCGGGGCTGGCGTTGACGCCGACGATGAGCGCGAACAGCGCCCGGGGCGGTTCCTCGGCGGACGCGGCACGCGCCGGATCCGACGACACCGCGATGGCGACGGCCGCCACCAGCTGTGCCAGGACCAGCAGGCCCGCGCCGCCTCTCACGGCAGCACCTCCAGAGCCCGGACGACCATCTGGACACCCTCCGCCGAGGGGAAGTGCAACGGCATCTCGCTTCGAACGCGCGCTTCTATGTCCCTCGCCTGGAGGGGCTGGTCGGCGAAGAGCGCCCGGACGACGAGGCGGCGTCCGTCGAGCGCCGGACGGATCGCCTCGCGCAGCTCGTGCGGGCCCGGACCCGGCACCGCGGCAACCGCGGTCGGTGGCGCCTGGCCGGGCAACCAGGCCGGGTGGAACCAGTACACGTGTCGATGCTCGTCGACGCCGAAGACGAGGACAAAGGGCTTCCCGGCGGGGTTCGCGTAAGCGAACGCGAGCTCGTCAGCAGCCTTCGCCTCGCCTTGCGCCAGGCGCGGGCGGCCGTCGCTCCCCACGCGGTAGATCCAGAGCTCGGGGGCGGTCGCGACGGTCCCGTTCGCGGAGCGAGCGACGTAGGCGCTCGCCCCCGCGTGGTTGGGGGGAGATGGCGCGACGCGGTTCGGCCGCGCGATCAGGAGGAGGGCGGCCGCTGCCGGAATGGCGAAGGCTGCCCAGCGAATGCCCCCCGCCGTCGTGCGGCGCGCACCGATATCGAGCCCAAGCCCTCGGGCGATCCGCGCTTTCGCCGGCGGCGCGGCGGGATCGAGGCGGGCGAGGATGAGGCGACGATCGTAGTAGCGCCGGCAAGCCGCGCAGCGCAACGTGTGCGCCCGCATCGCGGCGTCCAGCTCTGGAACGGCACGACCGACGAAGTGGGCGTCGATCGCGCGCCGGCTCACGTCATGGGAGAGGGACGCGGTCGCCATCATGGTGCTCCTTTTCGCGTCGGTGGCGGCAGGCTGTCGTTCAGCAGGAACTTTGTCAGCAGTCGACGGATCCTCAGCTCGCGGTAGGCCAGCGTGGTCCTGCGAATCCGGAGGCGCGACGCCGCCTCACGCTGGGAAAGCTGGGCGAGGAAGCGGAGCTCGAACACGCCCGTCCACTCGGGCGGGAGGTGCTCTCGCCGAAACCGTTCGATGAGCATGTGGGCCTCGGCCGCCTGTTCCCAGGTGTCGAGCGGGGGACCCTCCTCGGTGACGGAGGCGCTGGCCTCACGATCGCTTCGGCGGCGCAGATCGATCGCGTGGTTGCGCGCCACGGTGGCGAGCCAGGCGACCAGCGAACCGCCACGGAAGGAGCGCCGCAGCTCCTCGCTCGCGATCAGGCGCGCGAACACCTCGTGAATTGCGGTCTCGCGGTCGGCTCCCATCACGATCGAGCCGATGGCGCGCTCGACCGTCGCGAAGTGCTCGCGATAGCACTCTTCCAGGGTCTCGGATTCACCGGCGTGAAATCGCCGGAGCCACTCCTCGTCCGGGGACGGCGAGGCAGCCTGCGCGAGACGGGCAGTTGAGTTCACGCGCAAGCCCCAGGGCGACATCATCCCACAGTGAAACGAATGACTCGCCCGGTTTGGACGAACGCCCGGTTAAAGGGGCCTCGGGCTTCGGGCCTCGGACCTCCGGTGAGTTGAGAGAGGTCACGAGCGAGCGGGTGCAGGGCCCGATCACGCGGCCATTAGCCGGCAGATGTTTCCCCGGAAGTCCGAGGCCCGAGGCCCGAGGCCCTTAACCGACGCCCGGCATCACGGAAGCGGCGACGCGGGGCTGGAGAGCTCCCACGCCTGGCCGTTCCAGCGCACGATCTTGCCGTCGATGCCGGCGGCCCACATGGCGCTGCCCCGGACGTCGATGGCCAGCAGCCCCGTCGCGACAGGATCGTCGGACGTCCAGGTGGTGCCGTCGAACCGCACGGCGCCCCTGAACCCGGCGGTGAACCAGGCACCGGCGGGCGCGCCCGGAGGCCTGACGGCGACGTCCGTGAAGTTGCGGTCGACGCGCACATCCTCGGGCGCCCCGTTCACCGCTCCGCTGCCGGCGCGGACCGACCACGTCGCGCCGTCGAAGTGGGCGGCGAACCCGAACGACGCGGCCGCGCCCGATGGAAACTTCACGCCACAGGCCCAGATGTCGTCGTCCGACGCGCCGCTGATTCGATCGAAGCGGGCCACGCCCCGCGTCTCCGGGAACGCCGCTTCGCGCGTCCAGACACCCTCCTGATCGCCGCTCTGGCGCAGCACCACCGCCTCCGCCCCCGGGTCGATGAAGACGATCGGCAGCGCGGCGCCGCCGACCACCCGCAGCACGCCCGACGGCGAGCCCCACACGCCGCGCAACGCGTAGCGCGCGTCGGCATCGGCGATGCGCCACGTGGTCCCGTCGAACCGGCGCACGACGCCCCCATCGCCGACGACCCAGACCGACTCGGGACCATACTTCGAACCCGCCGTTTCACCCCAGACGTCGTGCAGATCGCCCGGCGCCGGCGAGCCGTCGTCGGTGACCTTCACCCAGGTCGCTCCGTTCCAGCGCAAGATGGTCCCGCCATCGCCCACCGCCCAGATGTCGTCGCCGGCGGCGCCCCAGATCGCGTGCAGATCGACCGCCGGACCGGGCCGGCACCACGACCACGCGCCCGCTCCCGTTCCGTCCGCCAGCCGTCGCCCGACGAACCCGTCGTCGCCGGCGACCCAGACTTCCCCCGCGGGACCGATCCAGATGCCGGTCAGCGAGGTGCCCGCCGGCAGCGCCTCGGCGGCGCAACCGGCGATGCTCGCGGACGCGGCGGGAGCGCCGGTGCCCGGCGTACCGGTTGCGGCGCCCTTCTTCGAAGAGTCGTCGCCACAACCGCTCGCGACCAGCGTCGCGGCCGCGAGGATCGCGGTGAGCGCCCTCGCCGCCATCGTCGTTGCAGCCTCGACCATGAGCAAGTCCCTTGCTGTCCTCATCTCCACCCCCGCTTGTGGTTCAGTGCTTCTGACTCGTGGAATGGAACAACTTCCGTGCCAGCGCATGCGCGCGCGGGCTCGCGGCGCCGTTACCGGCGCGCCACGTTTGGTCTGCCGGCGGCGCAGCGACAGCTGACTGACAGGGAAAAGTTGCAGCCGCTGGCCTACGTCTCTCGCCGGGGGCTGCTCTTAGGTTGTCGAGAGCATCGGAGAACACCCTGGCCGATTTGCCGCAGCACACCGCCCGCGATGCGACCATCGTTCGCCCGGGCGACCCACGGTGGTTGGCGGCGACCGCCTCTGCGGTGTTGTGCGCGAGCCTCGCCTTCGCTTGCGCGGGCTCGGTGCCCCCTGCCCGCGCGTTTCCGGATCGGCCCGTCGCCTGGCAGGAGCACGACGACGGTGACGTCGCCCGTCCGCCCACCGACACCGGCATGGTCGACCTGGACGTCACCATTGTTTTGCGTGACAGCCTCGCCGGCGAGGTCGACTACCACCTGACCCGCGAGGGGCGGCGGCCCGCGCGCGACGTCAACGCGCTCGACGAGGTGCCGTGCTCGACCTGGTTCTGCGCGCGCAACCACCTTCAAGCGATGAGCCCGGCGGAGGCGGCCATCGGTCCTCCGGCCGCGCCGCCGCGCCCGCCGTTCCGGATCATGAAGGGGAAGGCCCGCGGCGCGGCGCTCGGCTTCGAGGTGATCGACGCCGCGGGACGGAAGTTCCTGCTCAAGCCGGACGTCGCCGGGCACCGCGGAATGGCCAGCGCCGCGGAGGTGGTGGGCGGTCGAATCTTTCACGCCGCCGGCTACAACGTGCCGGGCAGCTTTGTCCTGGACGTGAACCCGGAGACCGATCTCACGCTGGATCCGGGCGCCACCTTCATTCTCTACGAGGTGGAGCGGCGCCCGCTCACCGCGGCGCGCCTGCGTGAACAGCTGGCAACGAGCGCGCGCGGCCCGGACGGCCGCATTCGCGCCGTGGCCGTCACCTGGTTGCCCGGCAAGATCGTGGGCGCCTTCGACATGATCGGACGGCGGCCCGACGATCCCAACGACCGGATCCCGCACGAGCAACGCCGTTCGCTGCGCGCGAGCCGCCTCCTGTTCGCCTGGCTCGCGGTCCTGGACGCCGGCTCGCTCAACACGCTCGACAGCTACGTCGATGAACGCGGCCGGCACTTCGTCCGGCATTACTTCATCGACTTCGGCGCGGGCCTGGGCTCGTCCACGACGCGCGCGAAAGGTCCGCAGCAAGGGCAGGAATACCTCGTCGAGGTGGGACGGAGCCTCGCGGCGCTGGGCGCGCTGGGTTTCTATCAGCGGCCGTACCAGCGCCAGCGCGAGAGCTGGTGGCGACTCGCGAACGAGCAGCCTGAGATCGGTTGGTTCACGGCCGAGGATTTCGATCCGGATGAATACCGTTCGGGGCGGAAGGTCCCCGCCCACCGCCGGATGACCGATCGCGACGCCTACTGGGGCGCCAAGCTGGTCACGTCGTTCTCGGACGAGCAGATCGCCGCCATCGTCGCCCAGGCCGACCTGCCGTTCGTGGAGGAGATCTACCTGACACGCGCCCTCCAGCTGCGGCGGGACATCATCGGCCGGCGCTACCTGCGTGCCGCGACCGCCGTCGAGGCGCCGCAAGTCGCCGCCGGCGTCGGCGCGCTCTGCTTCGACGACCTGGCGATCGCGCGCGGCTATGCCGCCCCCGGCGAGGTGCGCTACGACGTCGCGATCACGGATGAGCGCGGCCGGCCGCGCGGCGCGTTCTCGGCGCGCCCCTCGTCGCCGAAAACCTGCGTCCCGCTGCCGTCGGCCGGCGCCCACTATCGCGTGGTCGAGGTGAGGACGGTCTTCCCCGGGGAAGCGGAGACCAGCCGCCCCGCAAAGGCGGCGCGCGTCCATCTCGCGGGCACGAACGTCCTGGGTCTCGAACGGGAAGAGTGACGGATGTGGATGACCGGAGCCGCGCTCGTGTACGCGCTGTCCGCCGCGCCCGCGTGCGGTGACCCGGAGCGCCCTCCCGATCCGCGCTGTGGCGATTCACTGGACGGGCGCGGGCCGCCGCCCGAGGCGGGCGTGACCGCCGGCCGGGCCGTGCTGGTGGTGCCCCATCTGCTGTCGGAGGTCATGTTCTGGCCGATCCTGAAGGCCAGCGCGTTCGTCGAGCGTCACAAGTTGCCCCAGCGGCTGCGCGCGATCACGACCAGCGACGACGGGCTGGTCGGTGTGCGGCCGGAGTTTCAATATGCGTCCGGCTTCCTGCCGGCCGTGGGCTTGCACGTCTTCTACGGGCGACTGCCGGGCCACGCCGAGATCGTCACGGGCTTCAAGACCGCCGGGCCGGACGTGATCCTGCTCGAAGGGCGCCTGCGCGCTCCGCCGGCGTGGGGCATCACGATCGACGCCTCCTGGAGCCGCCGCCGGGATCGCCTGTTCGCGGGGATCGGCCCCCAGAACCGGAACGATCCGGTGGCCCTGGGTCATGAGATCTCCCGCTACGCCGCGGACATCGGCCTCGTCCAGGCGACCTGGTCCTCCCCGACAGACCGGGTGGTCATCACCGAGCTGGGCGCCGATCTGGAGTGGCGAAACTACAACAGCGGCGACGTGCGGGGTGGGCCGTCGATCGCGGAGCTCTACGGCGCCCCCGCTGCCTCATGCGCCGCGCTCGGACTGCCGGAGCCGTGTGTGAATCCCGTCGCCGTGCCGGGCTTCGACGCCCGGCGCGTGACCCGACAACGGGCCCGCGTCGCGCTGGACCTGCGCAGCGCCGGCCGTGATGCCAGCGGGGTCGAGGTCGCGGTCGCCGGCATCCACACCTACGGGATCATGGGCGACAGCGATCATCATGTCCGGCTCGCGCTCGAGACCCTGGTCGCGCTGGGCGGCCGCGACCGCGCGCTGATCCTGCGCGGCCGGGCCGCGGTGGTCGAGCCGCTCGGCGGCAGCGTCATTCCCTTCGACGAGCTGGTCTCACCCACGGGGGCGGCCGGGATGCGGGGATTTCCCCTCGGCCGCTTCCGCGACCGCAGCGGCATCGTCGGAACACTGGAGTGGCGCTGGCTGGTCACCTCTTCCATCGACGCCTCGCTGTTCACGGACGCCGGCACCGTGGCGGGACCCTGGTTCGAGGGGCTGCGATGGGAAAACGTCTTCCCGAGCTTCGGCGCGGGGCTGCGCTTCTTCAACCTGAAGGACGCGCGCTACTGGACGGCGGAGCCGGGGTTCGGCATCCAGGTCGCCTACGCGCCGGCGGGGACGGGCATCCGACTCTTGCTGACCGCCGCCGCCTTCTGAATGACGGCCGAATCGAACTCGCGGCCGACGCCGTCGATGGCGTGCAGGGTCAGCGTGTCCCCTTGCACCTCGACGACGACGCAATGGATCACCGCCTCCGCGAACGCGGTGATCGGTCCGCCGCTGACGTCCCGGGTGCCCTTGCCGCCGCCGCCCGAGACGACGTAGAGGACGCCGTTCTGGGGCGTGAAGCGCTCGTAATGATGGTCATGCCCCGACAGCACCAGGTCCACGTCGTGCGCTTCCACAATCGGCACGAAGAACTGCCGGAAGCCCGCGTCGTCGCCGTGATCGCCGGTGGAGTGCGGCGGTTTGTGGCCGTACACGACGGTCCAGGGCAAGCGGTTGGCGGCCAGATCCGCGTCGAGCCAGGCGGCCTGTTCGGCGCCCGTCCGCTCGGTGTCGAGCGCGACGAAGTGGACGTCGCCCCAGTCGAACGAATACCAGCGCTCGCGCCCGTCCGGCCCTCCGTTCTCAGGCAGCACGAACACCTGGCGAAACGGGGCGGCTTCCGCGGTGTCGTATTCGTGGTTGCCGCTGGCGGGGAAGATCGGTGCGCGGCCCAGCAGCCGGGCGTACACGCCGAAGAACTTGCTCTCGAAGTCGCCGAGCGACCCGTGGTCGTAGGCGATGTCGCCGGTGTGGATCATGAGATCGAAAGGGATGGTCTCCAGCTGCGCGTAGAGCGCGCGCTGATCCGATCCCCCCTCACCCGAGTCGCCGAAGACCAGCGTCCTCACCCGCGCGCCGGTCCCGGGCGCGGGTGCGCTGGCAAACCCGCCGGCGTGCATGAGCGTCTCGCCGCCCCGCTGCAGCTCGTAACAGTAGGTGGTTCCCGGGGACAGACCGTCGATCGTCGCCGTCCACTGCGCGAGGCCACCCGACAGCGGCGCGCTCGCGTCGAGCGAAGCCGGAGCCTCGGCGACCGGCGCACCCTCCGGTGTCGTCACCACCACCGTCCCACCGGTGGCGCCGGACGCCGTCCAGACCAGCACCGCGCCGTGAGCGGTCACCCGCTGCAGATATGGGCGCCGCGCGACCACGGCATGGCCCGTCGCCGTCTCGGTCGTCCCGCCGCACGGCCCGGGCGCGACGGCCGCGAGCCGCTCGAGAAGCGGCGCGGTGAGATCTCCGGTTCCGACGGCGGCGATGTTTCCGGATTCGTTGAGGTTGCAGCCCGGGACGGCGACGGCGACCGCGGCGGCGGCGATCAACGGAACTATGAGGACGGACGCGCGCTCGGTGTTTCGCTTGTGCAACCCCGGAGGGTTAGCAGACCGCGGCCGCCCTTCCAGCGCGACCGCGGCGAACGCCGGTTCAGTGCGGCTGGCGAATCAGATTGATGAACTCGGCCGGGAACCCGTCGGCGACCGCGCCGTGGAAGCCGTTGTCGAGGATGCCCTTCTCGATCACGTGCACCTTGCCGGGCGTGCCGTCGGAGAAAGTGCAGGAGGCGCCCCCTTCGAAGCGGACCGAAAGCACCTGCTGGCCCGGCAGGGGCCCGAACAGCAGCTGCTCGAAATCCGGGATGGGCAAGCCCGGTGCCGTGTTGGTGAACTCGAGGTTGAGGTTGCTTTCACCGAGGCAGGGCGTCGCCCCGGCGAGGACGTCGTTCGCGCGTGTGCCGAAGAGCAGCGGATTTTCGCCGAACTGGTTGGCCGGGCTGGTGGGGTCGAACGGGATGACATAGGTGAGCGCGTTCGAGGTCTGGAGGTGGACGTTGATGATCACGCTTCCATCCTTGAGTGTCCGCTCGGAGATGGTCCCGCTGAACGTGGTACCCAGCGTGCCGCCGAGCGGTTCCTCCGACAGCCCGGCGTAGTCGATCGATATGCCCCGGAAGTTCTTCGTATCCGTCCAGCCGACGAAGTTGTCGACGGGCGGCACGAAGATCAAACAGCCGCCGGCTCCGTCATCGACACAGAACGTCCCCTGCGCGTTGATGAACTCGGCAATCGGGCGATGGGTGGTGCCGGCGAAAGCGGACGGGGCGGCGAGACAGACGCCCCCAAGCGCCAGGGCCATCACCAGAACGCGGAGAGATGAGCGGGCGGAGTTGATCGTGGACATTGTCACCCTTTCTTTCGAACCTCACCGGAACCCGAGACGAACCGGGACCGTAACCCGCGCGGCGGGCAGCGGGCGGCGTTTTCGGGGGAGGGTCGCAAATTGCAGACAAGCCCCTACTGCCGTCACAACCAGTCCGCGAAGAGGGCGGACGCGCGGCGGGCCAGATCGGGAACCAGATCGCGATCGGCCCACAGCTCTCTGGTGATCTCCAGGGAACGGCCGAAGTCGGCGTCGAACTCGCGCAGCAGCTTGCGGGCCAGGATCGGGGCGAAGGCGACCATCGATCCCTCTTCCAGACGATCGAAGCTGAGCTGATCGAAGTTGGTCGAGCCGATGACGACCGTGCGGCCGTCGACCACCATCGTCTTCGAATGCATCATGCTCGGCTTGTACTCGAAGATGCGCACACCGGCCTCGAGCAGGCGCTCGTACGTCGCCCGCTGCGCGGCGCGGACAGGCGGCACGTCGTGCACGGGGCCGGCCGCCAGCACCCGCACGTCCACGCCCTGGCGCCGCTTGCGAATGAGCAGATCCCCGAGCGACTCGTTGGGGACAAAGTACGAACTGGCGATCCACAGCTGCCGGTGCGCCGAGCCGATCACCAGCTCGGTCATGATCTCGGCCTCCGATTTCTGGTCCCGGCGTGGCGAGCTGGCCACGAAGGTCGCCCTCGTCGGACCGGGCCGCGACAGTTTCGGATACTCGATGGCGGGGAGCGGCGCGCCCCCAGCCTCGACCCAGCTCTGCTCGAACGCCCGTTGCATCTGGGCCACCGCCGGCCCCGAAACCCGCACGGCGGTGTCGCGCCAGGCATCGCGGCTCAGGCCATCTCCCTCCCACACCCGCCACACCCCCCAGCCGCCGGTGACGCCGATCTTGCCGTCGATCACCTGAATCTTCCGGTGATTCCGTGCCATCAGCCGCACATCGCCGCGCAGCCCGTAGCGACGCACGTCGCAGCCGCTGGCCGTCAGCCGCTCCCGGAGGGCGCCTGAAAACTTGAGCGAGCCGAAGGCGTCCACCAGCAGCCGGCAGGCCACACCCGCGCGACGGTTCAACAGCGCCTCGCCGATGCGCCGCGACGGGCCGTCCTCACCTCGCCAGATGTAGATCACGATGTTCACGCTCACGCGCGCGTCGCGGATGTCGTGCTCCATCGCGTCGAAGATCTCGCCGTTATTGATGAGGTCCAGCGCGTTGCCGCCGACCATCTCGGCACCTGCCTCGCGCCGGAGAGCGTCGGCCAGGTCGTCGACCTCGTCGGTGGGCGGAGGGTGCGACGATGAACACCCGACCGCGGCCCCACCCGTCATGACGAGCAGCGCGATCGCCATCTGCGAGACACATCTGCGCGAACGAGGCATCAACACCCGCCTCAAGCATGAGAAAGCTAACCATCGGAGTTCGAATGACACATGCTTCCTGGGTGAGACGAACGCCTGCACGCGCGGCTGTGGCGGTCGCGGGGATGCTGATGACGGCGCTCCTGATCGCGGGTGTGTTCTTCCGCATCGAGGGGAGCCCACGCTTGAGCATCGTTCCGCGGTTCGCGATCTCCGGCTGGCTGGCGGCTCTGCCGTCCCATCTCCCCTGGGTCGTGCCGATGCTGATCCTGGCGGCCGCGTTGCCAGCATTGCGGGCGTGGTTGTGGGGCGCGACGCTTCGGCGACCGGTCCCGCGGTACGGGACGCGGTTTGTCGCCAGCGCGATCGGCGCGCTGTTGAACAACACGGTCCCGGGCCGCCTCGGGCTCGTGGGCAGCGCCTACGTTCTCGCGCGTCGATCGTCGCGGCCCGTCTCGGAAGCCTTCGGGTCGCTGATGCTCGCGAAGCTGCTGGAGTTCGCGGCGGTCGTCGGCGTGACGGGCGCGGTGCTGTGCGTCGCACACGTCACGGGTTCCGCCCCGCCGGGGTTCGCCCGAATGATGGTCGCGGGTGCCGCCGCCCTGGTGGTGTTCGCCGTCGCCGTCGCGGTGGTGGCCCGGTGGACGCCGCGTGTATCGCTCTCATCGACGGAGAGGCCGCGATTCCCACGCCTGGCGGCGCTGGTCGCAGGGTTGCGAAGCGGGCTGGACGGCGCCGGATCGGCGCCGCGCCTGGCCGCGGGGTTCGCCATCGGGCTCTTGTCTGCCGCCGTCGCGGCGCTCGGCTACGGTCTCGCCCTCGCGCACATGGGGGCGCCGTCGGGGCTGCTGGGTGGTGGGCTGGTGCTTGGAGCGATCGCCCTCGGCCAGCTCACGCCGGCGCTGCCGATCGGACCGGGTCTCCACTACGCGATCGCGGCCTGGGCGGCGCGCGCTCTCGGCGTCGAGGCGGCCGAGGCGGCCGCGCTGGCGGCTCTCTCGCACACAGCGACCGTCGTGGCGAATCTGGCGGTCGGCTCCGTCACGGCGCTGGCGCACCGCCGCGAGCTCGGTACGCTGATTCCGCGGCGGCGCGCGACCGCGATCGCGGGTGATTAAGCTCGGGCAAAGATCGAATGGCGAAGCTCCTGGACGACTTGGTGGCGCTCCTGCGCCTCGAGCAGCTCGAAGAGAATCTCTTCCGGGGCGAAAGCCGAGATCCGGGCTGGGGAACCGTGTTCGGCGGCCAGGCGCTGGGCCAGGCGCTGTGGGCGGCGATTCAGACGGTGGCGGCGGACCGGCGCGTGCATTCCCTGCACGCGTACTTCTTGCGCCCAGGCGACGTCGCCCGCCCCATCGTCTACGAGGTCGATCGCATCCGCGACAGTCGCTCGTTCACGACCCGCCGGGTGGTGGCGAACCAGGGTGGGCCCGCGATCTTTGCGATGTCGTGCTCGTTTCAGATCGACGAACCCGGCTTCGACCACCAGGCGGCAATGCCAGCCGCGTCCGCGCCCGAAACGCTGTCGACCGAGCAGGAGCAACTGGCCCCGCTGGTGGGCGCGGCGCCCGCCGCGATCCGGGCCAAGCTGCTCGCCGAACGTCCGTTCGAGGTCCGCCCCGCCGATCAGACCAGCGATGATCCATTCGCGCCCGCGCGACGCGAGCCGCGCCGGTTGATGTGGATGCGAGCGGTCGATGCGCTGCCGGACGAGCCGGCATTGCACGCCTGCTTGCTGGCCTACGTGTCCGACTACCAGTTCCTGCTCACGGCGCTGGCACCACATGGGGTGTCCTGGCTGAGCCCGTCGTTGCAGCTCGCCTCGATCGACCACGTCATGTGGTTTCACCGCCCGTTCCGTTGCGACGACTGGCTGCTCCACGCCATCGAGAGCCCGACCGCCCAGGCGGGGCGCGGCCTGGTCCGAGGGTCGGTGTTCGCCCGCGACGGACGTCTGATCGCCTCGACCGCCCAGGAAGGTTTGATCCGCCCGCGCGGCTGACGCCCTTGTTCAGGGCCAGCGGACGCTCAACGTCAGGCCGAGAAGCTGCGCGATCGTGTTGTAGGTTCCCACGGGGCCCTCCTGGCCGGTGGTGGAGTCGGCGGGCAGGAAGATCACCAGCAGGTAGCCGAGATCGGCGCGGAAGTGGCCGCGCCCGTAGCCGGCGCCGAGGGCGACGTCGATGCGATCCGAATCGGGCAGGGCCGGGCCCAGATTGGTCGACGGAATCGCGCTGCGATCGTATATGAGCCCACCGCGCAGGTGCAGCCCTGGCCAGCGGGCCGGGAAGGTCCAGTCGGCGCCGCCGCGCAGCGTGAACGTATTTCGCCCGTTCGACACGATGGCGCGATCGGGGGCGGTCTGGAAGTTGATGTCGATGCGATCGTAGGTGCTCCAGAGGACGACGTTCGCGTCGAAGGTCAGGGCCAGATCGCTGCGCGGGCGGCCCATCGCGCCCACGGTGATGATGTCGGGCAGCGTGATGGACGCGGTCCCGCGCTGGTCGGGCAACACGGGGGCGAAGTCCGGGTTCGCCGGGCTGAAGTTCGCCTGCCCGTCGAAGTCGAGCTTGACCCGGCTCCGGTAGGTGAGCGCCAGGTGCAGCCGATCCGGGGAGATCTTGTAGAGGCCGGCCACGTTGAAGCCGTAGCCCCAGGTGCCGGCGGCCAGCCGCACGTCGCCGCCGATCAGCGGGGGCAACCCGTTGGTGAAATCGACGACGCTGCGGACGGCGTCGAAGCCGGCCGCCACGGCGACCCGCGGGTGCACCTTGACGGCGACGGTCGGGTTGAAGGTCAACGTCTCCAGCGAGGCGTGGATGGCGCTCTCGCGCCCCACCCAGTCGCCTGGCCAGGTGATGCCGATTCCGAAGGTGGAGTAGGCCCCGATCCCGACGGCGACGCGGTCGGTGAGCAGGCCGCTCGCGAAGATCGACGGCAAGAAGAAATTGCCGCGCTTGGTGCTCGTCTCGGCGCCGCCCCCGGAGGGCGAGAACGTCGACTTGCTGGTGAGGAACACGCCGCCGACGGACGCGTTCACGCCCTTCAGGTAGGCCAGGTTCGCGGGGTTGAACCAGACCGCGGCGGGCTCGTCGACGTCGGCGCTGACCGCGGAGGCGCGCCCGATCGCCTGACCCGAGACGTCGTAGATCAGGAACCCGCTGGCAAGGCCGGGGCGGGCGGCGAGCGCGAGACTGGTGAAGACGATAGCCGAGAGCAGGACGCGGGCTGTCGTGGTCATGGCTGCACCATCGGGACGAACGCGTAGCAATAGACGAGGTTCGCGCGGGTGATCCCTGTCAGCGCCGCGATCATCGGGCTGTCGAACAGAGGCTCCAGGGCCGCGCGCCCCGCCTCCAACGCCGCGGCGTCGGCGTCGGCGACGCCGGACACGGTGCTGTGGCCGGCGCTGTCCACCAGCGGCGCCGTCAGCGTGAGCAGCACCGATACGGGCGAGGCGACCAGCGGCGCGCCGTCGGGCGAGTGGATCGCGTTCGTGAAGAAGACACCGATCGGGTGCCCGGCGGCGAACGGTTGGCTCGCCTGGATGGCGATGGCGGACAGGGCTGATGCGTATGTCGCGGTGACGCCCGGGAAGCTGGCGGCCAGATCTCCCGCGGCCGCCGCGGCCAGGTCCATCACCACCACGGACCCGTTCTGCCCACCGGCGACGAATGCGGACACGGTCGCCGCGTCGACGGGCCCCTGCACGCCCACCAGGATCTGGTCGGCGGCCGGTACGCGCGGAACCGCGCCGGCGCTCGGAACGAGCACCGCCACCGAGTTGGTGTGAATCGGGAAGCCCCACAAGACGGCGATCTCCTCCTTGGGCAGCCCGGCCGCCGCCATGGCGTCGAAGCCTTGGCCGGCGAGATACCCCTGGCGGATCGCCTCGAGCTGAAAGAGCTGGGCGGCTGCCTCCGACGGCGACGCGCTTCCCCCCGCCAGCACTTCGAAGGCGGGGCAGTGCGGATCGACGGCGGCCGGGTCGCTCGCGCCGCACGTGAGGGGCGTGTCCTGCTTCAGCAGCGACATCGTCGGAGACCCGACCACCTCGCCGCCGCTGGCGTCCCGCACGCCGGTCGCGTAGCCGCGCACTCCCACCCAGTAGAACTCGCCCAGCGTCCAACCCTGCGTCGGAGCGATCGTCAGCGAGGATGACGCCGTGTCGAATCCGACCGCCAGGTCCGTCACCAGGCCGCTTCCCTTCACCCCGACGACGACCACGTTCTGCCCGAGCGTCAGCGTCACCGGATCCAGCGGCCCACTGGCCGGGGCCGCGGCGGTGGTCACCGTCGGGAAGCCATCCAGCGTCTCGAGCCACTGATCGAACTGGCACTGCGCCTGCGTCAGCGCCTGCTGTGTGGCGCAGTCGTCAGGGATCGGCGTACCGGCCAGGCTGAAGTCGATGTGTCCCGTCTGCGGGTTCACGATCAACGCAGTCGGCTGCGGCGCGCGCGGCGGCATGGCGGTGAGGTCGAACTGCATCGCCGTCGGGGTCGGGTTCGAGCCCACGTCCGGCGTGCAGGCGCCGGCGATCGCCACCAGCGCGGTCACCGCGCGACCTGCACATCTGATTTCCAGCATGTTGGGTCCTTCGGTAGGGATGAGCCTTGCGGCTCACAACGTACGCATCGCGACGTCGTTGCCCAGACCGGCGACTATCGCGATCGACGCCGGGCGCTCAGCGCGCGGCCACCGCGGTCGCTGCGCCAGCTGACGGCGCCGGGGTGGCGCGCGTGGGCGGGGCCGACGGAGACGTCACCGGTCGAGCGCTCGCCTCTGCGCGACGCACCAGCCTGACGTCGATCTGCGACTCCGCCTCCTTGAAGTAGAGCGTCTTCCTCCAGGGCTGATAGCCCGGCAACGAAGCCTCGATGCGAACGCGCTCGAATTGCAGGGCACTTATAGTGCGCGGCGCCGATCCGACCCGACGCTTGTTCACCTTGATGACGGCGTGGGCGGGAGAGGACGTGACCACGACGCTGGCGGCCGGCCGGACCAATCGCTCGGCGACGACCGCGCTTCGCCCGCGCTCGGCCGTGATCGCCCGCGTCACCTCCGCATAGTGTTCGCGCCGCAACGTCACCGTCGCGGTGCCGCACGGAATCGCCGCCTGTTCGATGGGGCTCGACCCCAGCGCGATGTCCCCCCAGGACACGGTCGCACCCGCGGGCCTGGTCGTCACGCGCGCGACGCAGTCCCGCGGCGCCGGGGCCGGGGCCGCTTCCGCGGGCGCCGCCGCCGTGGATGGCGGCGCGACCTGGGGCGGCACGACGACGGGCGCGGCGACCACCGGTGGCGCCTTCGCGCCAGGCCTGAGCGCATTTCCCGCCAGCAGCCCGCCAATCACGCACGACGCGTAGAGAGCCACGCTCCGGATGGTTCGACGGGCGCGGTGCGGACGGGTATCCGAGCGCGACCTGCGTCCAGACGGGATGACCGGTTCCGGGGCCGGGTCGGCTTGCGCGCCGCCTTCGACGATCGCGCCGCTATCGATCGGAACGGCGCTGACAACGCCCTTGCTCTCGAGCAGCGTCTCCTCGACGAAGCTCGCCAGATCAGCGGCGTCGAGATCGCTCAGTGGATTGGCGGGCAGCGTGTAGGCGGCGCCGGGCGCGCGCGTCTCGGGCCGCGGCGGGGGCGAGATCGCGGTCGGCTCCGTGTCCGACGGCGGACGTCCCTCCCGCACCACCGTCACCGCCGATATGTCCAGCGCCGGGACAGCGGTCGGCACGGCCTCGAGCACAACCGGCGGCCGGGGCGAAGCCGCGCGCCGCTCCATCAACCGCAGATGAATCCCGCAACTGTGCGCATCCATCTCGCGCAACCGCAGGTGCATGAGCGCGGTCAGCGATGAAGTCGTTGCGGCGCCCGGCGCGACGGCGACAGGCTGAATCTCGGTCACCTCGCAGCGACCCTGCATCATGACCGACCGATCTTTTAGACAGATCACGAAGTGGCCGCTGCTGCCCGCGCTGACGTGGGGCAACGCCGGCACGACGATGTCGGTCGTCGTCGTGAAGCGCGCGAATCGTTCGATGAACTCCTCTGCGGAGGTGCAGCGGGTCACCAGCCGTATGACAGCGCTGTCTGCTTCCACGACCACTTGATCAGAGCCTCGAGCGCGCCCGCATGGCTCTTCGTCGGCACGCATTTCTATCGACCCGCGGCACCCACATCCGCCCCACGGCGCAGGAAGGGGGCGGACATACATCAGCCATGAGGCTCCCCCCCGCGGCGAAACACCTGGCCCTCGTTTCCGGCTTCCTCCTGGCCTGCGGCTGCGCGCCCACCGACGGCGGCCCGTCAACGACGGGCAGCGCAGGGGGCGGTGCGTCGGGAACCACGGGCACGGCGGGCACCACCGGCACCGCGGGCACCACCGGCGTCGCGGGCACCACCGGCGTCGCGGGCACGACTGGCGCCGCGGGCACCACCGGCGCCGCCGGCAGCATCAGCGGCGCCGCGGGCACCACCGGCGTCGCGGGGACGACTGGCGCCGCGGGCACCACCGGCGCGGCGGGACGGGGCGGCACCACCGGGACCGCGGGCACCACCGGCGCGGCGGGACGGGGCGGCACCACCGGGACCGCGGGCACCACCGGCGCGGCCGGCAGGGGCGGCACCACGGGCGCTGCGGGCAGGGGCGGCACCACCGGAACGGCCGGCGCCGGGGGCGGCGGCGTGATCATCCCGCCCACCCCGCTGGACTGCGGCGCGATGGGCACGGCGGTCGAGAACCACGGGCCGCCGTCGAATCGCCTGAACTACGTCATCGTCGGCGACGGCTACAGCCAGGCGGACCTCGCGACCGGCGGCACGCTGGACAGGCACATCATGGCCGCGATGACAAAACGCTTCAGCGATCCCGTCGGGCAGCCCTACCTGCGCTATCGAAACTTCATCAACATCTGCGTGCTCAGGATCCCGTCCACTGCGATCTGCGGCTCGAGCACGTTCGGGTGCTGCGGCAACGATTCGAGCCGCCTCGCGAACTGCAACACGTCGGCCGTCAACAGCGCGATCAGCGCCAACCTGCCGGCCAGCTTCGAGGTCGACTGGCGCGCGGTGATGTTGAACGGTTCCAGCTGGTGGAACTCCGGCGGGACGACGATGATGTGGTCGGGCGGCAGCAACGACGCCGGAGGCGCCGCGCTTCACGAAGGCGGACACGGCTTCAACCAGCTCGCCGACGAGTACGACGCCTGTGAACAGAGCCGCGTCAGCCGCGAGGCCGCCTACGGCGTCAACGTGAGTCTCACGAACGGGAGCAGCGGGGGAAAGTGGGACGGCTGGATCGGCTACAACCAGACACCGGGCACGGGAATGCAGGGATTCTTCGCATGCACGGGCGGCGCGACCTGGAGGTCCAGCAGCAACTCCATGATGAACAGCCTGTTCGGCAACAACCCGAACACGTCGTTCAACTCGGTCTCGCGCGAGAAGATCGTCATGGACATCTGGCGCGCCGTTCAGCAGCCCTATGACTCGGTGGAGCCGCCGGCCGGCGCGGTCACGAATCCCGCGATGCTGAAGGTGAACGTCATCGATCCCGCCGTCATCAGCGTCAACTGGTCCGTCGACGGAACCATGGCCGCGGCGAACGGTGGTCCCACCTTCTCGATCGCCTCGGCGGGCCTGGCGTCCGGCACGCACACGATCACCGCGCGCGCCTACGACAACGCGGGCATGGACCTCGTGCGCCAGGTGCCGGGGACGACCTTCTACCGCCAGTACTGGGGTTCGGGGCCGATGGGCCACTCCGACAAGACCGTCACCTGGACGGTCACGATTCCGTAGTCTAGGTTCGTAGCGTCCTGAAGCGCACGCGGTTGTCGATCCCGATCGCCCTCGCCGTTGCGGCGGCGGCCGTCGGCCTCTGGCTGGTTCTCTCGCCGGCGGACGAGCGCGCGGACGCGCCTGACGAGGTTGTCGACGCGGATTCGGCGCGTGCCGTCGTGCCCGAGCCTGCTCCGTCACCGCCGCCGCTGCCACAACCGGCCGCCGCTCCCCGAGCGGGGCCCGCGGCCCCGACCGGCCCCAGCGTCGTCGGCCCCCACCCCGACGATCCCCACGAGCCCGGCATGATCCCCCACCCGATGGATGAAGCGCGCAAGCGACTGCACGCCGAGAATCACTTGATCCTGCTCCTGAACGAGGCGATGTCGTTCCGCAACGTCAAGGAGATGCGAGAGCTGCTCGTCGAGTACCGGCAGCTCGACCCGACGGACAAGGACGCCAGCCAGGTCGGCTATGCCATCATCGCCGACTGCATCGATGCCCCCGGTGAGGCGTCTCTCGCAGCGGCGCGCCACTTCTACGACACACAAAGGCATTCGTCGCTCCGGCGCTTCGTGAGACGCATCTGTTTCGAGAACTCCAACTGAACCGCGCGCAAGATCGCGACGGTCACCAGGCGACCGGCTGCAACTCGTAACGCCAGCTGATACGCGTTAGGCTGCCCACCCGATGACCGCCCACGGCGGCAATGCACTCTCCCTGATCCAGGCGGTGCGTGAGCGCGTCGCCGACCGCCGCACAGGTATCCTCGAGGTACGCGCCGACGGCGTCGGTACACGTTTGTACTTCGAGGCCGGGAAGCTGGTATTCGCCGAAGACGACGCGCCCGGGGAGACGTTCGGCCGCCTGCTGGTGCGGCAAGGCGTGATCACGAACGATCAGTTCGTCCGGGTGATCGACGCGATGACTCTGGCCGCCAAGGGGGACAACCCGCTGCGCTTCGGCGAGGTCGCCGTCGGTCAAGGCGTCTTGACGATCTCCCAAGTGGAACGCGGTCTCGCCGATCAGGTTCGCGGGATCATCGGGCGGGCGCTTCAGCGCGATGAATCGCAGTGGACGTTCGTTGCTTTCCCGAGCGCCCCCAAACCGCCGCGGATTTTTCCCATCGACCTCGACCAGCTCATCTCGGCGGCGATGCTACGGTTCCCCGAGGCGTCCCCCGTCGTCCGGGACCAGCCGGTCAGCGCCGTCGCACCGGTGCTGGCCGTCTCGACGCACGAGGCGCGGCTGGCCGCCGAGCAGGCGTTCCAGAAGGGCATGGCCCTGCTTCGCGCGACGCATACGGTGGCGGCGGCAATCGAGCTGCGCCGCGCCTCCCTGCTGCAACCGGAATCCCTCGAATACGCGCTGTGCGCCAGCTGGGCGGAAGCGCGCAGTCGCAGCGAGATACCCAGCGACGCCGATCAGCGCACGCTGCTGGAGATCGCGCAGAGGGCGAAGAAACGTGACCCCATGTTCGCCTTCGGATCGTACGTCCTCGGACAACTCGCGATGTGGGCGGGTGACGATGCCGCGGCGAAGAAGTGGTTCTACGAGGCCCTGAGGCTCGACCCATCATCCGAAGCCGGGCAACAGGTGCGGATTCTCGCCCGTTATGGAACGGCAACCCTCGGGCCATCCAGCGCGGCCGAGCCCGCTCACGGCGACCACACGACGGAGAAGGCACCCGTCGCCGCGAGTGAGCCGGCGCCAGCCACCAAGGCCAGCCCCACCGCCTCCCGCCCGGCTGCCGCTGCTCCCAAACCGAATCGATGGGCGAGATGGCTGCTGGCGGGCGTCGCGCTGTCGGCGGCGGCCGCGCTCGTGATCTTTGGAGCGCCGAAGACATCGGAGCCGGGCGCCGGACCCGCGCCGCCCTCGTCCCCCGACCCCGTGGTCGCGGAAGCGAAGGACGCGTCCGCGTCCCCGGACGGGCGTCCCGGAGACGTGACGGCCAGCGATGCCGTCGGCGGCGCGGAGCCGCCAGCTGCCACCAGCGCCAGGCCGTCGGAGGCCGACGAGCCGGGGACGGTGCGATTGCCTTCCCGCGCATCCGGGCACCGCGTCTACGTGGACGGCCGCCGCGCCCAGGTCGACGAATCCGGAACCCTCCGTCTTTCCTGCGGCCGGCACGTCATCCAGATCGGAAGCCAGGGGACGCCGGAGCCGATCGATGTCCGTTGCGGAGAGGAGCTTCAGTTACAATAGGGCCACGCTCGATGAGTGGAGGAGAGGCCCCACCGCAGAAGCGATTCGGCATCGAGCGCGCGATCGAGCTCATGCGATCGCTGCCGACGGATCAGAACCCCGCTCTGGTAGCGCTGGTGATCGCGAAGACGCTGGCGGCGGTGGACGTGCCGGTCTCGCACATCATCGAGGACGCCGGCGCGAAGCAGAAGGATCTCGAGGCCAAGCTCGAAACCGCGAGGGCCGCTTGCGCCGTGCTGGAGACCGAGATCGAGCTGCACGTCGATGAGATCGTCGAGCTGGAGGCCTTCCTCGCCGAGGCCATGAGTGTCGTGGAGCGACTCGAGCACGTGCGCAACGCGCCCGGCGAGTCCGTCATGAACCGTTGAGCATGTTGTAGACTGGCCAGTTCCCGGGGAAGGAGTGAAGGGATCGAATGCGTGAGCTGACCGCGAGTGCCGTCGTGAAGGGCCCTGCCGGATCGCTTGCGCGCCTCTTCGCCGTCGCCGTGCTGGCGTCGTGCGGTTGCAGCAGCGGTCCAACCGGCGGGACGGGAGCAGGCGGCGATGGTGGCGGCGGGACGGGAGGAGGAGGCGGCGGTGATGCCGGCACGACGGGAAGCGGCGGTGATGCCGGCACGACGGGCGGCGGCGGTGATGCCGGCACGACGGGAAGCGGCGGTGATGCCGGCACGACGGGCGGCGGCGGCGGTGGTGTCGGCGGCCAGGCGGGCACGGCAGCTGGCGGCAGCACCGGGACCGGCGGATCCGGAGCCGGCGGCATGGGCGGAGGCTGCGCCACCGGCACTCACCTCTGCTCGGGACTCTGCGTGCCGAACAGCAGCGCCACGAGC
>Ga0111539_10002625_pt1 | contig 23817 bp, 23 predicted proteins | sample RhiMethybrSRZTD1_FD_79667 | JGI IMG/M metagenome (GOLD analysis project Ga0111539, IMG submission 79667) | Populus rhizosphere microbial communities from Tennessee, USA - Rhizosphere MetaG P. TD hybrid SRZTD1 (version 2) (version 2) | ecosystem: Host-associated > Plants > Roots > Rhizosphere >...
CGCGTCGCATATTGCGCGTCGGTCTCGCCCGGTCCGCGAGGCATTAGTCGATCGGCGCCGATCAACGGTAAGGCCGAAGCGTCAGCCAAGCCCGGCATGCGCGCCTTAAGCGCATGCTCGGACTTGACCAGTAGCGCATCACCGAGCAGACCGATCGTGTAGAGAAACTTACCGCCAGCTTCCCGCGGATCGCTCAGCCAAGGAGAGGCCAGCGCTAAGAGCGAGTCTCGGATACTCATACCGTGGCCACCGTAAGGGTTACGGTCCCCAATACCGCATTTTGCAGCGATGTCAGCGCGAAGTCTGCAGCGGATCCCCCTAGCAAGAGCGAGTCGACCCGCTGGACGTAAGACTCGGATCCTGAAACCTTGCCGGCTGCGTAAAGAATGCCTTCAATCACCGAAATCGGAAGGAGTCCCGAGTAGCCACCGATCGGGAAACTCGCAAAGAAAGCAGCGAGCGCCACTCCCGCGGCGGACAAGTAGGCCGAGCCTTGTGCGGCGGGGACGGTAACGGTGGCACTGATCGAAACCGTCGCGGTGCTGGCAGCGAGCGTGCTTTCGGTCACGGCTTGGCCAACAACGCGTTCTTGAAGTAGCAGATCCAACAACCCCAGGTCCCCACCTTCCAGACTGCCCCCCGTGGTGTAAGCGCCATTTCCAGCGGAGCCGACCAGCTCCACAGTGGTACCCGTAACCGTTCCGACTTCCCAAAAACCGTTTGCGGCCGTGTTGCCTTCGACGCCGGCGATATAGACCGTGTCACCGGTGAGCAGTCCGGTCGTATCAGCGATCGTGATAACAATCGGCGTGGCGTTGGTCGCGTTGGTGATCGGTGCCTGGACGATCCCGGTCGGTGCGCCCGTAGCATTCGCGACGATTACATTCACCGTGCCGGTCGTGGTGTCGGTCAGCACTATCACCTTAGTGATAGCTTGACTCAGGTTCACCGTGCCGAGGACGTTGCCGGAGAATGCGAATGCAGATTCGACGAACAGCGTGAGCGCTGATAGCGTGACATACGCATACGCGCCAGCCGCCCCACCGGGCGAGATTGACTGAAGTCGGAGCAAACACCTAGCAGCAAGCGCCACGTTGCTTTCCCAGGTGTCGCCGACGAAAGAGCCGGTGTTACTGCAGTAAACGCCGGGGTAGGTAGTGACTAGTTGCGTGATCTCTCCCGGCGCAGCCGTGCCGTTCGGACCGGCAAAGTCGGCCTGAATATTGGCGGTCACCGGAATGTAAGCTCCGTTCGTTACGGTGCCCGATAGGGTGCCGGACGCGAGCCCGCTCGTGAATGTGACGACGTTAGTTCCGGAGTTTACGGTCAGTAGACGCTGGAAAGTGTTATCAATGCCGGTCAGGCTCTTGGTCGACAGCACACCAACAAAGAGCACGTCACCAGCGACTAGACCCGAGGTACTCGAGAGAGTGAGACTAACCGTGGAGCCTCCCACCGATCCGGCGGTTACGTTGCGCCCGGTCGATGGTGACAACGTTAGGCTTGAGGTATTGGAATAAGTCGGTTGCGCGGCGGTAATGGCCGCGACGTGAAATTGCCCCGTAGCGAGCGGACCGACCGTGCTTACGCTGGTGTTTACGAGATAGAGCACGCCCGCGGCGTAGGTTTGCGGTAGTCTAAACTCGTCATAGAGCTGCTCGGCCAAGACATCGAGCCACCCAAGGGTCCCGCTGGGATTGGCCGATGCATCGGACGGATCGGCTGTTACGGGGTTGGTGATTACGGTGCCATCAGGCTTGACGAATGTCACCGTACCGGTCGCCGCCCATTGCAGGAAGCCGGCCTGAGCGAAGGCCGAAACCAAAGCGTCCTGTTCGGCTAGACCCGATGCGGTGATCGCCAGAATTGTGCGTGCCATCCCGCCCGATTGCCAGGAGGTAACCGGTAATTCGACCGTCTCGGCAACTGACAGCTGTTTGCCGAGCCAAGAATCAGCAGGCGTTACCGCACTACTGATGCCGCTCGGAGCGGGCACGAAAAGATCACTAATCGGGAGTGTCACGCGGTCACCTGCAGGAGGCTAACGGTAGCGTCACGCGCCGCAACAACCAACCGAAAAGGCCCTTGTGCATCCCCGACCACCAATCCGACCGTGAGCACCCCCAATACGAAACTGGCGGTGCCGGAGCACGACACCACGCGCTCGTCCTTGAGACACTCCGCCGCGGCCTCCGATGCGATGCGGCCGAGCTCAGCGGGACCGATGTCGTCGTTTAGCTCTCCCAGTAACTCGTAGCCATAGTCCGGATCGTCTATCAATCGCCCGTTGGGTGTTTGCAGACGACGCACCAAAGCTTCTGCTAGAGCGCGCCGTCCCGAAACGGATTTCATCGCAGGATCCATCCCGGTCATGCTGGCGTTCATCGCGACATCTACGCCGTAGTCTGTCATGGCAGAGGTAACCTCTGTGCTTTTACCAACACGCCCACCGTGTCGAGCTCGCCCTGGGTAACGGGACCTGGAGTTAGGACGACATTTCCGGAGGACGGGACGTTTACCGTATCGCCGTAGCAGATTACCGCGCGCGCCTCACCGGCCACGTCCATTCCTCCCACTATGAAAGGCTGCGTAGGGAGCCCATCGAGAAAACCTACCGCTATCGTCGATCCGGACTGAGGCTTACAGTTGAGTCCGGCCACGCCGTTGCGTAGCGGTATCGCTACCACAGGCGGCAGCGACAGTGAGGCATTTATCGCGCGCGCAGTAACCGTGCTCCCGTCGCTGCTTTCCACGACGTACCCATACGTACCTAAAAACGTCAGCCTGGACACTTCGCCGCGAATGATCTCGCGAAGCGCGGCCATCATACGATCTGGCTCGTCGGACGGGCCCGACACAAGCACCGTGTGACGCAGCTTCCCCTCGTTGTCGCTCTCGATATGAACCATATTGATGGCTTGAGTGTCCGGCACGAGGGCGTTGGAAAACGTGGCACCCGGCACGAATTCCGCGTAACTCTCGGTCGAGATCACGAATTCACCGCGTGCTGGATCGAAGCTATTAACGAGAAACTCGCCGGTGATGTCCACGGTCGGCCGCGCGCTAAGCTGGGTTACGCCAGCGTTGTCCACGTACCACGCGAGACCGACCAGCTGACGCAGGATACGTTGCGCCGGAGCCGCTTCACGTAGGAAGTAATCTCCGATCGCTTGATTGCTGGCACCCGCGACCGTTTCCCCGACTTCTGCCGCCAGGTCGCGAGCAATGAGAGCCGTGCTAATGCCGCCCGGTAAGCGGTACGCTCGCGCGCCAACATCCTTACGCCAGCCGCCGTAACCACCCACGATGCGGGCCACACGTTGACCGGCAAAGACGGCTTGCCGGTAAATGGTCCCTACTAAAGCCAAATCCCCGCACGTAAGCGTTGCCGTTGCCGCAAGATCGGTAGTGTCGGCAAAGCGCAGGTCCGCCACCCACGCGCCGGTAAAGGGCAACGTCAGCGACCCCGAGTGAGCGCGGAATCCGCCGAAGGAGAGAAACTCGTCCGTCACTGGGTTGCGCTTTCCCCTTCTGAGCTGAATTTACCCCATAGCTTTTCTACCTCTTGCTCCTGCGCACTCGGGCCACTGAGCGCTTCCTTCAGCTGATTTGTGAGCGCATCGCCTTGATTGGCAACCGACTGCGCAGTGGCTTCGGTCGGGGTGAGTTTCTTCGTACCCTTTGCCGTGCCGACCGCCGAGCCCTTGGGCTGCGGAGTGTACTCGAGAAACTTGCACTTGGACGAAAACATCAGCGTCGGCGAGCGAGTCAAGATGCCAATTTCAACGCACACAACGGAGCTGATTCCGAGATCGTCCAAGAATGGGTGAAAGATCTGGATCGCTTCGACTTGTTTTTTCGTCGGATCGTACTTCAGGGCTTTGATAAACTCCGCCCATTCCTGGAAGTGGTTATGCCCCGTTCCCATGGTGCCGTTGTCCCATAGGAAAAATTCAATCTCCCCAGTTCCCGGCGGGAGCTGTGTGAAGGTGATCGTGGAGCCCTTGGTGCCTTTTCCCTTTTTGACATCGAATTCATGCTCGCGTGCCCAGCCGCTTAGAATGCAGTAGCCAGGACTGAGAATGCCGGGCGAGCCCCCGATCTGCACGACGTCGTGCACCCACGGGAAGCGAAGCGGATCGATGATTCCGGAGCCCATTATCCTAAGCCCTGTGCAAGGGCCATGCGTTCGAAGGTCGTCGCGACCATGATCTCGGTGATCTCTTGGGCGCTCTTTCCTGCTCCGTCGATGTTTATTGCGCCTATGTGGATCACGGCTCCCCCGCGGCCGCCCCCGGACGAGGCGCCTGCAGCCATGCCCCGCGCAGCCGCGCCAGCCATCTTCTGTGTCGCGCCACTGACGCGAGGGATTGCCGCTTCGGCGCCGCGTGCAACGCCCTCTCCGAGCCCACCCTTTCCGATTTCAAATCCGATTTTGCTCGGGGAGTGGATCCCCAAGACGGACTTCAGGCCGCTCGCGACATCGCCGCCAAGCTTTTTGACCGCCTCGACCGCGCGCCCGATGCCGTTTTTTATCCCGTTGACGAGCCCGTCGATCAAGCCGGACGCGGCTTCGGCGCCCGCTGAAGCAATGTCGATAAGGACGCCCACGCCTCGGACAAAGTTAAGTACCATTCCTGCCGCAAAAACCGCCGCGCCTCCGATCAGCTCAATATTCGCGACAAGAAACTTTAGGAGCACATTTCCCCCGTCTATCCCGCCGAAGGAATCGCCGATCTTGCTGAGCTCCTTCCCGATCGGCTTGAGCGCAATCCCGACCCTAAGCGCCGCGATCACGATTGCTAGCAGCGCGGCCTTTATGATCGGAAGTATCTTGCTCGCAGCCACAGAGATCGCGTTAAAAGCTCCGGTGATGACGGTCTTCATGAACTTTCCGGACACTGAGTTTCCGTCAAACAGGGCCGTGATTTGCTTCAGCCCGTTTAAAAACGGCTCAAGGTTCACCCCGTCAAAGAGCTGCGCAATTTTTTCGCGGAGTCCGGCCATTTGAGCCTTGAAACCGAGCGCCATTTTCTGTGCGCCCCCGGCGAACTTCTTGTTTAGCGCTTCGTTTAGGAGATCCGTTGTCACGATCCCGGGCTTCAGCGCGCCTTCGAGTTTCATGCTCGCGATCGTTTTGGCCGTGACCTTGGCCTTTCCGCCCCCCGCCTCGATCTTGGCGAAGAGATTTGTCGCGGCTTGGCCCGCGGACTCGCCCATTACTGCGGTAGCGTCCGCAATGCCCGCGAGCGCATTCTTCAGCTTCTCGCCCTTGAGACCGGCGCTTGCCAGGTCGGTGCCCATCTTCGTGAGTGCGTCACCGGTCGCGATTCCGGTCGCGGCAAGCGCGTCGATCTGATCGTCCAGCTCTGCCGCGGCTTCCTTCGATCCGAGCAATACTTCCGCCTGGATAAGCATCGTCCGCTGAGCGTCCGATGCCTCTAGTGTGAATTTGGTGATCGACACGGCAGCTTCGAGCGCCGCGCTCGCGATCTTGCCAAGCGTTGCGATTAGCGCCCCGCCGGCCGCAACCGCGATTCCGATTGGTCCAGCCATGGCGCCCAGTCCGCCGGCCAAACCGCTGGCGCCACCGGCCGCTTCCCCGAGGCCAGTAGATACATTTGGTAACAGGGACGTCAGTCCGGAGAGCTTGGCTTTTTCTTGCTCCAGGGCCGCGGTGAGCATGTGCGAGTCGCCGGTCAGTTTCTTGTGTCCGCCGACATCACCGATCGCATTGGCCCTGGTCAACGCATTCGTCGTCGCCTTAAGAGCGCCCTCTAGAACCTTGACGGCTTCAGCGGATTTTTGCGCCTCCGCCGCGATATTCCCCTTCAGGTCGACTTCGTAGACGAATGCCACTAACGCTCACTCCTTCTTCAAAAGCGCGTGCAGGGCCCTTACGGTGTCCGCAAACAATATTCCCGCGGCCTCCGCCCGCGGCGTCTCGTCGCCACGAAACCAAGCGCTGAGCCCATCGGCGAGTGGGTCGGCACTCTCTTGGAATGCCGCGAGCTCAGCGCGGATCATTTTACATCCGCCTTCCCGGCCGCCCCCGTGAGATCAAGTAGCGCCTGCCCGCACGCTTCGGGAATTCCTGGCCAGTCATCTAGCAAGGCTTCGATTCCGGCTGCGTCGAGCTTGGGCCACACGATCAGCTTGCGGACGAGTAGCTCCTGTGAATCGGCTTTTAGCCCTTCGTCATGGGTTTGCGAGCGCCAAAGCTTGTATTCCGGGCGCGATGGCTTGCGCAAAACAACGCACCAGATCGGCCCCTCTCCGTTTGAGCGGACGGCCTTGACGACCGCTGTGCGCTTGTACTGCGCGTCGAGCGCGGCGATTTCTTCCTCAGTCGGTTGCGGCATGGGTCTCGAGTCTCCCTGGCTCCGCTCCGTCCACGCCGCGAGCCGCTATTGTGGTTGCTTGTTAAGTACCTGCAGGCGGCAGGAGCGGATCGATCAGATCGTCCTTGCCGTTGAAAAGGATCTTGATCGGGTTCAGCTCGAATTTGCGCGAGAGCGCATCAGGACTGACACTGTGTCCGACTTCTGTCGAGTCGAGCGTGCACCCGAGAATCGTATCAGTGATCTGATCGAAGCCGTTCTCGCTGTACATGACGACGACCGAGAAGGAAACGTCAGCGTACCCGCCCCCGTTGATGCCTCCGGCCGCTGCCGCTTGCTGCGAAAGCAGATCCTGCAGCTGGTTAAACTCGGCCAGGTAAAGCTCGATGTCGGCGGTGTACGCATTGCGTCCGCGCGTCTTGCCAAGCGGATCCGGCGAGCCGGCTTCGACCATGCTGCGCGTGCGTTTGCGACTGTAATTGATCGACTTGCGCCCGATCACGATCTGGCCGGCAATATGGAGCTCGATTGAGCTCCAATCGTGGCGCACGCCGTTCACCAAAGGTACGGGAATCGGAGTCGTTGCCATTAGTCCGCCTGTTCAGAGTTGAGGAAACTGATCGTTACGTTTTCGGTCAGCACGTAGCCGCGAGCGTTCAGGGTCACAGCGACATTGACCGCGTTAGTGGCACGCACATCGGTGCTCCGGTTTACGACCACCGTGTAGCCGCTGATCATATTCGCCGCGAGCATGCGGGTCTTGAGTGCAGTCCCGAGGGCATCTTCGATCGCGCGGGCGTCGTTCTCCACAAGCGTTCCGTTTGTGTTGAGCCGGACGTCCTCATTGATGACCTCTTGGCCTACCTCGTGAACGATCGTGCAAGCGCGATCCATCACGAGACCAAGAGGAAGGATCGTAAACGCGCTTCCCGGCGTGCTGCTCAGGTTTGGATTAACGATGTAAAACGCCACTCCGAGACCGCGGCGCGTGCGTGCACTTGTGATACGCAGCGCATCGATTCCGGGGTTGATGTTTTCATCGTGGTAAATGAATCCGTCTTGCGGATCCGTTGCCGGATTGACGACGATCGTAGATAGGGCCCGGTCCTTGACGCGCCCGGCATGGCGTTGGGGAGGGATGGCGACCTCGCGTGCGGCCAAGGACCAGGCAAGCGGGCGCCGGTAGCTCGAGCTCCCGGTGAGAGCAAGCGGGTAGGCCGACGGTGTGTTGTAGTAACCAGCGCAGGGGCAAATACGCAGACCGTTATTTCCCGTAGTAGTACTCGATAGGAGCCCTAGCGCGGTGGTCCACGCGGCCTCGCTCTCAGCGCTACCGCCGAAAGCGGCCGGGCACGACGCATCGCGAAGCGTCACGATCGCGCGCTCGAAGAGGTAGCTAGCTGTCAAAGCGTCAAGAGTGCCAGTGCTACCGTTTGACAGCGCGGAAATATCCGATGCGGCCATCGCAGGTCCGTTGCCGGTAGTGCCGCCAGCTCCTCCGCCTACGATATGCACGCTCCCCACGTCCGCATTGCTGTACGGGCTGGCCTTGTATGCGGCGATAGCCGCCTGGATATCAGCAATTGCCCACGCCGGTCCTTTGGTGCTCCATTTGATCAGGTTGCCGGCGACGAGCGTTTGCGTGCCCGTACCGAGCGTGAGCACCATTCCGGTGCTCGGAATCGTGTATGTAAGCGCGGTGCCGAGTGCGACGATCGGGCCGTAGTTGCGGCCAGCGTCGAGGGAGAACTGGAGTGTGATTCCGGCCGTGGCAAGGGCTCCCCCTGCAACGACTTTCACAACGACGTAGTAATCGCTAAACGCCCCTTGCGTGGCATCCACCGCAACCGATGGCGCCGTCGCGGTACCGAGACTTGCGCCCGTACCCTGCGACAGCACAGGCGACGTTGCGGTGCCCTTAGTTGTCACCGGGACCGACATCGCCAGCACAGTACCGCCAGCCAGCGTGGCGAGCGCGGACGCTTCGACCAGATCGCACGGACCGAATGACGCCAGAAGAGTAGCGGGCGACTTGGTCGCCACAACTTGATTGTTGGCGACCGCAGCCGTTGCTTGCGTCAAGTTTCCGCAGCCGATCACAAGCTGCGTACTCTGCAGCGGCACATTGACCGCAGCCGAACCGTTGTCGACAATCGTGATGTTTACATCGCCATTGCTCATCGGTTCACCCTAGATCGATTGGAGTGGATGTCGTGCCGTCCGGCAAAATCATTGCGACGGTCGGCACCGGCCGCGTCCCGACCGGCGCGAAAGAATACAGGACGTCTGGCACCGGTACATCGATTTCCAGATTCCAGATCGCGTAGCGCCCAAGGATCTGCAATTTCGTCGCGTCGTCCGCCGAGCTTTGCCATCGCATAGTTCCCGGCCTGTGTATCCCATGCACTAGATCGGCAAGTGATTGCAGAATGATCAGCGCAAGCGTTGCGGTCGCGTCCCAGTCCGTGTCGGGATTCGTGATCTGCGTTGGCGGGTTGGCTGTGTTGTAAGTGCAACCCCAAAGGTGTACCTCGTACAGCTGTCGCTCCGTCCAGAGCGGGCGTTGCTGCATAGCAGCTAATTGCTCGGCCGTCGGCGCGAGCACCGCTTCCGCCGTTGCGCTGGAGCCGTCGCCCGTGATCGTTACCGTGGGCGCGCTCGTGTACCCCGAGCCCATGGCCGTCATTTGAATCCGATGCACGACGCCCGACAGCAAGACCGCCGTCGCCGTTGCCTGGACTCCGCCGGCCAGATTCGGAGCGGAGATCGTAACAGTGGCCGTCGTGTAGCTCTTGCCGTGATTCAGGACGAACACGGAGAGCACTCCCGCGCCTTGCGGTACCGTCACGGCAGCGATCCCGTGCCGCATAGATGCGTCGCGCGGGAGAAATTGAGACGATTTCGGGACGAACACGATCCGGTTCGGGCTCGCGTTCTCTGCGATGTGCTCCGGGCCCAGTAGGACGCTTCCGTCCACGAGCGGAGGGAGGTTTGCGGCCGCGATCCTCGCGACCACGTCCGTGCTGATCGTTTGCACGAGGTAAAGCCACTGCATTCACCGCGCGCCTCCAAGTATTTTGGCGCCCGCCTCTTCGATGGCGCGGTCGATGGCCGCCGACCATTCAGCCGGAAGCGGACCAGTTGGCAGGATCGGACGTGCCGGCATGCGGCCGGTTCCGACCTGATGAAACGCACCGTACGACTCACCGAGCTCGATACGGATCCCGGCGCCCTGCGCGGCAGTCACAGAGACATTGCGCAATTCACCCGTGTCAGTGAGAGGCGGAGCGCTTCGCCCGCGAGCGACGGTCGCAGGCGCCAGCGGAGCCCATGCCGCGCCATACGGGTTTGCGCCATCGTCAAATTCCTTTTGGATGAGCTGCGCGATCGCTTCGGCTGCGCGCGGAGCAGCTTTCGACGGCACCGTCGCGAGCTCGTTAAGCGCACGCGTTATCGTTGCGAGAGCAGCGGCGCCGGCGCTCATGTATCACCCTTAAACTGTGCGTTGGTAAGCGCTACGATCGTTGTCGCTGTAGTATTGGTCGACTTGATCCACGTAAAAGCCAGCCGGATCGGTACTCCTGCAGCGGCAGGCACGACAACCGATTGACCGCGCGCAGTGACGAGATTCACGTTCCCGGCCGCACCGACAACGAAGCCCGCGGCGGGCGAATTGAATTGCGCCGTAGTATTGCTGGGCGTGATCGCCACAGCCCCATCCCAGCTTTCGGAGGAAATCATATGCTGGGCACTCCGCCGCTGTTTTGACCCCACCCTCGGGGTGCGCTTGATTGCACCTGAGGCAAGTCAGCTCCGCTATTCGTAAGCATGACCGAATTCGGCGTCACGTCCGGATGAATCGCCTGGCGCTGCACGCCGGGAAACCAGCCGTTGCCTGGCGGCAAATTAGGATTCCCAATCGCCTCATAGTATCGGCGCAGGACACTTTGATCGGCGCCAGCGAGCGCGTTGAATCCGCGCGCTTCCATTAGCAGATAGCAAGCGATGTACGCCGTCATCTGCGTCAAGTCGGAGCCCCAGGCCAGCAAGAGCGGCTGGGCGTATCCGCCCTGGCCGTCGCTCACGCCGTAGCGGCCGCGCAGGTAGGAGTCCGCGCGAGCGCTTGCCGCGACGCACGCGGCCTGTTGCTGTCCGTTGGTGGTCGTGGCAAGCGCAGCCGGCGCGAGATAGTTCGCGAGATCGCTAGGCTGACAATATTGCGCCGGCATAGGTCACCTTTAGGATGGTCCGCTGCGCGCCGCCAAAAATGCAAATGACCAAGCCGGTGCCGCGCGCGCCCACGCGCCCCAGAGGAACTGGTGCGTGTCAAACACAACAGGGTCTTGCTCGTTCATGCGTGGCACGATCTGTGGCGACTCGCGAAGCGCCCATGTAAACGGCTTCATGGCCGCCGACGTGTCCATGAGGTACCACGTGTACACATTCTTCAAAAACTTGTTTTCGAGCCCAGTGACGCCGAAGCGCTTGAGGGGGTTATCGGCCGCTCCGACCTGACCGGTGATATTCACACCCCATTGCGGGGGCGCGAAGAAGGTCGAGCGCAGGATAAGCTCCACTTCGGCTTTTAGCTGCGGCGCGTGCATGAGCACGTCCGGGACAACGCCAAGCGGTTCACTATCTTCGCCCTTGAGCGTCGACATGTACTCCCAAAGCGTTGTGAACGCGACCGGGCTGAGCGCGCCTCCGACCGTCGTCGAGATGGTGCCGCCGCCGCTCTTGGGATAAGCGATCGATACGCCGCCGCCGGTGAAATCGTTTACGTACGTGCCTTTCGTCGCGTCGTACAGATCGATCGGGTGCGCCGTCGACCAGTTAGCAAGTCCGTCAAGTCCCGCTTGCGAGACCGCGTCGGAGTAAGCGCCGCTAGCTTCAAGAAGATCTCGGAGCTCGTAGTCCGGCCATCGTTTAATCTGAGCGGCCATGTCTGGCAGCATGCGGTAGTAGAGTCCAAATTGATCGTCATCGAGCTTGAAGCGATCGATCGCATAAGTGTCCTCGTAAGGCCGCGGCACAACCGAATAGAGCTGGGGAGCCGGCTCGTGCACGTGTCGAGGACCAGCCCAGATGCGCATCTTTGGCATCTTGCCGGTCCAGCCCATCGTCCAGATCTCGCTTGAGACCGGAACGGTGGTTGCGATTTTCGGGGCAACCAAGTCGACGGAGAGCGACGTGTAGATCGACCCCCACATCGTATTGACGTTGGTGATGAAAACATTCAGGCCGGCGGGAGTGATCACGAGGGGCCTCCGGGGATCGAATTGGTCCCGAGTTTGACCGCGACCGGACCGAGGGCACCCGGGTAGGTCGTATCGTACGCTTCGATCACACCGGCAACCGGCAGCGAGCCGGCCGTCATCGTGACCGTAGTTTCATCTAGCAGGTAACAGAGCGCTCCAACGTTGGCCTGCGTTACCGCCCCGCCACCCGTCGCGCTTGCTAGGAAGAAGGTTCCTGTTGCGATCTCGACTGTAACGTCACCATCGCTAGTTCCACCAGTGATACCCGGCGCAGTGTCCGCGGTGCCAGGTCCGGCCTTCTCGATCAGGCCCCACACGACATCGGTTGCGCTCGCCGGCGAAGTTGCCGGGACAACGTAGCCGCTGCGCGTGATTGCGACCGAGCCGCGATAGACCTTCTCGGAAGCCTTTAGCGGCTGGTTGACCGGCTGCGTCGAGTTCCCCGGCGTTCCGTACCGCACAATTTTAACATCGGCTGATAGAGCCATTAGAATCTCCCTCCGCCGTTGGCGTTGACTGCGCGCTCACGTTGGGCCGCGATCATTTTCTTCCTGACATCTTCCCGTTGCGCGTCCGGCACCGAGAGACACGCTTCGTCGATTTGTGCGAGCACTGCGCTCGGGAGTTCAGCTCCCGATTTGTGCGATGGCGTACGGAGCTGCTCGTCATCAATCGCTACGAGCGGGTGCTTTCGCATCGAAAGAAAATCCTTCACGAAGCGACTTGACTTGCTGCGCAGGTCTTTTGCCTCGTGCCGGGTGATACGGCGATTGGCGAGAGCACTGTCAATCGACAGTGTCTTTTTCTCGCTCGCGCGCTCCGCGGAGATCTTTCGTACGCGCTTTGCGGCGAGCTGCCCCTCGGCAATCATTGCCGCGAGCGCACCAACCGCACGCTGTCCGCACTTACCGGTTGCCGACTGAGCGAGTGCAAGAAGTTGCGTGGCAGCCTTTTGGGTTGCCTCTTCTTCCTCTGCGTCGTCGTCGGCCTCTTCTTCGGATCCGGCTGCGTCGGCTTCCTCTTCGGAGCCCGCGGCGTCCTCTTCCTCTTCAGCTTCCTCGGGAGGCTCCGATTCACTTCCCTCGGTTGATCCGATTTCTTCTTCTTCGATCTCTTCGGTGCGTTTCACGCGCTTGGTGTGGCGCGTGCCGCCTTCGCCTTCGCCTTCCTCTTCTTCCTCTTCGGTTTTTGCGGGAGGCGTTTTCTCTGACGCGGCAAGCTCAGCCTTAGCGCGTGCGAGCGCTTTCTCCAGCTTCGCCACTGCCACACGCTTATGCTTAGCGGTCAGCTTTTTGGTCATCGGGTTAATCTCCGGAGATCTGTCGTTTTCTGTCATGCCTTCGGCCTTGCGGTCAAGGCCTGGATTTTGATCGAGCTCGGCACGCATGGTGCTTAGGGTCCTATCGAGAGACCACACGGCATCAGCTAGACCCGCGTCTACGGCGTCTTGACCGTCAAAGGTATCCGCCTCCAACGCCTTGATCGTCTCAACCGAAAGGCCGCGCGCTTTTTCTACCAACCGGTAATAGAGATCCGCTAGGTGGTCGACGCGCTTTTGCAGGTGCGCCACCGTCTCATCCGTGAGTTCCACGTCCGGGTTGCCGTCTGCCTTACGTGCGCCACTTGTTACCACCGCAACCTTAAGCCCGGCCATCTTATTGGCCTTCGTTGCGTCGACCAGAGTGCTCGTTACGCCGATCGATCCAATCTCGGCTGCAGGGGGTAGGTAAATGTCGTCTGCGACGCACGCCAGGGCGTAGGCGGCCGAGCAACATTTTTCGTCGGCGTAAGCGCATACGGGCTTCCCGAATTGCTTTTTGAGCTTCCGCATGGCGTCCACGGTCGCGTTGAGACCGGCCGCCATGCCGCCCGGAGAGTCGATTTTGAGGAGCACGCCGCGCACTTCGTTGTCCGCAAGCGCGTCGTGAAAGCGCGCCATGATCGATTCGTAGTCATCGAAATACATCCACGTGTTGCCGGGCTTGCTTTCGAGCGGGCCTTCGATCGTCAACACGGCGATTCCGCCTTCGACAATTTCTACGCACGCTTCCTCGCGCGGCGCGTAACTCGCGGCCATCGCGTGCGGATCGATCAGCAGGAGAGTGCCTGCCTTGCGGCCGTCCGCAAACTTGCGCGGCCCGTCGAGTGTGGCAACGCGCGCGCGCAGCGTCTTGTCTCCGCGTTCGATCCCAGCGACCGCACGATGATGTCCGTTGTGAATATAGAGCTTCCCGCCGTGCTCCAGCACGATCGGAGTGTGTTTACCGTGCGCGCCGTCAACGTATTGGCGCACCCGCTCGTCGCTCACATGTCTCTGTGTTGCCGTGAGCTCAGATAGTGGGATCTCGCGATACACGCTCCCGCGGATCGCTGCGCTGATAACCGTGCGGTCGCACTCATTCTTGTAAGCCTGAGCGCGGTCACGAAAACGCATAGGCACGCGCATTACTCGGACTCCTTAGCTGGCTTGTCGCCGGACGCTTCAGGCTTCGCCTCGGACGCAGCCTTGGCGACCTGCACCGTAGGCGGCGCCTTGAATTCACAGTCGGGGAAGTTGCGGATTCCGAATTCCGACAGCGCGAATTTCTTCAGCTGCTCGGGATCCTTGAATTGCACTCCAGCGGTAGCTAGCTGGTTCATGCCCCCGCCCAGGGCTGCAAATGCGGCGCTGTTCCGTTGGTAGCGGTCGATGGGGGCTACATCCCAAGACGTAAACGGAGCGAGCGCGGCGTCGCCGAAATTCAAATACGCAAACGGCTGCTGAAAGTCCCGATGTAGCGTTTGCATCCACGACGTGTTGTCCCATTGCAGGCCCTGCTCGCGGATATCCATATGCGCTTTGGTCGCGGCAAACGCGCCGCCCTCGACCTCGGTAGTCAGGTTCTGAAACATCAGCGCGAGCACAATGCTCATGTCGCAACGATCGATCAGTCCCGGAAACGCTTGCCAGTTGCCGGCCGCGGCCTCGCGCAATTCGTAGTCGTATCCGTTTTGCGCATCGACGCCGCGCGGGATGAGCATGGCGCTGTCACTGCCGAGATTGTAAAGCGAGCTTTCGAATTTCGCGCGCTCGCCCGGATCCGCAGCGGCTGGCGTGTACCCGATTCGCGTAGGGAGCCCGTGCACCTCGCTGTATCTCGCCCAGTCCCGGAGCGCGAAGTGGCGGATCAGCCACGGTTCAGCGACCGACCGCACAGCGCCGCGAATCCAACCGCGATACTGCCCGTAAGGCGCGTGCAGATACCACTTGCCGTCGCCCGGATTGATCGACAGCAATCCGTCCTGCGAAATCGCCACGTACTTACGCGCGATCCAGTGATAGAAAGTGAAACGCGGGTGCCACGGTCGCGCATACGGCTTCCAGATTTCCCCCGCCGTGTCCCAAAGAATTTGGCCAGGCACGAATCCCATGAATATCGATAGCGCCTGCGACTCCGGCAGTGCGTAGGACGACGCGAATTCAGGCCAGTGTGCGGCCCATGCATCACAGCACTCCTTGGCTGCGTCCGAGTCATCCGCCGGTGTGTGCTTTACCTCGCGTCCGAAAAGCCCGCTGATGCGCGAGCCAAGCGTGGCCTGCACGCGATCGTCGCCCAGCATGCTATCCACGAGCTGACCGCTGAGCTCGAAAATCCCCTGCAGATGCGACATGAGCGCCTGGCGCGTCGCCGCAACGGTCCACGAGTTTTGAATCGTGACAAGCGGGAGGTCTCGATAGACTATACCCGGACGGCGATTGACTATCGAGTCCGCAAGCGGATTGCCCGGCGGTTGAAATGCTGGATCGTTCAGCGGGATCTGCGACGGGTCGGTGCTGCCGACCATGTCTTGCACTGCGCGCGCAAGCTGCTCGGCCGGAATCGGCGTTGCAAATGGCGAGGCCGGGAGCGAGCCCGCCGGATACTCGCCCCTGCCGTTAGTCGTCACGGAGCGACCGCCTCACGAGCGCGCGGAATGATCTCAGGCACACGCGGCTCATCGGTTAACGCCGGAGGCGTGTATCCGTCGAGATCCGCGATTGCGTCCTCAAGCGTTGGGCGCGGCGGACCGATTGCGTCCAGCTTGCCGGCGTCCTCACCCGCATACGCGCGCAGGTCCTCTTTCCAAAATGTCGAGTAACGCCATTGCTTAAACATCGGCGTTGGCTGGCCGTGCGTGTCTACGATTTCGGCGAGCGCGCACAGTCCGCCATTGGCGACACTGCGATCGCTGCCATCGGGATAGCGATATTCGGGTAAGTTGATCACGCGGCCGCTCGTGTGGCGGCGACTCGCCGTGATGAATGCGACGCCGCTCGCTTTGGTCGCGCGCGATACGAATGCCACGTACCAAGAGCGCACAACGCGATTGCGTGCATCGGCCATCATGCGCTGATGAGCCTCGAATGCCTCTTCGATCGATGGCGTTGGCGGGGGAGCCTGAGGAGCTCCGGCTTCTTGGATGATCGTACGCAGCTGCTCGCGTGTGAGCGTGATTACTTCGTGCTTGGGTTCGATCGGGACGTTAGCTGACGCGGTTGCTGTTACGTGCTCTTGCTTGGCCATGGCGTTGCTCCCTTAAGCGGCGCTCTGCTCGCTTGGGGCAACGGTGACATAGACTGCGTCCACACTGCAAGCGGACTTACCGACCCGGACGGCATCTTTTACCACTCTGTGCGGGGAAATGCCTGGTCGCGACGCACGCGAGTGGCGAACTTTTGCACAACCCTTTTTGACGGCAGCGACCTAAATAACGCTGCTACCCCCGACCCATACTTTAGAAGCCACTCAATAAGACGCATGCGAGGTAACGAGACGTCCTTCGAAGCGCAATAGGCAAGTATTTTTAGCGCATTGCCCATTAGCGCCGCGGGCACAACAGTTTCACGCATCCCGATCTCTCGGGCTCTCTCTTCGGACAAGTGTTTTACCAACCACCCGATCGCGTGGCTGGTGTTTGCCGGCGCGCGTTCAAGGAATTCTTCCGCCGCGCGACCGTTTAGGCAGCTCCAGCCATAGAACCAATCAGCGCCCCCAACCCTTCGAGTGTCGCCGTTAAGGGCAGCCCAGTGCACCTCTGCCCTGCCGTCATCGACGATGATGCACGGGACGCGAGCGATGCCAAGCGCTCGCGCGCTAGCTAAGCGCCGGTGGCCGTCGCACGCGATGTACCCCTGGCCGTTCTTTGCCACCACTAACGGGGTAACGATCCCGAGCTCGGCAATACTTTTTGCCAGTCCAGCAATAGCTGTATCGGTCTGACGCCTAGGGTTCTGAACCACGCTATCGTGAATTTGATCGACGGCAATGTCCTTGATCGTAGTCATGTGTTCACCACTGCTTTGTTTTGACGACACAAGACAGCGCGCGATGAGTGGTGAAACTGCGCTCGCGACGTTACCGTCAGCGAGATCGCGCGCTGTCTTGTATCTGTTTCACCACTGAAACAGAGACTAGCATACAAATCGAAGTCTGGCCTAGTACCTCGGTCTTCCGCCCGTCGTCGGCGCCCCTGAGCTTGAACCCATCACGCCATCGTGCAGCGACACCAGAGCGTCGACTTCATCGTCCGGATCGCCCTCTGCTCCGCGAAAAAGTTGAATGCGACGCATGAATGGCCCCCATTCATCCGCTATCGGCACCTGGATCTTTCCGCCGTTCCACGAGACGCGCGTCCGTTGGCTCCGCACCAGCTTGTTAAACCGCGCCGGGATCGCCTGAACCTGTATCCCGCGAGATGCCAGGTAATGCACCGCGCCGATCTCAGGCCCGCTTACGTACGAGTAAATAGGGCACGTCCCGTACACCGCGATCGCGTCCCGGATCTCGTGTTCGACCGCGTTTAGGTCGGCGTGAGTACGTCGCACTCGACGTAAAAAGAGAGCGCCTCCGTATGCCCGTCCGATAACAAGAGCGAAGTAATCAGCGTTGGCCGCCGATGAATACGACATGTCCAGACCGATGGCGTCTCTAAATCCGTGGAAAGCGGGGAGCTCCGCATATCGCACGGGCTCACCGAATACCTCACGACCAGGGACGAATGGCTGATTTTGGAATTGCGCATGCCAAAGCCTCTCACTCGGATCTACTTCAGCGAGCTCGCGACGAGTGCGCTCCAACGACTCAGCCGACCAAACGTCCTCAGCGAAGGCCTTGCCATCCGCGTCGAGAGCCCCGTGGTGCACGTATTGCCAGGTCTCGGCCTTGCGAAGTAAACGCCGTCCTATCGGATCGTCGGGGTGCCAGCGTGACATCACGATCAGCACCGACCCCCGCTGGCCGGCTCGTACGGCGCGAGCGGTGTAGTGGGCAATGGCATGGTCGACCGCGTCTCGGGTCGCCGCGTCGTCCGCCGTGAGCTCGGTTATCGGATCGTCGCAAATCAGTACATCGACGTCGCGTCCAAGCCTGGACTGTTTGGCACTCATCGTGCAGACCCCGCCGCCCGATTCGTTTTTCCAATCGACGATCGTATTTTCCCCACGCACAGGGCCGACTCCGACCTGCTCGCATACGGTGCGAATCATCTTCCCCAATTCGTTTGCGCGTTCGTGGTCGGCCACGAGCAGAATCACCCGGAGCTTTGGGTTGCGGCATAGTAGCCACGCTACGCCGTAAATCGTTGTCCAGGTTTTGTAGTGCCTCACCGGGATCGCACAGCAAGCGCGCACCCCGCCACACTCCACGCTTTCGATCAGCTCGCACCACTCGTACAGATGATGCGGCGAACGGTGCTGCTCGCTTGACGCCAGCGGTATCCACGCGAGCAAACCTAGATCCAGCGCACGCTGCAGGGCCTCCGACATCACGGCATTCTCGGCTCATCCGAGAATAGCCCAAACAGCCAGCGCAGCACCTGGACGTCCAGCCACAGTTGTTCCAGCAGCACGGCCACTCCAACGATTGCATCAGCAATGACGAATAGAACAATCACTCCACAACCCACCTGACCATCCCCCCGACCCCGAGTCCGAGCCCCCGAGCCCAGTCCTGCCAGCGTCTGAGGCGATCGCTTTCGATCCGCAACACGACCCGAGCGTCTAGCCTGCGCCCCCTACCGCCACCCCGCTGAGCTCGAGCCGCAGCCATGTGGCCACCCCGTACACACATACCCCCCAGGGTGTCAACTCTTACCTACCGCCCACCCCCCTACCCTCCTAACTCGCCTATCTCGATACCCGGCCCGTTCACACCCGCTCACATGGCCAGGGGGTGATGGAACTCATGCGTTGCCCATCCCCTACCCGCCCACCGTTTTTTGCTGGCGGATTTCTGTTGAGCCCACGGATACCCCGAAACTGTTTTCCAAAATGCAACACCGTGCATCACGGTGTCAGCACTGCGCGGTGATGACAGGAAAGTCGAGTCTTCATCGTCGGTTACATCACGTGCATCACTGGCATCACTGTAATTAAAAACACTACTAGGGGGCGGTACTACTAGGTAGAGGGGTGCTGCAGGGGTCTCTATTAGGGAGGTGGCGATGCTGACGATGCGGGTGATGAGAAACGGGAAAAGGTGAGCAACTGCGACAGGTTGCGCAGCATCACCGGAATAAGGGTGTGGCGATGCGGATTGATGCTAGCAGGCGATGCGGGTCCAGTACCGGTGCGGTCGATCGGGTGGTGGCCATCGGTCGAAAACCGCTTTCCACCCGGCTCTCCGAAGGGCCCTGGCGACGCGGTGTTGGTCTGCGGGTTTCCAATCTTTCCGCTCGATTCCGAGCTCCGATAGGCAGTCGCCGACGGTGGTCCAATCACGGGTGGCGACATATTTTTCGATGTGTGCGTCCCATTCATCGCGCTGATCTCGGTTGGACTGAGCCTCCCGCAGTGCCAGGGCTTCGGCTGCGTCGGGCCACCAATGTTCGCCGGAGCGGTAGCGCACGACGGCTTCGCCGAAGAGCTGGGAGCGGTCGGCGGTGAGGAGCTCGATATCGATGGGGTGGACGACGTCGGTTTGGGTTGGCCAGATCCGGCGGTTGCCTGTTGGGTCGACTAGGTATTGCTCGACGTTGGTGGTTGCGGCGAAGACGCAGTGACGCGGGCGCGAGACGAAATGGCGTCCGTAGGCGGGGCGAAAGCGGTCGATGCGTCGAGAGAGGAAGGACTTTTTGGCTTCCTCGTCCACCGCTTTCATGGCGCTGAGCTCGTCGATGCACGCGCAGGCGACACCGTTGAGAGCCGCCATCGCGTCTTTGTCTCGGATGTTTGGCAGATCGGGGAGGTAGAATTCGTCGCCGAAAAGCACCTCGAGTGACGTGGATTTGCGTGCGCCCTGGCCGCCTTCGAGCACGAGGACGTAGTCCATTTTACAGCCGGGTTTGAGGCCTCGCGCGACCGCACCGATCAACCACATGGCTCCGATCCGGAGGTTTACCGGTAGGGGTGGCGCCCCGAGGTAAGTCGTTAGCCACTGATCGAGACGGGGCTTTCGGTCCCAAGCGTCCTCACACTTGGCGAGAAAGTCCTGCCACGGGTTGAACGCGTGCGCGCGAGCAGCGCAGGCCATGGCGTCGAAAACGGCGGTCTTATCGAAGCGCGGACCGACCTGCTTGGCGAACCAAGCGGCAACGTAAAACCATTGGTCATCTGCGAAATCAGTCCCCCCGGCAGGCGACACAAATCCGTCGACGCGCGGACCGCTCGCTCCCCAAACCAATCGGTCGGCGAATTCGTTGTAGCGAAAGCATTCGCGCCAAGCCTCGTGATGCGTGAGGTAAAGCGCAAGGTTTGCTGCGGCCTTAGCCGCGGTGCCGTCGTTGTTCAGAATGAGCGACCGCATCCAAAGGCGTGGTTGTAAGTCGGTGACGCTCACTGGCGCGAGCACACGTAGCTCAGGAGGCACGGCCGAGACCGGATCAGGCACGGATGAGACCGCAGAGAAAAGCTCGTCGATCTGCCGCACGGTCCCGCCAGCCACGAGGAACGCGTGCGCGTCCTTGTGCGCCGGGAGCTCGATTACCTTGACCGAACGTGCATGGCCGGTCAGTGCTCGCGAGACTTGGGTGGCGTGTAGACGGCCAGCATCGTCGGCATCCGCAATAATGCGCACATCGCGATCCTTCAGCACGCTTTGAGCATGCTCGGCGTAATCCCCTAGGAGCTTGCCCGCTCCTCCCGAGTTGCATGTGGCGAGCAACCCTTCGGCCACAAGCGTGTCGACATCCTTCTCGCCCTCGACGAGATAAACGGGCGTGTCTGCAGGGGCTGCCAGGAGCTCGGGCAACCGATAGAGGACGCGACGCACACCGCGCACCTTCCAGTTCCATCCGCCGTTATCACCGCTTGGTTTACGTTGGAGGAATTTTTTTCCCGTCTTGCGCACGACTTGGTAAAGCAGCGTGCCCTGCTCGTCGACATAGTCGTACGTCGCAAGGATATCAGCACCGTCGCTGTGCGAGTGTCGCGCGCCCCCATTGAGTGGCGGCCCGTGCTGCTCGCCGCAGTTGCATCGACCCTGCATTCGGTGCACGTAGGCCTGAGAGTTTTCCTCCCGCCTGAGCGCGCCGGCATGTTCGTCACGCACGCATCGCGCCCATTCATCGCCGGAGCGGAAACCCCAGCAGCGTTTGCCTTGCCCGCGGTCGGCACTCTCCCATCCGCCGCAAATCGGACACGGATGACTGCGCGTGTAGCGCTGCTCGGTCGAGACGCCGAGTGTCATGACGGACCGAGTCCGGCGTTAAGCTCTTCTGTCATCAGTACATCGACCACAGTCCACGTCCTTACCAGCCGCGCGGCGGCCATTTTCCAAACAAAGATTTGTAACGAGATGCGGCAAATCCCGGCTTAAAACCGCGTTTTTTGCCGAAGTCCTGCCACGAAGAAAATGCTAAGCGTTGCTCTTGCAAGCTCAACTCAGGGAGCTCCGAGAAGAGTCGCTTGTATTGCTCGGCGGCCCAACCGATCCCAAAGCCGCGGGTCTCGGCAACGCTACGCACGCGCTTCCATTCGCGCGCCTTCGCATCGATGGGAGTCTCTGTGCCGGCGTACACAAGAGAGAGCGCGTAGTCGTAGATCCGCAACGGCTTGATGACGAGCGGTGGCTCGAACCCACAATAGGGACAGACACGCGAGCCTGCTGCGAACACCGAGCCGCATTGCTGGCATTGCCGCATCGGCGCTTCGCTCGTCCGCTCGATCGCCTTGCCGGTGAGTGAGTAGCGTCGATCTTCGGTTGGGTATCCGTGCGAAAGGGTCGCTCCGGTCAGATCGATCACGACAGCGTGCGGCTTCTCGGGGTGTGGGCGCAGCACACGGCCGACAGCCTGCAAATAGCTCGACACGTGGCCAAACGTGCGCGCGAGAATGCAGGTACGCGCCGCGGGGACGTCGATGCCCTCGGTAAGGACGTTAACGTTAGTTAGGACGCGCGTGTCCCCGTCGACGAAGCGAGCGAGTGATGCCATCCGGTCGCGAGCGCAGGTATTCGCCTCGATTGTTTCCGCACGAACGCCGGCGGAGACAAATTCACGTCGGAGGCGTTCGGCGTGCTCCACACGGGACGCGAAAAGAAAAGACCGCGACCCCTCCGCAAATGCGCGCCAGGCCTTGACCGGATCTTGAGCCAAGCCGTTGGCTGCCGTCTCGGGCGCGTAGACGCGGGCGTCGACTAGGTAACCGCCTGCAACGAGCTCACGGTATCCGGCCGCGACAACGAGAGCCGAGAAAATGTCGCCTAGGGGTTCACCGGTCTGGCGCTCCGGTGTTGCCGTGAGTCCGACGGTGCGCGTTTCCCCGTAGTGGTCAATGACGGACTGCCACTCCGCCGCTCGATAGTGGTGCGCTTCGTCAAGGATCAAGAGCCCGATGGGCGGACGATGCTCCCGTGCGAGCAGCGTTTGGACTGTCGCGATTTGAACACGCGCCTCGGGGCGAAACGGATAGCCGGGCGCGATACACGCGGTGTCAAAAAATTCGTCGAAGCGTCGGCGGGTCTGCTCGACTAGCTCCCGTCGATGTACGAGGAAGAGCACGGACTCGCTCGAGCGGCGAATGAATTCCTCAGCGAGGCGCGTCTTACCCGCCCCGGTGGGGGCAACCAAGCAAACGGCGCGATGCCCGTTGCTCCACTCTCGCTCGACGTCGGTGACGGCTCGGTCTTGGTAGGGACGCAGCGGGTGCGGACTCGCCAGCGCTTGCGTCGGGCGAGTCTCTTGAGTAATGGTCGACATGTTCGGAGAGCCTTTCCGAGCCAGGGGCGGGGACGTTAACAGCGTCGCTCGCCCCAGCCTTTTCTAGGGTTGTATGCGGCCGGTCTGTCGGTGACCGATCTTGTGGTTGGTGTGAAACACGGATCTTCGCCCTTACACCGATAGGCGCGCGCGAGGCAACCAACGCGCGTTGAAAAATCAATTAACGCGTGGGACGCTCAGCGCATGAGCGATCCATTCGAAGGCGCGACGTGGCTGAAAAACTTCCCTCACGCGGAGCAAGGCTGGCGAGACATCCCCGGTCAGCTCTTCATTCCGACCGCCGACATCGGGAGCCCGGTGTGGGGAAGTGTCGGGGACAGTGAGTTTTATGCCTATAAGTTTGGCTTAGATACGCACTGTTGGTTTATGTATCACTTGAACCACGACTATCGGGCAGGCACGCCGCTTTACGTACACGTGCATTGGATGCCGGACGGGAGCGATCCGAATCCTGTGCGGTGGGTGATTCAGTACGTTTTCGCGAAAGGCCACAACCAGGGCAACTTCGAATTCGGCGACGGCTCAGGGAGCTCGATCACGGTCGAGCAGTCCCCGCCCGGCACGCCCTATCGGCACATGATCACCGAGCACGCCGACGGGATCATCGATCCTCGATTTGAGCCAGACGGGATCCTGTGGACGAAAGTGTCACGCCAGACGAACGAAGCGACCGACAACGAAAATAACATTTTTGTCTTGACTTGCGATTTGCACTATCAAGCAGGCGAAACGCGGGCGACGCGAAACCGACTGCCACCGTTTAACGAAGGTGTGTAAGACACGCGGTCAAGGTGTGTAATACACACTTTTTGCAAATACATCGAGAGAAACCTCGAATTTGCAAATACATCGAGAAAAACAGTACCCAAAAACCTCGGTAAAAGTGGCAGTTGACATTTAGCGGTACGCGAGAATCATGCCAATTGGGTCAGGTCAAAATGACCTTATGCCAGGTCAATATGACATGTATGCAAGGGTACTCTTATATATTACAGGTCAAAACGACCTTGACAGGGTCAAAATGACCTGTATACTTTAGGAAC
>Ga0111539_10002627_pt1 | contig 23815 bp, 23 predicted proteins | sample RhiMethybrSRZTD1_FD_79667 | JGI IMG/M metagenome (GOLD analysis project Ga0111539, IMG submission 79667) | Populus rhizosphere microbial communities from Tennessee, USA - Rhizosphere MetaG P. TD hybrid SRZTD1 (version 2) (version 2) | ecosystem: Host-associated > Plants > Roots > Rhizosphere >...
AAGAAGGACCGTCTCTACCGGCGCGTGCTGCGCCTGGCGACCGAGGCGGAGGCGCGCGCGTACCGCGAGCGCCGGCGCCGCGAGGAGCTCGCCATCGAGACCGCGCAGCAGGTGGCCCGGGGCCGCGGCCTCGCGTTGAAGGTCGTCGACGTCGAGATGCACCCTGTGGCGCGTCGGGCCACCGTGTACTTCAGCGCCGAGGAGCGCATCGATTTCCGCGACCTGGTCCGCGACCTCGCCCGCGAGCTTCGCTCGCGCGTCGAGATGCGGCAGATCGGCGCGCGCGATACTACGCGGCTCCTCGACGGCATCGGCCCGTGCGGCCGCCAGCTCTGCTGCTCCTCGCACCTCAGGCGCTTCGAGCCGATCTCGGTGAAGATGGCCAAAGCGCAGGACATGCCGCTGACCGACAACCGGCTCCTGGGCAACTGCGGCCGGCTCAAGTGCTGCCTGCTCTACGAGTTCTCGACGTACGAGGAGCTGCGCTCGCGCCTGCCCCGCGTGAACACGCCGTGCCAGGCCTCGTGCGGCGGCGGTGGCTGCATGTCGGGCAAGATCCGGTCGCTGCGCGTGCTCAAGCAGAGCGTCGTCGTCGGCTTTCCCGACGGCACCGAGGCGGAAGTGCCCATCGACCAGGTGACCTGGGAGGGACGGGCGCATATCCAGCCCCAGCGCGAGCCGTGACCGCCTTCTACCTGACGACCCCGATCTACTACGTGAACGACCGTCCCCACCTGGGGCACGCGTATACGATGATCGTGGCCGACACGATGGTCGGCTACCGCGAGCTGGCCGGCGACGACGTGTGGTTCCTCACCGGCACCGACGAGCACGGCGAGAAGATCGCCCAGGCCGCGGCGAAGGCGGGCATGACGCCGCAGGCGATGACCGACCAGAATTCCGGTGCGTTCCGCGAGACCTGGCGTCAGCTCGGCATCCGGTATCACGACTACATCCGGACCACCGAGGAGCGCCACCGCGTGGTGGTGCGCGCGATTCTCCAGAAGCTCTGGGACGCCGGCGAGATCTACCTGGGCAAGTACGGCGGCCACTACTGCTACGGGTGCGAGCGCTTCTACACCGAGAAGGAGATCGTCGACGGCAAGTGCCCCGATCACCAGACGCCGCTCACCTGGATCGAGGAGGAGAACTACTTCTTCAAGATGTCGAAGTACCAGGGCTGGCTGATCGACCACCTCGAGCGGAATCCGGACTTCGTCCGGCCCGAGCGCTACCGCAACGAGATGCTCGGCTTCCTGCGCGATCCGCTGCAGGACCTCTCGATCAGCCGGCCGACGACGCGGCTCAAGTGGGGCATCCCGCTGCCGTTCGACGACCGGTACGTCACGTACGTCTGGTTCGACGCGCTCCTGAACTACGTCTCGGCGCTCGGCGGCCCGGGTGACCCGCGCTTCGAGAAGTTCTGGCCGCACGTGCAGCACGTGATCGGCAAGGACATCGTCAAGCCGCACGCGATCTACTGGCCCTGCATGCTCAAGGCGGCCGGAATTCCGCTCTACCGGCACCTGAACGTCCACGGCTACTGGACGCTCGGCGGCCAGAAGATCTCCAAGTCCGTCGGTAATCTCGTCGAGGCGCTCGCGCTCAAGGAGAAGTACGGCAACGACTCCTTCCGCTACTTCGTCCTGCGCGAGATGGTCTTCGGGCTCGACGCCGATTTCTCGGAGGAGGCCCTGGTCGGCCGGCTCAACGCGGATCTGGCGAACGACCTCGGCAACCTCGTCTCGCGCGCCACGACCCTGATCGTCAACCTGAACCACGGCGTGGTGCCCGAGCGCGGCGCCTCGAGCCCGGCCGAGGACGCGGTGGCTGCCGCCTTCACGAAGGCGAAGGCCGCCGCCGGCGCCGCGATGGACGAGTTCGCCTTCCAGCGCGCGCTGGCGGCCGTCTGGGAGTTCATCGGCGTCGTGAACCGCTACGTCGACGCCACGCAGCCGTGGGCGCTCGCCAAGGACGCCGCGCAGCGGGATCGGCTGGCCACGACGCTCTACACCCTGGCCGAATCGCTGCGGGTTCTGGGGATCGTCCTGGCGCCGTTCCTGCCCGACGCGGCCGCGAAGATCCGTGCGAGCCTGAGCCAGACGGCCGCGCCGACGCTCGCCGACGCCGCCTGGGGGCAGCTCGCGCCGGGCACCGTGGTGCAGAAGCTCTCGGGCCTGTTCCCGCGCATCGACACCAAGAGCCAGGCGCCCGTGGCGGCGCAGAGCCCGGTCGCCGAAGGCTCGCGCATCAAGATCGACGAGTTCGGCCGGGTCGAGCTCAGGGTGGCCGAGGTCGTCGCCGCCGAGGCCTTGCCAAAGTCGAAGAAGCTCTTGAAGCTCACCGTGTCGCTCGGCCAGGAGCAGCGCACGGTGGTGGCCGGAATCGCCGAGCACTACGCGCCGGCCGACCTGGTGGGCAAGAAGGTCGTCATCGTGGCCAACCTCGAGGCGGCGAAGCTGATGGGCATCGAGTCGAACGGCATGGTGCTGGCCGCGTCGATCGGCGGGAAGCTGTCGGTCCTCTCGCTCGACCGCGACCTGCCGCCGGGCGCGAAGGTCACGTGACGCACGACGAGTACGTCGACGCGATCGTGCAGGTCGCCGAGCGCGACGCGTCCATCGGGCGCGTGCTCCGCGAGATCCTGAGCCTCGACGGCGCCGTGCGGTCGAGCGCCCTCGACCTGGTGGCCGCGCACCTGCGCGTGCACTCGGCCGCCGGCGACGTCCTCGACTGCATCGACGTGCTCAAGCGCGACGCGATCGCCCAGCGCATCAGCGAGCGCCTCGGCGCCCCGCTCCCGTCCACACCGGGCGGCCCGACGACTCCCGCGTCCGCGTGAGCGGCACACTCCACTGGCTCACCGAGTGGGGCGTCTCGTTCGCCTCGCTCGCCGGCGGGCTCGTCACGATCTTCTTCTTCCGGCGCGGGCTGCCGCACGCCGCCCATCTCGTGGGCTACCTCTTGCTGCTGTGGCTGCTCTTCGCGCTGCTGGTGGCGATACGCCAGCCGCTCACCGACTCCGGGCGCCGCGCGGGCCGCTTCGTCGTCCACGCGGCCGACTACACGATCCAGACGCTCTACCACGGCCTGCTCCTGTTCGTGCTGCCCGCCTATTACGCGAGCACGACGCTTCTGTCGGTGAACGTCTTCTTCTTCCTCCTGCTGGTGGCGATGGCGCTCCTGGTCACGTTCGATCCGTGGTACCGCACGATCGTGGCGCCGCGGCCCTGGCTCGGCTACGCCTTCTTCGTCGTGTCGATCTTCGCGGTGCTCAACGTCGCGCTACCGCTGGTCGGCGTGCCGCCCTACATCGCGCTCCTGGTCAGCGCGTTCGCCGCCGCGCTCGCGGTCACGCCGGTGGTGCGGCGGGCCAGCCGGCGCGGCTGGCCGGCCGCACTCCGCGTGACCGTGGCGATCGGCGCCGTCGCCGCGGCCCTGGTGGCCGTCGGGCGCGCGTGGATCCCGCCGGCGCCGCTCTTCATGGCGCGCTCCGCGATCATGTGGGACGTGCTCGACCTCGACGCCGTCGAGGCGCTGCCGCCGGTGGTCAGCGCCGCCGAGGTGAGGCAGCGCGGACTGGTGGCGTACACTGCGATCTACGCGCCCGCCGGCCTGCGCCAGCGGGTGAACCACGTGTGGCGGCACGGGGGGCGAGTGGTCGAGACCGTGGGCCTCTCCCCGGTCCAGGGCGGTCGCCGGGAGGGCTACCGCACGTATTCGCGCAAGACGTCGTTCCCGGAGGCGCCCGAGGGCCGCTGGTCGGTCGACGTGATGACCGCCTCCGGCCAGTTGATCGGACGGCTCCGGTTCCGGGTGGTTCCATGACGTGCGCGCTGCAGGCCGTCGCGGGGCTGGGCCCCCGCCGGCCGAGGCGCGCCGATGGCTGAGGGGAGGGCACCATGGCTGAGACGGTGCGAACCGCGGATTACTACTACGTGATGGTGCCGGACAAGCCGGGTGAGGGCGCCCGCGTGCTCGGCGAGCTTCGACGGGCCGGCGTGAATCTGGTGGCGTACTCGGGCTTCCCCAGCGGCCGCGGCGCCCAGCTCGACCTCGTGCCGACGGACGGGGCGGCGCTGAAGGCCCTGGCCAAGCAGCACAAATGGAAGCTGACCGGGCCCAAGCGCGTGTTCCTGATCGAGGGCGACGATCGCATCGGCGCCTGCGCCGACGTGCTGGGCCGGCTCGCGACGGCGAAGGTCAACGTGACCGCGATGGACGCGGTCGCGGGCGGCGGGCGGTATGCCGCCATCCTGTGGGTGAAGGCGCGCGACGTGAAGAAGGCGGCCGCCGTGCTCGGAGCGGTGTGATCGACCCCGAGCTCTTCGACACCCATGCGCACCTGCATTTCCCGGAGTTCGCCGGCGATCTCGACGCGGTGCTGGCGCGAGCGCGCGCGGCCGGCGTGCGGCGCATGGTGACGATCGGAACCGACGTGGTCACCTCGCGCGCCGCCGCCGCGCTGGCCGCGCGCGAGCCGGACGTGTGGGCGGCGGTCGGCATCCATCCGCACGAGGCCGCCGACGCCGACGAGGCGGCGCTGACCGAGATCGAGCGTCTGGCGTCGGCGCCCCGCGTCGTCGCCATCGGCGAGACCGGTCTCGATTTCTTCCGCGACCGCTCGCCGCGCGAGGCGCAGACGCGCGCGTTCACCGCGCAGGTGGCGCTGGCGCGGCGGCTCGGAAAGCCCGTGCTCGTGCACTGTCGCGACGCCCACGCGGAGACGCTCGCGCTGCTGGCCGCCGACGGACCGCTGGAGCGGGGCGGCATCATGCACTGCTTCTCGGGCGACGTCGCGCTCGCGCGCCGGTGCATCGAGCTCGGGCTCCTCGTCTCGCTCGCCGGGCCGGTGACGTATCCGAAACCGGGGGCCTTGCCCGACGTGGCGCGGGCGATTCCGGCGGATCGGCTGGTGGTCGAGACGGACTGTCCGTTCTTGCCGCCCCAGCCGTACCGGGGCAAGCGCAACGAGCCCGCCTACCTCGCGATCACGGCCGCCCGCGTGGCCGAGCTGCGGGGCGAGCCCTTGGCGGACCTGGCCGGGCGCATGTCCGAGAACGCCCGGGCGCTGTTCCGGCTATGAGCAATCCCCTGCGCGATGCCGTACTCTTCGTGCGCGGCCAGATCAACACCCGGCTGAGCCAGGCGCTCAACGCGCGCGATCGCACGCCGCGCGTCGTGCCGGCCCCGCTGGCGGAAGTGATCGGCGGCGAGCGGTCGCCGATGGCGCTCTCGCGCCTGCTCGAGGGGCGCTCGAACGACGAGCGCCAGGCGGCCGTGGCGAGCTACCTCACGGCGCGCGGCGTGCCCTTCGCGCGCCATCCGTTCCAGTCGAGCGAGGGCTCGGGCGAGAACTTCACCGTCGAGCTCGGCTCGGGCCGCCGCGTGCTCCTGCTCATCGCGCACCACGACGCGGTGCCCGGCAGCCCCGGCGCCAACGACAACGCCGCGGCCGTCGGGATCTTGCTGACGCTGCTGGAGCGTCTGGCCGTGTCCGTGCCGCCGGGGCTGCGCGTGCGCCTGCTCTTCACCGCGGCCGAGGAGCGCGGCTATCTCGGCGCGCGGAAATACGCGCGCGGCGCGAACCTGGCCGAGCTGGCGGGCGTGCTGAGCCTCGAGCTGTGCGGCATCGGCGACACGCTCGCGATCTGGGACGCGGTCGATCAGACGCCATTCCTGGGGCGGGTGCGCGCGGCCTTCGAGGGCATGGGACTTCGGCGCGACGAGAGCTATCACGTTGCCGGACGGATCCCGCTGTTCGGGAGCGACCACCGCGCGTTCGCGCCCGCCGGCGTCCCGTCCTATGCGCTGACGGTGGTGCCGTCGGCGCAAGCCCAGGCGCTCCGGCAATTCATCTTCACCCCGGCGCGCAGCGCGTTTCGCTTCCTGGTCAAGCGCCCGATCCCGTTCGACACGTACCACACGCCGCGCGACCGTGGCAGCACGCTCGAGCCGGCGGCGCTCGCCTTGACGCTCAGAGCACTCGAGGCCGTCGTCGCGGAAGTGGCGTAGGGTCGGTCAGGCCGAAGTCTTCCGGCGGACGAGGCGCATGAGCAGACGCCGGCTGCGCGCGGCCTCGCCGGCGGGCACGAGGATGACGACCGTGCCCTGGTCGCCGACGCTGAACGGATAGATCGAGTGAGCCAGAGGCGACTGGAGCAGCGTCGGAATCCCTTCGCTCTCGAAGAGGCTCCGAACGACGACCGCCTCGGCCTGGTCACACCGGCGCACCTCCACGAACCCGCGCTCGTGGCTCGGGGCCGCGGGGCGCCTCGGAAATCGGATGACTTTCGCTGATCGCGCCATAAGCTCTCGGCAGTCGACATAGTATGCCTCAACTGCACGCCGGCTTCCTCTACGGGCTTCCCGGGATCATGGGCGGATTTCTGGAATTGACTGGCCTGCCTGCTGGCCGCGCGCGCCGCCGTCCGGCGTCGGGTTCGCCCGGGGTGAGGGCGTCGTGAGCCGGCCGGCCGGCATCGTTGTCGCGTGTCCGTGCGGCGAGGTGTACGAGGTGCGCCAGGAGTTCGCCGGGCGACTCCTCGAATGCCCGACGTGCCTCCGCCACCTGCGGGCCGGGCCTCCGCCGCGCACGGCGCGCCCCCCCGCGCCCGACGTCGACCACGCCTTCGATCGCGACGTCTTCCTGCTCCGCGAGCGCATCTTCACGATCACCTCGAAGTACGAGGTCTGGGCCGAGGACGGCACGCCGATCCTCTACGTGGAGCGGCCGACCTATCCGATCCGGACCCTCGTCGCGTTCTTCGTCGCCATCGTGACGACGCTTCTGGTTACCGGGTGGGCCGGCGCGCCGCTGGCGCGCGAGGGCAGCGAGGGGTTCCTGCTGCTCGTGTTTCCGCTGGCGGCGTTCGTCTTCCTCATGGTGTCGATGTCGCTGCGCCCGCTCCGCCACGTGACGATCTACCGCGACGAGTCGCGGCGCGAGCCGCTGCTCCGCGTGCTCCAGGATCAGCGCGTCGCGTTCCTGACCCGCACCTACACGATCGTGACGGCGGCCGGCGATCCGCTCGCGAAGCTCAAGAAGACCTATCTGCACAACGTCATCCGCAAGCGCTGGTACGTCCAGAGCCCGGCCGGCGCGCCCATGGCGATGGCGATCGAGGACTCGATGGTGCTCTCGCTGCTCAGGCGGGTGCTCGGCCCGTTCTTCGGCTTCCTGCGTACCAACTTCGTCTTCGTGCGAGGTCAGGACGACGAGGTCTTCGGCGAGTTCAACCGAAAGTTCACGCTGCTCGATCGCTACGTGCTCGATCTCTCCGCGGACGCCGAGCGCACGTTCGACCGCCGCATCGCGCTGGCCCTCGGCGTCATGCTGGACACCGGCGAGCGCCGCTGATGGGCGGAACGCCGGAGACGCCGCTGCGCATCACCCCCGAGATGCTCCTCTCGCGCCGCGTCGACTTCGAGCGGCGGATGCGGCGCTTTCCGCCCCTGACCGTGGCGATCCTCGCCGTGCTCCTGCTGATCTTGATCTTCGAGATTCGGGTCGGCGCGCTCGAGTCGCGCGAGGCGATCGTGGCGATGGGCGCCCTGGCGCGGGAGCGCGTGGCCGCCGGCGACTACTGGCGGCTCCTGACGGCCCCGTGGCTCCACGGCAGCGTCGATCATCTCTTGGGCAACGGGATCGCGCTCTACATCCTGGGCATGGTGTGCGAGTCGGCGTTCGGCCGCGCCCAGCTCCTCGTGCTCTACGTGCTGAGCGGGCTCGCGGGCTCCCTGCTGAGCGTGCTGATGAGCCCCGGACCGTCGGTGGGCGCCTCCGGCGCGATCTTCGGCCTGCAGGGCGCGGCGATCGTCCTGTTCAGGATGCATCGCGACCGCCTGCTCGTGCGCGACCGGCGCGTCGGCCTCGTGCTGATCATCTGGGCTCTCTACACGATCGTCGGCGGCTTCATGGAGCCCCTGATCGACAACGGAGCCCACATCGGCGGCGCCCTCGGCGGCGCGCTCATCGCACGCTACCTCCACCCGGTCGTCCTCTCTCCTCTCCCCCCAGAGCGCTCTGCCGCAATTCGCCGCTGGCTCCTCTTCGCCATCGCTCTCCTTGGCGCCGCACTGGTCGGCTGGCTCACGTCGAGGCCCCTCTGACTCAAATCAACAGCCCCTCTGACTCAAATCAAAGGTCGCGGGCGGCCGGCAGCCCAGCGAGCGACGTCGCGGCCCGCACCCCGCGGACGATCGCGCGGGTGACCGCCTCGGCGGCGACGAGGCCGAGGCGCGTGAGATCGGCGGGCCGGTCGCCGACCGACAGCGCAAAGAGCGTGTCGCCGTCGAACGCTGTATGCGGCGGGGACAGGGCGCGCGCGAAGCCCAGCATGCCGAGCGCGGCGATCTTCTGCGCCTCCGCCTTGCCGAGGCGCGCGTTGGTGGCGACGACGCCGATGGTCGTGTTCTCCGGCGCGGCGAAGCGCTCCAGGACGGTGCCCGTCGTCAACGCACGGGCCGAATCGATGAGCCGGTGGCCGTCGGGCGACTCGCGTGCGCCCGCGATCAAGACGCCGGTGTCGGGATCGCGCACGTCACCCACGGCGTTCACGGCCACGAGCGCGCCGACCACGACGTCGCCGAGCCTCGCCGAGGCGCTGCCGATGCCACCCCGCATGGCCCGGCCGATCCGGTACACCTTGCCGACGGTGGCGCCGGTTCCCGCGCCGAAATTGCCCTCGGCGACGGGTCCCGCCGCCGCGCTGGCCGCGGCCTCGTAGCCCATCTCCCGCGTGGGGCGCGCGCGGCCGCCGCCGAGGCCGAGGTCGAACAGGAACGCGCCGGGAACGTGGGGCACGACGGTCGGTCCGGCAGCGAAGCCGCGGCCCTGCGCCTCGAGCCAGCGCATCACACCCCAGATCGCCTCGCCGCCGAAGCGGCTGCCGCCGCCGAGGACGACGCCGTTCACGGTCGGCACGAGATGGCGGGGGTCGAGGTAATCGAGCCCGACGACGTCGTTCGCGCCGCCCCGGAGCTCGACGCCGCAGACCGCGGGGCCGTCACACAGCACGACGGTGACGCCGGTGAGGCCGTCGAGATCGGTCGCGTGGCCGACGCGAATGCCCGGGACGTCGGTGATCAGGGCTTGCGGCTCACGTCGGCGGCGCGCAGCCGCCCCGCGGCCACTTCTCCGGCCAGCTCGAGCGCGCGCTGCGCGAGCGCCCGCGCGAGCGGGTGACGGACGGGCGACGCGTCGCCCGCGTCGAACGCGGCGGCCGCGGCGGAGACGATGGCCGCTTGCTCGGGCCGGTCGGTCACGCGGAAGATCCACGCCATCTCCGCCAGACGCCGCGCCCAGCGGCGTCGGACCTCGGGCGGGAACTCGCGCTCGATCACGCGCGTCAGGATCGCCTCCTGCCGCTCGGCCTTGATCTGGTCGGAGACCACCAGACGGCTCTGGCGTGTCTCCTGAATCTCGAGCGCGTCGCTCTGGACGGTCTCCGGGTCGAGGAACCAGCCGCCCAGCTCGGGAAGGCCGAGCAGCTCGTCCGAGCGCGCCAGCAGATCGGCGTCGGCGACCGGCGCCGGCAGCGGCTCGGCCGGCGCAGCCTCCGCGAAGAACGGCTGCCAGCGCCCGAACGCGGAGGGCGGCGCGGTCCCGCGCTCGCGATGGATGTTCAAAGTCTCGGCGACCAGGCCGACGGCGCGCGCGGGGTCGGCCTCGACCCACGGAAGCTTCTGCGCCGCGCGCAGCGAGGCCAGCTCGGCCTCGAGGCGCCGCTTGGTGATATCGCCGCCGGCCACCTCGGTGATGCCGACGACGTCGTTGAGAATGAGCGAGCAGAGCGCGCCGCCGCCGTACGGACCCTCGAAGAGGATCCACGCCGCCCGCGAGCCGCTGCCGTCGATGCCGGAGAGCCACGCGCGCACGGCGCGCGGCGCGCGGCGCTGCACGACCGGCGCCGGCGGCGGCGCGGGCGCCGGCGCGACGCCGCGCTGCGAGAGACGGTAGAGCGCCCGCTTCGCCGCGCGGCGGATGCCCCGCTCGGACGCGCTCTCGGCAAGCCGGGTCAGCGCCGGAAGGGCGTCGGCGCCGTGCGCGTTCGCGAACGCGCGCAGCGTTTCGTCGAGCGCTGCCTCGGTGAGTCCCCGCAGCGATGCGGGCTCGAGCGCGGCCGCCGGGTCGGTCATCCGAAGCGGAGCCGGAAGAACGGGTGCGCGGGATGGTCGATGAAGTACACGCGCCGAGTGTAGTCGAGGGCGCCTGCGTAGCGCTCGAATCCGTCGGCGAGCCGCCGGTAGAGCGGCGCCGCGTCAGCAGCGGCGCGCGAGCTGGCCCGGTCGTGCTCCCACACGAAGTGATAGGCGCGCTTGCCCTGGCTGATGTAGTAGCCGGTCGACGCGGTGCGCTCGACCCGCTCGCGGAAGATGCCGGTCATGAACAGCGTGAAGTCTCCGATGTGCCGGGACACCGTCACCTCGTGCTCCGGCCGGAAGTGCTGGGGATCCTCCCAGACCGTCTCCGTTTCCAGGAGCATGTCGACGACCGTCTCGAGCCGCGGCAGGGTCACGCCGCGCGGATAGAGATTCTCGGTGCGCGCGAAGCGCGTCAGGAGGTCGGCGAGGTACGGCGACGCGGGGTCGTTACCGAGCGCCAGATCGTGGAAGCTTGCCCGCAGAGCCCGATCGAAGAACGCGCGCAACTCCACAGCTCGGATGATAGCAAATTCGAGAATTTGCTAGAATCCGAGCCCGATGGCGGACGAGCCGCGCGCGACATTTCCATGGCTTCTCATCGCGGCGAGCGTCCTGCTGGTCCTGGTGATCCTCTACGTGCTCTTCGTGGGCTACCTGCCGGCCAAGCAGCGCATCGCCGGGCTCGAGGCCGAGCTGAAGGACCTCTACCGGCGCGAGGCCGAGCTGCAGACGAAGATGGCCCAGCAGGACCAGCGCTACTCCGTTCGCGAGCGGCAGATCTCCGCGCTCACCTCGGAGCGCGACACGCTCATCCGCCGGCTGGAAGAGCTCGAGAGGGCGCTCGGACGCCCCCCCAGCACGCCGCGCCGCTGACCTAGTCTGACTCGTACTGGAGCGAGCGCTTGAGGGCCTTGCGCCTCTTCTTGCGAGCCTGGGCCGCCTTGCGCTTCCGCTTCACCGACGGCTTCTCATAGTGCTGGCGCCGCTTCATCTCTTGAATGAGGCCTTCCTTCAGCATCTGCTTCTTGAGCTGCTTCAGGGCGGGCTCGATCTGGTTGTCGAAGACGACGATCTTCACTCAGGGCACCCGCAGGTGCCGCGTCGAGCGGTGATGCTGGTACGGCACCGAGTTATCGACCACGTTCATTTGCTGCAGCCGCTTCGACCCTTGCTCGACGGCACTGGCGATGGTCGCGAACGTCTCGCGCGACTCCTCGACGAGCTCCCCCGCGTAGTTGACAATGCGCCAGCGCCAGCGTGACTGATCCTGCGGCGTCGTCACTGCAGCAACTTGCATGCGCCTAGCACCTCTAAGGGGTCTCCCGCGAGGTTGAAGCCACTCCCTGGTACGCGGAAGACTGCGCCAGAGCCGCGGTCTGGTAGGAAGAAGAGGTTCTCAGTGAACCTGCGCCACGACCAGACCCCCGTAGTGTGGCACGATTCCTCGGAGGCGAGCCGGGTTATTCCAAGCTAGAGGATTAGAGCAGCGCCAGTAGCTGTTCGTTCGTCTCCCGCCGGCCGACCGAGAAGCGGAGGTGGCCGGGGTAGCCGACGCTCGCGCCGTCGCGGACCAGGATGCCGGACTTCAGGAGCCTCGCGCGGAGCGCCGGGGCGTCGTCCACCCGGACGAGCAGGAAGTTCGCGTGCGAGCGCGGGAAGCGGTAGCCCCGCCGGGTCAGCTCGGCGGTGAGAAACGCCCGCTCCTCCAGCACGAGGCGGCGGGTGCGCTCCTGGTGCTCCTCGTCCTCCAGCGCGGCCAGCGCGGCGACCTGACCCAGCCGATTCACGTTGTAGGGGGCGCGGACGCGGTTCAGGCGGTCGATGGTCTCCGCGTTCGCGACCGCATAGCCGACGCGAAGCCCAGCGAGCCCCGCGATCTTCGAGAAGGTCCGGAGCACGATGAGGCGGGGATAGCGCCCGAGCAGCGCGACGCCGTCCGGATATTCGGGGTCGTCGCAGAACTCCCGGTACGCCTCGTCCAGCACGACCAGCGGCGGGTCGGTGCCGAGCGAGTCGAGGAAGCCGAGCAGGGCGGCGCGCCGGATGATCGTCGTCGCGGGATTGTGCGGCGAGCAGAGCATCACGGCCTTCGTGCGATCGGTCAGGCGGCGGCGCACGTCGTCCAGGTCGATGTCGTAGGCGGTGAGCGGGCTCGCGACGATGCGGGCGCCGGCCAGCATCGCCCCGATCGTGTAGGGCTCGAAGGATGGCTCGGGCACGATCACCTCGTCGCCAGGCTCGAACGCCGCTGCCGCGATCAGCGCGATCAGCTCGTCGGCGCCGTTACCGACCACGAACTGGTCGGCGCGGGCGCCGAGCCGGCGCGCCAGCGCCTGACGCAGCGCGATCGAGCCGCCGTCGGGGTAGAGGTGGATGCGCGACGCCTCGTGCTCGACCGCGGCCACGGCCCGCGGCGAGGGGCCGAGGGGGTTTTCGTTGGCGGACAGCCGCACGACGCCGTCCCGTCCGAGCTCGGCGGCCAGGCTCTCGAGCGTCGGCCCCGGATCGTACAGGGGCAGGACGTCCAGGACCGGGCGCCAGAGGCGTCGCATCCCGTCATTCTAGTAAGTCTGCGTCGGATTTGACAGTCTTCCGGCTGGATTGCTAGGCTCGCTTGTTATGTCGGTCGAGCTGTTTCGCCGGGCCCGGCGAGCCGAGGCAACTGCCGAGCGAGCCGAAGACCGGCGCCGCCTTCGGCTCGCATTCTTCCGGCAGGCGCTCACGCAGGGATTCGATTCCCTCAAGGTGAGGCACGCCGAGGGCGCGTCGGGGCAGGAATCCGTCCGCGCACACGCCACTTTGATGGACGAGGTCATCTTCTCGCTCACCCGCCTGATCGCCGACGACTCCGACCGCGCGCGGCTCGACGCGACGCCGCTGGTGGTGGTGGCGCTGGGGGGTTACGGGCGCCGCGAGCTCCACCCCCTCTCCGACATCGACCTGATGGTCGTGTACGACGGCGAGCTCTCGCCGTACGTCCAGCGGATGATGCAGGAGCTGCTCTACTCGCTCTGGGACCTGGGCCTGCAGGTGGGGCATAGCCTGCGCTCTCTGGACGACTGCGTCGCGATGGCGCGCACCGATTTTCCGAGCCGCACGTCGATGCAGGAGGCCCGGTTCCTGGCCGGCGACCGGCGGCTCTTCGCCCGGTTTCGCCGCGTCCTGCGCGAGAACGTCTACCGGCGCGATTTCGGGCAGTTCCTCGACACGACGCTCGGCGAGCGCGACCAGCGCTACCGGCGCTTCGGCGCCTCGCCGTACATCGGTGAGCCGAACGTGAAGGAGTCGGCGGGCGGACTGCGCGACGTACATACCGCCATGTGGCTGGGCGAGGCGAAGTTCGGCGCCCGCACGCTGCGCGAGCTGGCCGACAAGGGGCTCATCACGCCGCGCGAGCAGGCGGGGACCGACGCCGCGCTGACCTTTCTCTGGCGCGTGCGCAACGAGCTGCACTTCTTCTCCGGGCACAAGAACGACGTGCTCGGGCGCGACGTCCAGCCGCGGATCGCCAAGAACCTGGGCTACGAGAACGACGAGACCTCGCTCGGCGTCGAGCGGTTCATGCGCGACTACTACCTGCACGCGCGGGTCATTCACCGGGTGTCTCGCCGGCTGATCGCGCGCTGCCAGGAGACGCTCTCTCGGCGGGGCTCTGCCGAGGGCCGGCAGCGCCAGCAGGCGCTGGCCGACGGCCTCGTGTTCTTCGACGGGCAGCTCCATCTCGTCGACCGCGACCCCGGCCCGCTGCGCGCCGAGCCGACACGGCTCATGAAGGTCTTCTGGCACCTCCATCGCCAGGGCTGCGAGCTGTCGCTCGACCTCGAGCGCGCCGTGGAGGACACGCTCTACCTGGTCGACGGCGCGTTCCAGCGATCGCCGGCCGTGCGCGATCTGTTCCTCGACATCTGCCGGATGTGGGGCCGGGTGGCGCAGACGTTCTCGGAGATGCACGAGATCGGGCTCCTGGGACGTTACCTGCCGGAGTTCGGAGCGCTGACGTGCCTGGTCCAGTACGACGTCTATCACAAGTTCTCGGCCGACCAGCACTCGCTCCTGGCGGTCGAGCACCTGGAGGCGCTGGCCCCCGGGCAATCCTCGGAGTCGGAAGGTGCCGCGGAGGTCTTCAACGAGATCGAGAAGCCCGAGCTGCTCATGCTCGGCATGCTGCTGCACGACGTCGGCAAGGCGAAGGGCCATGGCCATGTCGCCAAGGGTATTCCGCTGATCCGCGAGCTGGTGACGCGCATCGGGCTTCCCCCCGACGACGGCGCGGTGGTCGAGTTCCTGGTGGCGCACCATCTCACGCTGTCGCACATCGCGCAGCGCCGCGACATCGACGACCCCAAGACGATCGCCGACCTGGCGGCCACTGCCGGCGACGCGCAGCGGCTCAAGATGCTTTACCTGCTCACGTGGGCCGACATGCGGGCCGTGGGGCCCGGCGTGCTCACGCCCTGGCAGGCGTCGATCCTCCACGAGCTGTACCGGCGGGCCCTCGCGCTGCTCACCGGCGGCCGCGTCGAGCGGCCGAGCCGCGTGCAGCTCGCCGAGCGGCTGCGGGCGGCCGTCGGGGACGAATTGCCGGTCCAGACGGTCAAGGCGCACCTGGCGATGATGTCCGACCGCTACGTCGCGACGACCGGTGTGCAGCGGATGGCCGAACATTTACGGATGTTCCAGCGACTCGGCGACTCGCCGGTCGTCACCGAGCTGTTCCACCACACCGATCTCGGCTCGTCCGAGCTGGTCGTCGTCACGCGCGATCAGCCGGGGCTCTTCTCGCTGATCGCCGGCACCCTCGCCTCGCAGGGTGTGAACATCATGTCGGCCCAGATCCACACGCGGGGCGACGGGATCGCCGTCGATACCTTCCAGGTGAACGAGCCGACCGGCGAGCCGGTCACGTCGCAGGCGGCATGGGCTCGGACGCTCGACGCGCTGCGGGCCGCGCTCATGGGCGACGCGCCGGTCGCGGCGCTCCTCGAGAAGCGCCGGGCGACTGGCCGCGCCGCGAGCAGCGCCGGCGGCCCGCCGAAGGTCACGCTCGACAACCAGCTTTCCGATGACTACACGGTGCTCGAGGTGAAGTGTCCGGATCGCCTGGGCCTCCTGTACCTGGTCACGCGCACGCTCGCGGAGCTCGGGCTCGACATCGCGACGGCGCGGATCGCGACCGAGATCGATCACGCGGTGGATACCTTCTACGTGCACGACCGCCGAGGCCGGAAGATCGAAGACCCCGACGCGCTCGGACGCGCGCGGGAGGCCCTCGAAGGGGCCCTGATGCAGCCGATCTGAGATGCTCGGCCGCTACCGCGAGTCCGTCCGCAGCTGGGTCGAGCCCGTCGGGCTCGTGCTCTACCGGCGGCTCGGTATGCGCCCGAATCACCTGACCCTTCTCGGTCTCGGCGTGAGCTTCCTGGCGGCGATGGCGTTCGTCGCCGGGCGGACGCGTTACGCGGGAGTGCTGCTCATCCTGGCCGGGCTCTGCGACTTCCTGGACGGCTCGCTGGCGCGCGCCTCCGGTCAGGTCTCGGCGTTCGGCGCCTTCCTCGATTCGGTCATCGACCGGTACTCGGATCTCGTCGTGCTGCTGGGCATCGTCGTGCTCTACGCGCAGATGCCCCACGCGCGCGGCGCCGTCGTGGCGATGGCCGGGCTCATCGGCTCGATGATGGTGAGCTACACGAAGGCGCGGGCCGAGTCGATCGGCGTGCGATGCACCGTGGGCATGATGGAGCGCCCGGAGCGCATGATCTGCCTGATCGCCGGCGCGCTGCTCGATCTGCTGGAGCCGGCGCTGTGGGTGCTGGCAATTCTGTCGAACCTCACGGCGATCCAGCGCATCGCCTTCACCTGGCGCGCCACCCGCGACACAGCGATCCTGAGAGCTTTGCTCCTCGCCCTCGCCCTGCTCCTGCCGGGGCTCGCGATTGCCGGCTCCGAGACGCCGACGACCACCGCCGAGCCCCCGACGCCGCCGGCCGCGACCGAGCCCGCGGCGCCCGGCACGGCCGAGCCGCTGACGCCGAGCGTGCTCGATTCCGCGACGCCGCCCGCCACGGAGCCAGCCATGCCGTCAGCCACCGAGCCCGCGACCCAGCCCGCCGTTCAGCCCCCAACGCCCGCGACCATTGAGCCCCTGACACAGCCCACGGCGGCTCCCGCGCCGGCGTCGCCGCCCGCGGCGCCTCCCGCCGCGCAGGGGTTCGAGAAGAGGTGGGCGGCGGCGGTCGAGGCCTACCAGCGGGGCCAGGTCGAGCCCCTCATTCGTGAGTTCGGGGCTGACGCGGCGCGAGATAGCCTGATCGGCGACTACGTGCGTTACCTTCTCGCCGACGCGCTGGCCCGCGTCGACGACCTCGCGGGCGCGCGCGCCGCGGCGCTGAGCGTGGCCGACAAGTATCCGACGAGCCGGCTGGTGCCGCGCGCCCTGCTCCTGGCCGCGGCGCTCGACCTGCGCGCGGGCCAGGACGGGGCGGCGCAAGGCATCCTGAGTCGCCTGATCACCGCCTATCCGAACTCGCCGGAGACGCCGGCGGCACTCTACCTGCTCGGTCAGTCCGCCGAGGCGCTCGGCAAGCCCGCCCTCGCGGTGCAGACCTATCGCGAGCTGCGGGTGCAGTCGCCCGCGAGCGGCTATGCCGACGGCGCGAGCGATCGTCTGGGCGCGCTCCAGAGCCAGGGCGTCAGCGTGACGCCCCTCACACCGGCGCAACGGGCCGATCGCGCCGACCGGCTCCTGCAGGCCGGCGTGCCGGACCAGGCGCTGAGCGAAGCCGAGCGGCTGCTCGACGAGGTCAAGCAGGGCCCGATCGCGCTACGGGCGCTGCGCATCATGGCCGACAGCCAGCAGCGGCTCCGGCGCTTCGACGCGGCGGCGCGCACGCTCGGTCAGCTGGCGGATCGCTCGCCTACCGAGCGGCGTCCCGCGCTGCGGCTCGAGCAGGCGCGAGTGCTCGTCAGGACCGGCGACAAGCCGCGGGCTGTCGCCACGCTCGACGCCGTCGTTGCCGCGGGCGGGGACGCCGACAAGGCGGAAGCCCTGTACCTGAAGGCGCGCGTGCTCGAAGATCAGTCGCGCGAGGCGGAGGCGATTGCCGTGTATCGCCAGGTTGCCGCGAATTATCCGACGCGCGAGGCAGGGGCGGCGTCGCTCTGGCGCCTCGGCTGGCTCGGATACCTCAAGAAGGACGCGCAGGCCGCGCAGCAGAGCTGGATACGCCTCGCCGAGCTCGGCGGGGCCGGGACCTACCGCTATCCGGCGCTCTACTGGGCCGGGCGCGCGCGGGAGCAGGTGGGCGGCGATGCACAGAAGCTCTACGGCCGCATCCTTGCCGAGGCGCCGCGCAGCTACTACGGGCTCCTCGCGAGCGCCCGCATCGGCCGCACCAAGGACGGCGGTGTGACGTCGTCCATTTCGCTGCCGGCCGAGCCGCGCGAGGCGATTGGGTCCGATCCCGGGTTCGCGCGGGTCGAGACGCTCAAGCGTATCAATCTCGCGGAGGATGCTGCCCAGGAGCTCGAGTACCGCGTTCAGAGCGCGGGGGCTGATCCGGTTCGCCTCTACGGGCTCGCGGGCGCGTGGATCGAGGCCGAGCGCTATCACATGGCGCTCCGGATCATGCGGCGGCACTTCCAGCTGGCGGCGGCGACCGGTGATCCGGCGCTGCCGCGTGCTTTCTGGGAGATCTACTACCCCTGGGGCTGGCGCGACGACGTGCTGGCGGCTTCGCAGGGCGTGAAGCTCGATCCCTACCTCGTCGCGGCCGTCGTGCGCGAGGAGTCGAGCTACTATCCGCGCGCCGTGTCGCGGGCGGGCGCGCGCGGGCTCATGCAGCTCATGCCGACGACCGCGCAGCTCCTGGCTCCGGCCGGCGACCTCGACGATCCCGCGTTCAACATCCAGCTCGGCACTCGCTTCCTGGCCGGCCTTCTGCGCGAATTCAACGACCCGCGCCTGGCGCTGGCCGCCTACAACGCCGGGCCCAACCGCGTGAAGCAGTGGTGGGCGTCGCGCCGGAGCGACGACATCGAGGTGTTCGTCGAGCAGATCCCGTTCGACGAGACCCGGCTCTACGTCAAGCGGATCGTCATCTCCTGGGACGAGTACCGTCGGATCTACGCCGGCCCCTGATCTCCACGCCAGGTAAGCCGGACTCACGCTCGTGAAGCGCTGGGCGCTGTCGGTGCCGCTCGACGGCTTCACCCTGGCCGAGCACGCGGATATCGCGCGGGAAGCCGAGCGGCTCGGCTACACCGACGCCTGGTCGCTCGAAGCCGACGGGATCGACTGCTTCGCGCCGCTCGCCGTGGTCGGCACGGCCACCTCGATGCGGCTCGGGACGGCGATCGCCAATGTCTTCACGCGCGGCCCGGCGACGCTGGCGATGTGCGCAGCCGGCATCGCCGAGGTCGCGCCGGGCCGTTTCTGCCTCGGGATTGGCGCGGGCTCCCAGCCCATCGTCGAGTCGTGGAACGGCGACGTGTTCGCGCGACCGGCCACTCGCGTGCGCGAGATGGCGCAGTTCCTGCGCCAGGTACTCTCGGGCGAGCGCGTCGTCTTCCAGGGTGAGACGTTCGCGGTCAACGGCTTCCGGCTGACTCGCCCGCCCGCGCGACCGATCCCGATCTACGTCGCCGCGCTGCGCCCTGGAATGCTGCGGGTCGCGGGCGAGGTGGGGGACGGCGTGATCCTCAACTGGCTCTCGGCGAGCGACGTCCCGCGATCAGTCCAGGTCGTGCGCGAGGCGGCGGCGCGCGCCGGGCGGGATCCGGCCGCCGTCGAGATCACGGCCCGGCTCCTGATCAACGTCGATCCGCCGGGCCCCGCCTCGAATCTAGCGGTGCGCCGGCACGTCACCGCCTACCTCAACGTTCCGGTCTACCAGGCGTTCCAGGCGTGGCTCGGCCGCGGCGAGGCGCTCGAGCCGATGTGGAGCGCGTGGCGGCGCGGCGACCGCCGGGCCGCCGTGTCCGCGGTGCCCGAAGACGTCATGAACGATCTGATCATCAGAGGCTCGATGAGCGAGATCGCCGCGCACGTCCGTCGTTATCTGGACGCCGGGATCGACACGGCCGCCCTCGCGCTCTCGACCGTGGAAGAGGACCCGACACGACGCCGCGAGATTCTGCTCGATGCGGTGCGGGCCCTAGCTCCCGACTAGCAGGCTGCTGAAAAGGCCAGGTGGGCCTTTTTTGAACAGCCCGCGGCGAACCGAGCAGCCTGACTGGAATGGCCGGAAAAAAGCGGCGCGCCCCGCCACAGACCGCAGATGCGGGGCGCGCCGTATCGGTCAGCCGCGCGTCCGCGCTATCGCGCGAACGGCGGTGGAGGTGGCGGTACCGCCGGGACCCTTACGTACCGATGGCCCCGGTACACCCGCTCGTACCGCCCGTGCGGGTACTGCGCGACTACCGGGTACGCGCGCGGCGCCGGCGGCGCGTACACGACAGCCGGTGGCGGCGCCACCACCGGCCGATAGACGACCTCGGGGCGCACGACCACTACGGGAGGAGGCGGAAACAGCAACGGCGCGACGAAGGCAGAGAACATCACATGATGGAAGGCCGCGAACGAGGCCAGCGCCCGCGCGGCGTCGTTGGGACCGCCGGCGTGAGCCGCCGGCGCGACAGTGCCGATTAACAGCGTGGTAGTCACGGCAACCGCGGCGATGAGGCGTCTCATGGCTCTTTCCTCCTTCGCCCACTAAGACGAAGGGGGCCCGGCTCTTATTTACGCGGCGTCAGCAGAGGGCGGAGGTAGGGCCACAGGCGGTCGGCGATCACCTGGTAGCCGGCCGCGGTGGGATGGATGCCATCGGGCTGATTGAGCCGGGTGTCGGCGGCCACGCCGTCGAGCAGAAACGGCATGAAGGCCGCGCCCGTGCTCCGGGCGACTTCCGGAAACACCGCCTGGAACTCCGTCGTGTAGTCCGCCCCGTAGTTCGGCGGCAGACGCATGCCGACCAGCAGGACGCGCGCCCCGGCGGCCTGCAAGCGCTTGACGATCGCCGTGAGGTTCTCGCGCATCGCCTGCGGGCTCTGGGCCCGGAGCCCGTCGTTGGCGCCGAGCGCGACGATGGCGATTTCGGGCTTGGCGCGCAGGACCCAGTCGACACGCCTCAGGCCGCCGGCGGTCGTGTCGCCACTCACGCCGGCGTTGACGACGCGATAGGCGTAGCCCTCGCGGGCCAGCCGCGCCTCGAGCAGCGCCGGATACGCTTCGTCCGCGGCGACGCCGAGGCCCGCGGTCAGGCTGTCGCCGAGCGCGACGATCACGCGCTCCGCGCGCGCCTCGCCCACGCCGACGAGCGAGAGCGCGAGCGCCGCGAAGAACAGCGCGCGCGCGACAAGAGCGATCATGCGCCCAGTGTAGTATGAGTTTCGTGATGATCCGGGTGCGCGACCTCGTCATGCGGCTGCCGAGCGGCGGCCGCTCGCTCACGATTCTCGACGGGATCACGCTCGACGTCGCGACGGGCGAGCTCCTGGCGATCACCGGCCCGTCGGGTAGCGGCAAGTCGACGCTCCTGGGGCTGGTCGCCGGACTCGATCGCCCGAGCTCGGGCTCGATCGTCGTCGGGGGCGTCGACATCACGCGGCTCGACGAGGACGCGCTCGCGCGCTTCCGGCGCGAGACGCTCGGCTACGTCTTCCAGTCCTACCATCTCATTCCAACCCTGACCGCGGTGGAGAACGTGGCCGTGCCGCTCGAGATCGCCGGCGCGCCGAACGCGCTCGTCCGGGCGCGCGCGCTGCTGAACGACGTCGGGCTGGGCGACCGCGCGCATCACTATCCGGTGCAGCTCTCGGGAGGCGAGCAGCAGCGCGCCGCACTCGCCCGCGCGGTCGCGCTCGATCCGGGTCTGCTCCTGGCCGACGAGCCGACCGGCAACCTCGACTCGGCCACTGGCACCCGCATCATCGAGCTCCTGCTCGAGCTCAGGCGCCAGCGCGGCGCCACGCTGGTGCTGGTGACCCACGACGACGCGCTGGCCCGCCACGCCGACCGCGTCGTCGTCCTGCGCGACGGCCGCGTGAAGAACGGCGCCGCGTGACGGCCGGCTTCGCGGTGCGGATGGCGTGGCGCGAGACGCGGGGCGCCTGGCGACACTTCGCGGTGTTCTTCGGCTGCGTCGCCGTCGGCGTCGCGGCCCTGGTCTCGGTCGGCACGCTCGCGAAGAATCTCGACCGGACGCTGGCGCGCGAGGCCAGGACGCTCACGGGGGGCGATCTCGAGCTGCGCTCGGCGCGGCCGCTCGACCCGGCGGAGCGCGATGTGCTCGCCCGGCTCGAGAAGGTCGGAGCCGTCAGCACGGTGGTGCGCGACGTGGCGGGGATGTCCCGCAATCCGGCGCGCGGGTCGACGCTCCTGGTGGAGCTGCGGGCAGTCGAGGGCGCGTACCCGCTCTACGGAAGCGTGCAGACCACGCCGCCGACGCCGCTCGCCGAGCTCCTGGCCGACCGGGGCGGCGCCGGCGGCGCCGTGGTCGAGTCGAAGCTGCTCGACCGGCTGGGCCTGGGCGTCGGTGATCCGCTGATTCTGGGCAGCGCGCGCTTCGTCGTGACCGGCGTGCTCGTCCGGGAGCCCGATCGTCCGACCGGTCTGGTGAGCCTCGGGCCGCGGGTGCTCATCGCGGGCCCGGCCCTCGAGCGCACGGGCCTCGTGCAGGTGGGCAGCCGCGTACGCTACCGGACGCTCGTGCGCCTGACCCCCGGCGCCAGCGCCCGCGCTGCCGCCACCGACCTCGACCGCGCGCTCGCCGACCCGGCCATTCGCGTCGCGGCCTACGACGAGTCGCAGCCCGGGCTTCGCCGCTTCTTCGTGCAGCTCGCGACCTATCTCGGCCTCGTCGGGCTCGCGAGCCTCCTGGTCGGCGGCGTGGGCATCGCGTCGTCGGTGGCGACGTTTCTGCGCCGCCAGCTCGGGACCATCGCGATCCTCAAGTGCCTCGGCGCGGGCTGGCGCGCGCTGCTCGTCACGTATCTGCTCCAGACCCTCGCCGTCGGTCTCATCGGGAGCCTCGCGGGCGCGGCGCTGGGCGCGTCGGTCCAGCCGCTCCTCGTGCGGGCCCTCGTGCCGTTCGCCCCGTTCGCCCTCGAGGCTCAGTGGGACGCCGGCACGATCGTACGCGGCCTCGCGCTCGGTACCCTCACGGCCGTGTTCTGCGCGCTCTGGCCGCTGCTCGCGGTCCGGACGGTGCCTCCGTCGCTGATCTTCCGTCGCGACGTCTCGGCAGGAGCGTGGCGGCCGCGCCGACCGTGGCCGGCGGCCCTGCCGATTCTCGCCGGGCTGGCCGCGCTGGCCGTCTGGCAGGTCGGCTCGTTCCGTCTCGGCGCGATCTTCCTCGGCACGTCGCTGGCCGCACTGGCGATTCTCTTCGGGCTTTCGCGCCTGCTCATGAGCCTCGCTCGGCGGCTTCCGCCTCTGTCCGGGCTCGCCTGGCGCCAGGGCCTCGCCGGCCTTGGTCGTCCCGGGGGCCACACCGCCCGCGTGGTGGTGGCTCTCGGCGTCGGCGTCATGCTGCTCGTCGCCGTCGCCTTGCTGGAGGCCAACCTGGGGCGCCAGCTCGCCTACGAGGGAAAGCGCGAAGCCCCGACGTTCTTCTTCATCGACGTGCAGCCGGACCAGCGCGAGGCGTTCGCACGTCTCGTCGCCGGGGTCGGCGGCGCCGAGCCCGTCCTGACGCCGATCGTTCGCGCGCGGCTCGCGGCGATTGACGGCGCGCCGGTCACGCGCGCGCTCATCGAGCGCCGGAAGCGCGCGACGCCCGACAAGATCTGGTACCTCACGCGCGAGTACGTGCTGACCTGGGCGGCCGCGCCGCCGGCGGCCACCGTGATCGTCGACGGTAGGTGGTGGAGCCCGAGCGAGGCGGCGGCCCGGCCGCGCGTGTCGGTCGACGACGAAGCCGCGAAGTATTTCGGCGTCCGCGTGGGCGGGACGCTCACGTTCGACGTCCAGGGAGTGCCACTCGAGGCCGAGGTGACGAGCCTGCGCAAGATCGACTGGCAGACGCTTTCCGCCAACTTCTTCATGATCCTCTCGCCGGGCGCGCTCGACGGAGCGCCGGCCACCTACATGGCGACGGCGCGCGTCGCCGCCGCCGTCGAGACCGAATTGCAAGATAAGGTGGTCGCGGCGTTTCCGAACGTGACGGCCATTCCGCTGCGCGGCGTGCTCGAGCGCGTGGCCGAGGTGCTCGACCAGATCGCCTTCGCCGTCCGCTTCATGGCCGCGTTCACGATCGCCGCCGGCCTCGTCGTGATGGCGGGCGCCCTCGCCGCGACCCGCTACCAGCGCCTCTACGAGTCGGTCATTCTCAAGACGCTCGGCGCCACGCGCTGGGCCATCGCGCGCGCGTTCGCGGTGGAATACGCGTGCCTCGGCGCCACCGCGGGCCTCGGCGGCACGGCTCTGGCGGCGCTCCTGGCGTGGATCGTCCTGCGCTTCGTCCTCGAGACGCCCTGGACGCTCGAGCCCGAGACGCTGCTGCTGGGCGTGGTGCTGACGACGGCCGGCTCGCTCGCGATCGGCCTCCTGGCGACAGTCCGGCTGATCGGCCGCTCGCCGCTCTCGGTGCTCCGCCAGGAGTGAGCCGCGCGAAGTGCGCGCCGCAGGCCGTCGCGGGGCTGGGGCCCCGCCGGCCGAGGCGCGGCTACGAAT
>Ga0111539_10002628_pt1 | contig 23814 bp, 23 predicted proteins | sample RhiMethybrSRZTD1_FD_79667 | JGI IMG/M metagenome (GOLD analysis project Ga0111539, IMG submission 79667) | Populus rhizosphere microbial communities from Tennessee, USA - Rhizosphere MetaG P. TD hybrid SRZTD1 (version 2) (version 2) | ecosystem: Host-associated > Plants > Roots > Rhizosphere >...
ACGCTGCTGCTGATCGGCACGGTCGCCATCAGCGATTCCGCTCAGTACTACACCGGCCGCGCGTTCGGGCGGCGCCCGCTGGCGCCGTCGATCAGCCCGAAGAAAACGATCGAGGGAGCTATCGGCGGCGTCGTGTTTGGGATCGTCTTCATGATGCTCGCGGCATCGATCCTGTTGCCGCAGGTGCCGCTGCTGGTGCGCGGGCTGCTGGGCGCCGCGATTGTCGCGCTCGGGATCGTCGGTGACCTGTTCGAGTCGCGGCTCAAGCGTCTGGCGGGCACGAAGGACAGTTCGTCGCTGATTCCCGGGCACGGCGGCGTGCTCGATCGCATCGACGCGCTGCTGTTCGCCACTCCCGCGTTCTACTACGTCGTCCTGCAGACGGTCGCGTGAAGAATCTCGCCATTCTCGGTTCCACCGGATCGATCGGGCGCAACGCGCTCCACGTGGTCGACGCCAACCCGACGCGTTTGCGAGTCGTTGCGCTCGCGGCCGGCGACAACGCGACACTGCTCGGCGAACAGGCGCAGCGATACCAGCCGGCGATCGTCGCCATGGCGACCGAGGACGCCGTCGATCGTCTGCGTCAGACGTGGAGCGTCGGCGTGCCGCCGCGTATCGAGGTTGGCGGGCACGGTCTGATTGCCGTCGCGACACATCCCGCGGTCGATCTGGTGATCTGCGCCTCGTCCGGGACCGCCGCCCTGGAAGCGGTGGTCGCAGCGATCGATGCGGGCAAGACGATCGCCCTCGCCAATAAAGAAGTCCTGGTGATGGCCGGGGCGCTCGTGATGGACGCGGCGCGGCGTCGAGGTGTCGCGATCCTGCCGATCGACAGCGAGCACAACGCAATCCATCAGTGTCTGCACGGTCGGGTCGCGTCAGAGATTCGCCGCGTGATCCTCACCGCCTCGGGAGGTCCTTTCCGGGACTTCTCGCTCGACGCGCTCGAGCGAGTCACGCCCGAAGCGGCGTTGCGTCATCCCACGTGGCAGATGGGCCGGAAGATCACCATCGACTCGGCGACGATGATGAACAAGGGGCTGGAGATCATCGAGGCACGCTGGTTGTTCGGTGTGGACCCCGAGAACATCCATGTGGTCATTCATCCACAGTCAGTTGTCCATTCGATGGTGGAGTTGACGGACGGCTCCGTCATCGCTCAGCTCGGCGTCACCGACATGCGGCTGCCGATTCAGTACGCCTGCTCGTATCCGGATCGATGGGAGTCGACGCTCCCCTCGCTCGATCTGGTGCGGTTCGGCTCGCTCGAGTTCCGGCCGCCGGATCCCGAGCGGTTCCCGTGTCTGCGACTTGCATATCAAGCCGCGCGCAGCGACGGGACGCTGGCCATCGCCCTGAACGCGGCCAATGAAGTTGCAGTCGACGCGTTTCTCGGCGGGCGGCTCTCGTTCACGGCGATCCCGCGAGTCATCGAACAGACCATGGATGCACACGAGGAGCAGCCCGTCGCGACCGTCGAAATCGTGCGATGTGCGGACGCATGGGCGCGGGAATACGCCCGGGAAATATGCCGCGGGTTAGAATTGAGAGTCTGAGGTCCAGTAAGTGACGACCCTTATTGCGTTTCTGTTCGTTCTTGGCGTCCTGATCTTCGTCCATGAGCTGGGCCATTTCCTGGCGGCGCGCCGGATCGGCGTCCGCGTGATCACGTTTTCGCTCGGGTTCGGGCCGAAACTGATCGCGGTCAAGCGCGGCGATACCGAATACTGCGTCAGCGCGATTCCGCTCGGCGGCTACGTGAAGATGGCTGGCGAGAATCCCGACGATCCACGTTCCGGTCAGCCCGACGAGTTTCTGTCGAAGAGCAAGTGGGAGCGGTTCCAGGTCCTCATCATGGGACCGGTGATGAACATCCTGCTGGCATTCGTGCTGTCGGCGGTCGTCCTGGCCCAGGGCGCGGAGATGGCCGCGTACAAAGACCAGCCGCCGGTCATCGCCGCGGTGACGCCTGGATCCCCTGCCGACAAAGTCGGCATCAAGCCGGGCGATCGAATCCTGACGGTCGCGGGCCGCACCATCGGAACGTGGGACGACCTCGAACTGGCGATCGGCATTCGGCGCGTGAATCGCGACGTGGAGCTGACGCTGCTGCATGAAGGACTGCCACGGACCGTGACGGTCAAGCCGGTGGCCACGGCGCGATCGTCCGACATCGGCGAAATCGGCGTGCTGCCGGACGAGATGCCGCTCGTGCGGTCGACGATCAAGGGCGACCCGGCAGACAGAGCCGGCGTCAAGGCGGGCGACGTCGTCATCGCGATCAATGGCGAGCGGACGGTTTCTCCGGCGCAGGTGTCCGACGCGATTTCGCGGAACGCAGGACACGAGATCGATCTGACCCTGCGACGCAATGGTCAGCAGCTGCACATCGCGGTCACTCCGGAGCTGCGCGGCGATCGCGGGAACCAGCGCGGCATGATCGGCGTGAGTCTCGGCGAGGCGACCAAGTCGTTCAAACCGGGGCCGTTCGAAGCGATCAAGCTGAGCGTCGATCGCAACGTCGACAACAGTGGACTGATTTTCCGCACGCTCACAGGTCTGTTCACCGGCGAGACGTCGGTCAGGCAACTGCAGGGACCGGTCGGGATCGCGCAGCTCTCCGGCGAATCGGCACAGGCTGGATTGCTCGTGCTGTTGCAGGTGATGGCGATGATCAGCCTCAACCTGGGCATTCTGAATCTGATGCCGGTGCCCGTCCTCGACGGCGGACACATCCTGATCATGGCGCTCGAAGGCATTGCACGGCGCGACTTCAGCGTTCAGGTCAAGGAGAAGATGCTGCTCGCCGGCTTCTTTGTGCTGATGATGCTGATGGTTACGGTCATCTACAACGATCTGACACGCATCAGCTGGATCGAACGGCTGATGCCGTGGCGCAATTAGGAATCCTCCCCCGGCCCGACACTTGCACCAAACCCAACGGCTTATCTTGATGGTGGTTGGTGGATGGTAGGGATGCTGGTTCGTGGCATGCGCTGAGCCGCGGCAGTCGATCCCACTATCCACTACCCACCATCCACTATCCGGATCGAGAGGGAGGCACGCATGACTCGCATTCTTCGTGTCGCGCCGGTGCTGCTGATTGCCGTGATGCTGGCGGCACCTGCGCGCGCGCAGTCTTCGGCAATCACCCAGACCGATATTCAGCGATTGCAGGACAACATCTATCTGGTCGATCGCGACCTGTCGACGCTCCGCACGCGCGACTCGGCGCGTGCGACGCAACTGAGCACGGAGCTCGATGATCTGCGCGACGAGGTCGTGTATCTCAAGGTGAAACTGCGGAAGGAGCGCACGCTCTCGCGTGGCGAGTTCAACGACGTGCGCGATCGGATCGACGATCTGCGATCACGTGCCGGCGGCCCATCGTCCGGAGCGGCAGGAACTGGCGGGTTTGGTGCGGGTCGGGCGCCATCGTCAGGATCGAGTCAGGGCACACGCAGCACGACCGTGCCGCGCGGAATGATCGAGATCCCGTCGGGCACCGAGCTCGACGTGCGCTTGCAGAACCCGCTCAACTCCGGCACCGCGCAGGTCGAGGATCGGTTCGAAGCGACCACGCTGAGTGACGTGCTCGTTGATGGGCGCGTCGCGATTCCGGCCGGTGCTGTCATGCGCGGCGTGGTGACAGCCGTTGAACCAGGCACGCGGACGAACCGCACCGCGAAGATGACGGTGAGCTTCGATCAGGTCACGATCAACCAGCGCTCCTATCCGATGCGGGCGACGGTCACCGAGGCGATTCAAGGTGAAGGCATCAAGGGCGAGCTGCCGCGCGCGGGCGCAGGCGCGGCGGTTGGAGCGATCATCGGCGGCGTCCTTGGCGGCGTGAAGGGCGCGGTGCTCGGCACGGTCATCGGCGGTGGCGGCACCATCGCGGCCACCGAGGGCAAGGAAGTCGAGTTACCGCAGGGCACGCAGCTGCACGTGAGGATCGACGAGCCGCTGCAGGTCGCGTCGCAGACGGGCGCGCGTTAGGGATCGTTCGTGGGGGCCGCCGGCAGGCGGCCCACTTCCTTCATCGCCGCGAACGCGGCATCAATCGTCTTCTTCACATCTCGATCGGTGTGCGCCGCCGAAAGAAACCACGCCTCGAACTGCGAGGGCGGCAGATAGATGCCGCGGGTCAGCATGCCACGGAAGAAGGTGGCATACGCGGTCGTGTTCGCGCGCAGCGCCGAGTCGTAGTCGGTGACCGGTGATGTCGTGAAGAACGGCGTCAGCACCGAGCCGAAGGCGTTGACCTGCAGCGGAACGTTCGCGGCACGAGCGGCATCCGCCAGGCCGGCCGCGAGCATCGCTCCGCGACGGGCGAGCTGTTTGTACAACTTCGGCGTGAGACGGTTCAGCGCCCACAAGCCCGCTGTCATCGCGATCGGATTGCCCGATAACGTGCCGGCCTGATACACAGGTCCCGCGGGCGCCACGAGGTTCATCAGGTCGGCGCGGCCGCCATACGCGCCCACTGGTAACCCGCCGCCGATGATTTTTCCGAGACAGGTCAGATCGGGAGTGACGGCGATCAGTTGCTGTGCGCCACCGGCCGCCGCGCGAAATCCGGAGATCACCTCGTCGAAGATGAGCACGCTTCCGTAGCTGTCGCACAGGCCGCGCAGACGCGAGAGGAATTCCGGCGCCGGTGCCACAACGCCCATGTTTCCCGCGACCGGCTCGACGATGATCGCGGCCACGTGTCCGTCGTGCTGACGCAGCAGCTCTTTCACGGAGTCGACGTCGTTGTACCGCGCCAGCAGCGTGTCAGCCGTCGTGCCCGGAGTCACCCCCGGGCTCGTCGGGATGCCGAGCGTCGTCGCGCCCGATCCGGCCTTCACGAGGAATCCGTCGGCGTGGCCGTGATAGCAGCCTTCGAACTTGATGATGCGGCTGCGATTGGTGAACGCGCGCGCGACGCGGACGACGCTCATTGCCGCTTCGGTACCGGAGCTGACGAAGCGCACGCGTTCCATCGATGGCATGAGGGCGCGGACACGTTCGCCGAGCTCGTGTTCGAGCGGTGACGGAGCGCCGAAGCTCGTGCCCCGTTTCGCGGCTGCCGCGATCGCTTTCACCAGGCCCGCCGGCGCGTGTCCGTGGATCAGCGGTCCCCATGACATCACGTAGTCGATGAACGTGTTGCCGTCGACGTCCTGCAATTTCGACCCGTAGGCCCGGCGGATGAAGAGCGGCGCGCCGCCGACCGAATTGAAGGCGCGGACTGGACTATCGACGCCGCCGGGAAGGATGTCGCTGGCGCGGGCGAAGAGTTGTTTGGAGGCGAGAGGTCGTTTCATTGGCAGTAATTCAAAATTCAAAATTCAAAATGCAAAAACAGAACACGGGCCTCGACTCGGTCTTTTGCATTTTTCATTTTGCATTTTGCATTACAGCGCCCGCGCCGCATCACGGGCGTAATAGGTGATGATCATCTCCGCGCCTGCGCGACGAATCGCGATGAGCGTTTCCATCATCACGCGCGGCTCGTCGATCCATCCATTCTGCGCCGCCGCTTTGAGCATCGCGTATTCGCCGCTGACGTGGTACGCCCCCATCGGCTGATGGAAGCGATCCTTCACGCGCGCGATCACGTCGAGATAGGGAAGCGCCGGCTTGATCATGATGATGTCGGCGCCTTCGGCAATATCCATCTCGACTTCGCGGATCGCTTCCTCGACGTTTGCGGGATCCATCTGATGGCTGCGCCGGTCCCCGAACTGCGGCGCCGAATCGGCCGCCTCGCGGAAGGGGCCGTAGAAGCCGGAGCAATACTTCGCGGCATACGAGATGATGCCGACGTTCTCGAATCCGTGCTGGTCGAGCGACTGCCTGATCGCGGCGACGCGGCCGTCCATCATGTCGGACGGTGCGACGAAGTCGGCGCCCGCGACCGCATGCGACAGTGACGCCTGCACCAGGTGGTGCACGGTCACATCGTTGAGAATCTCCTCGCCGTCGACGATGCCGCAGTGACCGTGTGACGTGTATTCACACAGGCAGACGTCGGTGATGACGAGCAGACCGGGAACGTGTCGCTTCAGAGCCCGGACAGCGGACTGCACCGGCGCTTCCGGATCCGACGCGAGCGAGCCCACGTGATCCTTGGCGGCGGGCAGGCCGAACAACAGAACACCAGGAACGCCGTCGGCTTTGGCGGCTGTCGCTTCCTTGACGGCCTCATCCACCGAGAGCTGGCAGACGCCAGGCATCGAGGGGACCTCGCGACGTACGCCATCGCCCTCGCACACAAACAGCGGAAGGATGAAGTTGTCCGGCGTCAGCCGCGTCTCGCGCACCATTGCGCGGATGGTTTCCGTACGCCGCAGCCGTCGCGGACGCCTGGTCAGCGCCAGTCGTGTGGAGACGTGCGTTGTTGCCATTTCGTAATCTTGCCACACGAAGAGCACAAAGGACGGTTTAGACACAAAGGACACAAAGGACACAAAAACAAGGACGCAAAGAGCCTTGTGGCGAAGCGAAGACGAGCTCGACGCGGTGCCGCGCAGCGGCGCGTTCGGCTCACACGTGTCGAATGAGCAAGCCCGGATAAAAGGCGTGCGGCTTGTTCATTCGGCACGTGTGAGTCGGACGTATCGGCCTGCTACGCAGGCCGCCCCGCGTCGAGCCTTCGTGACCTTTGTGGCCTTTGTGGCCAAAACCGTGCTTTGTGAGCTTTGTGTGCCGGGACCTAGGCAGGCCGAGCGTAAAACGCCGCAATCGCATCGACAAACGCGGGAATCGTGTACGTGGTCGGCTGAATCTCGACGCGGATGCCGAGCTGGGTGGCGGTCTCCGCCGTCACGGGTCCGATCGTCGCGACGATGGTGGTGTTCAACAGGTCGACGGCCTGATCCGATCCATAGACCTTCAGAAAATTGCGCACGGCTGATGCGCTGGTGAACGTCACGACATCGATCCGGCCGTCGAGGAGCATGCCGTAGATGTCGGGTTCGTTCGCGCGTGGGCCTTCCTGGAGGACGGTTCGATACGCGATGACTTCGGTCACCTCCGCGCCGGCCTCGCGAAGTTGCGTCGCGATGACCTCGCGGCCGATGTCGGCGCGCGGCAGCAACACGTGCAGGGAGGTGACGGGGCGCTGGGCCATCAGTGTCGACACAACAGCCTCGGCGCGGAACTCCGATGGGACGAGATCAACCTTGATCCCGTAGCGCGACAGTCGATCCGCCGTGGCCGTTCCGACCGCACACAGCACCGGTCCCTTCAGAGCGCGGATGTCCCGCGAGCCGTCGAGCAGCGCGGTCATGAACGCCTCGACCGCATTTGCACTGGTGAACACGATGCAGTCGAACGAGCCGGCATTGGCCGCCGCGTCCAGCAGCGGTCCGGGATCGTCCGGCGGCAGGATGGCGATCATCGGTGACTCGATCGCCTCGGCGCCGAGTGCATTGAGTCGGTCGACCAGCTCCGCGGCCTGGTCGCGAGGTCGCGTGACCAGCACGCGTTTGCCGAACAACGGCCGCGCATCGAACCAGCGCAGATGGTTGCGAAGCGACACGGCGCGACCGACCACGAGGACGGCAGGACCGCGTCGATGGTGTTCGTGCGCAGCGGAAGCCAGTTCCGCGAGCGTGCCTGTGATTGTCTCCTGCGACGGCTGCGTGCCGTTGTAGATCATGGCGGCAGGTGTGTCCGCGGGACAGCCATGCGACCGCAACGCATCGAGCATGCGCGGCAGCTGCTGCGGACTCGCGTAGCAGACGACCGTCCCGTGCACTCGCGCGACGCCTGCCCAATCAACATCCGCGAGCGCGCGATGATCGTCTTCACATCCGCGTATGACGGTGACGACCTCTGCAAGAAGTGAGTGGCCGATCGCGATGCCGGCATACGCGGGCGCCGCGAGTCCTGCAGGAATACCGGGCACGACTTCGAAGGACACTCCGTTCCTCTCGAGAATGAGCGCTTCCTCGGCCCCTCGATCGAACAGGAACGGATCGCCCGATTTCAGACGGGCGACCACTTTGCCGGTCGCGACCTTGTCGGCGATGAGCAATCCGATCGCCTCGGCTGCGGGTTCATCCGCATCGGAGCGGCCGACGTCGATCACTTCAGCGTCAGATCTGGCGCGGGCGAGAAGGCGAGGCGAGATGCCGGGATCGTGAATGACGACATCAGCGCGGCGAAGACACTCGAGGCCGCGAACGGTGATCAGGCCGGGATCTCCCGGACCGGCGCCGATGAAGTACGCGATGGCTGTGGTCACGAGCCGACAGTATCTACCGGAACGTCTGAACGACGTTCGTCAGTGTCTTCCGGAACACCTTGACGGTGTTCCTCACGGCTGCAGCCCTTCAACCGTGGCTTGAGCACGCTGCATAGCGTCGAGGATGTCCTGGGCCCCCCGTGCGAGCAGCGCCTCGGCGAGGCGGATGCCCACATCCTCGGGCGCATCGAGCGACCCTTCAGCCTCGCCATGCGCCGCGTCGGCGCCGTCGAGCGAGATCACAATCCCGCGCGCGCGAATCGACCGTTCGTGTATTTCGGCGAACGCGCCGATCGGCATCTGACACCCGCCACCCAGGCGGCGTACAACGGCGCGCTCCGTGACCAGCGCCGCCGCCGATGTCCGGTCGTCAATCTGTGCGACGAGCTCCTGCACGCGTCGATCCCCATGCCGTATTTCGACCGCGATGATTCCCTGCCCCGGCGCCGGGACGCAGGCATCGACCGGCAGCGCCGCCGAGATGCGTGAGGCGTGCTCCAGTCGCTTCAGCCCCGCCGCCGCGAGGACGATGGCGTCGAACTCGCCGTTATCGAGTTTCCGCAGCCGCGTATCGAGATTCCCGCGGATAGGTGCGAAGTGAGCGCCAGGAAACAGCCGCGTGAGTTGTGCGCTGCGGCGAACGCTGCTCGTCCCGATGCGTGGCGAGCGTCCGAGCGCACGCACGATGTCTTCGACGCCCGCTCCGGACGGTGGCAGGGCGTCTGCCTCTCGGATCGGGAGGATCACCGCATCTCGCGCATCCTCACGCGGCAGCACGGCGCCGATATCCAGCCCCTCGGGCAGCACGGCAGGCATGTCCTTGCTGCTGTGAACCGCCAGGTCGACGTCGCCCTCGAGCAGCGCGTCCTCGATTTCCTTCACGAACAGCCGCTTGCCGCCGATCTGCGACAGTTTCGCCTCCGCCAGGCGGTCGCCGGTTGTCTTGATGATGACGACCTGAGCGTCGACGTGCGCGTGCGCCTTGAGCAACGCAGCAACGGCATTCGCTTGGAACAGCGCCAGCTGACTGCCTCTGGTTCCCAATCGGAGCGTCATTCGCGTCGAGCCCGCTCCGCCGATTCCTCGTCCTCCACGCGCGATTCTTCCTCGCGAAGACGGAACAGTCGATTCAGCGCCTCGGTGTACGCGACCTGCGTCTCCTCGTCGGGGAGTGCCTTGAGCTGTTCGGTCGGTTCGATCAGCAGCTTCTCGACGATGAGGCGGGTGACCTCGTCGACGCGCGCGCGCGCCTCGGGTGGCAGGCCGGTGAGCTTTCCATCGAGTCGATTCAGCTCCGAGCGTCGAACCGCATCGAAACGCTGACGGAGAGCGACGATGGTGGGAACCGCGGCCCGAGACCGCTGCCAGGCCGTGAACCGCGCGACCTCGTCGGCGACGATCGTTTCGGCGCGGGCGATCTCCGCGGCGCGACGCGACATGTTTTCTTCGATGACCGACTGGAGATCGTCGACGTTGTAGAGGAACACCTGTTCGATGTCGCCGACCGACGGCTCGACGTCGCGAGGCACCGCCACGTCGATGATGAACAGCGGATTGCCTCGCTTGCGGACGCGGTCGACCTGGTCGCGCGTGAGAATCGGCCGCTGTGCGCCGGTGGCCGTCAGCACGATATCCGCGGATGCCAGGGCCGTCATGCGCTCCGTCCACGGCACGGCACGACCGCCGACGGCATCGGCCAGCGCTTGCGCATTGGCCGCTGTCCGGCTCGTGATCGCGATGTCACCCACGCCATGCGAGCGGAGGTGTTGAGCGGTCAACGTGCTGATCTCTCCCGAGCCGATCACGAGCACCCGCCGCCCCTGCAGTCGACCGAAGATCTTCCGCGCCAGCGCCACGGCGGCAAAGCTGATCGACACGGCGCCTTCGCCGAGCGCTGTTTCCGTCCGCACTCGCTTGCCGACGGCGAACGACCAGTGGAACAGCTTCGTCAGCAGCGGGCCGGTGCAGTGGCGTTGGCTGGCGGCCTGGAACGCGTCCTTGACCTGCCCGAGGACCTGCGGCTCGCCGACGACCAGCGAATCCAGACCCGCGGCGACGCGGAACAGATGCTGCGCGACAGCCGAGTCCTCGAACGTGAAGATGTGCGGGACGAACGCGTCGTGCGGCAGCTGATGAAACCCCGAGATGAACTCGATCGCATCCTCCCGCGCGCGTGCGGCATCGTCGCTCGCGAGATAGATCTCGGACCGGTTGCACGTGGAGAGGACGATGCTCTCGGCCGCCGCCGGTTTCGCGGCCAGCATTTCGACGGCGGCGCCCAGATCGCCGCTCGAGAAGTCGAGGCGTTCCCGAAGATCGACGGGTGCCGTCTTGTGACTCACGCCCAGCAGGAACAGATGCATGATCCTGCTGCTCTCATTGAAAGGTGTGGCTCGTCGTCACGAAGTAATTCACTGGCAGGAAGTTGAACAGGATGATGGCGAAGCCGAGCGCCGACAGCCACGCGGCGCGACGTCCAGTCCATCCCAACGTCTTTCGCGCGAACATTGCGAACGAGTAGACCGCCCACGTCACGATGGCGCCCAGGATCTTCGGATCGTCGAGCGACATCGCCTGCAGGTTCGGATCGTTCGGCGACACGGCACGGGCTTGAGCCGCCCATACGACGCCCACGACGACGCCAACGGTCAGGAACAACCAGCCGACCGTGACCGCGCGCCAGTTCATCACGTCGAGAATCTGCAGTGACGGCAAGCGTGTGTAGAGATAGCCGAGGTGTTTCTTCTTGATCTCCTTGAACTGCAGCATGTAGGTCAGGCCCAGCGCGCCGGCGAGGGCGAAGCTCGCGTAGGCGAACAGCAGCGACGAGACGTGCACCCAGAACCAGGCGCTGTTGAGCACCGGGTCGCTGTTGGTCATCCCCGGAAAGACGACGGGAATCACCTGCAGCGCGACGATCACGGGCAGGATGAACACACCCATCGCGCGTTCGTCGGTCGTCAGTTCCAGATACAAGTACGACAGCGTCAGCAGCCAGACGAACGTCGACACCGCACGCGACGTACTCGCCACCGGATTGAATCGCACCTCCATCGTCTGCATCCCGATGACGAAGGTGTGCGCGAGCGCGCCGAAGAGCAGCAGGGTCGTGGCCGCCCGACCCATGGTCGGCTGGCGTCGCGCGAAATGAATCGCATAGGCGACGCCGGCAGCGGCGTAGAGGACGAGCGGAAGGAGATTCAACGGGACGTCGGGGCGTAATACCCCTTCTTGGCGCGCGGGACCAGACCGGAGCGCGCGACCTGCACGACGACGCGGCGCCAGGCGCCGTCGCGGCGCGGGTTCTTCGAGGTGTAGCCGAGCGTGTACTGGCTCGCGAGCTCGTCGGCGATCTGCGCGTACACGCCGGAGAGGTCGTCGATGCGCGCGGGGAAGAACGGGCGGCCGCCCGTTTCCTGCGCCAGCGTGCGCATCACGTACTCGGCTTCATGAAAGCCCTTCGTCTGCGTGTCAGGCCCACGCAGCGCGATCGTGTAGATCGCTGTTTCCGATCGCTTGGCGAGGTCCAACACTTCTTCGAACGACACGAGGCTCGACGTGTCCTCGCCATCGGAGAAGACGACGAGCGCCTGGCGGCGCACTTCTTCTTCGGAGACGGCGCGGATCTTTCGCAGCTCTTTCAGCGCGATGTAGATCGCGTTGTGCAGCGACGTCGAACCGCCGGCGGTCGTCTGTTGAATCGCCGCTTCGAGCTCCGCCTGATTTCCAGTGAATCCCTGCCTGACCTCGACGCGGCTGTCGAAGTCGATGACCTGCGCGATGTCGGTCGGCTTCAGCTTGCGGACGAAATTCGCCGCAGCCGTCTGCAGCGTCGGCAGCTTGTCCTCCATGCTCGCGCTGCTGTCGAGCAGCAACGAGAGCGCGATGGGCTGCTGTCGCCGGGTGAAGAAGGTGACTTCCTGCTTCGCGCCGTCCTCGAAAACCGAAAAGTCGCCCTGGTCGAGATCGGTCACGTAGTGATTGCTGGTGTCGGTCACCGTGACGTTGAGCGACACGATGTCGACACCGGCGCGGAATGCGGGTCGCTGTGGACCCGAGGGTGACGGAGGCGCCGGCGGTGCGGGCGCCTGGGCGGCCGGCGTCACCGGAGCCGGTGCCTGCCCCGACGGCGCAACCGTCAGGGCGCAGATGAGCGCAGCGATCGTGACCAGGAACCGTTTCATCTCATGCCCCGGCTTTCTGACGCGCCGGTGCGCCACGCATCGTGATCCCGGCCCGCGCCGACGAGACGTCGGTCTTTTCCGGCGGCACGAGTGATTCCGGCCGGCCGTAGACAACTTTGTACTGCGAGGACAATTCGCGCGCGAGCCGCTGCATCGCGTCGGGCAAGGCCATCGGCGTCAGCAGTGAGATCCGTTGACCGCCGGTCGTGCGAGGGCCTTCGTCCAGCAGGAACGAGCGCTCGCGAATGCCTTGTTCCTCGGAGTGATAGAAGAGTCCCATCGAGACGATGTGCAACGCGGCTTGTGCCTTTCGTACGGCCGCGACGACATCGCGATAGTAGCGATTGGTGAATTCAGGACCGTCCGTGATGATCGGCACGATCACCGCGCGCGATGTTTCGCGGCGCTCCATCCCTTTCGACGTTTCGATGATGCCGTCGAGGAGCGTCATCCCGCTGCTCGGCATGGCGAACAGTCGGCCGACTCCGTCCATCAGACGCTTGGGATCGTTGGAGTAGTCGACGAAGATGGTCGGACGATCGGCGAGTGCAATCAGCGCGATGTGATTGTTCGTCGCCATCTGCGCGTCGAAGCGCGACACGCCGTCGCGGATGAACGTGATTTCCTGTTCGGCGGCGGCGCTGTTGTCGATCAGCAGCGCGATATCGATCGGTTCGATCGCGCGCGAGGCACGCAGCACCTCGCGGCGGATGCCGTCTTCACGGACGACGAATGCGTCAGCCCCAAGACCGTCGACGGGTTCGCCCTTGTCATTGACCGCGCTCACGAAGAGCGTCTGTTCGCGCGCGGCGTTTTGCGCGCGCAGCGGTGCGCGCGAGAGGGTCAGGAAGGCGGCGAGAAAAGAGAGGACCAGCGCGAGCCGGAGCCCCAGGGAGTGTGATGGCATCGGAAGCTGTCAGCAGCGCCAGTATAGGTCTCGCCAAAGATGAGCGTCAATGGCAACCCGCAGGCGGAAAGCTTTGAAAACACAGGACTTTCAGGTTGGTGCTGGGTAGTTGGGCCGGATGGGCTCCCCCACAGACTGAGCAAGCTGACCCTGACGACCGAGTTACCAAGCCCCCAGCTAGCGAGCTACTCAGCTCCCCAGCCACCCAGCCACCAAGGGGCGGCTCAGCGCTGGTGAATGTTTTCACAAACCAGGAGTATACTGGTGGGCGGTACAGGTCACGGTCGAGCACGCTCTATAGCCTCGCTCGCGTTGTGTCGCGGCTTGCGGTGAGCGAGCGAACTCCGTGGGGCGAGTCGAACGGTGCCCGGTTTGCTTCGAGATCGGTCAAATGGCTAAGAAAGACCGGGACTTGCCGCTCACGCGGACCACACAGTCGTTCGAGGAGAGTGTGAACCGGTCGGCGTCGGCCATGGGCGCCAGCTACACGCTGGTGGGGGCCGTCCTGCTGCTGGGCGGCATCGGATACGGCGTCGATCGCTGGCGGGGCACGTCCCCCTGGTTCCTTCTCGCTGGATTGCTCCTCGGGGTCGTCATCGGCTTTTACGAGCTGGTCAAGGTCACGAATCGTCGATGATCCCCGTTGTATGGATGACGGGAGTCAGCCTGGGATCCTGGCTCGCGGTGCTGGCGGTGTGGGGTGATAGCGCTCATCCGGAAGCGCTGTTCGGCATGCTTGGTCCGTTGGCGAGCGCGTGCGTGACCTGGGTGGCCGTGCAACGGACTTACCGATCGTCGCCTGAACGACTGACCGGCGTCATGACGGTGGGGTTCGCGGTCAAGTTCGTGTTCTTTGGTGTGTACGTCGCGGTGATGCTGAAGCTGTTGTCGCTGCGTCCCGTGCCGTTCGTGTTCGCGTTTACGAGTTACTTCATCGCCCTGTATGCGATGCAGGCGCTGTTCCTCAGACGCCTGACATTCGGCTCCGCTGACTGATGCCACAAGTGGAAGGAGCGGCCACCGAGGCCGCACACGCTGCGACCGAGCGCTTCAACGCCGGCGAAACGATCATCGGCCACGTCGCCAATTCCCCGATCGATCATCCGCTGATTCACCTGCCGACGATCGCCGGGATCGATTTGTCGGTCACCAAGCACGTGCTGATGCTGTGGATCGCCGCCGTGGTGATGCTCACGATCGCGACCATGCTCGTGCGTCGCTACGCTCGCGATGGTCAGATGGTCCCGAAGGGTCCGCTGATGGGGCTCTTTGAATACGTGGTCGTGCGAATCCGCGACGAGATCGTGGCGCCGGCGGTGGGCAAGAAGTGGGTGAACACCTACACGCCGCTCGTCGCCTGCTTCTTCCTGTTCATCGTCACAGCCAATGCGATCGGGCTGATTCCAGTCTTCGATCTGCTGTCGCTGCTGAACCACACGGTCTTCCATTTCCCGGAGGATGCGCTCTACACGCGGCTGACGCACGGCGGCGTGACGCCGACCGGCAACTTCAACGTCACCGCGGCGCTGGCGACGATCAGCTTCTTCGCGATCATCGTCGCCGGGGTGAGGGCGCACGGGTTCTTCGGTCACTGGAAGAACATGATTCCCTCAGGCATCCACCCGGCGCTGTGGATCATCCTCATTCCGATCGAAGTGCTCGGCATGTTCGTCCGACCGTTCGCCTTGACCATGCGACTCGCGGCCAATATGACGGGCGGCCACATCGCCGTTCTGGCGGTGCTCTCGATGATTTTCATCATGGCCGAGAGCACGCGAAACGCGCTGGTCGGCCTGGGGATGAGTCTGGTGGCGCTGCCGCTGTCCGTCGGTGTCTCGGTGCTCGAGGCGATAGTGGTCGTACCGGTACAGGCATTCGTTTTCACATTGCTCACGGCCGTGTTCATCGGCATGGCCATTCACGCTCATCACTGAGCTGCTCACAAGGAAAGTGAAGGAGAGACGCGAATGACAGGGGACATTCTGGCACTTGCATACCTGGGCGCCGCCATTGGAGCCGGCCTGGCCGTGATCGGCGCGGGCGTGGGCATTGGACGGCTCGCGGCGGGTGCCGCCGAAGCGATCGGCCGTCAGCCAAGCGCCGCTGCACAGATCACGGGCGCGGTGAACCTGCCGCTCTTCCTGCTCGAAGGCGTCGCGATCATCGCGGAAGTCGTGGCGTTGCTCGTCGCGCTGAAAGCGTAGGCGTGGGAGCGCAGGAAGCGAGACGGCCATGAATCCACTGGTCCAGCCCGATCCGGGCCTTTACATCTGGACCATCCTCACGTTTCTCCTGCTGCTGGTTGCGTTCAACAAGCTGGCGTGGAAGCCGTTGAAGGCAATGCTGCAGGCGCGCGAGGACACGATCCGGAAGTCGCTGGAGGACGCGAAGCACGCGCGTGAGGAGCTCGAGCGGCTGCAGGCCGAGTCGCAGCGGATCCTCGCGCAGGCGCGTACTGAAGCGGAGGCCATCGTCACGCGAACACGCGACGATGCGAACCGGCTGCGCGAAGAGTTGCGGCAGAAGGCACAGCAGGAGGCCACGGGCATCATTCGCAACGCCGAGCAGCAGATCCAGCTCGAGACCGCGCGCGCGTTCCAGCAGATTCGCGCCGAAGCGGCGGATCTGTCGGTGGCGATCGCGTCGCGGCTCCTGCAGCGCAACGTGTCGAAGGAAGACAACGAGCGTCTGATCGAAGAGACGTTCCGGCAGCTCGAGGCAACGCGCCCGAGCTGACCCCCCTGTCCCAACCATGAGTACGAGGTCCCAGCGCATCCTGACGCTTGCAGGGGCGCTGGGCGGCCTCGTCCTGTTCATCTACGCCGTCCGCCGCGCCGGTGTCGGCGAGATCATCAACGGCATTCAACGCGTCGGCTGGGGATTGGTTCCCATCCTCGTGATCGCGGGTCTGCGTTTTGTGCTGCGCACGGCGGCGTGGCGCCTCTGTACGCCTGCGGGCACGCGCCTCCCGTTTGGCCGCGCACTGACGGTGTTCCTTGCCGGCGACGCGATCGGGAACGTGACACCACTGGGACTCATCGCCAGCGAGCCGACGAAGGTCTTTCTCATTCGTCACCACCTCGCCACTCGCGAATCGGTCACCTCGCTCGCGCTCGACAATCTGGTCTACTCCGCGTCGGCACTGGTGATGATCGCCATCGGCGCGGTCGTGATGCTGGCGAATGTGCCGTTGTCATTTGCCTCGCGCGAGTGGAGCGTGGTGGCGCTCGTCGTGCTCGCGCTCGCCTGTGTCATCGGCCTCCAGGTGTTCCGAAAGGGACTGGGCTGGAGCGCGCGAACCGACTCACCGAAGCGACTGCGGATCGCGGCGCTGCGCGCGTCGATGCTCGAGTTTTCGGCCGGCAATCCGATGCGGCTGTGGCGCGCGTTCGCGGTCGACATGACCTTCCACGCCCTCGCCGTGTTCGAGGCGTACATCACCTTGCGATGGCTGCTGGGAACGCTGGCGCCCACCTTGACGGAGGCGCTCCTGTTCGAGGTGCTCAACCGCGTGATCACCGTTGCGTTCAAGTTCGTGCCGTTCCGTGTCGGCATCGATGAAGCGGTGACCGGTGCGTTCGCGCCGCTGCTTGCGGTGAGCTCGACCGCCGGTGTGGCGCTCGCGGTGATTCGAAAAGTGCGGAACCTGTTCTGGAACGGGATCGGTCTGGCGCTTATCGCCGTGTCTCACGCCCGAGAAGCGCCAGCGACGGATCGCCACGGAACCGCGCCCGCGCATCGGACCTGAGCGCCTCGGCGCGCGAGCGCTCACCGAGCGCGGTCCACAGTCGCGCGGCGGTCGCGTAGCCCTCCGGGGTCGGCGCGACATCGACCAGGTCGGTCAACACGTCCTCCAACTCCGCGTCGCGATTCGCCGCGCGATAGAGCATGGCCAGACCCGCGTACGCCTGCAGATTGTGCGGAAACCTGTTCAGCTCCTCGCGGTACTCGGCCTCCGCCTCGCCGTACTGCTCGAAGTGAGCCAGCGTCTCACCGATGAAGAGGTGCAGGTCGGGAATGCTCGTGTGGTGCTCGCGCGTGACCGCCGCCGCTTCGCGGAACGCGGCCAATGCCGCATCGTACTTTCCCTCGTCGTAGGCGATGCGGCCGCGGAGGAATTGCGGCATCGGCAGGCCGGGATTGGACGCCCGTGCGGCATCCGCGTGTTCCATCGCGGCGTCGCGATCCTTTCTCGCCAGCGCGAGACGGGCCGCGAACGCGTGCGCGTCGGCCTCGACGGAACCGCCGACCTCGGACGCAACCGCGATCGCACGATCGACCGCGGCCTGTGCATCCTCATATCGACCGGCCCGCATGAGCGTATCGGCCAGCGCCAGCGAAACGTCGATCGTGTCGGGCCTGAATTCCGCCGCGGTTCTGAACGGGCCGACGGCTTCGTCGACGCGACCGCTGCGCGCCAGCAGCAGGCCGATCTGGTAATGCACCGCCGCGAGCTTCGGATGCACGCGCACGATCGACTGGAGCATCGTGATTGCGGCCGAGAACATTCGTTCGCCGGCCAGGCCCGCGGCGGCACGATGCGCGTCGGCAACCGCTTCCTGCTCCACGCTGTCGAGCGTGAGATCGTCGACGCGCGCGGGAGGAAGACCGGGCAGATAACCGGCGAGCTCGAGGCGCTCCTCGTCTGCCGCAGCGATGGGTGCCGGCGCAGCGGGGCGCGCGCTCCCCAGCACTCGATCGAGGGCCGCGCGCAACGACTCGGCCGCATCGTCCGGCGGGTCGCCGCCGTCGAGCAGCACCATCTGATCCTCCCCGGCGCGCATGTAGCGGTACTTGTCGTCGGTCAGCGCGTAGAGCGGTGTGCCGCCGAAGCGGTAGTAGCCGGCGAGCGATTCGGAGTAGATCGGCTGGGCCGGCAGACCGGTTCCGCTGTCGATCACGGTCCGCAGCGAGCGGCCGCGCAGTCCGCCGGGAACGGGCGCGCGAACGAAGTCGAGCAACGTCGGCAGCAGATCGATCTGCTGCACCGGCGCGATCACGCGACGGCCCGCCGCTTCATTGGCGGGCTGTTTGATCAGCAGCGGCACGTGCAGCGTGGGGTCGTCGAGCGCACCGCCGGCGCCGCCCTTCCCGCGTTCGCCGACGAACACGATCGTCGCGTCGTCATAGAGCTTCCGCTCCTTCAGCAACTGCGTGATGCGCGCGACGGCGCTCTCGGCGTCCGCTTCGTCGACCTCGAGCAGCAGGAAGTACCGTTGATTGCTCTGCGTGCGCGCCCACCGTTCGGCCGCATCCACCACGCTGCCGCTGCCATCGTCTGCCGATGGATCGGGAGACGCCGTGAAGAACGCGAACCCCTGGCCGACTCCTGATTCGCGCCGCAGGAACGTCGACTCCACTGCCGCTCCCGTGCTGAAGCCGCGATTGCGGAGCAACTCGGGGAGCGTGCGCACGTCGTCCTTCAGCACGAAGCCGGCATCGTCACGGACACCGTGCTCGATGGGCAGCTGACCGGAGATCAGCGACGCATGCGCAGGCAGGACCTGCGCGGAATGCGAGTACGCGTGCTCGAAGACGACGGAGTCCGCGGCGAGGGCGTCGATGCCGGGCGTGACCGCTGCGGTGCCGCCGTATGGTGGCAAGGCCCCCACCGGGAGGCCGTCAGTGGCGATGATGACGATCGGCCCCTGGTGAGGCGGTGACTCCCGCGCGTACCACCAGCCCACCGCGGCCGCCCCGGCCACGGCAAGAAAGAACAGTGTGAGGATGACGGTGGCCTGCCATCGGCGGTGCCTGGCAGCCTGACGATTCGGCATGGGTTCCGACTACTGGGTCACACCACTCAGTGTTGCGAGCTCCGCGCGTATGGATTCGAGTCCTGCCTTGGCATGCTCGTTTTCCGCGTCGCTCTTGAGCATCTCCGTGTACGAGCTCACCGCCTGGTTGAGCAACGTCTGCCGGGATGCGGCGTCGTTCTGCTGCGCCGCTTTCTGGCGATAGACGTCCCCGAGCACCAGATAGACGCTCGTGAGCTTGGGATTCTTCGACCGGATGTCTTCGTACGCCGCGATCGCCTGATCGAAGCGCCCCTGATCGCGCAGAACCGACGCGTCGGTCAGCGCCTGTTGAATGTTCTTGTCGAGCGCGCCAGGCAGCGGACCGAGGTCGCGCGCCAGCGTGAATGTGAGCGGCGGTCCGCTCGCGACCCGGATCGGAACGGCCGCGTTTGCCGGCGCAAAACCTGGCGCTTCAACGGTGAAACGCCATTCACCCGAGGTCAGTCCGATCATCGCCCACCGCCCTTTCGTGTCGGTGGTCGATGTGATCTCCGACGGGTGCGCGACGGGATTGACCGCGCGCACGATCGCGCTCCTGATTGGCCGGCCACCCGTGTCCCGCACGATGCCGGCTGCTCGACCGGCTTGTGCGGCAGCGGAGCTCGAGAAGGCAACGCTGACGGCGACAAAGGCGGCCAGAACGAGGTGAAGTTGCTTCGCAGGCATTGTCCTTAACGCCGTATATCTTACCCTCTCGCCCGTCGGCAGCAGGAATCAGGAATCGGGATTCAGGATTCAGGGCTGGTCTAGGAATCAGGGGTGCTGGAGGGATTCGGCTGATTCCTCCGACCTGAATCCTGGCCCAGCCCTGAATCCAGATTCCTGATACCTGATTCCTTCAGTACATCTGGTACAGCATCAGATAGATCACGACTCCCGTCACCGACACGTACATCCACAGCGGGAGCGTCCACCGGGCGATGCGGACGTGCCGCTCGAATTGGGCGCGTAACCCGCGGTTGGCGGTGAGCAGGGCCATCGGCACGATCGTCGCGGCGAGCACTACGTGCGTTGCGAGGATTGTGAAGTAGATGGCGCGGGCGGGGCCGTGACCCGGGAACGGCTTCGACCCGGCGTTCGCGTGGTAGATCACATAGCTCGTCAGAAATGCCGTGGACGCGGCCAGCGCCGCCAGCATGAATTTCTGATGGCGCGCACGATCACCGCGCCGAATCAGGGCGTAGCCGATCGCCAGACATACGGCAGAGAGCGCGTTGAGCGAGGCGTTGAGAGCCGGCAGATCTGCGATGCCCATTGGCCGTTGCGTTCGTGGGGGCCGCCTTCAGGCAGCCGTCAAAGAATCATCACCACAGACGGTCGACGACGAGCGCGCCCCACAGCAGCGGGAGATACGTGATCGAGAAGATGAACAGCCGCCGCGCCGTTGCGACAGTACGCTCGCGCGCGAACGACGCCGCCAGCGCGATGAATGCGAAGCCGAGCACCGTCGCGATCGACGCGTACAACGCGGCTCCCAGACCCACGACGATCGGCATCATGCTGACCGGCCACAGTACCGCGGCGTAGAGCAGCGCCTGCCGACCTGTCCGGCGTCCATCCGGCTCGAGCACCGGCAGCAGAGGAATCCGCGCGCGAGCGTAATCGTCTCGATAGAGCCACGCGATTGCCAGGAAGTGCGGCATCTGCCAGAAGAACACGATTCCGAAGAGGACCAGTGCCGGAAGCGCGATGTGACCGGTCGCCGCCGCCCATCCGATCACAGGCGGGAGCGCACCTGGAAACGCGCCGACGATGGTCGCGAGCGACGTGCGCGTTTTGAGCGGTGTGTAAACGAGGACGTAGCTCACGAGCGTCGCCGCCGCGACGAGGGCGGCGACGACGTTGACCTTCAAGGCGAGGTCGAACAGACCCATCACCGAGAGCGCGATGCCGAACCACGTGCCCTCGGCGATGCGCAGCCGGCCGTCCGGCAGAGGACGCCGCCGCGTGCGACGCATCAGTCCATCCGTGTCGCGCTCCCAGACCTGATTGAGCGCGGACGCCCCGCCGGCAACGAGCGCGGTGCCGACAAGCGTGTGCGCGAGCAGGAGCAGCGGCACGTCTCCCGGCGCTGCCAGGTAGAGTCCGCCCAGCGTCGTCATCAGGACGAGCAGGTTCAGGCGCGGCTTGGTCAGGGCAAGGAAGTCGGCGCCTCGCGTCGGCGCTCGAACCACGTCTACCGTGTCGGGTCGCCTGCGCCGAGCGGAGTCGAGGGGATCGCTGTCGAACGTCTCCGCAGGCACGATCTCCGCCGCCCGTACAGCCGCTTTCACGCCCGTGCCTCCGACGTGTGGGGGCCGCCGTTTACTTTCGAAACGTGCGGGCCGCCTTTAGACGGCCCGCCGCCGGCCGTCGCGTACGCGGGAACTCCACTCTCCGCGAATCGCACGCGGAACGCCCGCAGCGTCAGCACCAGCGAGGTCACGAGAACCGACGCCCCGGTCACAACGTGCAGCGAGTTGATGATGTAGTGCTTGCCCGTGAGCACCGTCAGCGCGCCGAGTGTGATCTGCAGCGGGAGCAGGCAGAGCAGAATCGCCGACGGCCACACCAGCTCACGTCTCGATCGATGGTGATAGAGCACGTGACCGGTCGTCGCGAGGAGGAAGCACGTCACGACCAGTGCCCCGACACGATGCGCGAAGTGGATCGCGATCTTCGGATCCCACTGCGGCGGCAGCACGTGTCCGAACGCGTACGGGAAATCGGGAATTGCGAGCCCGGCATCCGTGTGGCGCATCGTCGCGCCGATCAGAATCTGAAGATAGATGAGTGCGGTCGTCGTCGCGGCGACTCGATTCAGGACCGCGTCGTCCACCGGCGTGCCACGATAGCCGCGCTTCCACGCGGGCGACTGCACGAGCGCGATGGTGGCCGTCAGGCAGAAGACGATTTCAGCCAGGCTCGCATGCGCGATCGAGATCGGATCGGGCAGGTACCACAGCACCGTGATGCCACCGAGGATCCCCTGCGTCACGACAGCGGCAAGCGCGATGTACCCAAGCCGTCGAACCCACGCGCGCGGCTCCGCGCGCCACAACCAGACCGCGAGCACGAGAATCAGAAAACCGACCGTGCTCGCGATCAGCCGGTGCGTGTGCTCGTAGAAGATCCCGCCCACCATCTTTTCCAGCGGGAACGTCCACATGAACCATCCGTAGGTGTTCGGCCAGTCGGGAACGGAGAGACCCGAGCCCGTGCTGGTCACCATGCCGCCGGCGAAGATGAGCACGGCGGTCGATGCGGCGACGATCACCGCGTAGAGGAACAGCACCCTACACCTTGAACATGAACGACACGTCGGACTTCGTTTCCTTGGGTTCGACGGTCACCGTCTGCGTCTGCCGTCCGAGCTTCTCGTGTACCGCCTCGATCGTGTACGTCCCCGGCGGCAATCCCTTCAGCTCGAACGACCCGTCCTTGCTCGTGACCGCATAGAACGGATGATCGAGCACGCCGACGAACGCGCTCATCCAGCGATGGACGTCGCACTTGAACGGCACCATCACTTCCTTGGCGCTGAAGATGTGCTGTTGCTTCATCCCCTGAATCGGCTGGCCCATGTTGAACTCGCGATTCGCTTCGGGCACCGCGTGAATGTTGTGCAGTGTCGGATCGCTGTTGCGCAGCTCCACCGGCTGACCAGCCATCACGCCCAGCACGTGCGGGACATACGTGCAGTTCTTCTGCTCGAGCACCACAGGCTCGGTCGGGACCGGGAACGTGCGGTTGCCGAGCCCGTCCTTCACGTAGACGAACACGTTCTGCAGCGCGCCCTTGTCGCCGGTGACGAACGACTCGGTGAACACCGGAGCCATGCAGTTCGGATCGGACGTGGTCTTGATCCGGTCGGCTTTCGGAGGTGTCCCCTCGAGAGTGATGCGCCCGCTGATCGACCCCACCGTGGCCGGATCGATCGGCACGGCGGCTGGCGCCGCAGGCGTGGATGCGGCGTCCTGTTTTTCCTGTCCGCCGCCGCACGCGGTGGCGAGGGCGAGGACGAGGATGACGGAGAGGTTCTTGACGATTGCGGCCATATTCGGAGGTGGCTGAAGCAGCCAAGAGGCTCTGCCCTCACATCCCGCAGATCCCCTCGGCTGGTTTCCAGTAGCTTTTGCCGCGCTTTGCGCGGCTGACCTCCAATTATCACACGCCGCCGCCCGTCGACGCGGTGCCGCCCGCCTCGCGGATCTTCCGCAGCACGCGGTCCTGCAGCCACTGCGCGCTCCACCAGTCGACCGGCGTGACCTGCTGTCCGCCGACGATCATCGTGAAGTGCAGGTGGTCGCCGCCGGCCAGTCCGGTCATGCCGCTTCGACCGAGCTGCTGTCCTTTCTCGACCTTATCGCCGACTTTCACGCCAATCGAGGACAAATGGCCGTACAGCGACTGCACACCCATCCCGTGGTCGATGATGACGCAGTTGCCGTAGATGCCGAGGTCGGAGGCATGCACCACGGTTCCGCGCTGTGACGCGACGATCGGCACGTTGGCGGTGACGGCAAGATCGAACCCGAGATGCACCTGGGTGTCGATCTCCTTGCCTTTATAGAAGTACGTGCGCGTGTCGGCGAATTTGGCCTCGACCTGCGAATTGCCAAGCTGCTGGAAGGCGTCGCGGAACTGCAGGTCCGGAGACGTCTTGGCGGCGAGCGATTCGATATACGCGTTGTTCTTGCGTCG
>Ga0111539_10002630_pt1 | contig 23796 bp, 30 predicted proteins | sample RhiMethybrSRZTD1_FD_79667 | JGI IMG/M metagenome (GOLD analysis project Ga0111539, IMG submission 79667) | Populus rhizosphere microbial communities from Tennessee, USA - Rhizosphere MetaG P. TD hybrid SRZTD1 (version 2) (version 2) | ecosystem: Host-associated > Plants > Roots > Rhizosphere >...
CCCAAAAGTGCCGGGAGGAGTTCTCTACAAGCCCCCTTCCCTTGCGCCGAGCTGTGACGCTTGACCATGAACGAAGCACCTAGATGATTGTTGCCATGTCTGGAAGGTTGCTACGCGAACGACCGGTGTCGATCATTGCGTCCAGCGGGGACATCCTGTCGCTCACGTCACATTCTCAGTTCTGCGATGTATTTGACGGAGGTCAAGTGACAGTAGCAGGCCCGCCATTCCAGGGGGATTCTGTTCGTCGTATGGATGACGCGGTCGAGCTTCAAAAGGGGGGTTCCCGGGGCGGTAGCAAGCAGCTTGGCGACATTTGCGCTGGCCCTGTCGATTTCAACCGTCTCTGATCCACCGCCCACCAAGGCACCAAATTTTTGTGCGAGTGCCGAGATTTGGTAGGGGAGGGTCAGGGTCGACACATCAAGCCCTGCGAAACGCGACACCGGCAGAGTAGCCTCCTCATATGCAAACGCGACGTCTTGATAGCTGCGTACCTGCTTGATTCTCAGAACAAGGTTGCCCGATGCAAGGTCGAGCCTTTCCTTTTCGGGAGCCGTCGCCGGCCCAGTCGTCGCACCCAGAAATGTGATTGTTGCGTGGATCGGCTCATTGTCTCTCGTGCGAAAATTCTCCAATCCCAACGCCGCGTCGCCCGTAGTGTGGTCCCGGACAAAAGTTCCGCTCCCCTGGCGCCGCTTGATAAGCCGCTCATTCTCCAGCGCTTCTAACGCTCGGCGCAACGTCCCCGCGCTTACCCCAAGCTCTCGAGCCAAATCTACCTCGCTGGGCAACGAAGAGCCTGGCTTGCGCTCCCCGGCGGCGATCTCCTGGGCAAGGTGATCGCGCACCTGCAGGTATAGGGGCCGCGCTAAAATCTTCTTCTCAATCACCGCCCAACCTCACCTCAACAGGCGAGCTCCCTCAACGCCGCGTGTCATCATTGACTAAGCTCTGGCACTTGGCAACTGGATCGAGATCCTTGTCAGAATAGGTGATCAGAACCAACCATCAGAATTGCCTGGGGAAGGCAGCGCGTGGAGATGTGCAAGAGTCCCACCCGTTGTTGGTGTCCCAGTAAAGCGCTCGCGCGTGCCGCGTGTTGTTTTGCTCAGGAAGCCGAGATAGGGTCGAGGATCGTTGGCTGTCAGGTTGAAGTCGGACGTCACTCGGGCGGACCGAGTTAGGGGAGACCATGTCACCGCAACTCATCGATGATCGGGGAAAATTTTGGGACTCAGGATCCTTAGAGTTCCGATCGAAATTGAACACCTCAATTGGCGATGTCGAGCTGTGCGAATTCACGATAATGAATCTTGGCTTCATTGGGTTGACCAGATCGCGAGAAACCCTTCGCGTGCGATTGCGACCTATGCTCGTCAGCCAAGCAGCCCTTGGGGCACTTTACGTTTGGCTTCATGAGAACGCTCGTGACAGAGTTGCCGTGGCTTGGCACGACGGGCGATGGCAACACGAGATCATCGGATGGAACCGTTCCGGGTGGCGCCGAATTACGTCTGTCTTTGAAGGTGCGGCCGTCTATAGCCAGAGGTTCTCACGTACCAGAATTCATCCGAATGTATTGGATTCTATGAACCCGCTGCGGCACTTGATAGAGCACGCGCATTGCTTTCAGGACATGTTTGAAAACCCAGGGCATCTGCTCCCCGAGCCGATTAACGGTCGGTTTGTCCTACTCGAGGAAAGCATCGATCACGAACTCCTCGTCTGCGATCTTGGTCGCACGATGATGGCGCGGTCGCCTAGCTGGCGAAGGCAGGCTATTGGTTCAAGGGTTGATGACCTTCCCGATTGGACATACGGTCAATGGGTGTCCGAAGCATATCGGGAAGTATCGCGCAGTGGTGAACCTCTGATCGAAGCGGTCACGGCCATGATCGAGTGGCCGGAATGCGGTGAAGTTTGGCATTCTTATTGGCGCGTTATACTGCCGTGTGGGAAACCTGGCTCGCCTCGACGGCTGTTAGGCGTGACGCTGGACAGCGCCGATCCCATGCTGCGCAAAGTGGCCTAGGAACTCTTTGAGGTCAGCAATGATGCCCTTGCGATCGTTCCATAAAAACGCAGTCAATAGTGTCCCGACCGGATTGTTTTTTAGGTGAACACCCCATTCAACGTTGGGATATCCAGCACGTTGGGCAACGCCTCGTGAAAAAACATCCTTAGCCATGATTGTGCACGTGTATTCAACGTCCCACCGCGCTACGGCCAATGCCCGAGCAATACGCGGCGTGATTGCAGGTAAACCTCTTGCCCTGAAGTCTGGACGGCACCAGTGTGCTCCAGTGAAGGCAACTCGCCCCGCAATCAAGCGTGCGGACGGGGCCGTGACCTCGACAGCTTCGCCGTCCCGTCGCCATTTGTCCGGATCATCATAGAAGAGACGTAAACTTGTCGCCTCGTCGTGAAAGCAGGTGTTTTCCCAGTTGTAGAACCTTGCGCCCTGAGTGAGCACGACTTCGCCCGACACATCCCGCCCCAGAATGCAGAATGCAGAGCTTGAATCGAAAAGCCCACACTCTGGATTGAAGACAGGCAACAGTGTTCGCCACGTGTCCCGATTGGCGCGGTTGATTTCAACCAGTTCGTCCAAGGGTGCAAAGGAGAGAAAGACCTCGCGCTGGCGTGCGGCGGTTTCCGCAGCCAGTAACAATCGACCAATAATATTCGCCGGCCCGTGTTGTATCGTGACTTCGTTGAGAAACGACCGCTGGCCTGCCGATTTGTGGCGGGATGAATGTTGCGGATGAGCGATCATCGTAGGATTCCGGACTTTGCCCTTTCGTGGGCCGAGGCTCGCAGGCTTCGAAGGCGTCGATGCGACGTGGTTGCCTTTTCAGACAGCATGACGCCGCGCGCAAACCACGCTCTAGACCAAACTCGTCTTGTGGTTATTGTCAGGCCGCGGCGGGCAGCCGTGGCAACTGCAGGCCCCAAGGCACCAGGGCACCCAACTAGTCAGCCGCGAACACACCGAAATGTGGATCAGAGGCAGCGCCGATAGGCCGGCGGCTGAAAGGCAGTTGATCATCAGCCGATCTGGCGCCAATCCGGGGGGCCGTAGGGTCGGCGTCATGGCAAAGGCCCTCGCTGGGCAACCGGAGCGGCAAGTCCTACGCGGACATTCGGTTGGGCTAGGTCCTACAGGCCGGGAACCTATGGCCGCGGTGGCGAGAGCCCCAAGATGGCCCGCCGCACGCAGGTAGCACCATTCGGGTGCTTTCAGCCCACGCCGCTTGCAGGCTGGTTGCCGGACGGTGCGCAGCACCAACACGCGACTCATGCGTGCGCCTCAAAGGCCGCTGCCCTGTTGCGTGAAATGTGTTTCGATCGGGTCTATCCTCGGAAGACGCCAACTGGGGCCAGTCCCGCGGCTCTTGGTGCGGGATGAAGAGCCGGCGAGACTGACCCCCGTCACCGTGACAGCGCGTGAGGGGCACTGTCCCGGCCTAGCCATATGGCCAGAGCGTATGGCCAATTAGCCTATACCAAGTGTCGTAGCGGTGCCAATCAAAATAGTCATGCTTGTCCCTCAACAATGCCTCTGTCGTGGTTAAGCGATTGAGATCACTGGCTTGCGGGCGGGTGGGGCCCCATGGGGCAAGATTTGCGCGTAGCGCGAGGGTCAGGCAGCGCGGAATCAGCTGAATGATCAGTACCTTGTCGTGTAATGTGTCAGCTAGTCCGGATGACTAGGCCATATAGCGGGATAGGCTGCTTCTCATGTCGATGCAAGAATTCGGATAACCGCTGTAGTCTGTCGAGAAATTGATAGCTCGACGCACAATCACTAGGTCACCAGTGCCGAAAAATCATTCCCAAGCCAAGCCGAGACGGAACAGTGAGTTCCGAGGCACCGTTCTGCTCGCTGATGATGATGTGCTGTTTCGCATGGGCTTATTGCAGCTCCTCCGGCGGCGCCTCAAGGTAAAGAGGTTTCTCGAGGCGGCATCGTTCCTGGAGGTTTCTGAACATCTCAAGCAAAAGGACATGACTCTGGCGATCGTTGACCTCCGCATGCCCGGCCTGTCAGGTGCCAAAGACATTGCCCAAATTCGGCTCGTACGTCCTGACGTCCTCGTCGTAGTCTTGAGCGGATCCGATCGCCGGGAAGACATCCTTGATGCGCTATCAGCCGGTGTGCACGGCTACATTGTGAAGAGTCAAGACACTGATCAGTTGGCCGATCGACTTCGTTATATCCTGTCTGGCGAGATCTATGTGCCGCCAATCTTGGCCGAGCCATCCAGTAACCGTGACGTGCGCCCCGAGCAGAGAATTCTGTCCAATCGACAACGGCAGGTTCTGAGAGGCATCGTGGAGGGCAAGTCAAACAAGGAGATTGCCCAGGTTCTCGACATTGCTGAAGGCACCGTGAAAATGCATCTCTCTGCTTTGTTCAGAGTCCTAGGCGCGACCAACCGTGCCCACGCAGCGGTATTGGGCAAACAACTCCTCAGCTGACTGCAGCGGGTCAGCGAGAGACCGTCAGCGAAGGGAGGATGAACGCCAAAACTTGCCGGCCTTGGGGCGACATCGTTTGGTGCAAATCATGGCCTAGCTGGCGGCAAAGGTGCCTTAGTAGCGCTAGGCCGAGCCCGAGCTCAGTGCTCGTCAAATCGGCACCCCGGGGGGGCAGTTGAACAAAGGCGTTCCTCTCCATTGCCGCGTCCAGCGATGGGCCCCCGCAATGAACTTCGAGCCAGAGTTGGCTTCCTCGTCGTCTGCAGAAGACGTGAATGTCTTCGCCGTCACCAAACTTGATTGCGTTAAGAAGCAGACTTTTCGAGGCGATAGCAAGTAGCGCCGGATGGCTCCAGACCAGACCACGCATTCGCTGGCAACGGAGCTGGACGCCCCGTTTGGAAGCAGTATCGGCCATTTCCCGCATGGTGGCCTGGAGCACCTCGGCAAGCTGGCATTTGCGCAAAGTTACAACTTGGAGTCCTGCTTCGATGCGAGAGAGCAGGTTTAGAATCTCGAGCATACCGGAAAGTGACTCCAAGGATGCCCCGACGTGCCGCGTATTGCGTATCAGATCGGGCCGCGCCGACGCTCCATCCAACATCTTGGAAAGGAGCAACGCAGCCTGCACCGGCTGGCGCAAATCATGCGCGGCGCACGCCCAGAGCTGGGCGAAGAGTTCGTGTTTGTCTGGCTCCACGGTCACGACTAGCTCGTCAGTTCCTTCCCCCAAAAGGGCTTCCACATTGGCAGCGGATCTCTTGTTCGCTGCCCGGATAGCCAGGTCCTGGCAAATGACTGTGGGCGCCTTTGCCATCATCTTAGAGGGTGTTCGAGCAGATGTCGTTGGGAGAACAGACCTGGCCACGGCTATTGGCCTGCCCGACCTAGCCAGTCTGCTGTGATCATTCCGCCAGATATACAACTCGTAGCCTTCCGTCTACGCTCAAGACTACTTGGTCGCTCCGGCGGGCAGTCCGGTTCGTCTGCACGTACTTTGGTGCGGGTACGCCCGGCGACGGCGGGGGTCGCCGGGCGGTTTCTTGCCGACGTTTTCCGATCCTCTTTTTTTTGTCAATGATGGTGGCTCCTAGGACATAGTTGCTGGCGTGCGCCTCCAGGTGTGCGCCAGTCACGCCTGCACCGGATATGCTCTAGGCGCATCAACTCTGCGAGACGCCGGGACATTCAATGCAATCGCATCTATCTCAATTTTAGAAGAACCAGCTGGGAGGTCATTGCGCAGGTCATGCCGTACGCCATGGCTGGTCATACCCTAAACACGATTGTCTTGGCGATAGCGGTGACCGGCTCGATTCCTACTACCCACCAGATGATCTGGTGAGCCTATTCCTGCGCAATTGCGTTCGTTCTCTTCTATCGTCACGTGCAGAACCGCCGGCGCATTCCGCGCAACTTTGAACGAGCAGCCCACAGAGCGATCGCGTACCCGGTCTTCCTGGCCTTGCCTCGGAGCGCAATGGCCGTCCTGCATTTGGGGACGATGCCACATGACGAGGAGTTGATTCTGGTCCCCTCGCGCCGGAATGGCCGCAAGTGGGACCGTCCTGCTTTCGGCATTGCCGGTGCCGCCCTCTGCTATATGTCGGGGATCTTGATCCCGAGCTTCCTTCCAAGTGCGTCCGCCACGGCGCGCCGCCGGCAGATGCCCTTAAGGACTCCGATCCTCGCCCATAACTCGCCGCACAGCTTTCAACAACGCTTCTACCGTGAAAGGCTTGTGCAGAATCGCAGCGAACTTCTCTAGCGACCCAGGAAGGTCCTCATAGCCGGATATCACAATCACCGGGGTACCACGGTCGTGGAGCCAATCCATCAAGTCGTAAGCCATCTCGCCTGTGAGATTGACGTCTACAATCGCTAGGTCGGGATTATGTTCGGCCGCCAGGATTCGCGCCTTGCTCGGTATGGCCACTGGACCCGCCACAACCATTCCGATCTGCTCCAGGGAAACCTTTAGCGCGTCCGCGACCTGCCAATTATCCTCGGCCACGAGCACGCGCAAGCCCTGTAGGCCTAGTGAACCAGAACTGCCTACGGCCACAGGCATATGACTGCCCTACACAACTCGCTTGGATAGTGCAACGCGGCAGCTGCAATTCTGTTTCGAGGGGCCTCCGCACCGCGCGGCACTGAGTGTAGGCAGATCTTGGTGCTGAGCGAGGTGTGAAGGGGCCGATTCAGGGAAGAGGAGCGGCGCGTTGCCTCGGACACGATGCAGGAGCTGACGCATGAGCGAGACGCAAGGCGCACGCTGAGCGCGCACTGTGGGGACTCCCTGAGCGATCGGCCACCGAACGGCGCGCAAGGTGCACGGAGAGCGCAGCCAAGGAAGCGCCTGGAGCGCTAGGTTGGCCGTCAATATCGTGGCTGAAGCTGACAAGTCGTCCCTTTGCAGAATTGGCGTTCCGACATGGGCTGTGGCATGGGACACCGCAAATTCACCGATCTTCATGGATCCGACCCTGACCAGCTCGTCATTGGACCTGCGTCGCCAGAGAGTGTCCACCGGTGAGTGCGTAGCTTTGGTGATACGCACACCGCAAACAAATGGCTGCCGAGTTCTCTCGGGCCCAACACGCCCATTGTTTTTGTCGGGCCTATCGGCATACTGGCATATACACTCTGCGGGAGATGGTAGTGCGTAGAAAGAAAAATTCGACCGGAACACGGCTTGTGCTCGCCATGCGGTACCGCAAGCTGCCGGCAGCAATCGATTGGCTATGCGCAGCTTTCGGGTTTGAGAAGCATCATGTCGGCGTCGGTGACGACGGCGAGATCTTTTATGCACATCTGACGCTCGGCGACGACATCGTCATGGTGAGGTCGGTTCTCGACTCCCACCTCGACAAGCTCATGAAGCAGCCTGACGAGATCGGCGGCGTCCAAACGCAGAGCTGCTATTTCGTTGTAGACGATGCCGATGCCCACTACCACAGGGCCAAAGGTGCAGGCGCTGGCATCGTTGTCGACATCAGCGACGACGACCATGGCGGGCGCGGCTATTCATGCCGCGACCCCGAAGGCCATGTTTGGAGTTTTGGAACGTACGATCCTTGGCAACGAGGTCCGCTCGCAACCAGTCGCGGTCACAAGCTCTATCGCCCCGCAATCGTAGCCGCGATGCTCGCCAGTCTAGTCGCTGCTGCGACGGCCGGCTGGATGCTCCCCCGGTCCGCTCCGGCTGAACTTGAAACTCGAGTGAAGTTTGATGAAGGCGCAGCCCGCGAACGCGCCGAGAAGGAGGGGGCTCGCGCCAATCTGTTGACAACGGACCTGGCTCGAGAGCGCGGCGCCAAGGATGCTGCTGAGCGCGCCGTTAACGCAGTGCGTGAACAGCTCGCTCGCGAGCAAGACGCGAAGAAAACTGCGGAGCGCAACGCCCAACAATTGGAACGACAAGTCACAGAGGAGCGCCGTGCCAAAGAAGTCGCCGAGCGAGCTGCCAAAGCCGAGAGCGAACGGATGGCCGGAGAGCGGATTGCCAGGGAAGTGGAACAGCGTGGTGTCTCGGACACGATGAAAGAACTGACGCGCGAGCGGGATGCCAAGCAACGCGCGGAGCACCAGATGCAGGACGCACTTGAGCAACTGGCCCGCGAGCGGCGCGCAAAGGAGGAAGCCGAACGCACCGCCAAGGATGCGCGAGACCAGCTCGCCGAAGTGCAAAAGACGAACGCGACCACTCTTCAGCCCGAAGTGGTTCCCCCGACCCGACCATCTCGCGAACGAAAAGTGAGGGGACAACTTTGGGACTGTCGCCCACGGCCGCCGAGTGGCGAGGTAGCCTGTCGTCCAATAATCGGTCGCCGCGACCCTTGAGCTGAGCGTGCCTAGCTGATCCAGCACCCACGCCTCGCGCGTCGATTGGCAGGGAGCCTAGACGCGTCGTCACTTGACCAGTGAACAGCTGCTTCAACAGGCAGTTGCGACTGCCAGCAAACAACGGGAGCGCACCCCTAGAGGAAATGCGCTCCCGCATCGGTAGCCAACGCCCTCATTGGCACTCCCGCACCGCAGCGTCGACTGAACGACAAGATAGCATGGAAAATGCTCTACGCGCCGAGAATGGGCGCGGTCGTCACAGATAGTTCACTTAAAACGAAGAATACACGCAGAGTCAGCAGCTTAGGATGAACTCTCTGGCTCGGGCGCCTTGGGTCGGTGTTGATTGGAGTCCCCCAAAGAGTTGCCATAAGGACGCAACTTGAAGGATAGAGCTGAGGGCCCTTGACAGCTGAGGTTAGCATCCGTTTCCCTTGATCACAGTTTGGGCGTGGGGGGCAAGCATGCGCATTGGGCGCGCCGTTTCGTTTCTTGCAGTGGCGCTGGTTGTCTTCGCTAACTCGCCAGTCAACGCCGCCATGCTTAGCGATGTTACTGGTCAAGCTCTCGTCAACCGCGGTAGTGGATACCAGCTCGCAGCTAATGGAATGGTGCTCAACCCCGGTGATGTGGTGGTGGTAAATCCCGGGGGCACTGCGCAGATCTCCTATCCCGATGGTTGCACCATGCCGGTTCAGGTGGGCGCCATTGTCACCGTCACCGAAATCTCACCATGCGCCATAACAACTGGCGCCGTTCAGTCCGAGCCTTCAACCGGCCTTAGCGGCACGACCTTGTTGCTCGGTGCCGTGGTTTTGGGCGGCGTCGGGGTTGCGGTAGCTCTCAGCACGGGCAAGGATAAGCCTGCGAGTCCGTGAAGCAGACCCACAGCTGGCGCACCAGTCTAAGGTTTTGATGCCAAGCTCCCGAACCACTCGCCGGGCGGCGACCGTCACACTTCAGAGCATGGTGGGCGGCTTTTTTTGGCTGGCCTGGGTAGTCCTTGGCGTCATGCTGTTCGACGATGATCCTATACGGGTGGCGGCCACAAGCCTACCCTATCTTGTTGCTTTTGAGCTTGGCGTCTTCTCGCGGTACCTGCCCGGCATAAGCTCGGCCGCTAAGCGGTTCGAGCAGTAACCCTGCCGCCTCAATGCCAACTCATCGGTGGGTATGACACCCTGCGACCTTAGAGGTTAAGTAGCTCAAGCTTATAGCTGGCCATGTTTTACCCTGGTGCCGCGTGATGGGGCGATCAATTGTGTCCATCTGGTGGCGAGCGAGCTATTCGGCGCGACGAAAATGCGCAAGGATGGATTGGAAGAAGGTGTTGTACGGGAGTGCATTGGCTTGGCACCTAGGACGGCGCTAATCACCGGCATCACCGGTCAGGACGGTGCATATCTGGCGCGCCTGTTGCTGACGAAGGGCTACACGGTCCACGGGATCAAGCGACGCTCGTCGTCCTTCAATACGGCCCGTGTCGATGATCTGTATGTCGATCCCCACGAAGGCGAGACGCGCTTTTTTATGCACTATGGGGATCTGACTGACGCGACAAATCTCATACGTCTCATCCAAGAGCACCAGCCAGACGAAATCTACAATCTTGCTGCCCAGAGCCACGTGCAGGTGAGCTTCGAGACCCCCGAGTATACCGCCAACGCCGATGCCCTGGGCACCTTGCGGCTCCTCGAGGCGATGCGGATCCTAGGAATCAAAGACGTGACGCGCTTCTATCAGGCATCCACGTCCGAACTCTACGGCAAGGCCAAGGAGACGCCTCAACGAGAATCGACACCATTTTACCCACGTTCGCCCTATGCCGCAGCGAAGATCTACGCATACTGGATCACGGTCAATTACCGTGAGGCTTACGGCATGCACGCCTCCAACGGCATTCTTTTCAACCACGAGGGGCCGATGCGCGGTGAGACTTTCGTGACGCGCAAGATCACGCGGGCTGTTGCAGCAATCGAGCGGGGGCTGCAAGAGCGCCTCTATCTCGGCAACCTCAATGCCAAGCGCGACTGGGGTCATGCTCGCGATTTCGTCGAGGGTATGTGGCTGATGCTGCAACAACCGAAGCCAGACGACTATGTGTTGGCCACCGGCGAGGCGCACTCGGTTCGTGAGTTTGTTGAACGAGCGTTTGCCTGTGTTGGTCGGACGATCGAATGGCGGGGAAAGGGTGCCGAGGAAACCGGGGTTGACGCGGGGAGCGGAAAAGACCTTGTACGCATCGATCCGCGCTACTTCCGGCCGACTGAGGTCGACGATTTGCTGGGCGACGCCAGCAAGGCACGAAGCAAACTCGGGTGGACACACAAGACAACGTTTGCCGAGCTGGTTGCCGAGATGGTGGAGAGCGACCTTGAGGCTGTCCGGCAGGAAGCAACGCGCAATGACCGCTCGGCCGGTTGAGCCGCGCTGTGCTGAGGATGCTGAGCGGGTGGAGAGAAAGTCAAAAGCCGGATCGAAAACCTCCTACGCGCTGGCGGGCAAGCGCGTGTGGGTGGCTGGGCATCGCGGGATGGTCGGCGGAGCATTGGTGCGCCGGCTGGCAACCGAGAGCTGCGAGATACTGACTGTAGATCGAGCGACGGTCGACCTCACCAGGCAAGACACCGTTGAGCGGTGGACAGCAAAGGTCCAGCCGCAGGTCGTGATCGTTGCTGCCGCCAAGGTTGGCGGTATCATAGCCAATGACAGATATCCGGCCGAATTTCTCTACGAAAACCTATTGATGGAGGTGAACATCGTCCATGCGGCTTGGAGGTCGGGTGTAGAGAAGTTGCTGTTCCTCGGCTCGTCCTGCATCTATCCCAAGTTTGCGGAACAGCCGATCTTGGAAGAGGCGCTACTAACAGGTCCCCTCGAGCCGACCAACGAATGGTATGCGATTGCCAAAATTGCTGGCATCAAACTTTGCCAAGCTTTTCGTCGCCAATACGGTTGCGACTTCATCTCGGCGATGCCGACCAACCTCTATGGGCCGGGCGACAACTATGACTTGGAAACTAGTCACGTGCTGCCGGCGTTGATCCGTAAGACACATGAGGCGAAGGAGCGCGGCGACGAGCAGATCGCGATCTGGGGCACCGGATCGCCTCGCCGCGAATTCTTGCACGTCGACGATTGTGCCGACGCGCTGGTGCATCTTCTGAAGGTCTATTCGCAACCCGAACACATCAACGTCGGCTCAGGAGAGGATTTGACTATCCTTGACCTGGCCCACCTCGTGGCCGAGGTCGTGGGCTTCCGAGGCAAAATAGTGAGCGACCCTTCCAAGCCGGACGGCACGCCTCGTAAGCTGATGAGTGGAGAAAAACTACGCGCGCTCGGATGGCAACCTCTGATCGGGCTGCGCGACGGGATTGCCGGCGCCTACCGCGCATACCTAGACGAGGACGGCAAGTCATGAACACCGAGCCCGGACGACACCAGGTGAGGTGACCGCGCGACACGCAAGTGGTAGTTCGCGAGCGCAGAGCCGGCATCGGCGGAACACTGGCAAAGGACCTTGGTTTTTTGACGGAGGTTGGACCAAGTCGGCAAAGCAGCGGATCCAGGCGATGGGATGGGCTCGTCCTCGTTCGACGGAAATCCCAATTGGATTGCGTTCGACCTAGGTCCGCGCTAAGTTCATCGCTCAGTATGGCGAGCGCACGTTCTAACGGGTGGCGGGGATGACAAGCGTACGTTCTCTAAGAAGCTCTATATTTTTGCTTGTCGCGATAGTAGTCGCTGCTGCGGATACCGGAGCCACTGCCCAAGAGCCGGTGCACAGGGTCGCCATCCAAGTCAACCAGAACGACAAGGCGGTGATGGACCTGGCGCTAAACAACGCCAAGAACGTCATCGACTACTACAAGGCCAAGGGAGAGACCGTCGCCATCGAGATCGTTACCTACGGACCGGGCTTGCACATGCTGCGGGCCGACACAAGCCCTGTGAAGGAACGCATCGCGCCGATGGCGCTCGAGAACTCGAACCTCGCCTTCATCGCTTGCGGCAACACCCAGGCCAACCAGAGCAAGGCCGAGGGCAAGCCCGTCACGCTATTGAGCGAGGCCAAGGTCATGCCTTCGGGTGTGGTTCGCTTGATAGAGCTGCAGAAACAGGGCTACGCGTACATTAGGCCGTAAGTGTTGGAAGCAAGTATCACGCGGGCAAGTGGCACCCTGCGAGATGTTCGACAGATCGCGTGTGCTGGCGAACGCTGTTGGCGCCGTGCGCTTGGGACCCGAGACTTATTGAGCTTGAGCCACAACTTTTCCGAGCTGTCTTGATCAGGCCTTGTTCGAGGCGCGCCGTCGTGCCGGCGGCCCGCCGTCCCGATGCGTATATTTGGCCCGCTGGCCAGTACGGTAGACCTGCCCAACTGCTTCGCGAGACCGACGCCTCCAGTAGGCTTCCCGGTCTTGGCAGGGGTAGCGCTGCTCAAACCAATCGCACCAACTAGCGGGCCACGGTCTTCGTTTGGCACATGAGCGTTCGCTGTGAAGCGCATCCTGCACAGGACCGTGATTCGAGGGCAACGGCAGAAAATTCTTGATGTGGTCTCCACAAAAAATAAAGTGAATCGTCCACCTTGCTCACCGCGCGATATCGTCACTCCGCTGATCCAGGAGGGCGATCTGCATGTTGAATTTCTATCGGGTGCTCGAAGTTACCTCGCAGGCCGACCTTGCGGAGATTAAGGTCGCATTCCGAAGGTTGGCGAAGGTCTTCCACCCCGATGTGAATCCCGGTGATATACGAGCGGAGCAGCGTTTTCAGGAGATCAACCGCGCCTACGCAACCTTGCGTGACTCCTCGGCGCGGGCGGTCTACGACCGGGAATGTGCTCATGACCTTGCCCGGGCGCGCAGACGCTGGCGAAGCGCGACCTTGACTATGTCTGCATGTTTCGCGATGACGGTAATTTCCGGCCTATTGGTGGCTGCGTGGATGCAGGTCGAGGCGCGGAACCGCATTCCCAGTGAGACCGCACAAGTACTCCTGGAAAAACTTCCTCAGTCGCTAGGTGTTAGCGACTAAAGATCAACCCAGGCGAGCGCGAAGAATAGCCCTTCGCTTTTCTATATGTCTGGTGCTGGGCCACGACCCTGCGCGGTCGAATGCTTCAACAACAGCTCCTGCCGCTCCTAAGCCGGTTGACGCGGCGAAGCGCCAAACGGCACTCTCTTCGGGTCATCTGAACCAGTACCAACCGGGTTTCGGCCGACTCTTTCGCCACGGGGAGGCTGCGCGAGCGCAAACGGAAAGGTATGCTGGTCGCAGCCCGCAGCCGGCAGCCCTAACCAAGAGGCTACGATGCCCATGCCCGATGCGCCCGACAAACTCGCCACCGTACTCGAAAGCCTTCTGAAGCTACGGTCGATCCCGTTTGGCATGAAGCTCTTCGAACGTCGCGCAGACATGGAAGCGATACCCAAGATTCGCAGACCCAAATCTGTTCACACACTGGATCAGGTGGTCGCACAGGCGGCACGGCTCGGATGGACTGTCGGCATTACCGCGGACGACTTGGTCGGAGCGCAATGTCGCGCTGTCGTGGGGCTCGGTAACGCCAAGGATGACGCCTGGCGCTCCGGCAAGCACATGACCGGTGTGTGGTTCTCCTCGCTCGAAGACGCCAACGCCCACCAGGCGGCGATGCATTGTGTCTAGGACGGTCGATACGAAGCGCTGGCTGTTGCGCCGCTGGCTTCCGGCCGGCTCGATCCGCCCGACATCGCCCTGTTCTACGCAACGCCGGGCGCCATGATGTACTTCATCAACGGATTGCAATGGTCGGGCTACAAGAGCTTCGAGTGGGGTGTTGTCGGCGAGAGCGCGTGCGCCGATAGCTGGGGCCGCGCACTCAAGACGCGCCAGCCTTCGCTGTCTATCCCCTGCTTCGCCGAGCGGCGCTATGGCGGGGTACTCGACGATGAGATGCTAATGGCCTCGCCGCCCGAGTATGTGGTCAAAGCGATAGAGGGAATGACAGCATTGGCAAAGAACGGCTTTCGCTATCCTTTTCCGCAGTACGGGATCCAACAGGACGTGCGTGACGGCATGGCCAAGAGCTATCCCGATCATGTGACGCATAAATCTAGGTAAGCACAGCTATCGTACTGTGGTTCCGGAGGAATGCGTGGCCGATAAGCACGAGAGCCCGTATTTCACCAATCTATACGACATGGCCATCAAGTATATCTCGATGGGTCAAAATTGAGTGTGTGCTAAAATGAATGAGAAAGCGAGAGGATGAGGCAACGAGAGCAAGTACGTGTGCTTTCGCGCGAGATAGACAAAGATCCGCAGTTTGCTAGCGCGGTTGGTCGAAGTCGCTATTCATGAGTTCACGGCCTAATTAAGTGAATTATGTTCGCTGCGGATCGCGCGTATGGTCTTGCGCACCTCTGACTGCAATCGCGACAGTTTCTCCCGAACGCGCGTCTCGGCACGCTGTAGGCAATCCCGCTCGTACTCCAGCTTTATGCGCTCCGCCAGGCTGGCGTCGGGATTCGTTTGCGCGAGTCTTCTCTCTGGTGTCGTGGTGCCAGATGGACCTGCCGTCGGTATATCGGAACGCACCCCGGTCGCGAGATCAGCGACCTTCGTGGGAAGGTCGGTTCGATCCTTGCGGCGCGTCAAATTCGAGGTTTTAAGGAGACAGGCCGGCTCTGGCTGCGATGCGAGCAACGCCTGGTTCGGCAATGGAAATGCACGTTTGCTCGACCTTCCATCGCCTTGCTGCCCATAGTCGGTGGCACAGCCGAGGAGCACACAACCGGTCAGGCCGACCACAAACGGCAACCGGAAATGCGGGCGACTCCAAGAGAAGGTCGCACGCAAAATGCTGGCGTTGGCTATCGTGATACGCATGCCCACTCCCCACACAAAGCTGATCCTCAGCGGGCTGAGCCATCGTGGGAGGAATGGATTGGAATAATGTTAAGCACGCGCGGTCAATTCATAGCCAAACACCTAAATCGTGCCCTATTCAGGCTTCCGGGTTCTCTCACCGCTTGCGCACCTGTCGCCCTTGACGCTCGGAGTTTCCTTTGCGTTCAGATGGTAACGATAGCTGCGATCGATTTCTTCAACGATGGAATCGTAGAAAGGTCGCTCCCTAGTCGGATAAACCAAGAGCCAGCTATGTATTGACCGATCATTGCAAGAGAACGTGATGCGCTCGTAGAACGTCTCCTCCCCTGCAGTTCCGGAAAGCACGAACCAGTCGCTTTGCTGAAGTGTGTGGACGACCTTGGCGCCGGCGTATCGCGTCTCCATAAGTAATCGCCGATATTCAGCGAGCGCGATTGCTGATGTGTTTGGGACAGAGGAGATTCGTAGGACCGCCCGGCCGTCTTTTGACAAAAGGAGGCGTTCTTGGTCCTCGACGTCAGCCCCTGCCAGCGCAAACACGTCAGCCGGATACCGAAGAGCAAATCCAGATTTTGTGTTCACATACAATGTCCAGTTCGCAGGATTGGCAAACGGTACTGCCGGCGGCACCGAAATGGTGGGGGAGTGCCGGGTTGGCGGTGTCAGATCTGCCGCTTGCGGAAGCATTTTCTCGTAAGCCTCCGTGCGAACATCTTTGGGCGACGGCAGGCGTGCAAGCGCTCGTGATTCTTCTTTCCGAACCGGTCGAGGCTTGGCGGCCGTCCGAACGTCTGGAGCTTGAGGGCCGCGTATTTGTTCTGGCGGTTGCCGGGACGTTGGTTCGGGTGTTGACAATTCGTCAGGTGGTGTGGGCGGCGGAAGCGAGGTCGCGGTGACCACCTCGTCGGTCCCGCGTTCCTTTGTACTTTGGGAGTCCCCGCTGTTGGGCTTTGCCACAACGCTCCCCGGGTCGGGCGGTGCCACTCGCTGTGGAGTCCCCAGAGGAGGGAGGATGGAGTGCGGGATCAGCCTGGTCGCCAAGGTAACTAAACCAGCCGTGAGCACAAAGGTAGCAACCCCAGCTGCCACCCCCTTCCAGAAGCGCCCGCGTGCGTCGGCGCGCAGATGTTCCAAGCCTCTGTCATATGCGGCGCGTGCTTCGGGATCGCTTAAGACTTGATACGCGCGGTTGATAGCCTTGGTGCGTTGTTCGGCACTCGCATCGGTTGCATTGACGTCGGGATGAAACCGCTTTGCGAGCTTTCGATAAGCCGCCCTTATCTTCGGGATATCAGCGTCGGGGCGTAAACCAAGTATGCGGTAAGGATTGGGTGTCAGGTCGCCGGACAAGACTAGCGCTTGCGCGCGAGACTGACGTTGATGTTGGCCGCCTGCACACGCAGCTGGACCAATTCGTCGTGAATCTGACTGAGAACCCTCACAATCTGGGCAAGACCTTCGCTCCGACGGTCCAGGATATCAATATTCCGGCGTCGGTTGTCTCGCCCCGCTACCGCATCCTTGTCGATGGTACGCATAAACGCCCCCCTCACTCCATCGTCTGATGTATTACAACCATCAGCTTACAGGATGATTAAGTCTAGTGGCAACCTGGAATTAACCTAGATGAGCTTGGTCTTTTGAACGTGACTGGTGAACCGACCCAAATCGATAGAGACATGAGACGGTAGCAGTCGCGCCAGTTCAAACACCACGCCCACGACCTCGCCAAGTGGTTCAAGCGCGGACGCCCCATACCCGCCCCGGGGCTGGCTGTGGCGAAGCTGCGCCATGCGTGCGAGCGCCTCCGCAGCGAGCAAGACGCGCATCGAGAGTACCGAGTGGGAGAACAGTCTGAACGGAACTCGTGAAGGCCCACATGGCGGCCGTGGAGATGGCCAAGCAGCTGCGGCGGGCGTCTCCCAAGACCGTGGTGAGCGCCGGTCGCTACGCAAGATCAGCGCCGAGCTCGCTGCGGGCCGGCTACCTCAACAAACGTGGCCGGTCGCTCGATCCCAGTTGATGTTTGAAGGCTGTCCTTGTTATGAGGACTGCCGCCGATTGATCAAGCCATAGATTGCCTGCGCCATGATGGTCCCATAGAGCGCGATACCGGCGAAGCCAAGCCACTGCTTCGCAGTTGATGCGCCGGCAAACCACCATTGCACTGACCCAACGATTGCTAGCGGGGCAAATATGGCCAAAAGCCAAAGGTACCAAGGTGGCATGGCGTCAGCCTGCCTCTTAAGGCCATCTATGACCGCCAAGAGCCTTGGGATCAATGCCACCGCGCGCACGAACATCAGGCCTCTGAGTTCGCGCCGGATGTCTGCGAGTTCACCCTTGGTCGCCATCCTTTCGGTAGCATCGCACTCAAGCCAGGAGGGGACCTCCTCAGCGATGAGCCGTTTGATGCCTTTGTCGCTGCAGAGTTGGGTGTCAGGCATGGGAGGAGCAGGCAACAAGCCTTCCCCGGCTACGCTAATAAAGGACTTCATAATTGCCTCCGTCTTGGGGCATTCCGGACTCACGGCGTTAGGCCGATTGGCAGCAAATCTCACCCCGATGCGATGAGCACCGCTGTTACGCGCGGAACAGCCTTTGAACACGCCAGGTAACGTTTGCGAGAGCGCTTGCTTTGCGCAACCTCATATCGCCAACGATGTTCGCAAGCTCAGCACTTGCACTCTGGCGCGATCGCGGGCAAGACCACGACCGAAGCCTGTGCGCTGGCCGGCTATAAACCGAATGACGGCAATGCGGCTCCGTAGATCATGAAGGAGCTTCACCGGATCTGCTTCGACGACATCCGAAAGCACGTGAAATCGCGCGACTCGAAGATCCAGAAGCCAGTTCGCCAGTAGTGAGCTCGACACCGATACCGTAGCCCCAATTGCCAAGGTCTAGATCAAGCTTCACAACATGCGGGACGCGCTCGTGGCCGTGTTTGGCCCGGCGATATCAGAGAAACGCCGTCGGCTTGCAAATGATCGAAAGCGAGGCCTCCAAGCCTGGGGCCTCGCGATCGATGCGTTCTTCGCGTGCAAGCGCGCGGAGCACACCGACTGCGGTCCTCGGTCCGCACTAGTCGACCTTGTTGATGAGCCATCTTGCCGAGTCGGTAGTCAAGCTGACGCTGTCGATCAGGGCGCGCCCAGGCACTCCCCTACGTCCTCAGCCACCGCCAATTTTGGTCAGCGGCGCGTGGCTCTAAGACTAGCCTCGCATTAATCATCGTTAACGCTATAGCAACCGCTTCAACTTATCACTCATACGTGTTCGGTGCGTAGATTGTATCGCGCTCGTGCAATGTGACTGTCGCGTCCCCGTGTGCCGCTGACTACCTCGGGGAGTGCTCGATGAGCAGCATCAATACCAACGTTGCAGCGATGACTGCGCTGCAGAATCTTACCCAGACCAACAAAAGCCTGATTGAGGTCCAAAAGCGTATCTCGACCGGCTTACGAGTTGCGGAAGCATCCGACAACGCCGCCTATTGGTCGATCGCGACCACGATGCGATCCGACATCGCAGCGCTATCAACGGTTCAAGACGCCCTCGGCCTCGGAGCCGCCGCCATTGACGTGGCATACACCGCGGTGAACAGCTCCATCGAAGTCGTCAACCAGATCAAATCGAAGCTGGTCACTGCGCGAGAACCAGGCCTAGATCGCGCCAAGGTGCAAAGCGAGATCACGGAGCTGCAGGAGCACCTTAACAGCATCGCACACTCTGCATCGTTCTCAGGCGACAACTGGCTTGCGGTCGATTCTAACCTCGCGTCGTACAACGGTACGAAGAATATCGTCGCATCATTTACGCGCACGGGTGATATGGTGACCGTGCAAACGATCACAATCGATACCGTGAGCATAGAGCTCTTCGACGCCAACGCCGCCACCACCAATGCCGCGGCCGGCATTCTGGACGCCAACCGCAAGACGACGGACGGCACCATCGACAACACCGGCACAACCTTCTCGGTCTATGGGCTGAACATCTCTTCCCTGACGGACAGCACCACCGACCTTGCGACCCTCGACAGCTACGTCAAGGGTGCGGATGCGGCCATCAAGGAGATGACCACCGCCGCCGCCAGCTTGGGTGCCGTCAAGTCGCGCATTGGTCTGCAGCAAGGCTTCGTCAAGAACCTCATGAATGCCCTGGACCGCGGCATCGGCGCGCTGATCGATGCGGACATGAACGAGGAATCGACCAAGCTGCAGGCCCTGCAGGTCAAGCAACAGCTCGGCATCCAGACCTTGAGTATTGCCAATTCGGATAGCCAGGGGATTCTGAAGCTCTTCCGATAAAGATATTTGATGCACGGGGTCTCTCGCTTCCTGGCTTGAGAGGCCACTGACACGCGACGGGCCGTTTTGCAGGCCACATCCACCGGGGATCTACGACGCATGCCGCCGACGGTGTTCCTTGCGAGTGGTCGGGCTACTCGGGGGAAGCCGCGCAATTATACGGCTAGTGGCTCCCGAACCGGTCGAATGCCTCGAACACTTCGGTGTCGAACCGCTGCGGGCTCCGCGCGACAGTCGGAGCTGTCCCTGACTTGGTCGGCGGCACAGCTGCGACCGCGGGGATTTCGCGTACGGTTGGGCTGGGCTCGGTCGGAGTAAACGGGATTTGGCTTGTCATCGCAGGTCGGGTCCGATCCTCGAAACTGGCGACAAACACGTGGAGAAAGTGGAAGCCCAGCAGCAGCGTCATCCCAGCGAGGAGCATGCCTACGACGATGCTCTTTGCCATAGCCACCGACGTGCGCTCACCGCGATCTTTAGGTGCGACGCCAACGCGTCGACACAACTGCTCCGTCGAGCTGGATAGCTGATTGAACGCCGAGTTCTGGTAGCCGGCGGCCTCCGTTCTACCACGCCTCACATTACTTTTTCCTCAAGATCGAGGGGCGGGCGAGCGCTCTCGATGCCTCTCGGGCTGCGAACCCCGAGCAGCAACACCAGTCTCGGAGACTCAAATACGACTGCCTTCAGCGGTCTTCCTTTTCCAATTCTGGTACTGCTGAGCGAAACGATGGGGAGGCATCCGTCCTTGCATATCGTCCCTCCAGGCGACCGGGTCATTGCCAGCTGGACGGCGCGCGGCCACTCATTGGTGTTCAGTACCGTCAGCGGTACTGAGATTAGGGCGAAATTTATAGATTGCGCCGTCTCGATCTCGTGAGAGTTTCTCGACCAGGCAAGAGGCCGGCGAAATTTAGCTGGAAGAGACCGGCAATCCGCTTCATGAAGATTGACGCGCCAGCACTAAGGGAGGGCGTCCCGTGTGCTCTTCCCCCTTTTCCGGCCCCGGCCACAGTAAGCCGCGGTTCCTCAGCTTAGAGCCGCAGCCACGATCTCGCAATGGGTGCGAGCTATGCTTTTCGGGCGCGGAAGCGAGATGGGCGACCGAAAATCGCGCCTCGCCCGAGGCGGCCATCGCGCACGCTAGAAGGCTCACAGCATCGTTGGGTCTGCTACGCCATGACGGCGGCCGAGAATGGGGTTCGGGTTCTCATTTGGCCGCGCACTTTTTTGTCACCAGCCGTTGAGCCTCGCCGAGTGTTCCTTGCGGCTCATGATCGCGCCCTCATCGCGTTCACCGCCGCGGCGATGGAGTGGGCTCTCCGAAACGTACTTGCCGAAGGGATCAGGCTATGAGCTAGTTCAGCGATAGCCATGACACCTAGCTAGGCCTAGGTCAGCCTCAGCGAGGCGGCAGATGAGGCCGCTCCAGTCGCCACAGAAGACGAGAGACCAAGTCATGGTTGTCTGTCGGCGCAAGCGCACGATGATACCCAATCAGCTGTGTCGGCGAGTGTGGCGCAGGTGATCGATGCGCGAAGCGCTCCATCCTCGGCGATGTCTGCAGCTGGTTGAAACAGTTGGTTTCGCCACGACTACAGTCTTTTGGCCACGCATTATCAGCAAAAACCCTGATGTCCGCGCCACACTTTGAACGCCACTGATGCCTGGGAATGCTCGACCATGGCGCGCTGCCATTTGGAAGCCAATCGGCATGGGTTGGCGGTGGAGGCAATGACGCTAATGCAGAACCCGTGGCATCAGCCTTCGCGCAGCTCGCCTGTGCGGGGCGACACATGGCCGTGGACTGCCTCCATTGTGCTCAGCGTTGCGGTTGGGGTGGCTTACTTGCTGGCCGCCCTCTTTAGTTTGGCTCTCCTGACAAAGCCGGATTGCGTGGCCGTGTTCTGGCCAGCTGCGGGCATCGCCGCGGGCACACTCGTTGCAATTGGACCGAAGGCGCGCTTACCGGTAACGCTTGCAGTACTGGTCGCAAGCGCCGCGGCAAGTCTCCTGAAGGACCGAAACAACCAGGCCGCCGTCGTATTTGCCCTGTGTAATGCCGGAGAAGTCCTGTTGGTAGCGTGGGTGATCACGCAGCGCTTCGGGAAAGACTTTAAGCTGGACAGCTTGCGCAATGTGCTCACGTTCTTTGCTGCAGCTGGAGTCGGCCCAGCGATCTCAGCAATCGTTGCGACGGCAGGGTTCATCCTCTTCTACAACTCGCGCGCGCCGGTTTCGACCACTTGGCTGAACTGGTTCGCCTCTGATGCACTGGGCATCATCATGGTGGCGCCGCTGCTTATCGGGCTTGGGGGTCTGCGGAGCGACCTGCCGAAGAAATGGGAATTGACGGAAGGCACGTTGACGCTCGTAGCCTTCGCCGCTGTGAGCGCAATCGCCTTCAGATCGCCGGCGCACTATTGGTGGTACACCGTCGTTCCTCTCGGCTTGCTCCTGCCCGCGCTGCTGGCTGCGCATTGCCGGCCAGTGTTTGCCGCTGCCGCGGCACTTATTCTCGGTTGCGCGGTGGTCTGGACTGCGACCATCGGCATTGGAGAGTTCGGCGAGATCTCGAGCTTGCCTGATCGCGCGTATGCTGCACGAGCGACGTTGCTCGCCATCTCCACCTATACGCTGGTGCTCGCCGCTCTGTTCGCGGAGCGAAAGCACAACGAGGCGGCGCTCGAAGATAGCAACAGTCGGCTCAAGAACAGCAACGATCGGCTTCAGCTGGCTCTCGACGGTGCAGAGCTCGGCGTTTGGAGCCTCGACGCAAAGACTGGTCGTTTCGAAAGCGATGCGCGAGACGGGCAAATTCATGGCTACCGGTCCGACGCCCTGCCCAGAACCCTTGCAGCGGCACGGCCATTCATCCATCCCGGCGACCTTCCATCATTGGACGCGGCCTTCGCTGCCTCGAAGCGCACTGGTAGCCGCTGCAAGGTCGAATACCGTCTCGCTCCGACCGGTGGTGGCGCGGACCTGCGCCAAGAGCGCTGGGTAGCGCTCGAAGGCACTGTCGTGTGCGACGCCAATGGCCAGTCTGGGCAATTGCTCGGGGTTACGCGCGACATCACCGAGCGCAAGAAAGCCGAGCTGGCACTGGAGGAACGCAACGTTCAGCTCGCGCTTGCCGGTAAAGCTGGTCGTGTCGGCAGCTACGCGTACAGTGTCGACTCAGATGTGATCCAGGTCTCCGCTGGCTATGCAGCACTGCATGGTTTGCCGGAAGGGACTACAGAGACGACGCGCAGCGCATGGCGCACCAGGGCGCAGCCAGAGGATCTTGTTCGGGTCGAGGAAGTGCGGAGACAGGCGTTCCGTAGGCGACTAACCGATTTCGAAATTGAGTATCGCATTCTTCGGTCCGGAGAGAGTCGCTGGATCGAGTCGCGCAGCTTCATTTCCTACAACCCGGATGGGAGCCCCCGGAGAGTAATTGGTGTCAATATTGATGTAACGGACCGCAAGCGGGCTGAGGACCAGCAGCGATTGTTGGTTGCCGAGCTCGACCACCGCGTCAAGAACGTGCTCGCGACGGTGAGTGCTATCATCACCCAGACACATGACGCTGGTAGCTTGCATACCGACTTCGTGACGGCATTGGATAGCCGCATAAAGTCATTGGCAAGAACGCATGAATTGCTGAGCCAGAGCCGCTGGAGCGGCGTATCGCTGGCAGAGATCGCCCGGCTTGAATTTGCGCCCTATACAAAAGACAATGTTGAGTTTGGCGGTCCAAGCGTAACGCTGAAAGCGGAAGCAGCTCAGGCCATGGCAATGGTACTTCACGAGCTGACAACCAACGCCGCAAAGTACGGCGCATTCTCCAATCGGAACGGTCGCGTGTCGCTGCGATGGCGGTGGCTGCGAAATGGATCGGCTGGTCGTCTGGCCATCGAATGGCGAGAGATCGGCGGTCCTCAAGTACAAGCTCCGAGCCAATCCAGTTATGGGACTGCCATAATTCGCGAACTCATTCCGTTCGAGCTCGGCGGTACGACGGAGCTCGCCTTTGCAAGCGACGGCGTCAGATGTCGAATGGAACTCCTAGCCGAGTGGGTCAGTGGCGCGGTTCCGCAGGATAACGAAGCCAAAGAATTGGCCCCTGCACAAACATAGTCACATCTCCTTCACCAGACACCTTTCCGATCGTGATCAGGCGGTTGCCGCACCCCGCCGGTCGGGCGGTGCAGGTAAGGTTGAAAATGCGATCGCCGGGTAACCCTGGCAATTCGTGCCATACTTCAACGTATGCCCGATAAAG
>Ga0111539_10002637_pt1 | contig 23763 bp, 18 predicted proteins | sample RhiMethybrSRZTD1_FD_79667 | JGI IMG/M metagenome (GOLD analysis project Ga0111539, IMG submission 79667) | Populus rhizosphere microbial communities from Tennessee, USA - Rhizosphere MetaG P. TD hybrid SRZTD1 (version 2) (version 2) | ecosystem: Host-associated > Plants > Roots > Rhizosphere >...
GTGCAAAGCACCCGGCGTATCACAAACAACTTATTGGCCTGGTTCCGCGCCCACGCTCGCGACTTACCCTGGCGGCGTACCTGCGATCCCTACGCAATCTGGATTTCCGAGGTCATGCTCCAGCAGACGCAGGTCAAGACAGTGATTCCATATTGGGAACGCTGGATGAAATGCCTGCCCAATGTTCGTGCCTTGGCGCGCGCCTCCGAACGTCGAGTCCTGAAGCTTTGGGAAGGGCTGGGCTACTATTCGCGCGCGCGCAATTTGCATCGCGCTGCGAAAATCATCGTCGCTCAATGCGGCGGCACGTTCCCCCCGGATTTTGAAAGCGTCCTCGATCTTCCGGGCATTGGGCGGTACACGGCCGGCGCGATTTGCAGCATTGCGTTCAATCAACCGCAGCCCATCGTTGATGGCAACGTGATCAGGGTTCTGACGCGTCTCTTCGGTCTTCGCGGGAATCCGAAAGAACGGCGCGTGAATGAAAAACTCTGGGGACTCGCAACGCAGCTCGTGAAATCAGCACAGCAAATCGATGCCGGACGCGGCTGCTCACATCTCAATCAGGCCTTAATGGAACTCGGGGCCACTATTTGCCTGCCGCAAAATCCTCGCTGCAGCCAATGCCCTGTTCGAAGGGCGTGCGTCGCTCGAATGACCGATCGCGTTGATCGCTTTCCCGAGTTGCCGCGACGGGCCGGATCGACCGAACGCCGCGTTGCCACTTTCGTCTTCGAACGCGATGGCCGTTACCTCGTCCGCCAACGGCCCGCGCGCGTCGTTAATCAAGGCCTCTGGGAATTCCCAAACATCGAACTTAATAACGGACTGACTCTCGCGGAGCTTGCGCGCAAACACATAGGGCTCGACGTCTCCCGCGCCCAATTGCTCCGAACGATTCGCCACACCATTACCCGCTACCACATCACCATGAAAGTCTTTCACTGCGCCGCACCAAGCGAAAGCATCGCTGACGGCAAATGGCTAACGCTGCGCGAAATTGAGAAGCTCCCTTTTCCCAGCGCGCACCGACAGATCGCCAGGGGAATCGCCCAAGCCTGATTCAGGCCGGTTCCTGCAGGCGATGCGTCGGCACCGGCTTGCCGGGGCGGAAGCTTTCGATGTGGTCGATCGTGTAAGTCACCCCTTCGCCGGCGACACCGAAGAGTCCTTGCTCGACTGCTTTGCGCAACAATGCGGGATCGGCTTCCGCGCGCAAATTAATTACCAGCTCCCCTTCACTCACCGGCTCCGCCAGCGTTTGCGATAGCTCCGGCACGTAATCATTGCGCACGAGGTTGATCGTTGCCAACTCGCCGAATGGGTGGTTCGCATCAAAGGTCATTTTGAAGTGCGCAATCTGCACCGCCTCTACCTCCAACCGGCGCTGGACCGCGGCGGTCAGATCTTCGATCAGTGCGTTCACGTCGGTGGGCTGCGCGAATTTGAACCGCACCGTGGCATTGAGCCAGCCGAGCAACGCCTCGCCATCGGCATAGATCTCGTAATCGACGCCCATCACGGTGCGCGGTTGTTGCTCGCCTTCCGAGATCTCTTTAAACCATCCAGCCAATCCGTCGCCCTTGCGTGCCGACACAACGTGCTGTTTGCCGTGGGGAAACTGTTTTTTCAACTCGTCCTGCAGCGAGCGCAACTCCGCGTGGTCGAGCAGATCGGATTTGTTGATGACAATGATGTCCGCTTCCTCGAGTTGCTTGCGATAAATATACAGCACCTTCTCCGAGAACTTCGGTCCGTGCGTCAATCCAAGCACGCGCATCGCGCGGACTGCATCCACCAACACACTCAAGGGCGCGATCGTGAACTCGTTGCCATAAATGCGGCGCAGGGGGTACGTGACGGTCGCAACGAGATCGGTGCAACTGCCGACCGGCTCGGCGATAAACACGTCCGGCTTCGTGGACGACGACAACTTGCGGGCGGCGTCGAGCAACGAATTAAATCGGCAGCAAAAACAACCCCCGGCGATCTCTTCCACCTCAAAGCCGCGCGATGAAAGCATCGCCGTATCCACAAGTCCCTTGCCCTGGTCGTTGGTGATCAGTCCGACACGCCTGCCCTGCGCGGAGAGATGCTGCGCCAGTCGCGCCACCGCGGTCGTCTTTCCGGCGCCCAGGAAACCGCCGATCATAATGTAACGTGCCTTTGTCATTTCGATCCTTGTTTCTCCAGAATCCTGTCAATCGCGCTGTCGAGCACGACTCGATATCCGTGCACATCCACGCACGCTTTATCGGCGTCTCCTTCGACTCGATACAGCCATCCCGCACCATACGGGTCCTTGCTAATCAATGTAACCTTGTCGCGTAACGCTTCGTTACTACCCGCAAACTTCCCGCGCGCGATGCAATACAAATCCGAAATTGCCTTGAATCCTTCCACCCAGCCGACGATCTGCCCGGCTTCGACAGAATCGCCGCGCTGCACCTCAAACCCATGATCCACCATCTCGCCCAACATGCGAGTCGCGAATTTCGTTAAGCCGATCCGCCAATGCGCGCCATCCGCCTCGCGCCCGATCCACGCGTGCGATGGACTGTATAGATACTCCACGGGCAGATGCGTGACAAACTGCGCCCGCTTGTAGAATAGCGTTTTTGGCTGGTCGGCCATCGTTAAGGCCGCTAGCAGAGCAGAACAGCGGGGTCGCGGAAACACTGAAATGGCGAAGGGCGCTTAAGTTCGCAGCCAAATCGACCGATGAAACCTTAGCCGGCCCGGCATCAGGGGCACAGTGTGATTCAATGGCTTGAAACAATCGGCGTGATTGGGCTGGCAGTCCTCACTGCTTGCTTCGCCAACCATCTGGGCCGTTCGACCAAATACTGGATCACCACTTACGCGCTTTCAGCCATTCTCCTCCTCATGGTTTGGTTGGGCAGGAGTCACAGCGCTTTGGCCGTCGTCCCGCCGGTTTCGTGGATTTCTGGCGGCCGCGCGAAGTTCGCGCTCGTCGCGGTCGTGCCAATCCTCTTGCTCTGGCCGCTTTTTCGCATGACGGGGAATCCGCGCATCCGATTCTTTGGCGCGGCCTTTCTCACGCTCGTCGTCTCGCTTTACGCGGTCTGGCCCTTTGCCGCGTCGGCTACCAACCGAGGTTACCTGGCCGCAATGCCGACCCGTTTCGACACCAATGGCATTTGCATCCAAAGCACCGATTACACCTGCGGACCCGCCGCCGCCGTCACCGCGTTGCGCCACCTCGGTCTGCAAGGGCACGAAGGGCAGATTGCCATCGCCTCGCACGCCAGCACCGCCATTGGGACGCCCCCGGATATGTTGTGCCGCGGCTTGCAGTCGCTTTACGCGGCCAAGGGCCTGGAATGCGACCTGCAATACTTTGCCAAACTCGAAGAGCTTCCTGTCGGTCAGCCAGTCCTTGCCGTCATCAAATACACATTCCTGGAGGACCACTATGTCGTCGTTCTTGACGTGAATGACGAGTACGTCCTGGCGGCAGACCCCAACCGCGGGCGGGTCGCCTATACCCGCGCCGGGTTTCTGGAGCGCTGGCGCAAGTTGGGCATCGTCCTTAAACGGGCTGACCGACGCAGCTCCTGAGCGCCCAAAGTGCGGGTGTCACGCTCCCGGAAATAGGACTGCCTCTGAACAGGACACCCCTGCTCTCCCTTGAACGCGGCCAAAGCGGGCCTTACCTCGGCACGCCTGATGCATTATCCCGAACTATGAAACGAGCACTGCGAAGTTGCGATACCGAGATGTTCTTCAAGACCGACGGTGAACAAACCACCAACATTAACGAAGCCCACTGCTTCGAAGGCTTCGGCGACGCGATGCAGTTCTGCCGTGAGCACAAATTGCACGACACCGAACTGGTCTTCCGTAGCGGTCGGCCGGAGGACGATCTCCGTGTAAAGATCGACGGCAAGAAAGGCGCGGGCGAAGTCGTGAAGTGGTGGATTGGCGGCCCGAAGCCGAAGTAGCGCGCGGGCGCCTAAACCACCGCGACCGTGTTCTCCAGCACGCCAATGCCGCTGATGCTGATGCGCACCACGTCGGCGGCTTGAAGCGAAACACTATCGGGCGGGACGATCCCTGTTCCCGTGAGCAAGACCACTCCATACGGAAACGTCTGGCTCTTGAACAGGTAGCTGGCAAGTTCGTCAAAGCGCCGCTTGATTTGTCCGATCGATGTCTCGCCCTGGAAGACAACTTTCGTCCCCCGCTGAATGCGCAGGTGGATCGTCCAGGTGCGCACCTCGGCTTCGAGCACGCCGACTTTTACGAACGGCCCGACCGCGCACGACTGCCGATAGACCTTCGCCTGCGGGAGGTAAAGCGGGTTCTGGCCTTCGATATCCCGCGAGCTCATGTCGTTGCCGATCGTGTAGCCCACGATGCGCGCCTTGGAATTGAACACCAGCGCCAGTTCTGGCTCCGGCACGCTCCAGGTCGCGTCTTTGCGGATGCCTACGGCTTCGTTCGGCGCCACGACTTTTTCCCCAACCGCTTTAAAAAACAATTCAGGCCGCGGCGCGTCGTACACTTTGTCGTAAACGCTCGCAGAAGTTTCGGATTCCTCCATCCGCGCGGTCTTGCTCCGCTGATACGTCACGCCCGCCGCCCAGACTTCCTGCCTCTCGACCGGCGGCAAGAGCTTCACGTTGCGCAGACCGTAGCGCGTTTGCGTCTGCCCCGTCAGGCGGCTCATGTGCGCGGTGAAATTCTCCATCTCCAGAAGCGCCGCCAGGTTCTCCACTCCGGCAGCGGTAAGGTCCAACACCGACGTCTCGTCAAACGCCAAGCCGACCCGCGGCGGGCCGTTGGCTGTTTGGAAGCGACAAAGCTTCATAGCAAGTAGTTAACCGCGCCAATCTGCACTGCGAGATTCAGGCGGGCAATGTCCAGCTTTCATACAGAGTAGTCCAGATACACGGTCTTGACGCGTGTATAAAAGTCGATCGCGTTCGACCCCTGTTCCTTGAAGGAATCCGTGCTGGATTTTTTCACGCCGCCAAACGGCGCCTGGAGCGCCAGGCCCGTCGAGATTTGATTGATCTTCACCACACCCGCTTCGATGCGTTCCGCGTACGTCATCGCTTTCTTCATGTCACGCGTCACAATCGACGCCGATAACCCCACGTCGAGACTATTCGCCAGCGTCAGAGCTTCGTCGAAATTCTCCACCGCCATCACTGCCACCACGGGACCGAACACTTCTTCGCGCGCGATACGCATCTTCGGCGTCACATCGCGCACCACCGCCGGCGACATGAAAAACCCATGCGCGAGGTCGCCTTCCGAAAGACGTTGCCCTCCCACAACAAGTTTGGCCCCTTCCTTCTGCGCGTGCTCGATATGCTCGAAATTCCCGTCCAATTCCTGTTGATTGACCGCCGGCCCCATCTCGACGCCCTGCACCAGACCATTGCCGATCTTCAGAGCTTTTGCTTTCGCCGCAAGCTTCTCGACGAAAGGCTCGACTACTGACTTCTCGACAATGGCGCGGCTGGTCGCCGTGCAAGCCTGTCCCGTCAGTCCGAAACCTGCTTTCGCAACTAACGTCGCCGCGAGATCCAGGTCAGCATCGGCAAGAACGATCGTCGGATTCTTGCCGCCCATTTCCATCTGCGCGCGCGCCATGCGCTCTGCAAGCTGCTTGTAAATCTGATGCCCCACCGAATACGAGCCCGTGAATGACAGCGCGACCACCGCGCGGTTCGTCGCAAGTTCGCCCCCCACCGAGCGACCCTCTCCAGTGACAACGTTGAGCACGCCCTTCGGTAATCCCGCTTCGGCAAACGCCTTCGCGATCTCAAAGCTCATCGCGGGCGCTTGTGACGCAGGCTTGAGCACCACCGAATCTCCGGATACGAGCGCCGGCGCCATTTTCCAGGCGGGGATCGCAATCGGAAAATTCCACGGCGTGATCAACCCCACCACGCCGAGCGGCTGCCGCGTCGTGTAGAGCAGGTTGCCCGGCATGTCGTGCGGAATCGTTTGCCCGCCGAGCGTGTAACTGACACCTCCGAAAAATCGAAAAATGTCGATGGCCCGTTGCACTTCGCCCGTGCTTTCGATCAGCGTCTTGCCTTCCTCGCGCGTCAGCAACTCCGCGAGCTCGGCCTTGCGCGATTCGAGAATTTGCGACGCTTTGCTAAGCACGCGCCCGCGCGCTACGGGCGTCTGCGCTGCCCAGCCACCAAAGGCCTTCTGCGCGGCTTCGATTGCCTGCCGCGCGTCCTCCGCTCCGCTGGCCTGATACTCCGCTACGACCTGCCGCGTGTCCGCGGGATTGATGGTTTGATACGTTTTCCCCGAGCGCACCCACTCCCCACCGATGAAATTCGAATACGATCTCTGCGTCACTCTCCACCCTTACCACCTTGCGCCCGACCCGTGAAGGAGCTTTTTCGTGCTTGTACCCGCCGAAGTACAAATTACACGCCGTTTTGTAGTCGACCGCCACGACCAAACGGCGGACGTATTCTCACTGCGATTTATGACGCCGGTGACATTTGCACAATATCTGGAGAAGTGGCTCAAACAATCCACTGCGCAAGGCCTCAACAACCCCCTCATCAGGATGCCCGTGGCCAGGTTTCGCGCTCTCCAGGCCACAGAATTCGCCTCGATTGCGAACGGTGGCGCGCTGGTGATAGGCACGATCAGCGATCCTATCGCCCGGAACTTGCACAAGAATTTCCAAACGCATATTCGCGAACGCGGTGAGCATTGTGCATTCGTGTGTACTGGCACTGTGGCGATGACAATTGCTGGGGGTGCTGCGCCGCAGCCACGGTCTGCTTTATTCCCGGTTTGCCTCAAGAGAGCGTCACTACAAACCGCCGGCGAAAAAATCAAAGTAGTCGCTTCGGACGAGGAGCCCTGGCGCTTAAATCCCGTGCTTGAAGCCCACTTGCGCGGCTTTGGTATCCAGCTTTCTTCGCGGGCCCAACATTCTCCGGAAGAGAACATCAACTGGTTGCGAGCTCAGCTGGGCAATCGCGCTACGTCAGTCACTGCCGACAGCTACGTTGGCCTTTTCAGTAGTCAACAGATGGTTGTTCAGGAGCGTTTTCGTGAACCGCCACTGCGACAAGCCTTGGCCAGGAGCCCCGTCATTCAAGCGAAAATCCAAAACGCAAAGGTACTGCCCGCCGAAATGGATGAATTACCAACGGACGACGGCATTGAAGAACTTGGCCTCGTGCTTCCATGCGACGATAGCCAACTTCGCGTTGTCCAACTTTCTCACAATTGTTGCCTGCAAGTGGAAGGCCCGCCCGGAACTGGCAAATCCCAAACCATCGCGAACATTATCAGCAACGCCTTGTTCCACGGTAGAACCGCGCTTCTGGTCTGCGACAAAAAGGCGGCCATCACGCAAGTTGAAGAGCGTCTTTCCCACTGCGGGCTCAAACCCGCTCTTCTGAATCTGCACGACGAGGATCTCGACAAGCGCGAGTTTCTCAAGCAAGCCACGGCGAAGTTCCCATCGACATCTCGCCGGCGTGCATATCCTTTTACTGAGCTGCGAGAGGCACGCACTGTCCTAAACGAGCGTGTAAAGTTCGGCCGAGCCCTGGCTCACCCTTCACTACACGTCACTAAACAGGAGGCGCTCGCCGGGTTGATCCAGCTCCGCAAGCACCTAAAACACGTTCCAACGTTTCCCATCCCAGGCTGGCAAACGCTCTCGTCAGAACGCCTGGCGAAGTTGCTGGATTTAATCGCGGAATGGCCTGCCTTGGGACCCGTCGTCAGCGACTCGGCGAACCTATGGAACAAGGTCCGCGTTGAGCCATTTTCTGAGAACCCGAACGCCTCAAACGAAGTCACGAACCTGTGTGAGAAAATCCGCATGCACACCACGGCCCTGGATGAGATCTGCGAGCAGGCAGCCTCCGTTGGCATCGAATTGCCATTGCGCTCCGATGCGGATGCAAAGTCCATGCTGGCGTTGGTTGACTCCGTGCTGGCGCGACCGAGCTGTTATCCTGGAATCGTAGGCAATCCCGCTTTGACTTTGAGCGAGCTTAAGTCTCTTCAGGATTCCTGGGAAAGACGTCATAACTTGGCAGCGCGGCGTCATCCGGTCGACCTAACCATCCTTTACCCACCAGCTGCGGAGTCCGAAGCGAAAAACCTCCTCGCCGCAGAATCGGCCGTCTCGTGGTCTGATCTGTCCATAGCTCACGAGAAGCATGGGGAGAAGCTTGTTTTGATCGAGCGTCACCAGAACCGATATGCGCGAATATGTGAGCAACTCGGGATCAAATATTCCCCGCTCGTTAGGGTTCGACGTGCGCAACTTCGAGCCATCCTCGACCTCGGCAAATTCGGAGGGTTGATTCCGCGATCATGGTGGTCCGCCGCCGCGCATCCCGTATTGGCCGTCAATGGTTGGATCGCAAAACTGCGCGCTTGTATCACCCACTCCGCCGCGGCCCCCCTTCCCCTCCACTATGTTTCCCTGGAACGCATCGCCGGCACCCACTGGCGGCATGTAGAGGCTACGGCCGAACACGGAAACAACCTGCTGAGCTACGTTCTGCACTTTGTCCATGATCGCAAGTGCAAGTTCGCACTGCGGCAGGCGTACCCAGCCGTACCGCCGCGTGCGTTCAAACACTGGCGCGAGCTCACGTTGCACGCGGTCGCAGGATTGGGACACGCACGAGATCTTCGAACCGCCGCAGAAATTCATACTTCGCTCCGGCAACTTACTGAAAACTATCTCTCAGTCGCGCATGCGGACCCTGGCACAGACTTCATCGAGCATGAAGAGGTAAAGCGGCTTGCCTCAGCCGCCGCGTTGGTCGAGCTGTGGCGAGGTCGGAACGATTTATTCTATGTCGACAGCATTCATTGGCAGACCTTTTGGGAATCTCCCGACTCAAATGTCCTCGCTGAGGTTTCATCGCTGTCGGATGAATTGGATGCTTTACCGATGCCGGAGAACAGTGCCGACAATATAGAAGGCGCTTTCGTCTTCTATCATGAAGCGCGACAACGCATCGAGCAATTTCTCAGTAGATACGAGACAACCGAAGGCGACCGGCAAAATGGCGTGCTTTCGGCCTTTGCCGCCCAGAAAGAGTTTGCCGAGTGTCAGCAACGGCTTTCCGCCCTTGAAAAGTATTTGGTCTTGCAAGGAAGCGATCAGTCTCAGCCTGACTGGAAATTCCTGCACGGAGCGCTCGCATGGCGCGATACGTTCGAGCGCTTGCGAGCGAACCAGAAACTCGATGCCGATAGCAAGACGTGGGGGACACTGCGGAGGGCATTACACACGCACCTGTCGAGCATGGAAAACTACCGTCAACAGCTGGAGCATTACTTCGAGCCCATCCTCTCGGCGGAGGCCGACTTCGCTTCGATCTCCAGCACGGTTGCCGACATCCTCGCTCAACTGCCTCAGCGTCACGCGTGGCTCGAAAAGCAACGCTGGCAAACGAAGATCTCGGGATATCCGGAGATCGCTCCGCTTTGGCAGCGATTGCAGCAAGGGACTGAACCTCTGGAGCATGCGCAGCAACTTTTCTGCTTCAACTTGCTGCGGCTTTGCGACCCGATTGCAAAACCACATGGTGCGGAGCTGAAGCAGACCCTCAATAAATTTGGCGAACAGGATGATAATCTCACCATGTGGGTTCTTGAGGGTCTCAAGGCTCGACTGGCGAAGTCGATGCAGGACGCGGCGACGAAGTGCCCCGAGTCAGAAGCAGAACTTCGGCGATTGTCCGGCCTTCAACGAGTTCGGGGCACCGTAAGAGAACTTGTGAACGCCCACGTTGACTATTTGCTCGCAGCCAAACCCTGCTGGATGATCAGTCCAACCTCCCTGGCGAATTTGATCGATTCCGCGGTCTTTGAGCAACATGGCGTGCCGTTCGACCTGGTGATTTTCGATGAAGCCTCGCAGATCCGCGTCCTGGACGGCCTGCTCTCCATGGCCTTCGCCAGGCAAGTGATTATCGTTGGCGACAAAAATCAACTGCCACCGACCGACTTCTTCGCTGGGTTCGCTGACCCGGCTGTGGATCCGGAATCTCAGGACTTTGGAACCAGCGAGAGCCTTTTGGACGAATTCGCCGGCGTTTTCGAAGATGACAAGACCCACGTGATGCTCATGTCGCATTACCGCAGCGAGACGCCCGACCTGATTAAATTCTCGAACGATTGGTTTTATTCCAGCAGGTTGGAAACGTATCCACCGGCTCGCATCAGTGGCACTGGCCGAAGGCTCCATTATGTGCCGGACGCTGTCTACTCAGAGGCTGCCGGACAGCGCAATAACCCGAAGGAGGCCGGAGACGTGATGCGACTCATCGAGCAGCACGTCAGGCAGTTCCCGAACAAGTCACTCGGCGTGGTCACCATGAACATCCCTCAAATGGAGTTGATCGACGAGTTACTCCAATCCTGCCTCGATCCAGCCGTACGATCATTTTGCGCCGACGAGACACGATTCTTCCTTCGGAACCTGGAGACCGTTCAAGGCGACGAAATGGATAGGATCATCCTGAGCCTGACCTATGGTAAAAACAGTGCGGGTCACTTTAATGCATCCGTGCTCGGACCGCTTACCAAAGGCGGGGGAGAGCGCCGTCTGAATGTTGCCATTACTCGCTCGCGAAGCGGTATGATTGTGGTGACATCCTTGAAATCAGCCGACCTCGGATCGAGCGGCGCACAAAGCAAGGGCTTTCTCTGCCTGAAATCTCTCCTTCAGGATTTGGAGAGCATGGAGCAACGGCGTGATTATGGAATTAGCAACAAGCGCTTTGACAGAAAACGGGATGGCGTCGCGAATGTGATCTATTGCGACGCGCCTTTCGAAGAACAGGTCGTGGAATTTCTCGAGAACGAAGGATACGAAGTGGAGTGCCAGTACGGTGCCGGGAATTTTTGGCTCGATATCGTTGTCAAAGAGAGGGGCCGTAATCTTTTAGCTATTGAATGCGACGGTGCCGCGTATCACACCTCCCTGGTGGCTCGCACCAGGGACCGCGCACGCCAGCGAATCCTCGAAAAACTCGGCTGGAGAATTCACCGCGTCTGGAGCGCGAACTGGTGGCTCTTCGAACAGCAGGAAAAAGACGCCATCGTCGCCGCTATCAACGCCGCGCGCACGTCCGCACGCTAGTGCTTTGTAACCACCGACGTAAGGAGGTGGCACTCTAAAAACTCTGCACTCTTCACTCGTAACTCTACACTTAAAAGAGGTGGCACTTCTCGTCACGCTGCCGTCTCATTATCCCCTTGCTTCAGCAAGGTGGATTACGAGCACAACCGCACTGCGCCAACTGTTTCAGCAGTTTCTCCTCTCAAATCGTGAATTCGAATCACCAACCCCGTCTCCTTCCGCATACGCAGCCCGCAAGTCACGTCGTCGCGAAGCGGCATGGAGTGCGCCAAAGCACGGAAACAAGAACTGACCGCGACCCCCGCGGTTATAGTCACCAGGTTCCGCTTACGGCTGTGTCACCCGGTAGAATGCTTGGTTGGCAGGGGGAACCACTCGACGCCGTGCGGCAAAGTGCTAATATTCTCGCAGGAGTTGGAAGGTATTTAGGGTATGAAAATCATCATTCTAGCGGCGGGCTATGCGACTCGATTGTATCCGCTCACGCTCACGCAGCCCAAGCCGTTGCTGTCGGTAGCCGGGAAGCCGATGGTGGACCACGTGCTCGACAACCTTGCGCCGATCAGTGGTATCGATCGCGTTTACATTGTGACCAACGCGAAGTTCGCCGATCACTTTCAACGCTGGGCGGACGATTACAGCACGAAAAAGGCAAAGCTCGATTTTGCGATCGTGAACGACGGTTCGACGGACGACTCGAACAAGCTCGGCGCGATTGGCGATCTGCATCTCGTGATCACGCGCGAGAAGGTGGACGACAATATTATCGTGGTGGCTGGGGATAACTTGTTCAGCAAAAGCCTGGAGGATTTTGGGCGGTTCGCGCGTGAGAAAAAAGCGCCTGTGCTCGCCGTGTACGACGTGGGAAACCTTGAGGAGGTAAAGAAGTACAACTCCATCAGTGTCGATCAAAGCGGACGGATCGAGTTCTTCGAGGAGAAAGCGAAGCAACCAAAGAGCACCCTGACGGGAATCGCACTTTACTATTATCCGAAGTCGACGATCCCGTTGATCAGGCAATACATCGCCGAGGGAAATAATCCCGACCAGCCCGGGCGGCTGGTGCAGTGGCTTTATCCGCGGACACCGGTTTACACATGGCGGGTCCCGGGACTCTGGTTCGACGTTGGATCGAAAGAATCCCTGGAAGAGGCCAATCGGGTCTTTGCGGGAAGTTGAAGCTGTTACTGGTCTGAGTCATTCCCATCGAGCTCATGGAGCTTGCGGGTAAGGCGCAGCACTTCGCGCTCGAGCTGAATCTCAGATGCCACCGGTGCCACCCCCCGTTCCACAAGTTGCTTCTGTTCCTTAAGCATTTTGTTAGCGATATCAATCTGCTGTCTGATCACCGCACGCGACTCGTCCTGGCTGTGGGCTGCCTTCGCAAGCTGGAGCTTTACGTCCAAAAGTTCGCGCTGGGCGGCGAGAAGCGCGCCGCGACTCTGGACGCCAGCTTCAACCTCTTTGCGGGTCATTTCCACCTCGCGCTCAACAAGCTCAAGTTCCTTTTGGAGCAAGGCTCGCTGTTGTTCCTGACGTCTCATTGCGCGTTCGTTCGTCGCCCGAATGTCCCTTTTCGGTTCCAAAGGGGATTCGAAGCTTCGATCGGCTTTCGTTGCCTCCATGACTGCTTCCAACCGCTCCAACTGTGCCTGGACTTCGCGAACTCTTGGGTGATTTTCTGTAAACTGCGTGCGGAGTTTGTCGAGTTCGGCCTGGAGTTGCAGGACTCTTTGTTGGTCCGCGCGAACCCTTTCCGCCGCCCTCTTTTGGCTTTCAGCGTTGCGCGCTTGCTCGCGAGCGAGCTGGTTCTCGCGTTCCGCCTCGCGCCGGAGTGTAGCCTCTTCACTTTGACGTTCGCCGACCCCGCGCTTGCGCAGTTGTTCTGAATCGGCACGCATCTTTTCTGCGTCCCTGCGGATGGCTTCGAGTTCCTGGCGGAGGCGCGCGTTTTCCTCTTTGAGTTTGGCGACTGCTTCGGCGTCAGCGTCCTGTGCCGTCAGTTTCCACGGCACCAGTGCAAGGGTGGCGATGAAGATAAGTGCAATGCCGCCAATGCTGGCGAACCGAGTTCGGGTCGTGATCATAAGTTTGAGTCTCCTTTTTAGCGTATGGGCGTTTTCGATGATTCCAACAGCGACCAGTGGCGCAGCATTGCTACAGCGCGAAGTTGCCGCGACGATATCGACGAGCATTTCGCCATAGTCGCGGGGCGTTTGCCGCGTCAGGCGAATCGCCATTTCGTCACAGGCCGCTTCAGTGGCAAGGGTCCATTCTCTGCGTGCAAGCCAAACCAACGGATGAAAAAAGAAGACCGTTTCCCCAAGGGTGAAAAGCCAGAGCCAGAGCAGGTCTCGCCGGCGCAGATGGGCGAGTTCATGCGCGAGCATTAATTCCAGTCGGGAAGGCAAAACAGAGTCAGCGAGGCCGCGGGGCAAAATGATCTGCGGCCGAAAGATTCCGACCAGGACCGGCGAAGAGACAGTGGACGATTCGTGAACGGAAGGAGGGCGCCTGAGATGGAGACGCTGGCTCAAAGTGCGGACGCACTCTTCGACTGTCTCGGCTGCCAGGGATCGCGAACCACGAAGCAAGCGTCGCGTATCGCGCCAGTGCCGCAACACGCGCACGGCGCAGATGAAGAGAGCACCGCACCACGCGACGAAGAGCCATCCACGGAAATGCAAATGCGAAGGAGTTGGTTCAAGGGTCGTGGCTGGCAACGGCAGGTCCGGCGCGGCTTCCGTGTACGGAAGCGTCGTTGGAATGATTCCGGTAAGTGGGACCGCGCGCGTTTGTTGTTGCAGGACTGGAAGGGCTACGGGTGAAAGCCAAACCAGACCCGCGAGCAATTTCAAGAATGCGAGACGCCACAGCCAAACCTTGTGAGCTGCAGGCAGACGAGAAACGAAACGCGCGATCAGCCAAACGACGGCGAGCGCGATACCACCCTGCCACGACGTGCGGAGCAGAAGCTCAAGCCACGTTGCCGAGATTGCGTTCAGCGCATCAATCCACGCGTTCATCTTTCTCCTTTCCCCCGAGTTCAGAGAGGACCTGCTTCAGTTCATCAAGTTCCTTCTCGCTCAGTTTGGCGTCGCGCGAGAGATAGGCCGCGAACGGCGACAGAGAGCCGCCGAGAGTTTTTTCCACAAAATCGCCCACCAGCGAACGTAGCAAGTCCGCCTTGCCCACGCGCGGTTCGTATTGGAAGACACCGCCGGATTTCCTGCGCGCGAGGAAGCCTTTTTTGCGCAGGCGTTCCATCACGTTCAGGATGGTCGTGCGCACGTGACCGCGCGCTTCAGCGAAATGGTCGGCGACATCGCGCACGGAAACGGGATGATGGTCCTGGACATAGTGGAGAATTTCCAACTCGGCGCGGCCGACTTTGTGTTGCGGTTTCGCCATACTGACGATAACTGTCGTCACGCTACCATTTGACGACACTTGTCGTCAATACCTTTTTTGATGCGTCACGCCGCCCAGTTCGCCGGGCACCAGTGAGAATGAACGTCGCTTTTCATCTTTCCCGCATCGGCGCGCAGCCGTAAAGTCCGTGCGCTAGAATGGTCCGGTTGCTCATTTCCGCGCTCGTCGCGACGTTGTTTTTCGCAATGGCCGCCACGTCGCGGGGCCAACCCGCCTTCGGTCCACTCTTCCACGAATTCGGACTCACGCTCGATCCCGGGCACCGCACCGAAGCGGTGGGGCCCATCTTCGCGTACGAGCAGCGCGACACCACGCGCACCTGGGCGGTGCGGCCGGCCCTTTGTTATGTTCTCGACCGGCAGACCGACTTCGCCGAGTTCGACGTGCTTTATCCTCTGCTGACTTACGATCGCTTTGGCGAGGAGTATCGCTTCCAGATTCTCCAACTGTTCGCGTTTTCCGGCGGGAAAAGTTATTCGGAGACCAACGTCCACCGCTTCACGCTCTTTCCGATCTATTTTCAGCAATGGTCGGACATTCCCGGGAAAGATTACTGGGCGCTCTTGCCGATCTACGGCCACATGAAGAATCGGCTATTCCGCGATGAAATCGATTTCCTTGCGTGGCCGCTGTACGCGCGCACGCGCAAGCGCGACGTCGTCACCTGGAATTTCCCCTACCCCATTCTGCACGTGCGCCGCGGCGAAAAATTGAGCGGCTGGCAGGTCTGGCCGCTTGTTGGCAAAGAGCACAAGGACGTCACCGCCCGCACGAACATGTGGGACGAACTGGAAGTCATCAGCGGGCACGACCGCCTGTTTGTGCTGTGGCCGTTTTATCACAAGTCATACTCCGGCATCGGCACGACGAACGAGGTGATGCAGGAAGCCCTTCTGCCAGCCTACAGCGTTTACCGTTCGCCGCTGCGGGATTCCAGCACTTACTTCTGGCCGTTCGGGATCACGCACACTGTGGATCGCGAGAAAAAATACAACGAGTGGGGGACACCCTGGCCGCTGATCGTGTTCACGCGCGGCGAAGGCAAGTACACCAGCCGTGTTTTTCCATTCTACAGCGACTCGCATACCGACACGCTGTCGAGCCGCTGGTACTTATGGCCGGTTTACAAATACAACGGCATCCGTTCCCCTCCCCTGGAGCGCGACCGCACCCGCATCCTGCTTTTCCTTTACTCGGACGTTTCCGAAAGGAGCACGGAGACGGGCGCGGAATATCGCCGCCGCGATTTCTGGCCGCTGTTTACGCACCGCAAGGACCTCAATGGCAACACGCGGCTGCAGATACTTTCGATCCTCGAACCGATTCTGCCCAACAACAAAAGCATCGAGCGTAATTACTCACCCCTCTGGTCGATCTGGCGCTCCGAAAAAAACGCGCATACCGGGGCCAACAGCCAATCGTTTCTGTGGAATCTGTACCGGCGAGACGCCACGCCACAGTCGAAAAAATGCTCGCTCTTGTTCGGACTTTTTCAGTATCAATCCTCGCCAGACGGCAGCCGCTGGCGCTTGTTTTACATTCCCTTTGGAAGCGGCAAGCGCGCGACCGACGCCGCTGCGCCGGAAAAGTAAGCTATGTTTCAGAACATCGGCGAGCTGATGGTCTTGCTCTGGCGCACCCTCCAGGCGCTGCCCGCCGTCGTTCGCCAGCGGCGCAAGATTTTCGATCAGCTCTTCGAGATCGGCAACGCCAGCCTGCTCATGGCCTGCATCCTCTCGCTGTTCATCGGCGGCGTGATCGCGTTGCAGACCGGGCCAGTGCTCGCCGAGCGCGGACTCACCAGCGTGATCGGCGGACTCGTCGGCCTGTCGGTTTGCAAGGAACTCGCCCCGGTGATGATGGCGGTGTTGATCGCCGGGCGCATTGGCTCGGCCATGGCGGCGGAGATCGGGTCGATGCGCGTTTACCAGGAAATCGACGCGCTGCGCACCATGAACATCAACCCGATTCATTACCTTGTCTTGCCGCGCATGATCGCGATCTCCATCGCGCTGCCGATCCTCGTCATTTTCGCCATTCTGATAGGCTGGTTCGGCGGCGGCATGGTGGCGGTCTTCAACAAGGAAATCGCGATCACCTTCCAGGCCTTCCTGAGCAATCTGCGCGACGTGGTCGATCTCGGCGACGTGCTCAATGGGTTGTTCAAGAGCTTCGTTTTTGCCGTAGTGATTGGGATCGTGTCGTGCCATCAAGGCCTGGTGACCATCGGCGGTCCACGCGGAATCGGTCGCTCCGTGACCAAGGCGGTAGTAAACTCCATCGTATTGATCCTGATTCTCGACTACTTTTTGACGAGGTTCCTGATGTATTTTGATTAAATGAGCGACGAAGAAATCAAGGAGGTTGCGCCGCCCACGCATAGTGTGCGAGTGGAGGTGAAAGGTCTGCGCAAGAGCTACGGCGGTCAACCCGTGCTCAAGGGGATCGACTTCGAAGTCAAACGCGGCGAGATCTTCGTGATCATGGGTCCGAGCGGCGGCGGCAAAAGCGTGCTCCTGAAGCACATCATCGGCCTCGAAACGCCGGACGAAGGCGAAATCCTCATCGAGGGCGAATCGATCCACGCGCCCGGCGTCATGGACAAATACCGCATGGCGATGGTGTTCCAGTCCGGCGCACTGCTCAATTCGCTCACCGTGGGCGAGAACGTGGGACTTTACCTCAGCGAGCACCGCCTGAAATCGCCGGCGGAAATCAACAAAATCGCCACGGAGAAGCTGGAATTCCTCGGCCTGAAAAATGTCCGCGACCGGTCTCCGAGCGAACTTTCCGGCGGCATGAAAAAGCGCGTCGCGATCGCACGCGCCCTGGTCATCGACCCGCAGTTGATCCTTTACGACGAGCCCACGAGCGAGTTGGACCCGCTGATGACCGTGACCATTGGCAAGGAAATACTTGATCTCTCGCAGCGCATCCACGTCACTTCTATTGTGGTCACGCACGACCGCGATGTGGCTTTCGGCGTGGCGGACCGGATTGCCATGATGCACGAGGGAAATTTGTTGGCGGTGGGAATTCCCGACGAAATTCGGCACCACCGCGATCCGCTCATCCAGAAATTTCTGACCGCCGATTTCAATCTCAACGAAAAGGAACCCGCATGAAAAACACACTTGAAACACGCCTTGGCATTTTCTTCGCGCTCGCCCTTGTTGTCGCGATCATCGTTCTCGAAATGGTTGGGGCCGCCGACTTTTTCAAAGGCGGTTACCAGGTTTTTGCGACGTTCAAAAACGCGCAGGAACTCAAGAAAGGCGACCTGGCGAAACTCGCCGGCGTCGAGATTGGCCGTGTCGAGGAGGTGGGGTTGGTTGGAAACCAGGCCCGCGTGAAGATGAAGATCAAAGCCAAACACCAAATCCCAACAGATGCCAAGGCGACCATCAAGTTCACCGGCTTGATGGGCCAGAATTTTGTGGCGATCGAAGGCGGAAGCGTGGATGCCCCTAAACTTCTCGCCGGCGGCACGCTCGAGACGACGGAACAACCCGACCTCAGCGCGATCATGGTCAAGTTGGAGAACGTGGCTTCCGGGGTCGAGGGACTCACAAAAAGTTTCAGCTCCGAAAACATGAGCACACTGCTCGGTCCAATCACGGACTTCATGAAACAAAACAGCACGAACCTGAACCTGATCATGGCAAATACGCGCGACGTGACAGCCCAGGTGGCCTCGGGCAAGGGAACGGTGGGCCGAATGATTTACGATGAGACCTTGTACCAGTCTGCGCTCACAACCGTCGCCTCGCTCCAGGGAACGGCGAACGAAGCCAAGAGCCTGATTTCACAGGCGCAACTGATCGTCGGCGACACGCGGGCCGTTGTGGAGCGAATCAATTCCGGGCAGGGCACGCTCGGGAAACTGACTCGGGACGAGGCGCTCTACAACGAGACGACGGTCGCGATGACGAACCTGCGCGAAATCCTCGAAAAAATGAACCGGGGCCAGGGCAGTATTGGCCAACTGATCAACGACGAATCGTTCCTGAAAAACGCGAAGTTGACCCTGCAAAAGGTCGAAAAAGCGACCGAGGGACTGGAGGACCAGGGCCCGCTGAGCGTGCTCGGGATGGCCGTGAACAGCCTCTTCTAAAACGAAAAAAGGAGGGAAACACCTACGTTGTTTTCCGGGCGTTCCGGGTTTGCATACCATACTGGTGGTATGGGCTCGGGATTGAGAACCGCGGTGGGAGGATTGTGTGCCGGACTTTTCGCATGGCTGGGACCGGGGGACGTGACGCACCATTGGCTGCACCGTTCCGCGGTGCGCGGCGCGTTGGGACAAAACTGCTGCCACGCGCGGCGTGGGAGCACACCGATTCATTACTGCGCCGATCAATGGCGTTCGCATCATACCGGCTACGTTCGTGTTGGGATGCTCCTGACGATGGCGGGGCTGGCGTGGTGTCTGAGCGCGTTGACAGTGCGAGGCCGCGCTCGCCGTCTGGGTGAGTGAGACTTTCACCAGTCTTTTAGAATTCGATTCGAGCGGTTCGTGCGCGCCTGGGGCGTAAAGATCATGATCCGCTCTTCGTTCTTCGCGGCTTCGAGCAGGCGCTGCGCCTGCTCGGGGGTCATTTGAACTAAACGCTGCTGACCGACCTGAGTGGCCCCTTCCTGACCCTGGTCGTCCTTCTCGTTTTTTTCGCCGGGCTTCTGTTGTTGTTGCTGCTGTTGTGATTCCTGCTGTTTGTCTTTCTCCTGGCCCTGTTTTTGTTGAGGCTGTTGTTTCTTCTCCTCTTCCTTGTCTCCGGATTTTTCCTGTTGTTGTTGCTGCTGGTCTTCGGGTTTTTTCTGCTCGGGCTTTTGTTGATCTTTCCCCTGCTCCTGCTGCTGATCCTTTTGTTGCTGTTCCTTCTGCTCGTCTTTTTTGTCCTGTTGATCCTTGTCCGGCTTATCGTTCTTCTGCTGCTGTTGGGATTGCTGCTGGCTCTCTTCGAGCTTTTTCCGGACGAGGTCGCGATTGTAAATGGCGTCCTCATCTTTTTCGTTCAGCTCGATGGCCGATTCGTAACTGTTGAGAGCTTGTTGCCAGATTTTCTGCCGTTCGGAGAGATCGGCAATCGACTCGCCGGCGCGGAATTGGGCATTCCCGAGATTGTAAAAAGCGCGCTGTTGAAGATTGGTATCCTGGCCGCCGCAGGCGGCGCTGAAATGCTGCTGGGCCTTCTCATAGTCTTTAGCTTTGAAAGCCGCGGCGCCCGCGTTGTAATGCAACCGCGTGTCGAGCGGTTGCTCGCGCAGCAGTTTTTCGTATTCCTGCAACGCCGATTCGTATCGTCCCCCCTCGTGGGCTTTCTGAGCACTGCGCACCGAGGCGAAGGCACCAAACGGCAGAAGCAATATCGCGAGCAACGCCGCAGCCTTAAGCGGTGCCGATGGCGCCGTCGAGGTAACGGCGCGGCGGGCGCGTCTTCGTTCAGGCAAGAGCATTTCGACACATAATAGCACGATCGCGGCGCCCAACAACCATTGGTAGCGCTCGTGAAAGCGCTGGATGCGGCGGGACGTGTGCTCGGACTTCGGCAGGGGAGCGAGGCGGTTCCGGTAGAGCATTTCCATGGCATTGGCGCCGGACAAGAGCATGTAAACGCCCCTCGAGGCGTGGGCAATGTCGTGCAACAGCTTCTCGTTCAGGCGCGACTTGATCACGTTGCCCTGGTCATCGCGGACGTAATCGGTGCGCCCCTTGCCATCGGTAATGCGGAGCAACTCACCGTTGGCAGTGCCCACGCCAACCGTGAAGATTAGCATGCCCTCTTTGGCCGCGGCCTCGGCAGCTTCGACGGCGCGTCCGTCGTTGTCTTCGCCATCGGTGAAGAGCACGAGCACCTTGTGATTGTCGTTTTTCTCCTTGAAAGCGGCGCGGGCAGTGTCGATGGCCTCGGCGATGGCGCTCCCGCCCACGGGGATGATGTTCACGTCGAGGGCGTCGACGCTTTGGCGAAAGGCTTCGTCGTCAAAGGAAAGAGGGCACTGCAGGAAAGCGCTCCCTGCGAACGCGACCAGACCAACGCGGTCTGCGCGGGCCACGCGTTTGAGATCGAGCGCGGCGAGTTTGGCCCGCGCGAGCCGGTTAGGCGGAATATCGGCGGCGAGCATGCTGCGCGAAGTGTCGATCGCGACCACGACATCGAGGCCGCGCTGGCGGGCTTCCTCCCAGTCGAAGCCCCATTGCGGGCGGGCGAGCGCGAGGAGGACGAACGAAACTGCCGCAACGATCAGCGCCATGCGCGCCTTTTGAAGCGACGTGGAAATTCCAGCCGTCAAATTGGCCAGCAGTTTCGAACCGACGAACCGCGTGAGCAGTCGTTGTTTGGTCCGCCACGCCCACCCAAAAAATGCGATGAGCGCCAGCGTCGCGCCGAGCGCAACCCACAAGAGGCTTTGGTATTCAAAACGCATCAGGGCAACTTCCTCCAAATCGTATGGCCGAGCAGGACTTCGGCGCACAACAAGAACAGTCCCGGAATGACGACCCATTTGAACAATTCCTCGACCTGCACGTATTTTTTCGTCTCCACCTCGGTGCGTTCGAGTTTGTCGATCTCCTCGTAGATTTTCCGCAGTGTATCACTGCTATCCGCGCGATAGTACGTACCGCCGGTTTTCTCTGCGATTTCCGTGAGCGTCTTTTCGTCAATATCGACCGGCACAGGCCTATGACGCTTGCGACCGAATGGATCGATGTATGGCATCTGCCCCATGCCGCGCGTGCCGACGCCGATAGTGTAAACCTTTACGTGGAGGGCCTGCGCGGCCTCAGCCGCGGTGAGCGGAGGCACCTTGCCGGCATTGTTCTGGCCGTCGGTCATGAGGATCACGATCTTGCTTTTGGATTTCAATTCCTGAAGACGGTTCACCGCGGCAGAAAGGCCAGCGCCGATGGCGGTGCCGTCTTCGATCAAGCCGAAGTTCAGCCGGTCGATATTTTCGATCAGAAAGTCGTGGTCAAGGGTGAGTGGCGCCGCGATGTAGGGCCGGCCAGCGAAGGCCACGAGGCCAATGCGGTCATTGCCACGTTTGTGGACGAAGCGCTTAAGAACATCCTTGGCCACTTCAAGTCGATTGACCTGCTCGCCTTTGATGGTGAAGCCGCGGTCTTCGGCAGCCATGCTCGTGGAGAGATCGAGCGCACAAACAATGTCAATGCCGCTGGCGCGGACGGTGGTTTCGCTTTCGACATGCTGTGGACGAGCGAAGCCGATGATGAACAAGACCAGGGCCGTCCATCGCAGAAGGCCCAGGACGCGGCCGGGAGTCCAGCGCGTCAGGTCGTGCAACGCCGCGACGAGTTGAGTGGAGGAATAGAGCAGCGCGGCGGGCCGTTCGCGCCGGCGCCTCCACCACCTGAGCAGCGGCAGCACCAGCAACAACAAAAGAAAATATGGATGGGCAAAGGTCATTTGCTGGCGGCAAGCGCGGGCTGTTTGGCCGCGGCGAGCGACACAGGATCGAACTGCGTTTCATCAACGAGCCGCAGGGCAGAATCGTGCAGCTCGCGCAAGGCGGTCTCCGTGGGTTCAAAGCGGGCGAATTTGACCAGATCACAACTCTGGAGAAAGTCTGCGAGGCTTTGCTTTTGTTCGCGGTTGAGGGCACTGCTGGCCTGGAGTTCCACCAGGAATTCTTCGGTGGTCCGTTCCGGGGCGCGCAACTGGAAGCGGTCCTCGAGATAGACACGAAGGGTCTCGGAGACTTCAAAACAGAACAGGCGCGGGTCACTAATGTGCGCGAGTGCGGCCTGCAAGCGCTGTTTTGCGCGCACGTGTGGAGGGATGATGGGGGCCTTCGCCGCTTTGTTGCCGTAGAGCAAGTCGCGAATCCATGGCACCAAAAACTTGCCCGCGATCAGGGCCACAAGCACGACCAGGCCCCACCAAACCCAGCTCAGTCCCTCATTGATTTCGATCGGTCCCTTGAGGTCGCGGATGTCGTTCGTCGCCGCAGTGGCGGCAGCCGCCGGCGGCGGCGACGACGGGACGATAAGCGCTGGTGAATTGGTGTTCATCCGTGGCGACGGCGGCGTTCGCGGGTTTCGAAAAAGCGGCCGAGAGCGGCAGCGTAGGGTTCGTCGGTGCGTATCTGAATGGAGTCGGTGGCGGCGGACCTGAAAAGGCGTCCCAGTTCGCCGCGGGCCGCGGTTTGGCGTTTTGCGAACGCGTTTCGATGCGCGGCGCGGGCGGTGTTGACTTCAACGATTTGGCCGGTTTCGGCATCGCGCAAGAGGAGGCGGCCAAGGGCCGGCAGCTCCAGTTCGTAGCGATCGACGATCTGGACTGCGACAACGTCGTGACGGCGATTGGTTTGCTTGAGCGCTTTCAAAGACGAGGGCGCCAGGGGCCCCGGGTCGGGCTGGTCGCCCAAGACTCGATTGGGGTCGATGAAGTCCGAGATGACGACGGCGATCGCGCGGTGGGCGGTCACGCGGCTCAGAAATTCCAGCGCGTCGGCGAGGTTGGTGCCATGCCGTTTGGGTTCGAAGAAAAGTATTTCGCGGATCACGCGCAGGACATGGCGGCGGCCCTTGCGCGGCGGCATGTATTTTTCGACCTCGTCCGTGAAAAGAATGAGGCCGACTTTGTCGTTGTTACGGATCGCGGAGAAAGCGAGGACGGAGGCGATCTCGGCGGCGAGCTCGCGCTTGGATTGATCGCCCGAGCCGAAGAGGCCGGAACCGCTGACATCGACCACGAGCATGAGAGTCAGTTCGCGTTCTTCGACGAACTTCTTTATGAAGGGGTGGTTCATGCGGGCGGTGACGTTCCAATCGATGGCGCGGACTTCGTCGCCCGGCTGGTATTCGCGCACCTCCTCGAAGTTCATGCCCTGCCCTTTGAAGACGCTGTGGTACTGACCGCCGAGCGTCTCGTTGACGAGGCGGTTGGTGCGCAGCTCGATCTGGCGGATTTTTTTGAGGATTTCGCGGGGGATCATTTTAACGCAAAGACGCTGAGGCCCAAAGACGCAAAGGGGTATTGAGGTTATCTGTACAAAATGGGACTGGTCCCGAAAAAGTTGGCGAGTTCCTGACGAAAGTGGCCTTGCGAGGGTCAGTCCCAGTCCCAAAAGTCCCGCTTTGTATAGCAGCCTGTCGGCTAACATCCGGCGAAGCAAGACCGTGGCACGGTGCGCTACGTGAAAAATCCGTACACTTTAGCGCGGTAAAGTTGCAA
>Ga0111539_10002640_pt1 | contig 23748 bp, 26 predicted proteins | sample RhiMethybrSRZTD1_FD_79667 | JGI IMG/M metagenome (GOLD analysis project Ga0111539, IMG submission 79667) | Populus rhizosphere microbial communities from Tennessee, USA - Rhizosphere MetaG P. TD hybrid SRZTD1 (version 2) (version 2) | ecosystem: Host-associated > Plants > Roots > Rhizosphere >...
ATGTTTATCGAGGTGGAAAGCAATCCCAATTGCGAACAATCGCTCTGTGCGCGATTCAAAGAAGTAGGGCCGGCTCGGCGGGTGCTGCAGATCAAAAGCTTCGAGCGCCATCCTCAAGGAGAGTGGTGTTGGGTGACCGGCTGGTCCGACGATGCGGAGCAGCCGTGTTGTCCTGCTCAGGCGCAGCGGGTTGAAGACTCGGGAGCGGGATTGTCGTACTTGATCTTCGGCGGCCTCGGCGGCATCCGACTCAAGCCTGCCTCGGTTACCGAAGATTGGGATCTCCAGAGTGGGAATCAGTGGGGCGAGCCATATCTCTTACTGGCTGATTCGAGAGACATTCGATACGAGGAGGGGTGATCCAGATTGGCAGCTTCCTATTCCGCGTACTGGGGAACCGGCACTTTTTTGATCTTGGACGGCGGAGGGAGTCGTCGCGCGAACTCTTGTGAATAGGGATTCAGCGTGGGCTCATGCGTCAGCCGCTGGCGTTCGCGCACGAGTTGCATGCTCTGCGCGCCGACTTCCATGCGGTCGATCGGGGTTTGGAGCGTCAAGTATTCGGGCAACCCTTGGAGAGAAAACATTTGAAACGCCAAGGTCCACTCCAATGATTCCTTATTCGGCTGGCGAACGATGGTTCTCGCATCGGCAGAGGGCGTTCCTTTGAATAGGAGCAGCCAAATATTCGAGCGAAACGTCGGTGACGTCGCCGCGTTAGGGGGATGGAATTCCGGCACGAGGGCGGGAATCTTTTCTATGGGGACCGAAGGGGAGAATTCGATATCGGCAAGACTCACGTGAAGGGTCGGATTATCGCTGGAATCGTTGGGATCGATGACATAGGAAAAAGAGTAGCGGACATTGAAGCCGTCACGTGTAAAATTGTAGACGTCTTCCCCGTTCTGCGGCGCCACGAGTTTTTTATAGTACTGTTCCCAATCGCTGAACGAATAGTAATTGAAGACGCGCAGAGCCGATTTGCGGTCACGCACCGATTGCGGGGCGCCAAGCTTGGCTCGTAATTCAGATTGAGTGAGTCCTAAATAGCCATCTTCGAAATAGGCCTCCGCAAAAACGGGGCAAGGGGCGGTGGACGTGAGGAATGCGCATAAGACGGAAGTGATGCACAAGTTGAGGACAGCGCGTGGCGTCAAGGGAGGCTCCTCTATGGCATCCTATCGGCGGGTCAGGACCTTGTCAAGAATCGGCCGGTCTCTCGCCTTGCCGGGCGACTATGTCACCCAGTATAGTGACGGAACCCTGTAATGAGTGAACTGAATGAGTAACGGCGGCCAATTCGAAGAACTCCTGCGCGAGCGTATCGTCATCATCGACGGCGCGATGGGCACGATGATCCAGGGCTATCGCCTGGACGAGGCCGGGTATCGCGGAGCGGAGTTCCTGCAGCATACTCACGACTTGAAGGGATGCAACGATCTGCTGTGCATTACCAAGCCCGATCTCATTCAAAAGATCCATGAGCAATTTTTAGAAGCCGGCGCGGACTTGATCGAGACCAATACCTTTAACTCCACCTCCATCTCCATGGCCGACTACAAATTGGAGGATCAAGCGTATCGCTTAAATATGGAGGGCGCTGCCGTGGCGCGCCGGGCGGTCGAGCGTGTCATGGCCAAAGATCCGTCGCGCCGTCGATTCGTCGCAGGCGCCATGGGGCCCACCAACCGTACCGCGTCGATTTCGCCGGATGTGAACAATCCGGCCTTCCGTGGAGTGACCTACGATCAACTGGTGGACGCCTATACGGAACAGGCGCGCGGTCTCATGGACGGGGGCGTCGACGTGCTGCTGGTCGAAACGGTCTTCGATTCGTTGAATTCCAAGGCCGCCCTCTTTGCAATCGATCAATATTTTGAGCGGATCGGACGGCGAGTGCCGGTTATGGTCTCGTTCACGATCACGCAACGCGGCAACAACCGGACGCTGTCCGGACAGACCGTCGATGCCTATTGGAATTCCATTTCGCATATGCCGCTGCTCAGTGTCGGAATCAACTGTGCGCTTGGCGCGAAGGAAATGCGGCCGCACATCGAGGAGCTGTCCGGCATCGCCCCAGTCTATTTGAGTTGCTACCCTAACGCGGGGCTGCCGAATGCGTTCGGCGGATTCGATGAAACCCCCGAGATGATGGCCGGAGACCTGCGCGAATTTGCCGAAAACGGGTGGCTGAACGTCGTCGGCGGTTGTTGCGGGACGACCCCGGCTTACATCAAGGCCATTGCCGATGTCGTGCGAGACCTGAAGCCGAGAAAGCCCGCTCATCCGGAGTCCTTCACGCGCCTGAGCGGGCTGGAAGCGCTGACGCTCCGGCCTGAAACGAATTTCGTAAACATTGGCGAGCGCACGAACGTGACCGGTTCCCCGAAGTTTTCCAAGCTGATCTTAAGTGGTGACTTAGAGAGTGCCTTGGCGATCGCAAAGCAGCAGGTCGATGGCGGGGCGCAGATCATCGATGTCAACATGGACGAAGGCATGCTGGATTCGGAGAAGGCCATGGTGACCTTTTTGAATCTCATCGCCTCGGAGCCGGATATCGCGCGCGTGCCGATCATGATCGACAGTTCCAAATGGTCGGTGATCGAAGCGGGTTTGAAATGCGTGCAGGGTAAGTCCATCGTCAATTCGATCAGTTTAAAGGAAGGCGAGGCGGCCTTTATCGAGCGCGCTCGATTAGTCCGCCGATATGGTGCTTCCGTCGTCGTCATGGCGTTTGATGAGCAGGGCCAGGCAGATTCGCTCGCGCGCAAAATACAGATCTGTCAGCGCGCCTATCGCATTCTGACAGAGACGGTCGGTTGCCCGCCGCAAGATATTATTTTCGATCCAAATATTTTGACGGTCGCGACGGGGATCGAGGAACACAATAATTACGCCGTTGATTTTATCGAGGCGACGCGTTGGATCAAGGCTCACCTGCCGCTGTGCAAAGTCAGCGGAGGCGTCAGTAACATTTCATTTTCGTTCCGCGGCAATAATGTCGTTCGGGAGGCGATGCACTCGGCGTTTCTGTATCACGCCATCAAGGCCGGGCTCGATATGGGCATCGTCAATGCGGGGCAATTAGCCGTCTATGAAGAAATTCCAAAAGATCTCTTGGAACTGGTCGAAGATGTGCTCCTCAATCGGCGCCCGGATGCCACCGAACGGTTAGTGACCTTCGCCGATTCCGTCAAACAAAAAGATAAGACGGTGGAGGAGTTGGACGCGTGGCGGCACGGCACAGTCGAAGAGCGGCTGTCGCACGCCCTGGTCAAGGGGATCGTTGATCATATTGAGCCGGATGTGGAAGAGGCGCGCCAAAAATATCCGAAGCCTTTGCACGTCATCGAAGGGCCGTTGATGGCCGGAATGGACATTGTCGGCGATCTGTTCGGTTCCGGCAAAATGTTCTTGCCTCAGGTCGTGAAAAGTGCGCGCGTGATGAAAAAGGCCGTGGCCTATCTGCTGCCGTTTATGGAGGCCGAGAAGCAGGCGTCCGGCAATCATCAGGCGCAAGGCAAAATCCTGTTGGCTACCGTAAAAGGCGATGTCCACGACATCGGCAAGAATATCGTCGGCGTGGTGCTGGGGTGCAACAATTATCAGGTCATCGATCTCGGCGTGATGGTCCCGTGCGAAAAAATACTTGCCGTGGCGCGAGAACAGAAAGTGGACATCATCGGATTGAGCGGGTTGATTACTCCATCGCTAGACGAAATGGTCCACGTGGCGCGGGAAATGACACGTGAAGGCACGCAGGTGCCGCTGCTGATCGGCGGCGCGACGACGAGTAAGGCGCATACGGCCGTGAAGATCGCGCCGTCCTATCGTCACGGTGTCGTGCATGTCTTGGATGCGTCGAGGGCCGTCGGGGTCGTCGGCAGCCTGATCAGCCCCGATCAAAAAGAGGCGTTTGTCGAAAAAACTAAAGCGGAACAAGAAAGCGCGCGGAAAGCATACGCCGATCGAGGGCCAAAATCACTCGTGCCGATCGAGCAGGCACGAGCCAACCGTACCCCGATTGAGTGGCGCACAGAAGATGTTCCGACGCCTGCCTTCACGGGGATGCGCGCTCTTGATCACATTCCCTTGGAGCAGCTAGTGCCCTTTATCGATTGGACGCCGTTCTTTCACACATGGGAATTGCGCGGTCGGTACCCCACCATCTTTCAGGATACAACCGTCGGGCCGAAGGCTAAGGAATTGTTCGATGATGCGCAAAAACTGCTCGCGGAAATCGTGCAGCAGAAGCTCTTAACCGCGAAGGGCGTGTACGGATTCTATCCGGCGAACAGTGTGGGAGACGATATCGAGCTGTACCGAGACGAGACCCGTACGCCCGTCTTGACGACCTTTCACACATTGCGACAGCAAGGGGAAAAGCCCGAGGGCCAATACCATCTGGCGTTGGCGGATTACGTCGCGCCGAAATCGACCGGTCTCCACGATCATCTGGGCGCGTTCGCCGTGACAGCCGGGATCGGGGTCGATACGCTGTGTGCGCGATTTGAGAAAGATCACGATGATTATAATTCCATTATGGTCAAAGCGCTTGCCGATCGGCTGGCGGAAGCATGCGCCGAATGGCTGCACAAACAGGTGCGAGATGAGTGGGGATACGGGAAGGAAGAACAATTAAGCAGCGAGGATTTGATCCGAGAGCGCTATCGCGGCATCCGACCGGCGCCGGGATATCCGGCGTGTCCGGATCACACGGAAAAGCGACTGCTCTTCGATCTCCTCAAGGCCGAGCAGCATACCGGGATCACCCTGACGGAAAGCTATGCGATGCTGCCAGCCAGTTCCGTCAGCGGGCTCTATTTCGCGCATCCCGCGTCTCGCTATTTTGCGGTGGGAAAAATCGGTAGGGATCAGGTCGTCGATTATCAGCGTCGGAAAGACATGCCGCTGCAGTCGATTGAGCGTTGGCTGTCGCCGAATTTGAATTACGATCCGCCGGAGGCCGGGAGCGGCGAGAGCGAGAATGGGCCTTCAGGATCGTGAACGGTCGGAAAGCCCTATCGGAAACGACTATACGGTAGCCTTTGCAGGAACGGCGCAGTCGGTCTCGACCGTCGTCGCCGCCGCTTTGACGATCGCCGATTTCAGCGCATCCACTACCCACCGGTAACGTTCTTCGGCCCACTCATTAAAAGCGGCTGTGTCCGGGAAGAGTAGGGCCCACGCCTTGACCGCGTCCAGCAAAAGCAATTGATGCGGCTGATTGTTGCCCGGGAAGTAGACGACCAAGACGGCGGAATTGCCGATCAGGCTGATATCGGTGAAGACGTGAATCATCGAGGCCGACGGCATATCGACTGTGCGAGTGGCGGCTTCGACCAGCGGACTATACACGCGATGAAGAAATTGCCAGATCGCTTCATACGGCGCTTTAGCTTCATGGAGACGCGCATTGGGCGATTCGCCGAAGAGATTGTTCGTAAAGTATTCCGCGGCTTCCCACGAGGGCAGGGCCCCGTTCGACATCGACGCTTCCGCAATGTAGGCAATCCAATTCCGGCTTTCGACGGACGTTGTCATCGTTACTCCTCCGCTGTTCAATCGTCTGCGAACGGTCGGTCCGCTGATCGTGCTTACTGTAAGTGAGAAAACCTGACGGTGCCTGGCAGGACTACCTGAGGACTCACCGGCATTGACTGCTCCTTACTCTAACGGCTTCACCGTGTACTGTCAATTGATCGTCTTTAGACATCGGCGTATTGGCTTCTGATCGCCAGCACTTCGTCCATCCCTTCCAAGAAGGTATCGAGCAATTCCGGGTCAAAGTCTTTCCCTCTGCGCTTGTGCATGATGTCGATCGCCTGTTCGAAGGGGAAGGCGGGTTTGTAGACCCGTTTGCTGGTGAGCGCATCGAAGGTGTCGGCGATGGAGGCGATGCGGCCTTCGAGAGGAATGGCGTCTGCTTTGAGCCCGCGAGGATATCCGCTGCCGTCAAACTTTTCGTGATGTGTCCAGGCAATGGTCGCGGCGAGATTCAATAGATCTGCATCCGAGCCAGAGAGGATGCGATAGCCGATTTCCGGATGGAGCGCAATCGCCTTGAACTCTTCAGGGGTGAATTTGCCCGGCTTGAGGAGGATGTGATCGGGGGTACCGATTTTTCCGATGTCGTGCATGGGACTGGCGATACGGATCAGCTCGCAACGCTGAGGCTCCAAACCATATCGGCGGGCCAGTAGGGCGCAATAGTGGCTCATCCGTTGAATGTGTTGCGCGGTCGCACCGTCGCGATATTCGGCGGCGATCGCGAGGCGCTGAATCGTTTCCTCGCGCGAAAGGCGCAGTTCTTTTTCCGCATGCTCGAGACTGTCGATCGCCTGCCGTAACGCCGAGGTGCGTTCGAGCACGGTCAATTCCAGCCGTTCGCGATGCGCGCGATTTTCGATTTCCAACCGGCGTCGGCGCAGAGCGTTGGCCACGTTGATGAGGATTTCGTTCGACTCAAACGGCTTCAAAATGTAGCCGTACGCGCCAATTTCCAGCGCCACGCTGGCCAATTCGGGATTATCCAACCCCGTGACCATGACGGCAGCGGTATGGGGGTACTCGGAAAGGACGTGTTTGACAAGTTCGAGGCCGGATTCACCGGGCATGTTGACGTCGCAGAGGATCAATGCAAATTCTTTGGAGCCCAGCGCCACGCGAGCTTCCTTTGCATTGGAAGCCAACGTGGAGGAATAGCCGTATTGTTCGAGGAGACGACCCAACATGCGCTGGATCGGCGCCTCATCATCTACGATGAGGATATGTTCCATGCGAGCTCGAGAAAAGGAAGGTGGACATACTAAGCATCGGCGATTTCCGATGTTCTGTCAAATTCCTGAGTGAACTTACGTGTCACGTTAACATCGTTCGGGCCGGCTAGTTCTACGATGTCTCTCAAGTGATTGCAATACGCAGATTGACTGAGTAGTCTTGTTCCATGCCATATGTCTTCCTGCATGAAAATCTGCTCATAGGCGTGATCGGTGTCTTGATCGTCGGCCTGCTGATCCTGCGTGTTTCGCTGTCGAGAAAGCGTCGCAGGATGTCTGACTCATAGGAGAAACCACTCGAACAGCATCGGCGCTGAATTGATCTTTTCACCCCCCTTCTCTATAATTCGATGTTTATTTCATCAAGGGAAACATTGCATGAACTCTGTATCGACAGCTTCGCGTATCGACGGACGGCAACGGGACCAAATACGTCCCGTCAAGATCACGAGAGATTTTATAACTCATGCCGAAGGGTCCGTGCTCATCGAGATGGGCGGTACGAAAGTCATTTGTACGGCATCCGTGGAAGAGAAGGTCCCACCATTTCTGCGGGACAAGGGGCGGGGATGGGTAACTGCCGAATATGCCATGCTGCCGAGAGCGACGCATGACCGCACCCCTCGCGAAGCCGTCAAGGGCAAGCAAGGCGGCCGCACTTTGGAGATTCAACGGCTCGTGGGACGCGCATTGCGCGCGATCATCGATACGACGGGCATGGGGGAGCGCACGATTTGGATCGATTGCGATGTGATTCAAGCCGACGGCGGGACGAGAACGGCCTCGATCACGGGCGCCTTCGTTGCATTAGCCGATGCCTTGGCCGTGCTGAAACGTAGAAATTTGATCAAGAAACGCCCGCTCTTGGATTATCTGGCGGCCATCAGTGTCGGTAAAGTCGGTGGCGACGTCATGGTCGATCTTGCATATACCGAAGACTCATCGGCCGAGGTCGATATGAACCTGGTGATGACCGGTCGTGGCCGCTACGTCGAGGTTCAAGGAACCGCCGAGCAAAAGCCGTTCGACAAAAAAGATCTGGATGAATTTTTAGGATTCGGTTGGAAGGGCATTCAAGAGCTCGTCGCCATGCAGAAGGACTTGATCGGCGAACTTGAATGAACGATCGTAGTTCATGATGATCAAAGAAATCGTCCTTGCAACGCATAATGCCGACAAACGCGCCGAAATGGCCGACCTGTTGAACCACCTTGGAATGACCGTACGGACGTTAGCCGAATTTCCACAGGCTCCCGATGTGATCGAGGACGGAGAGACGTGCGAAGCCAATGCAATCAAAAAAGCCAGGACCATTGCGGATTACACGGGGCTCGTCGCAGTCGCTGATGACACCGGGCTGGAGGTCAACGCATTGGGCGGGCGTCCAGGCGTCTATGCCGCTCGATATGCGGGACCGAACCTGACCTATGAGGATAATTGGAAAAAATTACTCCGCGAACTTCAAGGCGTTCCATTGCAAGAGCGGGGTGCGCGTTTTGTGACGGTTGTTGCCATTGCCAGACCCAGGACCGATCAAGTGGAGACCGTGGAAGGTGTGTTGAATGGTCTGATCGCCGAGCGGGCTGTCGGAACGTCGGGATTCGGGTACGATCCGGTCTTCTTTGTATCCGAGCTCGGAAAGACATTGGCAGAACTGAGTCACTCGGAAAAAAATCGCATCAGTCATCGCGCGAAAGCCTTTGCCAAGGCGAAAGGAATTTTGCAGCAGTTGGAAAAGTCGGTACACGTCGGGGCACAGCAGTAGCGCGCCTATCTCCATGAAGCGCCGCTCGGAGAACGAGTCGGCATCCAATCTCTACCCCAATTACTAGTTGTCTCTGACAACCGTCCCGTTCGCGTCGGTCCCTTCGTGCCTTGAGAGTGACTGGACAACCCCTTCGATTCGCGACAGGTAGAGCAGGCATTCTACTGACGAAATCTATCTATCGCTCGCAATAGTGTGAGCACCGCCGAGTGTCCGGATAGTGCGGGCCAGTGTTCCGGTCGCATCCACTTTCGAGAGATAGGCCGCCGCACCGGCTTCCACCATGAGGTGTGCCATCGACTCCTCAGTCTGAAAGGATAAGCCGATTACCTTTGTTCCCGGCTGCTCCATTGCAATCTGCCGCGTCGCGGCGACGCCATTCATGGCGGGCATGTTGACGTCCATTATCAGGACATCAGGGTTCAGCGCCTGGGCCATCTTGACGGCTTGCTCGCCATCCTCGGCCTCCGCCACAATCTCAAAGTCATTCTCATTGTTGAGCAGACTTCTGAGGCCTTCCCGAAACATCTGATGGTCATCAGCCAGGACAATGCGGATTCGACGGCCTGGAACGGCGGCCTGCTCCGTTAGAGAGATTGCTGAGGCGACAGGTACCGAGTGACGCGGGGCCACTGGAAGTGCCGTGATGGCAGTGAGCGGGATACGCAGACATGCCAATGTGCCCTTCTGCCGCACCGAGACGAGTTTTAGGTGTCCCCCAATTGAGTCCATTTGCTCCGAGAGATTGAATAATCCAAACCCACCGTCGTGCCTCGGCAGAGGCGTGGGCGGCACTAAAAAGCCAATGCCCCAGTCCCTCACGATGATCCGCAAGGAAGACGCCCGACACGTGATCGTGACACTGGCAAGTGGAGAATGCGCATGTTTGAGCACATTGAACAGCAACTCGTGTACGGCTAGGTACGTGACCGTAAGGATGTCCTCGTCGAGATGGGGAGAGATCCCGTCATCCCGGACGATAACTTGTAAACCATGTCGTTGCACTTTTTTGACGGCCCACTGCACGGCCGCCGCCACATCTCGAGTATCCCCCATGAACGCGGGCCGCAGATCAGACATGACATGTCGCGTGGCCGACAGAACCTCGTCGAGCGTTTCTTGCACGTGCGCGAAGGGGACGGAGGAGGCAAGGTGTGGGTGCTTCTGTAGCAACGTTGCGAGTTTCAGTTTACAGAGCGCCAACCCTTGAGCGAGTTCATCGTGCAGTTGGGCGGCCACACGTTGCCGCGTGCGCTGTTCTGTCTTGCGTAGCTGCGACGCCAAGGCTCGCAGCGCTTGCGTGCGGTCCTGAAGCGAGACTTCAATCGTCTGCCGGTGATGAATCTCCTGCTTCAGCTCGTCGTTGAGATGCTCGGTCTGCTCCTTGGAAGTCGTCAGATGGGCGACAAGGTCTGCATTAGCCGTGCGAAGTTCCAAAGACGATCTTGTCGTTTGATGCAATCGACGAGCGGTGACTATCAACGCCAACACATACACGACGCACATGACGCCCAGTGTCAGATGGATCTCATCATCTTGGATGAGCAGACGGATGGTAAGGGGCAGGATTGCGGGAAGCGTAAACGCCATGAACGCTTCCAGTCGGGACGACAAGACCGCGACCGCTCCAGCCGCCATGCCCCCGAGGACAAAGGCGAGTAAGACCTGATGGGCCATGGCATCGGGAGGATAAAGGACAATGCCGACAGCCCCCCATCCGATTCCGGCGCACAGACTTCCGAGCACATACAAGCCGTTCCACCAGTGAAGTGCGAACGCGCGCGCGGCTGCATGCCAATAGCTCCAGACCAAGACGGTCCGTGCTGCAGTCACCGTAAGCATGTATATCAGCCACGTAATCAGGACCGTCGATGCCACGATGTCTCGTTGTACATACGTCAAGAGAAGCGCGTTCACGACCGTGACCAAAAAGGCTTCGGGCGCCGCGCGATAGAGCAGCTCAACCTGTGCGGCAAAGACCGGATCTCGGTCTCTGTGGGATTGATGCAGAAGGTTCATGTCAAGTTGGCAAATACTGAGCAACCCACCGGCTAAGGAGTATAAGAGGTGTTAAAAGGGGACATCCATTACGTCCCATCGTGGCTAGCTATTGCCTGTCAGACGGAGAACAGCACTGCAAGAGGGCGGTGGCTCTCGTCCAAGAACTATGGACCCGTCCGCGATGGTCGTGATCCGCTTGAGGCGAGCCACATTCATCATGCCCCAACAATCAATGATCAGCAATCCGTATATTCCATAGAGAGGGTGGGCGACTAAGCCGGCAGTACAAAAAAATCAAAGACAAATCGAGGCAACCGCCTGTCGAGATCCTTCAGCATGACCTGGGATCTTAGGCCTGCTTCATAAGAAACGCGGTCTAGTCTAGGTCTTTAGCAAGACCTCAATTTTCGGTTGGCAGATCCAATGTGGCAGTGACATCCACTCCGTTCGGCTTCTCTAAGACATTTCAGCCTCACGAAACAATTTTTTGACCTTCTGCCAAATGGATTCAGTATGTCTAGTGTCTAATGCTATGACCGATGACGCGCACGATGTCTTCACGGCTCTATAGCAAGAACGCCGTCTTGATACACAACAGGTCTTCCTGTACAAAGGAAAGCCTTGGGGAAACCCACGTACAGCCTACCTTACGGCCTGTCGTCGCGCAGGTATTGAGGCGACAGGAAAGACGGGGCAACGCATTCACGACTCGCGCCACACGGCGAGCACGAACCTTCGCCGAGCCGGGGTGATACGATGACGGCAATGAAGATCGTCTGGCATAGGTCGGAACAGATGCACCGTCGATATAACCAAATATCGGCCGACGATTTAAGGGACGCGGCGGCGCAGCTTGCATTGTATCAGACGAAGACAAAGAACGACGGTTTACCGCTGCCTGCCGCATGTACATGAAGCGAGATAAGTCCATTCAGGTCGAAACCACGTTCCGGAAATACACGCTAGGCGCCATCCTGGGCGAAGGTGGTAAGGGTCGTACGCATAAAGCAACCGACACTTCAGGCGGAGAACATGGTAAGGCTTGAAGGGCAGAGCGGGTGCTGATGCGGGGCGCTGACACCGTAATGACACTTGCCAATAGGGGGACAGTAGGGCACAATACAAACCTTTGAAAAACATATCGGGGCGTAGCGCAGCTCGGTAGCGCGCCTGCTTTGGGAGCAGGATGTCGGAGGTTCAAATCCTCTCGCCCCGACCATCCACCATCTCTCGCTTATCTGTTGAAAAGTTTTTAGCCTTTGCTTGGGTCAGTTGGTCTTCAACTGTAGACCGTGCCGGCCGATTTTAATTCGAAACTATAGGCAACCATTTCAAACGCGTTACAACAATGAAATGTAATGGACTGTATTGTTCATGGGTCAGACTGCCTCTTTGACGGCCAGCATACGAGCGGCTATGTTGAATATAGCGGAAGCACCTTCCCGATAACGGCAAACCCACTGTGAGGTGGGGACGCAAAGCCAAGGGTCAGGAGGATTCCTGATAGCCTGGTTACCGAAGGAAGCGCGGCTTTAGATTCTGGGTTGGTGGCGCTCCGCTTTTAAGGAGGCCATCATGTTTTCTTCGCTCAGAATCGTCTCTCCTCAAAATCCCTCATCCATCTGTCTTCAGCCTGAACTCCCTGATCCTCAAAAGCAGGTCGACGTGGTTCGACTGTGTGTGTGGGCCGGCCTCAGCCTGAGCTTGCTGTTTGTTCTACCCACTTCCTTCCATATCTTTGTTGCATCGTTGATCGCTTACTTTGTTGGAACAGCGGTGTGCTGCGCCTCAGATCCATATGAGAGCGGTGGTACGGAAGTGTTCGTATTGGCCAACGGAGCGGTTGAAAGGAATGACCGCGGTGGCAGGATAGCGGCACGGCACGCGGCCTAACGAGAAGGATCATGCTCTCACCGCGTTGTGGATGGCTGAATATCTTCAAGTAGAGATGGCCGTTGTTCAAGTTGTTCATGCGTGGGCCTTCGAGGCTCATCCTGGCCGGGATTGATCAATACAGGAAAGCGCGCCTGGTCCGGCAATAGAATGACTTTGGAGTTAGGGCTGTCATACAGTTTGTAGCGAAGATATTCCGGCGTAAGGGTCTTGGTGATTTTTTCCTGCGCTCGTGCTTGGCCCTCCGCGCGAATCTGCAGGCCCTGAGCCTCACCCTCTGAGCGAATTCGGATCGCATCGCCTTCCCCTCGCGCGCGGCGACGTGCAATCTCCGCGTCCTTCTCGGCGATGATTAGTTCAAATTCCTTCTGCTCCTTTTGCTGCTCTTTCGCCTGCTTTTGTTCAATGGCACTTAAGACGATCTGCGGAAAATCGATATCGGCCAGCGCGACACTTTGGATTTCCAGATGCCGGCCCTTCAGTTTCTCGACGACGACGGCTTGAATCTTATTGGCAATCTCCACGCTCTTTTCGGGCACGGTCACCATGGGGTATCCGGAGACGACACTTCGCACGGCGGCCATGAACTCGGGCCGAACCATGCGTGCATAAAAATCGGCTCCCACTTCCTGGGCCAGGAAATGAATCTCCTCGGCCACGGGCCGCAGAATCACGACGGCTTTAATCAGGACTTGGAGATCGTCGGCGCTTAACGCGTCGACGTTTTCCGTGTAGCTTTGCCATTTCACGTCATAGACGTAGACATCGTTCCAGGGCGCGCGCCAGTAAAATCCGTTGGTCAAGGGTTCGGTGGATAGTCCTCCAGTCAATGGATACCAGCGCAAGCCGCGTTGGCCAGGCTGGACGGTGCTTCCACATCCGGCATTCAACAAAAACCCAATGATGAGCAGTGAACTGATCAATACGTATCGCATGGTGTTCCTTTCATCCCACGCTAACGGGGCGGGAGTTCTGACTGATGGCAGGCCTTCTGTGGATGTTACGCTCCCTCTCCCGGGGATTATACGAGCAAGGAAGAGTTGTTAGCATTGGCCTGAGGGGCCCGTTTGTGAGTAAGTTGGTGTTTCACGTGGCCAACGTCACCAAGCTAACGTGATGAGTTTACCGCTGCTGGTGAGAGGGAAATATCGCGAATGGCGGTCACTCGTAGGTGACGACCGACATAGGGCATCGCCCTTCCATGAATCTCCGCGGCAAATCTTGATCCGTCTTTCCTCAAGCAGATGGCTTCATACAGTGTTTGCTCGCTTAAATTCATACACTCGACAAGGTCGCGTGCTTCCGGAGGATGAAAGTCTGTCACTCTCATCGTCTTAAGCTCCAGATCATCATATCCAAACATCTTGCTGAAGTTCGAATTGACTTCAATGATACGGCCGTGATCCGACACTGCAACGGCTTCAAAGCTCACTTCGACCAATAGAGAAAGCGCCTCTCGCTGTCTCGTAAGGCAAGCACGACCTGGGCCAATTCCTGAGATCGCTGTCTCTCCAAGGCGATCTGTTCTTGAATCTGTCGATTCAATTGGGACAGGTGAATAGCACGCTGGACCCAGGCGAGAAAATAGTCACGATCCACAGGTTTTGGCATATACGCGTACGCGCCACTCTTGAGTGCCTTGACGCCTATGTCGCGATCACCATGCCCCGTCAGGAGAAGAGTCGGCAGGTTTGGCCGGCGCTCACAAATCTTCGCCATGAGCGTGAGACCATCCATGATGGGCATTTTAATGTCGGTAATGACGGCGTCATAAGTGCAACTCTTTGATAAAAGCTCAAGAGCATCTGGACCGGAAGAGGCTCGATCGACCTCCACGTCCTTCAAGTGAAAGCTCAACAGGTCTCCCATGGCTTGTAGCGTGTCGAAATCGTCGTCGACAAGCAGCAACCGGGACATCGTCATAGGTCAACACAGCCTGCGTTGAGCGGCCTAAGAACGTCGGCATCCACGGGCGGTCGGCGCACATGCTCTATCGGCCAGATTACCCAGAATTGGTGAGAGACCTATTAGACATCGGACGCCGCTCTCTCGTCGACGCATGGAAATCTGAATTCAAAATCTCTCAATCAATGAGATTCTTCATCAGAGTGCTTGGCATGAGCCACTTTCTGGGTCTGCTGCGGTTCTGACACTTCGGAAGAGGACGCTGAAGATGTACGTCCATCCGGCTTCAACTGATCGTGCCGAATAGGGTCCAATTGGATCTGAGGAATCTTCAAAGTGCCGCAAAACGGTTTTGCGATTTCTTCCTCGCAGTTTTGAAACCATCGAGAAGTTGGAGTTCCAGAGCCCAGGCCTTGACCGAAAGTCCCACTCGCGATGCCAAGTAACGTGATGGTCATATAGAAGCTTCGCATAGGCACCTCCAGATTCCTGAGTATGTTACAAGCAGGTAGTGTTCTTTCTCACCTTCTATGTAGGGAGCAGTTATCGTGCCCTTTGGGAATATTCATGTTGCTTTGAATAATGAACGCTTGTCGGCATGGTCCTTCTGTTGAACAAGACGTGTGCAGGTGCGGTGCGTGCGAAACAGCACGATTGCCCGAACGATTACAATTCAATGATGCATCCTTGGGCGGAATCTATGGACGGCCACCAAAGTTCAGCCGTCTCAGATAGAGTAGCCAGCACAACATCAGACTTCCTCCATGTTCACCATACTATTGCTGTCGAATCTCATCCTTTCTAACCGGTAAATGTTTGTAACAATGTGTACTGTCCAGCCGCTCCTGCTGACAACGCAGGGCGCTTCCCACCTATGGGAAAATAAACTAAGTATTCAGGGGAGGGTTATGGCTTGAGGGTGATGTCGTTGTTTGGAAAAGTCAGAACAAATATACTGCCGCGGCCGACCTCGCTGCTGACGAGAATGTTTCCCCCGTGTGCCGTCATAATGTTTTTTGCAAGGTTGAGCCCCAATCCATATCCGCCGGTCGTTCGAGATCTTGATTTATCGGTACGATAAAACGGTTCAAATATTAATGTCTGTTCATCAGGTGGAATCCCTATGCCGTGATCGCAAACAGAAATATGGATCGTGCCCTCGTACTGATCGATTCGCACCTCAACTGGTCCTTCTACCGGCACCGTATACTGCAAGGCATTTTCAAGCACGTTACGCAAAGCGATGCGAACCCGATGAATGTCGATCTTGAGCATGACGCTCTCGGGGGCCGCCACCAACTGCACACTCGGGATCTGATCCTTGTAGACCTCGACGAGATCACGCACCAGCGGTACCAGATCGGCATCGGTGAGAGTCAGGCCTCCATACTCGCTGTTCAGCCGCTCCGATTCTAATAGCTCTGTGACCATGGTTTCCAATTCGCGGATTTCTTGTTGAATCTTCTCTTTCACTGGTTGGTCGTGTACGAATTCCAGTGCCACCTTGATCCGAGTCAGCGGAGATCTTAATTCATGGCTCACATCGACCAGCAACCGATCACGAGCACGCAACATGTCGCGGATCCGGCTCACCATATCATTCAAGGCGACCGTCAATTGCCCTAGCTGATCGCCGGAACGGGTGCGGACTTGATAGGTCAAATTACCTCGAGCAATTTCTGTGACCCCCAACGTCAACCAGTTGAGCGGCCGGAACAACCAGCGCACAAGTGCATAACTGCCCCCCAAAATAAACGCGATGAGGCCGATCAAGAGCGCGACGCTTTCGAGATCGATCTCCGGCGGTTCGGGGAAAAAGAACAGATATCGTGTCGTCCCCCGGTTCATGATCACGACCCGCCGTCCCCGATGCGTGCCTATTTGCATCGAAGTCTCAGCATGGGACGAGTGTACCTGCAATGCTTCGGTGGCTGGCAAACCGGTGTCGGTCGTCCACATTCCTTCAGGATTTTCGACGCGGATGGATATCCCTAACTCTTCTGAGAGTCGAATGATCCGTTCCCGGTCTGGAGGGTGTCCGATTTCTTCGATAATGCCGGCGAGGTGATGCGCCATCATCTTGCTTCGGGTCTGTTTAGAAAGTTCATTGTGCAAGACCAGTCGATTATATCCACTGACGGATAAGACTAATGCCAGGGTGGTGCCGAGATAAATCAAGAAGAGTTTGAGGAAAATGGAACGTCGAATAAACCGACTGTGGCCGGAGGCGCGCTCACGCACCCGAAGACCCCGCCTGTATGCGCTCGGGAGTTGGGAGGAAGAGGTACCCGGTGCCCCAGATGGTTTTGAAATATCGCGGCCGTTTGGGATCATCATTGAGTTTATGGCGCAAGCGACTGACCGCCACATCGATGGATCGATTGTATGCGTCCCAATCGATTCCGCGAACACTCTCCATAATCTGATCCCGATTCATGACCGTGCCGGGATGGTGAAGAAATAGTGCCAGGATTTCAAATTCCGTCGTGGTGAGATCTAGCACGGTGCCGTCTAGCCATGCCGTTCGACTGCGCAGATCGACTATTAACGCATCGGCGCGGAACCGCTCCCATGATAAGCGGGGCACACGCGTCTCTCCGCTCCTCCGTAAGACCGTTTGAATCCTAGCAACCAACTCGCGTGGTTCAAATGGTTTGGATAGATAGTCATCGGCCCCAAGTTCAAGACCGGCCACCCGATCCGGGAGGTCCCCACGTGCCGTCAGCATGATGATCGGTACCGAGCTTTCATGCCGAATTTCGCGGCACACCGCCAGGCCGTCCCGGCCGGGCAGCATGAGGTCGAGCACAACTAGCGATGGCGAATGCTTTCTTAAGCAGGCCAATCCTTCGTCGGGATGAGTCGCCGATACGACCTGCATGTCGAATTGGGGCAGATAGGCGGTGAGTAAGTCGTTGAGCTTACGATCGTCGTCAATGACGAGAATGATGTGGCTCACCGCCTGTCCCCCAGAGGCTTAATAGATGGAGGCTTCATAAGCAGCGTGGGCTGTTCCTTCTTGACGAGCCACAGTGTAACAGTACTGGCATGTTGCTGCATGGCACCCCGAATTGTTCGATGCTCCAAGGCCATGGCGTCCACACTAATGACTAGTCGAGATAAATTGAATGATATCGTAGAAGGTAGGGCTGACGCGGCTAAGTTGCATTCCGAGTCCATCTGATGTCGAGCCTGTCTGCAATTAGGTGAAAAACGTCATGGCGAAAGCCCCCTTCTCATGCCACCACGCGATCGACCGCCGCCACCGCGCGGAGACTCCGACGAGTTACTTCCGGGTCCACGACCAGAAAGATCGAGTTTGCGACGGCGCGAATAGCCACATGTGCTTTTGGGTCGGCTAACTGGCTTACCTGGACGATGCTGCTCGCCACCGTCGGACTTTCACCAAATACTTCCAGTTTGACCTTTTGCGCCACAACTAATGCGCTTTTCATATCCGTCACGAAGAGAGTTTCTTCAACCAGGTCTTTCCACTTCGCGCCCTGCGTCTCCAACAGCTTCCCTACATTGGCATGCGCTTGCCGCATTTCGGCCTCCGTGGAGTCGCCAGTGACATTCCCGTGCTCATCCCAACTCAGTTGTGCGGCGATGAAAATTGTATCCCGAACTCTTACCGCTCCTTTGGTCCCCAATTGTCTTTCCATCGGAATGCCCAACGTCGTCCCTTGTTTCGAAGGTGATGGGAGAACACCAGATGGAAATGGTTCACGCGGGCCATCGGGGCCGGCGCATGCTGTCGCATAGAGCGCCCACAACCCAATGATAATCGCTGAAAGGTATCGATGGGCCATGGGCTTCCCCTGCAAGCTTCGGGAATGAATTATGGACAGATTGCCGGTTGTCTATTGCTGTGCTGCTGTCGGCTCACCAAGCAACGCTCGTTCGTCATGCTGGCCATTGTCGCCATGGGACTCGCCGCGTTTCTGATGCAGTGAACATTGTTTTTGCCCATGCATGTCTCGCAGTTTCTTGAGTTGCTCCGGTGTCAACAGACTGCGAGCTTCCTGGAATGTCTTAAACGACGCGATGCGTCGATCTGCCTTCAGCGCATACAGCTTCCGGATCGTGCTTTCGACGTCTCCGGAATCTTTCTGCTGGTCTTGTTGATACAAGAGTTGATGCACATCGATTTTGGCGAGTTCCACGTCCGCGTCTCTTTTTACGCGGTCTTTTTTGAAGGTGACGCCGAGGGTCCGCAGTTTGGTTGCCTGCTCTTCAGAGAGATCCAAGGCTTCCTTTGCCTTGAGTACATGCCAGATAAATTTACCCGGGTCCCGGCGTCCATGGCCATGCCCTTCCTGATCATGCCCGTCGGCCCAGCTCCTTGCATCCGATAGCAGATTGCCTGTGACTGCTAATACCAGGGCAAGGGTAAAGAAAGCTGCTGCCCGTGCTGTCTTACTTTTCATATTGGTCCTCCAAATTGTGAAGTGGTGAATGAGATCTCGTGATGGATCAGCGTAACAACACACTGGCCGTAAATCTTTTCGCTTCTGTAAGAGTGTGTAACAAAGTGTCACGAGATCTGAACAGACGAGGATTGAGACGCTCGTCGCATTTTGGGTCCGGACATTGACCGATCAGTGGCGCTCTTTAACCATACATAGGCTGCACTCTTATCGGCGTTTGAGTTGATGCAGTCGTGCGGCGATTTCATTCATGGGCAACTGCGCATTCATGGACTGATAGACCTATTTGTAGCAAAGCGTAACGACAATGACGTTTGGATTAAGTTCCCATCAAAACTGACCGATGGGAGAGCTACTCTCTTGGGACAATAGAGCAGGATCTTCGGAACGTGTTTGACAGCTATTCATCTAACGGACAGGCGTAGAAGGACATCACCATGCCGGGCATCATCATCATGGCAAAGCATCACCCCAGACCGCGTCCGTCAGTACGAGTGATGCGCAGCAAGCGCTCAATCAGCTCACCGATACGCTGACTCAGCAGGCCGATGGGAACGGGACTGTCTCGGGGTCAATTCTGCGGCAGGATCTCCAGCAGTTGTTCCAAAATCTCAAAGGGCAGAACAATACAAGCACGATCCAGAGTGTGGCGTGATCGATCAGATGCCCTATCTCGCATCACCTTTCATGCGTGGCACGACGGTGATGTAGCGGGAAATGATGCGAGGCATGGAACGGTAAGACTTACAGCAGATGGGTGCCTTCTGCGGGAAATGGCGAGAAATCTCCCATTGTGAAGTGTAACCGACATTCGCCTTCTCCATAGAAGTCTGAGGGGTCGTTGATTGCAAACACACGGGATCGAGGTCCCTCAATCTTTCCTCCTTTATTTGCTGTTGGGTGTCGAGTCCTCTCTCATGGGATCGCGCCGGCCAAACAGCAAATCGGCATTCCTTTTTTGCTCATCAGACATATTCTGATAAAGCGTCTCGAAGACAGGGATAAACTTCTGAAGTCCATTGGCATGGGCCGCTGCAATTTCAGCATAGGACTTCACATCATCGACGGCAGTCATAGCTTTCGCTCTTGTGGTCCGCACTGCATGGAGCGTTTCCAATGTATGCTCATTCTCCTGCATCACCTGAGTGACAGCGCTCCAGAGATGCTCCTGCGCAGGCGTGATTTTAAGCTGGTCATGAAGTTCCTTAATGCGGAGATCGCCATGCGGAGATCGCCGCTGGCTGCCTTCATGGTCGTGCCTGTATCGGATCGAGATTTATTGGCAGGTACATTTTGAGCCGACGAGCCCTCGGCCATTGCCATTTGTGCAATCGGCCCTTCTGTCATTCCATGGGCGAGATCGCGCGAGGCTGCCCACGAATGAGCTGTCAACGCGATGGCGCTAAGGAAGATCCCAACCGTGTATGCCAATCCACGCGCTCGTAGGTACATAATTTTCTCCTGATTAGTGATCGCCGCACGTTTCACTAGGCGCGAAAGATTTTCCTAATCGCTTAGATCACTAACCGGCACGAGGCAGATGAAGGCATGCCCACTATTTTGCAATCGCCCACTAACGCCGATGGTGGCCTCCATAATGTCTCCCATAATATCCGCCGTACCGGTAGCCAAACGCGGGAGGAACGAAATAGACCCCGGGGCCATAATAATAGCCAGGGTTATAGTAATAGGGGGCAGGGAGGTATGTGCCAATATATGGAGGAGGTGGGGGCGCCATTTGTGGTGGGACTTGTGGGGGAGAACCCTGCATGCCGGGCGGTACCCCATTCGGATTGTAGACATCATCGTACTCTTCACAATCCCCAGACGGTGCAGGTTCGCTGGTCCAGACGTCCCCGTTAGGTGTATGACATTTCCAGACGTAGGCATGGACGGAACTGACCATGAGAAGCAGCATGGTTCCTATGAGAAGTGCTAGCCGCATCTTTGAATCACCTGCCCTTCCACATCGTCATTATATCAGCAGTCCCCAGTACAAAAATGGCCCCACCTACGGATTGAGGAATTCAGAGACTTAGCTTCATCGGCAATGAATCTCACGCGGAAGATCCATTGTGGGCGGGCCGATGCATGGCGTGACGTTCGTTTTAAGAATGACAGGATCGACTATGCAACCGTCGCATGTCGATCTATGCAGCGCCGTCAGTTCGTTTGTATCTTTTATCGGAATGGAGCCCTATCATAAAGTCAATAATCGAAAGTGCTCAGGGTTGCTAGTGCGCTCTAACCTCGAACTAGGATGAAGACACGCGGTATGACGGTCGAAGGCGGACCCTGAAAGGCTGTTGTCATTCCACGGGACTCTTCTGGTAGCAATCTTTGCTCGACGGTTTCGGAAACAGAATTCAGCCCCAAGCTAGACAAAGGAGCGAGAGTTGAACGGATATATTCTCGTCGCCCGACTCTGAACCTTCATGGATGACGGGCATGTATCCCCCTCGCATCGGTCCATTAGACAGTAAATAGCATGCCATGATTATACTTTCGTGCTTCATCACCAGGATTGAGGATGAAGTCCCAAGACCTCATTAAAGACGATGAGACGGTACGGATTATTATCGAGGACGAACTAGGCTCAGTCTATCGAAAGAAAGGACGGTGAACCATGCCTTTCATTCATGTGAATGAATACTACATCAACCTCGATGCTCCGAGTTGCGACCGAGACGCTGATAAAACTCGCGAATATTTGCAAGGCGTATGAGTTCGTTGAAGCCTACATCAAGACAGGCCAACATCAAAGGCTGCTCTTCGTTCGTGGAATGAAGAATAACCCAGCACCTGCTTACGACTTCATACTCCCGGAGCTTACCGACGAACTGATTGAGATCACTAAAAGCGCGAGCGACAAGAAGGTTGCGGAGTGAGCACGCGATGCCGGTATGTCTGTCCTCTACAACGTGCCTTATCGGTTATTCTCACAAGACGTGCATTCAGCATCTGCATCCCCTGAACGGTATCTTGGAGCGAATGAAGAAGGCGAGCTGACTGAGGTTAATTGGGGTCCGGACGTTTTAAGGAAATCCATGCTGAACTTATTGAAGCTGCTCGTCTGATTATTTTGGGGTTATGGACAGTCGACCCTGTTTTTTCGCTCGGCATAAGAGATAAATTAGCGGAATTCACAAATGAGTTAGGTGCTCTCGATGCAGACGGTGCAGGGGATACAAGCGCTTGACGCCATGACACATAAAATGGCACAAACCACGAACCTTGATGAATCAAATTATCTAAGCCACTAATTTTATTGATCGCGCCCGTAGCTCAGTCGGATAGAGCATCAGCCTTCTAAGCTGAGGGTCGCTGGTTCGATTCCAGCCGGGCGCACCAAATATCAATTGCTTATACGATTGAGCAAATCTTTTCATGCTAAATGTAGAGCCTGTGTAGAGACAAAAAACAAAAAGGTTTATCCCGGAAACGCCGATTTGAAAACCGGTCACGGCAACCCCAACATTCTCCTAATGTTCAAAAGGGTTATAGTCCTTGACGTAGCCGGTGACCAGTTTGGTGACCCACGTCGAATGAGTGGTGAAACTCGGATTGTTCCGACACTACAGTAAGAAGGCGGCCTACGATAAGGTAAGGCAAGGACAGTGCGAACTCACGAAATTTGTTGCTCGTTGATCAGCGCCACACGAACTCTGGGAGCACCCGGGCGCCGGTCACTGTTTGGCGGACAATAGACCAAAACTCTCGGACTTTGGCCCGGACCGGCTGAGACTCCTGGCCGAGAACCTTGAACACCAACCCGGCGTCGTTGGGTAGTCGTGACGCGCCGGCGGCCCATTGTTCCTCCAGGTTCACGACTGCAGGGACTTGGCTGAAGATCTCGTCCGCGTGATGCCTGGGTGTGAGCAATAAGACATTGGCGAACACGTCGAACGTGCCCATGACTCCCACCTGACGCACGTTGTGAGCGTGCGGCTCGATGACAAATTTCTCAGTGAACAACTCAGTGCCATCGGGTCGTCGGGCTTGTACGGTGGAAGAAAAGACGTCGTATTGAAACAGTTCTCCTTCACCGTGATACTTGCGTCCGCCCATCATGATCTCGGAGTAGAGTAGCGTGGCGCTGTAGGGCATGCACACGTGCGTGCTGGTGATGAAACGGGCGTGCGCGTGGGGGATGATCGGGTCAGGAAGATACTCTAGGTAGGCACTCTCACCCAACACGATGTTCTGGATTTGGGTTGCATAGTTGGCATCCATTGAGTGGATTTTGGTGGCTGCCTGCGTCGTAACGTGAGCACGCGTATCGGGCGCAAGATCGATTTCAATGTTGAACCTGTCGCCCTGAAGGATGGACCCCGTGGTCGTGATGATAAAGACACAAGGCAGATCGGGCAGCGCTTCATCCCAGTACAGCGCCTGTTGCACCAGGAGCGGGGCGCGGCGATCCAGATGCGCGAGGACGGTGCGTTCCCCGCGCCGTTCAAAACCGAGACGTAGGAATGCATTCTTCCCCACGCCACCGCTGGGCAGCTGCCCAGGCTCATCCTGAAAGGAAGCAAGTTCCGGAGGCAAATGAGAAGTCGTCATGCGGGCGTCTGGCTGAATTTCATGTCGAATAACACATTCTGCTGGATGAGTGTGACCAATCCCATAATGCCTTCACCCGTTTTGCAATTGGTAAAGACGAAGGGCTTGTCGCCGCGCATCATTCTGGAATCCTTGTCCATCACCTCCAGGCTCGCGCCTACGTATGGGGCGAGGTCGGTCTTGTTGATGACCAGAATGTCAGACTGGGAGATGCCTGGGCCATTTTTCCTCGGGATCTTGTCGCCTGCCGCGACATCGATCACATAGATAAAGAAATCTACCAGCGCAGGGCTAAAGGTCAGAGTCAGATTATCGCCACCGCTCTCGATGAGCACAAAATCGCTGTCGGGAAAGCGTGATTCCATATCTTCCACCGCCGCAAGATTCATGCTGGGATCTTCGCGCACGGCTG